>Ga0214921_10001109_pt1 | contig 46753 bp, 41 predicted proteins | sample LL1505_MetaG_FD_177992 | JGI IMG/M metagenome (GOLD analysis project Ga0214921, IMG submission 177992) | Freshwater microbial communities from Lake Lanier, Atlanta, Georgia, United States - LL-1505 | ecosystem: Environmental > Aquatic > Freshwater > Lake | place: USA: Georgia | collected... | reverse complement strand
ACATCCTCGCTCGAATAGGTCCGCAGCGTGGCTGGATCGCACGGGAGCCCGCGAATGAGGCCGTTGGTTCGCAGGTGCTCGAGAAGATGCGCGTGGTGCGGTGCGACCTGGAGCGAGTCGGCCGAGATCACGCGGCCGTCGATCGCGTCGCGAGTGGGCTGCACGTAGAGCCGCACCGACTTCGTGAACAGCCGGCCGAAGGCCTCGAGGATGCCGCCGGGGAGCTGACGATAGTGGGCGTCGTTGAACAGTTCGCGCAACAGCGGCACGCCGAGCACGAGGCCGATCCGCTCGACGTGTCGGGCGGCGAGGTATTCACCGAGGTCGTGGAAGGCCCCGATATCGCTCACGAGCACCATCCGGCCGACCGCCGCGATCAGATCGACGCGGGCAAGAAAATCAGCGTCGTCGGCCTGCCCCCGGTCGAGCAGATTGTTCATCGTGATCTCCATGATCTCGACGATCTCGCGGCCCTGCCCGTCGACGGCGGAGCGGAAATCCTGCTGGGCTGCTGCGAGCATCTCGAGGTTCAGCCTGGTCACAGGGGCGAAGCGGCCGCGTTCCACGAGCACGCGGGCGTGCCGCAGTGCCTCCGAGGCGAGCACGGGCACACCGTGGGTGTCGAAGAGGATCGCGTGGGTGGAGCCGATCCGCACGAGGTGCAAGGCGAGAAGCCGGTTGTCGGCACCGGGAAAGGCGGGCCCCTGCACAGCGAGGCAGTCGATCTCGAGCCGTTCGCGGCCGATGTCCTCGAGCAGCGCTTCGGCCACCGCCTTCGGCTCGCGCCAGCGCGAGAGCACCGCATGGAGCATGTTGACGCCGAGCCGGCCCAACGCTTCCTGCTGGAGGGCGTTGGAGGGATCGAGCAGCCGGCAGTGGATCACCACGTCGCTTGGTTCGGCCCGAAACGTGTGCTGAAACCGCACCCCGAGCCAGGCGTGGCACTCGTTCCCGCCGGAGTAGGATCGGGCGGCGGCGGTGTTCGCGAACGTGAAGAACCGTGTCCGATCGCCCCGGGCGGCATCGAGCCGCTCGCGGAGCAGGGAAAACTCGTGGTCGAGCATCTCCTCGACCCGCTCCCGCGACACATACCGCGGCGCCTTGCCGTAGATGGCGTCGCTCACGGTCATGTCGTAGGCCGACATCGTCTTGGCGACGGTGCCGGCGGCACCGCCGACCGTGAAAAACCAGCGGGCCACCTCCTGCCCGGCACCGATCTCGGCGAAGGTGCCGTAGACCGAGCCGTCGAGATTGATGGCGAGCGCCCGTTCGGCCGTGGGATCGAGACTGCGGTTCATGGCGGCAAAGGATGCTACCATCCGGTCATGAGCGGCTCATGAATCAGGCGCCGTGGCGGCAGCGGACGAGCGTACGGACGGCAAAGGCCGTCCCGTACTGCGTGTGGTAATCGTAGAACGGGTAGTCCCACCAGCAGCCGTTCGGCTCCTGGATCGCCATCAGGATCGTCGCGAGCTGGTCTTGGAGCACGGGCCGGTCGGCCGCCGGCAGCGCTTCGAGGCACACCGCCGCATAGTAGTGCCCGTAGAAGAAGAAGTAGCCCGCCACTGCGAACCACGATTCGTGCGGGATCGGCTTCTTGCGGCCGAGATCGAGCCAGCCGTTGCGGGCCACGATCCTCTCGAGCCAGGTGCGGATCGCGGCGTCGGTGAGCGTGGGGTCGCCGAGCCGGCGGAGGGCTGCGTTGCAGGCCTGCGAGCGGCCGACGCTGCCTCCTGGGAGGTTCACCGGGTGCTCCGGCCGATACTTGAGATACTCGCCGTAGATGTAGCTGCGGTCGGACTTCGTCTGCCGCTTGATCGATGCCAGGCCGCGGTCGAACAGCTTCTGCGGCACGTCGATGCCGAGATCGCGGGCGTCGGCCAGGGCGAGGAGCACCGTTGCCGTGGTGAAGCTATTGGGGCTCGCGGCCGGCTTGCGGCTGCCGATCCGGAAGTCGTAGTAGCCCCAGCCGCCGTCGACAGACTCGTAGCGGTCGAGGAGCTCGACCTGGCCGGCGATGCACGCCGCGAGCCGCTCCTGAAGCGCGGCATCGCCTGCAGCCCGGCGGTGGAGCAGGGCGAGGGCCTCGATGCCGTAGGCATGGCCCCACACGTTGTAGAGCGTGTCGGGGGTGGCCCGCCGCAGATCAGGCAGGTGGTCGAGCAGCCAGGCCTGGCCGCGGTCGATCGCCGCTGCGACAGCCGGATTCGCTGAGCCCGACTCGATCAGCGCCGAGACGCCGAGGCCCGTCACGGCACCTCGAAAGGCGTGATGGGCGCCCGGTGGCGGCGCATAAATATCGACGCCCCCCTGCGTGTTGTTCGCGGAACCCCACGAGCCGTCAGGCCGCTGGCTGTCGAGCAGAAATGCAACGCCTCGGGCAATGGCGGACTCGAGTTCCTCAGGGGGCACGGGTTCCACGGGCTCGGGCCTGGGGCCGACCTCGGCGGCCGAAAATCGGCCGGCCTCCGCCACGGCGGTCTCCTCGGCCACGAGCGGCCCGGTCACGACGCACGCCTGCCACAGCAGCGCGCCGAGCACGGACGGCATCAGGGCACGGTGGGTGATCGTGACGCGGTTCATCCCTTGGCTGGCGCCGGGTCGGGGGATGCTTTCGGTGCCGGCTCCGGCTTCTCGTCAGCCTTGGGCTTCTCGTCGGCCTTCGGCTTGTCATCCGGCTTGGCCTTCTCATCGCTCTTCGGAGTGTCGTCGCTCTTCGGCTTGTCGAGCAGGATCACGTCGCCGAACGCAAGCCCCGCCGTGATCTCCACCAACTCGTCGTTCGCTCGGCCCACGGCAACCGTCCGCTTCTCTGCCGGCTTACCGTCGCCACCAGCCACGTAGACGAACCGGGCATCATCGTCGAGCGGCTCGCTGAAGACCGCCTTCTTCGGCACGGCGAGCGCCTCGGGCCGGCTCTCGGCGATCACGCGCACGTCCGCCTCCATGCCGGCGACGAGCCGCGGATGCTCCTCCGCGAGATCCATGAGGGCATCGAACTTTCCGGCCGCCACCGGCACCGGAGACACGCCGCGCACCCGCGCCATCAGCCGCACGTCCGGAAACGCCTTCGGTACGACCTTCGCCGGATGCCCGGCAGTCACCCGGGCCAGCTCCTTCTCGGGCACGCCGGCCCGCACCGTGAGCTTGCCGGGGCCGATCACCGTCATGATCGTGTCGCGAGCGTCGAGCTGACCGCCCGGCCGCAGTCGCCCGGCGGCGGCATCTGCATCGGTCCACTTTCCCTGCCGCCACTTGCCGTAGTAGACGATGCCATCGGCTGGAGCGCGAATCGGCATCCGGTCCCGCTCGGCCTTCAGCTCGATCAGATTCTCGGCGGCCTTCCGCTGATCGTTCTGCGCCTTCTCGAGCTCCAGCCGCTGCCTCTCCAGGGCCACGGGCAGCCCTGCCTCGGCCCGCTCGAAATCAAGCTCCGACGAGCGGTCGAGATTCTCGAGATACTCACGCCGCCTCGGCAGATCGAGGCCGGCCATCCGTTCGTGGCGGTCCCGGACGAAGGCCGCGTTGAACCGGGCCATCTCCGCCTCGAACCGGGCCCGCTTGAGCACGATCTCCTCCGTCTCCTCGGTCAGGTCATCCTGCTCGTACATCTTCTCGAGCTGCGCGAGCTCCTCCTCGGCGTTCGCCAGCGAAAACTCCGCGGCCTCGAGCTGCTTGTCGTTGGCGGCAGTTGCGAGCTCTGCCTCACTGCTCTCATAACGCTCGACGTCCTCCTGAATCATGCGGCGATTGCGGGTCGCGATCTCGAGCTGCAGCGGCGTGGCCTTCTCGAGGAGCACAAGTTCCCGCTCGAGCAGGCCGAGGGCGGTCGTCGCGAGGCGGCCGGCCACTTCGAGATCGCGGATCGCCTCGTCGATCTTCGTCGTGTCGAGCCGCACGAGCACGTCGCCCCGGCCGACCCGCGTGCCATGCGGAATCGCATCTTCTACGACGAGCTGCGTCCAGCGCCGCATGTCGGGCCGCACGTCCGCGATCTGGGGCGGCTCGAACGTGCCCTCGAGCTTCGCCTCCAGCCGAAAGGGCACGGGCTTCACGGTGTACGTCGCCGGCTCGGCAGCCGAGACGAGGCAGGGAATGGCAGCAACGAGCACGAACACTGAACGTCGAAACAGCATGCGGATTCCTACGGCGGAAAGACGAAACACCTCTCGCAACGCTAAACCAGGGCCAGGAACGCGTCAAACGACCGGCTCGCACGAAAACAATCCGGCTCGGAGTTACCCCGTACCGTCTCGCCGGACGCTCACTACGGCCATCGTGGCCTCCGCTCGCTCGGATGTGCCTGCGCTCCGGCTTCCTGCCTGCGCTGGTCACATACGCCGTCTCAACGGCAGGGGTAACCCCGAGCCTCCCCCTTTAGTTGAGGAGGCTTCGGGCTCCCCGTGTCCCGCTCGCCGGCGTATTTGACCAGCGGAGCCATGGATGGCGCAGCGCAGGCAAATCCGAGTGAGCCGAAGCCTGGAGGGCGGAGGCGAACGTCCGGCGACGGGATATGGGGAGCCCGAAGCCGGATTGGGCGAGCAAGGAAACTCGCTAGCCCGTGAAGAACGTGGCGAGCCAGTAGAGGCAGCCCGAGAGGGCCATGGCGACGGGCAGTGTGAGGATCCAGGCGAGGGCGATCTCGCGGACCGTCTCGGGCTGGATGCCCGACTTGTTGGCCCACATCGTGCCGGCCACGCCGCTCGAGAGCACGTGCGTCGTGCTCACCGGCATGCCGAGCGAGTCGGCCATCGCGATCGTCGAAGCGGCCACGAGCTCGGCCGCACCGCCTTGCGCGTAGGTCAGGTGCGTCTTGCCGATCTTTTCACCCACGGTGATGACGATTCGCTCCCAGCCGAACATCGTGCCCAGGCCGAGACACACCGCCACACCCATCACCACCCACTCCGGCACATACTCGACGGGCTTCGCCAGCTGGCCGGCAAGGCTCTTGAGGACGTTGCGGCGATCCTCGGCGAGCGTGTCGCCGAACTGCCGCAAGAGCGCGCGGACCGACGCGCCGAGCTCGACGAGCTGTGTCCGCAACTTCCAGCGGTCATCGGCATGGAGGTCGGCGAAACTCTGGCGACCGTCGAGACTCACGAGCACGTTCCTGCAGAGGGGCAGGGGATCGAGCGTCGCCAGCACGACGTCGTTCCCGGGATAGGGATCGAACATCTCGTCTACGAGCTCCGATTCGAGCACCGCCGCCGCCGCGACGCCATCGCGGCGGGCGATGCGTTCGACCCGGGTCTCGGCCACGTGCCGTTCCTTGAGCGCGGTCATCATCATCGCCAACTGGGGCTCTGACAGCTCGGCCTCAAGCCGACGCGCCGCCTCCGCAGTTGCCGTGATCTGTGCCGAAGACGTGCTCATGTTGAGCGCGTAGGCGGCGGGCACGATCCCGATCAGCACGAGCATGATCAGGCCCATTCCCTTCTGGCCGTCGTTCGAACCGTGGGCGAAACTCACCCCTGTGCACGTGCCGATGAGCAACGCGCGGATCCACCACGGCGGCGGCCGATCGCCGTGCGGTGGCTCGTAGAGTTCCTTCGCCGGGATGAGCTTTTTGGCCACCAACAGCAGCAGTGCCGCCAGCCCAAATCCGATTGCGGGCGAGAGCAGGAGCGCGAGCCCCACCTCCGCAGCCTTGTGCCAATTGATCCCGTCGACGATCGATCCTTTTTCGAGCCAGGCATTCATCATGCCCACGCCCATGATCGAGCCGATGAGCGAGTGGGAGCTCGAGGCCGGCAGCCCGCGATACCAGGTCGCGAAATTCCAGATGATCGCGGCCCCCAGGAGCGAAAGCACCATCGCCAGCCCGCGGCCGGTCTTGATGTTCACGAGCAGGTCCACGGGCAACAGGTGGACGATGCTGAAGGCCACGCCGATGCCGCCGGCGTGGACACCGATGAAGTTCCAGAGCCCCGACCAGACGACCGCCGGGGTGGGCTTCAGCGACTTCGTGTAGATCACCGTCGCCACGGCGTTGGCCGTGTCGTGAAACCCGTTGATCACCTCGAAGCCAAAGGCGATCACCAGTGCGATCAAAAGCAGCATGAGTTGCCCGATCCCGAGCGTGCCGACGGCTTCGAAGAATTCCATGGCGACCGCATCCTGCCTTTGAATTGAATGACCCCGAACCTAGGCGGCACCGGGGCCCGAGACAAGGACCCCGGCGATCCGCATACAATTCTCACACAGGCCGGGCCCGCCCATGCGTGCGAACCGCGTGGCTGGCGTCTGCGTAATGAGTCGTTGGACATCGAGAGGGACAGGTTGCATGGCGAGAGGCGATCGACTGGGCGTGGAACGACTGTTTCTCGGCGGGCTCGTGGCCTACCGGCATTTGGGCGTCGACGTGGGCGATGGCACGGTCGTGCATGCCCGTCCCGACGATTTTCAGCGGCCGTTCGGTGGTGGCAGGGTAGTGCAGACGTCGCTCGAGGAGTTTGCCGGCGGCGCGGAGGTGACGGTCGTCGCCGATCCTCCTGCCGTTCACGCGGCCGAGGAGGTTGCGCGCCGGGCCTTGTCGCGGGTCGGCCGCGACGGCTACTGCCCGGTGGTCGACAATTGTGAACACTTGGCGACCTGGGCTGCGACCGGGCGGCACAGGAGCCGGCAGGTCGAGGCGGTGCTCGCGATCGCGGCAGCCGCAGTCGTGTGGGTCGGCGGCGCGGCGGCCCGGGCCGCACTCAGCGGCGGCCGTTCAGCATCGGCATGACAGGTCACGCCCGGTAGTCCGACAGTTTCCCGGTATACCACGTCATCCGCAGGGCGTTGACGACCGCGACGACGTCGATCGCCTCCTGCAGAAGCGCTCCCGCCGCCGGTGGCAGAAATCCGGCTGCGGCAAACCCCATCCCCACGAGGCTCGCGGCCATGCCCCCAACGGCGCTTTGCAGCGCGATCGATCGCATCCGCCGGCCGATGTGAAACAGTTCGTCGACGCGTTCGAGCGCCGAATCCATCACGACCGCCCCGGCCGCCTCGCTCGTGACGTCGCTCGCGGTGCCCATGGCAATGCCCACGGTGGCAGCGGCGAGTGCCGGCGCGTCGTTGATGCCATCGCCCACGAACACCGTCGGCGCCTCCTTGGTGGCCTGCTCGACGATCGCGAGCTTGCCCTCCGGCTGGATGCCCGCGTGGACCTCCGTGATGCCCACGATGTCGGCGAGCCAGCGGACCTCGCTCTCCCGGTCGCCTGACACGAGCATCACCCGCGTGAGCCCGTGCGCGGGCTTCAGGTGGCTCACGAACGTGGCGCCGTCGGCCCGCGGCGTGTCGCGAAACCGCAGCATGCCCGCCGTCGTGCCATCGACGACCACGACGCACTCGAGACCACCTGCTTGCGGTGGAAGTTTTTCGATTCCTGCCGGATCGATGCCGGGCAATTTTTGGCGGCTCGTGATCGCGATGGTGTGCGCGTCGTCTCCGCCGTTGAGCCGCTTCACGCGGCCCGTCAGCCCCTGCCCCGGCTTCTCGGCGAGTTCTTCGACCTCGAGGAGCCGCACGGATCGCTCCGCGGCCGCCTCGATCACCGCCGCGGCAAGCGGATGCTTGGAATAGGTCTCGAGGCTGGCGGCGAAGGCGAGCAGATTCGCCTCGCTCCATCCATCGAACGTGGCCACGTCGGTGAGCTTTGGCTCCCCGTACGTGAGCGTGCCGGTCTTGTCGAAGATCGCCGTGCGGCAGGTGTCGAGCCGCTCGAGGATCGACGGATCGCGGATCACGATCCCGCGTTTCGCCGCCAGCGACACCGCGCCGATGATCGCCACCGGAATCGCGATCAGAAGCGGGCAGGGGGTGGCCACGACGAGCACGGCGAGAAACCGCGTGGCATCGCCGCTCACGAACCACGCCGCAGCAGCGATCGCCACCGCGAGCGGCGTGTAGAAAGCACCCAGCGAGTCGGCCAGCCTGCGCAGCGGCGGCCGGCGCTCTTCGCTGGTCTTCAGCACCTCCATGATCTTGGCATAGCGGCTGTCGCCGGCGACTCGTTCGGTGCGAATCTCGAGCGCGGCCTGGCCATTGATCGCCCCCGAGAGCACGCTCGACCCCGGCGCCTTCGCCATCCGGTAAGGCTCACCCGTGAGATAACTCTCGTCCATCGAGCCGCGGCCAGCGACGACCGTGCCGTCGACCGGGCAGATCTCGTGCGGCAGCACTACGAGCACGTCGCCGATGGCGATGTCGCCGAGCGCTACGTCGGTAAACCCCGTCGTGATCTTCCGGTGAGCGAGCGTCGGCATCCGGCGGGCCAGTGCGTTCAAGACGTCACCGGCCCGACTCACGGCCCGGCTTTCGAGCGCCTCGCCGCCCGAGAGCATGAGCACGACGAGCACGCCGGCGAGATATTCGCTGAGCAGGATGCTCGTCACGATCGAGAGGCCGGCGAGGAGGTCAGAGCCGAAGGTGCCCCGAAAAAGCTTCGCCAGCAGGCCCCACACGAGCGGCACGCCGCCGACGACGAGCATCACCACGAGCGGCAGGTCGGCAAGCGTGAGACTGCGACCCGGAAACAACCGGCCCGGATCGAGCGGCCCGAGCGGCACCGGATCACCGCCATGCCCCGACCACGTGATCACGGCCCACGCCACGAGCGCGAGGATCGCTCCGACGGCGATCGACTCGTTGAGCGGAAACCCGCGGCCGTGCGGCGGTGCAGTGGACGCGGTCATGCCGGCATCGTATCGCGGCTCGCCTGCCTGGGAAAACTCCGCAACCAAAGGCGGTCTGTCTCTGCTCACGCCGGCTTCGGGGCTCCCCGTGTCCTGGGAGCTGGCGGTCAGCGTTGGCACCGGCTCGGGGTTACCCCGTACCGTCTCGCGGGACGGCAGGGCAGGTGGCAATTACCCGCATTCGGAGCCGGCGGTACGCTGCTTCATCGCCGAGGGCGATCGCTAGTCCCTTCTCAACTGTGATGGTGTGCTTGGTGTAAGCCGCGTATCTGCCCGTCGGCTCTTCCGCATCGCACCGACCGACTCCGCCGAAAGTTCTCTGCGCCTAAGAGTTCGGGAGGCTCGGGGTTACCCCTACCGTTGAGACGGCGTATTTGACCAGCGAAGCCATCTTCACGCGAACACCCGGCATCGTGCCGCTGTTCGCTTTGCCGACCTCCGTCGGCTGGTAATCACCCGGGCCTCCGGCCCTGACGTTCGCGTGTGGGAGCCGAGCTTTGCTCGGCGACCGTAAGCCGGCGCCGACGCCGGGACGGTGGCGACGGCGCGACATTCGCCAGGCGCAGCGCAGGCACATCCGAGTGAGTGGAGGCCTGGAGGGCCGGAGCGAACGTCCGGCGAGACGGTACGGGGTAACCCCGAGCCGGAGCGCACGCAGCCGCAAGCGACGCGGGCTTCTGGCCAGGGCGACGCTAGCTGTGCATGCGCGGGACTGGGTCGCCGATCTCGATGATCTCTGCTTCCCGGGCTGACAGTTCATGGAGTCTCTCGCGCACTGTGTGCTCGGGCTGGAAGTCGCAGGCGAGCCGGACGTAGGTCGAATGGTGACGGGCCTCCGATTCGAAGAGGCTCCGATAGAAGTCGCGGAGTTCTGAATCGGTCACGTGCTCGGCGAGGAGCTGAAACCGCTCGCAGCTGCGGGCCTCGATCAGGCCGGCGACGAGCAGCCGGTCGACGGCGCGGGCCGGCTCGTCCTTGCGGATGAGGTCGTGGAGCCGGGCGCCGTACCTGCTCGGCGATAACTTTCTGAACGGGATGCCGCGCCGCTCGAGCAGGTCGAGCACGAGGCGGAAGTGCTCCAGCTCCTCGTTCACGATTTCCGTCATCGCCCGGGCGAGGGCCACGTGATCGACGTACGAAAACAACAGGTTCATCGCCACGCCAGCGGCCTTCTTCTCGCAGTGGGCGTGGTCGATGAGCACCTCGTCGAGGCCGGTGTCGACCTGGGCGAGCCAGCGGGCGGTGGAGGCGGATTGAAGGCTCAGCATCACCGGTCATTGTCCGGGGGTGAAACACCAGGCATCATACCCGGCATGATCGCGATCCCACCGACGGCAAACGACTCCGCCCGCAAGCCCGACCGCAACGTGCTCGGCGGGCCGCTCGTGGCCTGCTCCCGGGAGCCGCTCACCGGGTTTTTTCGCGACGGCTGCTGCCGCACCGGGCCGGCCGACGAGGGTGTGCACACCGTATGCGCGGTGATGACGCCCGACTTCCTCGAATTCACGGTCGCCGCCGGGAACGACCTCGTGACGCCGCGGCCGCAGTGGGATTTCCCAGGCCTCGTCGCCGGCGATCGCTGGTGCCTGTGTGCAGCCCGCTGGCTCGAGGCGGCGCGGGCCGGCCGGGCCCCGCCGGTCGTCCTCGAAGCGACGCATGAGAAGTCGCTCGACGTCGTGCCCTTCGAGCTCCTGAAGAAGCACGCCGTACCTACGGCATGAACGCGGCACTCCCGGTCGCGATCGGCGCCATCGCGTTCCTCTACGCAGCGGTCGGCCACGCGGGGGCCACGGGCTACATCGCCGTGATGACGCTGTTCGGGATCGGGCCCGACGTCATCCGCCCGACGGCGCTGGTGCTCAACGTGCTCGTGGCCAGCATCGCCACGGCCCAGTTCTTCCGCGCGGGCCACTTTCGAGGTGGCCTGTTCTGGCCCCTCGCGGCGGCGAGCGTGCCCTGCGCGTTGCTCGGCGGCGCGATTCGGCTGCCGACCGAGACCTTTGAAAAGCTCGTGGCTGCCGTGCTCGTCGTGTCGGCCATCCGCCTCGTGCGTGACGCCTGGCCGACTCGAAGCCGTCGCGCCGCCACGCCGACATCACCACCGGTTCCCCCCGTTCTGGCTGCGATCGGTGGCGGCATCGGCCTCTTGTCGGGCCTCACGGGCGTGGGCGGCGGCGTCTTTCTCACGCCGCTCCTCCTCACCCTGCAGGCGGCACCCGTCAAAGAAGTGGCCGCGATCACGGCGCCCTTCATCCTCGTCAACTCGCTCGCCGGCCTCGCCGGCGGCCTCGCGACGGGCCGCCCGCTGCCGCCCGTCAGTCTGCCCGTGATCGCCGCGGCAGTGCTCGGCGGCGTGATCGGTTCACACCTCGGCGCCTTCCGCCTCCCCGTGCGCGGAATGCAACTCCTGATGGCTGCCGTCCTCGCGATCGCGAGCGTGAAACTCTTCGGGCCATGACCGCCCGTCAATGCGCTGCAGACTTCGAGAACAAGTTGAGTACGACGACGCCGGCCACGATTAGCCCCATGCCCACCATCGCTGCCGGATCGAGCTTCTGCCCGAGAAACAGCCAGCCGATCGCGGCGATGAGCGTGACGCCGGCACCACTCCACACCGCATAGGCGATTCCCACCGGAATCCTTTCGAGCGTGAGCGAGAGAAAGAAGAAGGCCAGGCCGTAGCCGGCGACGACCATGATGCTCGGCAGCAGCTTCGTGAACCCTGCCGACGCCCGCAGGAAACTCGTGCCGACGACTTCCGCCACGATCGCGATTACGAGATACAGCCAGTGCATCGAGTCACCTCCAGCCCGATCCGGGCGGATGAATCATGTCAGGGTTTCCGCTGCTCGAGCCGGTAGAGCGCCTCGTCGGTGCGCAGATAGAGCGCCCGGCCAACCGCGGCGGGCGTCGCGAAGATCTGGCCGTCGAGCCGATTGGTGGCCACGAGCTCGAACGTCCGCCCCGGCTTGATCACGAACGTGGCCCCGTCGCGATTGCCCACGTAGATCCGTCCGTCGGCGGCGAGCGGCGACGACGAGAAATTCCCTCCCAGCCGCTCCGACCAGACGACGGCGCCGGTCTTGGCGTCGAGGCAGGTGGCGACGCCCTTGTCGTTCACCATGTAGATCTCGTCGCCGACGACGAGCGGCGAGGGCATGCTCGGCGCCCCGCGCGGCTGGCGCCACACGATCTCCGGTTCGCGGCCGCCGCCGCCGGGCCGTACGGCGAGTACCTCGGGCTTCGTGAAACTCGTGCTCATGTAGACGAGCCCATGGGCCGCCACCGGACGGGGCACGATCGAGAAACCGAGGGTGCCGTAAGCCAGCCGCCAGAGCTCCGCGCCCGTCGCCGGATCGTAGCCATACACCCAGTCGGCTCCGGGCGCCACGACGACGTCGCGGCCGTCGAGCGCGAGCACGAGCGGCGTGCCATACGCCTTCTTGAGGTCGGGATTGTCGTTGAGCGTTCCCGACCGCGGCGTCTTCCAGGCGACCTTCCCGGTGCTCGCGTCGAGGGCGGCGATGTATTGCACATCGCTGCCGTCGCAGGGGATCACGAGCTTGTCGTGCCACACCACGGGCGTGCTCCCCGGGCCGTTCATGTGATCGAGCCGCAAGTCGCGGTTGACCCAGGTCACCGCGGCGGTGCTCGTGTCGACGCAGGCCGTGCCGTAGTCGCCGAAATGGCAGAAGAGCCTTTCACCGTCGAGGACTGGCGACGGCGATGCGTAGGAGTTGAGCTTGTGGATCGGCTGGGGCTTCTCGACGGTAAACAATTCGACGTCGTGGACGATCCGGCCCGTGTCTCGATCGACGGCGAGCGCCCGCATCGTGACCGCGCGGGCCACCTCGACCGGCTGGCTGTTCGAGCTGGCGGCAAGCAGGGCGGGCTTCTCGGCCTCGTCGGCCGCGATCTCGACGGCGGTCGTGAGCCAGACATGCCGGTCGTCGAGGACGGGCGACGACCAGCCCCGGCCGGGCAGCGGCGTCTTCCAGGCGACGTGTTCCGTTTCGCTCCACGAGACCGGCAGATCGTGGGCCGCGTCGGCATGTCCCTGCCCGTCGGGGCCGCGCCACTGCGGCCACGCGTCGGCCACCGCGGAGGCCGTCCCCATGATCGCCACCGCCGACGCCAGGATCATCGAGGCACGCATCTGTCAGGGCTCCGCAGAACGGTGGTCCGGCCTGCCACAATCATGCACTCGGAGCGTCCGGAGGGGAAACAGGGGGATTTCGGCCTTGGGTCGGCATCGGGCCGACTGCTATCGTTCTCGGCAGCATGCCACCCTCCCTCTATTGCCACCGATCCGGCGTCGTCGGTGCCCTCGTGCCGCTCGTGCTCTCGTGGGCGTTGGCCCATGGTGGGGAGCCGATCGAGATGCGGGTCGAGAGCGAGATCTTCGTCGACCGCGGCACCACGCCGGTGGCCCGGAGTCTGACGATCTTCCGTGACGGGCTCGCCTGGGACTTCCTCGATGGCCCGCAGGCGGGAGAGGCCGCCGAGATCGCGCTCCACGATCCAGCCCGCGAGCGCGTGGTCGTGATCGATACGATTCGCAACGTGAAGACCGAGATCGACAGCCAACGACTCGAACGGCTGAGCGTGTCGCTGGCAGCCTGGGCCCGCCGCTCCGACGACCGGCTCGTGCGCTGGGCCGGTGGGCCCGAGTTCGAGGAGGGCTGCCTGGCACGCGAGCGATCCCTCGAGTTGTCGGGGCCACGGGTCCGATACGAGGTCTCGTTTTCCGAGGCGCCAGCCTCCGATGCCGCCGACATCTATCGCCGCTTCGCCGATACGGCGCTGCTCCTCAAGGCACTCCTCCATCCGGGAGGTATTCCGCCCTTTCCCCGGCTCGCCATCAACAAGCGGATCGCGGCGGCCGGTGGCATTCCGGAGTCGGTCACACTGGAAATCGACGCCCGCAACGCGCTGCTCGGCGGCCGTCCACAGGTGCTGCGCTCCGTCCACAAGATGCATCCGCGGCTCCTGGCCACCGACCTCGAACGGGTCGAGGATGCCGAAGCCCGCGTGGCCCTCGCCGAGGCCGTGGATATCGCCACCTATGCCGAGCCCGCGACGACGGCGCCGGTGACCGTCGCGAAGTAGCGTGCGCCGTGCCATCGGCACAACGCGCCCATCCGGTGCCCCGACACGCACCCCCAAGAAAGTCTGCCTGACCGGACGATGTTTCCCCTGGGGCACATCTTCCCCAGCCGTGCACGACGGCACTCCCTGATCATTCCCATTTATTCCGGAGGCACCCATGCTCGTTCTCTCCCGCAAGCAAAACCAGCGGATCCGCGTCGGCGACCAGGTGGTGGTGACCGTGGTGCGCGTCAGCGGTGACAAAGTGCGGATCGGCATCCAAGCGCCGCACGACATGCGGGTGTTGCGGGACGAACTCGAAGACGACAGCATCGGTGAGGTGGTGCTCGAGCCCTCCGACGCCCTGCCGATTCCACGACTGCTGCGGTTCGTCGGCTGATGGTGGACGACACGACACCCGAGGGCGGAGGCGGGCGGCCGTGGCGGCGGGTGTTCCTCGGGATTGCCGCCGGGCTCGCCGGCGGCCTGGTCGTGGTGGCGATCCTGCTCAAACACGAGCCTTCGACCGGTGCTCCCGTGACCAGCGGTCCGGATGCCGAGCGGTCCGCCGCGCGGCTGGTCACGAAAGGAGCGGCCCTGCATGCGGCGCTGGGCCGGGCGGGGCCCTGGGGAGCGGCGGTCAGCGACACCGAACTCAACGCCTGGCTGGCCACCGACCTGCCGCGCAACCACCCACAGCTTCTCCCCCGCAGCCTCTCCGCGCCGCGGGCGTGGTTTCGCAAGCAGCATGTCGAGCTCACCGTCCGCGCGGGGTCCGGGCTGCTCTCGGCCGTCGTGTGGTGTGATCTCGAGGTGACGCTGCGCGGAGTCAATCAGCTCGGGATCGTGATCGAGAAGGCTTCCATCGGAGCCCTGCCGCTCCCTGCGGCGCCCGTGCTCGCCGAGCTCGGCCGACGGCTCGCAGCCCTCGGCTGCGTCACGGAACTACGGCCCCGGGATGGCAGGATGGTGCTGGTCGTCTACATTCCAGCGACCCTCGGCGGCGGGCCGCACTGGCGGCTCGAATCGCTGCGGATCGACGCCGGCGAGGCGGTGGTGGCCGGCACTACGAGCGTGCCCGACGGCGGGCCGAATCCGGCAGCGGCGAAGTGACAAGGAGACGTCGGTGGCACGACTAAAGTTTCTCGGTGCGGCGGGCATGGTATCGGGGTCGCGGCATCTCCTGGAGACCGACCGCCACCGCGTGCTCGTCGACTGCGGTCTCTTCCAGGGCGAAAAGCGGCTCAGGGAGCGAAATTGGGAACGGTTTCCGGTGCCGGCCGACTCGCTCGATGCCGTCGTGCTCACCCACGGCCACATCGATCACTCCGGCTGGCTCCCCAGGCTCGTGCGCGAGGGATTCAAAGGCCCGATCCTCATGACCCCCGCCACAGCCGACCTGCTCGGTCTCTTGCTCTACGACTCGGCGAAGTGCCAGGAGGAAGACGCCGCCTATGCCAATCGCAAAGGCTACGCGAAGCACAGGCCAGCGCTCCCGCTCTATGACGAGCGCGATGTCGACCGCACGCTGCGGCTGGTGAAGGACGTGCCACGCGGGCAATGGTTCGACCCCGCCCCGGGCGTGCGCTGCCGATACCATGAAGCGGGCCACATGCTCGGCAGCTCGTTCATCGAGACGGAGGTCGATTCGCGACGCATCGTCTTTTCCGGAGACGTCGGCCGCTACGACGCGCCGCTCTATAAGGACCCGGCCCCGCCGCCGGCCTGCGACTATCTCGTCTGCGAAAGCACCTACGGCGATCGCGACCATCCGGCCGTGCGGCCGCTCGACGACCTCGAAGCCGCCACCAAGGAGGCGTTCGCCCGCGGCGGCATGATGCTCGTGGCCTCGTTCGCGATCGGCCGCTGCCAGCAGCTCGTCTATCTGCTGCGCACCCTCATGGCCGCCGGGCGGATTCCGGAGGTGCCTGTGTGGATCGACTCGCCGATGGCGGTCGACGCGACGGAGGTGTTTCGCCGTCACGTCGCCGAACACGACTTCTCCGAAGCGGCGATGGCGGGCGTGGCTGAGTCGCTCGCTTCGCCGTTCGTCCGGATGGCAAAAACGGCGAATGAATCGAAGGCGATCAACGCCCACCGCGGCCCCGGCGTGGTGATCGCCTCGAGCGGTATGATGAATGGCGGCCGAATTCTCCATCATCTCGCGCAGCGGCTCCCCGATCCGCGCACCACCGTGCTCGTGGCCGGCTTTCAGGCAGCCGGCACCCGCGGCCGCACCCTGATCGACGGGGCCGACACCCTCCGGATCCATGGCCGTGACATCCCCGTGCGGGCCGCGATCCGCCGGGTCGACGCCCTCTCCGGCCATGCCGACCGCCGCGAAATCGTCCGCTGGTTGACTGGGCTGCCGGCTCCGAAACGCACGTTTCTGGTGCATGGCGAGCCGCCGGCCGCCCGCGGCATGGCCGAATGTCTCGGCACGACCCTCGGCTTCGAGACGACGATCCCTACCATCGGAGAGACGTTCGAACTCTCCTGACCACGGACTGCCATGACGAAAAAACCCCGGCCCAAGCCGCCGCAGACCTGCAGCGCGATCCCCGACACGCTCCTCGGCGACGACATCGCCCTCGTCGCCGAGAACATGGAGGCGATTCTCTGCTCTCCCAGCAATCTGTTGGCTCAGGACGATCGGAAGCTCCTCGACAAGGTCGAGATGCGCGGCGTGCGGATGCTGCTCGAGCTCAACAAGGCCGAACTGGCCTTTCTCGAACACGCGATCACCTCGACGGTGATCGTGTTCGGCGGGACGCAGATCGTGGAACGCGGCGGTGCCGAACGGCGGCTCTCCGAGGCCCGCCGCGCCCTCGCCACTGCCCCCGACGACAAGAAACGCAAACGGGAGGTCGCCCGCAGCGAGCGGCTCCTCGAGCGCAGCCGCTACTACGACGAAGCCCGACAGTTCGCCCGGCTCGTGTCGATCGACAACCAGTGCGACGACCGCCGCGACTTCGTGGTCATCACCGGCGGCGGGCCGGGCATCATGGAAGCCGCCAATCGCGGCGCCTTCGACGTGGGCTGCCAGTCGATCGGGCTCGACATCAAACTTCCAGCCGAGCAGCAGCCCAACCCCTTCATCACACCGGAGCTCTGCTTCCAATTCAAGTATTTCGCGCTGCGCAAGTTTCACTTCATCCTGCGGGCCGCCGCCGTGGTGCTCTTTCCCGGAGGCTTCGGCACGCTCGACGAGATGTTCGAGACGCTCACGCTCCGCCAGACCCACCGCATGCAGCCGGTGCCGATCATCCTCTACGGCCGTGAATACTGGTCGAAGGTGATCAACTTCCAACAGATGGCCGACGACGGCGTGATCGCCGACGAGCACCTCGACCTGTTCACGTGGGCCGAGACGCCCGAGGACGCCTGGCGGCAGATCGTCGAATTCCACGAACGCACTCCGCCGCCTCAGGCCTGACCTACGCCATGACTTCGCCGTCCGATCCTCGTCATGCTCGTGGCGGCCCGGGAGGCGCTGCCGGGCGGGTCGCACTGGTGATCGGCGGTGCGGGGCGGATCGGGGCGGCCGTGGTCGAGGCGCTCGCGGGCCGCGGTTGGTCGGTGGCCATCCACGCCCATCGCTCGCTGGACCGGGCCCGGGCCACTGCCGAGGCGCTCGAGGCCCGCGGCCTGCCGGGGCTCGCTGTGACCGCGAATCTGCGCGACGAGGGCACGGTGCGGGCGCTCGTGCACCGGGTGGCCGACCACTTCGGCCGTATCGACGCGCTGGTCACCTGTGCCCGCACGAGCAGGCCGACGGCCCTCGACGACCTGACGGTCGACGACTTTCGAGCCCACTACGAGGTCAACTGCATCGGCACATTCGTCGCCGCCCAGGAAGCGGGTGCCGTGATGGCCGACCAGCCCACGGGCGGTGCGATCGTGATGCTCGGCGCGGCCGAATTGGCCACGCCCGCCGCCGGCACGATCGCGGCGGCGGCAAGCCTGGGGGCGATTCCGGCGCTGGCCCGCGGCCTCGCTGTGGAGCTCGCCATCAAAAACCCCCGCGTGCGCGTGACCGCCGTGCTGCCGGAGCCGGAGTGCCCGGCCGAGTCGATCGCCCGCGCCGTTCTGGCCTTGATCGACGACGAGTCGGCCACGGGTGCCTGCGTCCCGATCGATGCCCGCGGCCTCGTCACACCGGCACGGCCGCCGGCAGGTCGATCGTAAACGTGCTGCCGGTGCCAGGCGTGCTTTCGACGGCCACTGAGCCGCCATGGGCCTGCACGATGTGCTTCACGATCGACAGCCCGAGCCCCGTGCCGCCGAGCTTGCGGCTCCGCGCCATGTCGACCCGGTAGAACCGCTCGAAGAGCCGCGGGAGGTGCTCCGCCGCGATGCCACAGCCCTCGTCGCGCACCACGATGCGCACGGCCGGGCCGTCGGCGGCGGCCAATTCCTCGACGGCACTCACCCAGATTGTGTCGCCCGAGTCGCTGTATTTCACCGCATTATCGACCAGATTGATCACGGCCTGCTCGAGGAGCGCGGGATTGACGTCTGCTTCGAGCGTGCCGTCGCAGGCCACGTCGACGACGACTCCACGGTCGCGGGCCCGTGGCCGGCAGTCGGCGACGGCGGCCGAGAGCACGGCGAGCACGTGCACCCTCTCGAGAGGCAGATTGCCCGCCCCCTCGCTCTGCTCGATCCGCGACAGGGCGAGCAGGTCTTCGATGATCGCCTCGAGCCGCTCCGCCTGGCGGGCCACGATTTCGAGAAATCGCCGGCTGTCGGCGGGGTCGTCGGCCGCGCCGTCGAGGAGCGTCTCGACGAATCCCTTGATCGAGGCGATCGGAGTCTTCAGTTCGTGCGACACGTTCGCCACGAAATCACGGCGCATGTTCTCGAGCCGCTGGATGTCAGTAACGTCGTTGAGCACGATCACCGCGCCCCCTTCGCCCGACACGTCACGCAGCGCCGTGCCGCGCAGACGGATCGTGCGATCACGCGCGCCGCGGATCACGAGATCATCTTCGACGGGCTCCCGACAGTCGATCGCGAGGAGGGCGAACCGGCGCAGGTCGGGGTTGCGCACCACTTCCTGGAGGGGCCGGCGCAGCGATTTGCCGGGGTCGAGGCCGAGCAGTTCGGCCGCCCCGTGGTTGATGCTCACGATCCGCTGCCGAGCGTCGATCGCGAGCACCCCTTCGATCATGCTCCCGAGCACCGCCTCCTGCTGCGTGCCCTGGCGGCCGATCGTCAGGCCCCGCTCCACGAGTTGCTCCCGCAGGCCGGCGATGGCCGCGGCGAGGTCGGACAATTCAGCGGCCTCAGCCACCGGAAGCGACACGTCGAACTGCCCGGCGGCCAGACGCCAAGCGGCATTCGAGAGTTCGCGTACCGGCCGGGCGGCACGGCGGGCCAGTGCGTAGCCGGCGGCGATGGCGGCGGCCACCGCGAGCAGACAGCCGGCGAGGAGCCGACGCTGCGCTGCGGCCAGCTCCCGGTCGGCTGCGGCCGTGTCGGCGGTCGCCCGCACGATGCCCACCGGCGCATGGGGCGGCCCGATCACCACCGCTGCCGCGTGCACCCGTCGCCGGGACGCCGCGTCGTAGCGGCTCGTACGGGCGATCCGGCCGGCCCGTGCCTCCGCCAACAGCGATTCAGCGCCACCTTGCCAGCCTGATTCGCCGCGTGTGGGGCTGGGGCCCGCGACGGTTTCGACGGGCGTGCCGTCGATGGCGAGCAGATCGAAATTCACCCGGGCGGTGGCCGCAATCTCGCCGGCGGCCGCGGCAAACGACTCGGGCGTGGGCGTTACGACGTCCCGCGCCAGGATGTCTGCCAGGCCCGCCGCGGCATCGGCCATGCGCCGCAGCTGCGCCTCTTCGGCCAGCCGCGCTAACTGCATCGACGCCACCCAGAAGCAGGCCGCACCCGTGGTGGCCACGAGGACACACCACCCCGCGAACAACTGCCAGACGAACTTGGTTCTGGGCATGAGACCGGTGAGACCTGTGGGGTCACGCCCGGAATCGGTATCCCACGCCCCGGACGGTTTCGATGTACGAACCGAATTCGCCGAGTTTCTTGCGCAGGCCGGCGACTTGCACGTCTACCGAGCGTTCAGTCACAGGATAATCCTCCCCCTTGACCGCGTCGACGATCTGGGTGCGGGTGTAGGCCCATCCCGGCCGTTTGGCGAGGAATTGCAGCAGGGCGAACTCCGTGTAGGTGAGCTCCACGAGCTGCCCGGCGAGCGTCACCTCGTGCCGCCCCGGGTGGATCGAAATCTCATGGGCGTCGATCGTGGTCTCGTGTTCCGTCCGCACCTGCTGCTCACGCCGGCGCAGGAGCGCCTTGACCCGGGCCGAGAGGACACGCGGGCTGAACGGCTTGGAGATGTAGTCGTCGGCACCCCGCTCGAGCCCGGCCACCATGTCGCTCTCCTCGCTCTTGGCGGTGAGCATGATGATCGGGATGTCGCGGGTCTTGGGATCGCTCTTGAGCCGCCGGCAGACCTCGAGCCCGTCGACGGCGGGCAGCATGAGATCGAGCACGATCAGGTCTGGCGGTTGCTTCCGCGCAGCCTTGAGGGCGTCTTCGCCGGTGCCCACACCGGTTACCCGGTAGCCCTCACGGGCAAGGTTGTACCGGACGAGTTCGAGCAGATCCTCCTCGTCGTCGACCACGAGCACCGCGTGCCCGCCGGCCGGTTCGGTGGAATTCGACTTGGGCATGGACATTCCCGCGACACTGGAAGACTCACCGAACATCCGCCGCATTCTAGCTCGGTCATCGGACAGTCCGGAAGCGTTAGATTTCGATGAGAGATCACGAGAGCAGGAGCTCGATGTCGTCGGCCGAGAGCGTGGCCAGCATGCTGTCATCGGCCCGGACGATCGAATCGGCGAGCTCGCGCTTGCGGTCCTGGAGCGCGAGAATCTTCTCCTCGACCGTATCGCGTGCGATCAAACGGTAGGCGAACACACGCCGCGTCTGGCCGATGCGGTGGGCCCGGTCGACGGCCTGCGCTTCGACAGCCGGGTTCCACCATGGGTCGAGAATGTAGATGTAATCGGCGGCGGTGAGATTGAGACCCTGGCCGCCCGCCTTGAGGCTCACGAGAAACAGCCGACAGTCGGCGTCTTCCTGAAACCGCACGACCCGCGCCTGCCGGTCGGTCGTCTTGCCGTCGAGATACTCGTAGGTGATTCCGCGGGCGTCGAGCTGGCGCCGGAGGATCGCCAGAAAGCTCGTGAACTGGCTGAAGACCAGCACCTTGTGCCCCTCGTCGATCACCTCGTCGAGCTGCTCGAGCAGCACCTCGAGCTTCGCCCCGGGCTCGTCGATGCGGGCCGGGTCGACGAGCCCCGGATGGCACGCCGTCTGGCGGAGCCGCAGCAGCGCCTCGAGCACCGCGATCCGCGAGCGGCCGACGCCCATCCGGCCGATCCTGCCGGCGAGCTCCTGGCGGTAGTGTTCACGCAGCTCGTCGTAGGCCCGACGCTGCTCGTCGCCGAGCTCGCAGAAGATCGTCTGCTCGGTCTTCTCGGGCAGATCGGCGAGCACCTGGGTCTTCGTGCGGCGCAGGAGGAACGGCCGTACGGCTCGGGCCACGATCTCCGCCGAGCCGACGCCGCGACCCCCGGCCAGAAACTGCCGCAGCCGCGTGGCGCTGCCCAGCTGCCCGGGATTAAGAAACTCGAAGATGCTCCACAGCTCACCGATGTGGTTCTCGACGGGCGTACCGGTGAGCGCGAGGCGATGCCGCGCCTTCAGCAGACGGCAGGCCTTCGCTGCCTGGCTGGCGGCATTCTTGATCGACTGCGCTTCGTCGAGCACCACGTAGTCGTATTCGTACTCGCGATGCTTGAGCACGTCGCGACGCAGCGTTCCGTAGGTCGTGAGGATCACGTCGTGCTCCGCGATGTCGGCCTGCTCGTCGCGCCGCGCACTGCCCGTGTGGTTGAGCACGCGGAGGCCGGGGGCGAATTTTTTTGCCTCCTCGATCCAGTTGAAGACCAGGCTCTTCGGCACCACGATCAGCGACGGCCGGTGCGGGACCCCGCCGGCCTGCGCGAGTGCCTGCCGCCGCACGAGCATGGCGAGCACCTGGATCGTCTTGCCGAGGCCCATGTCGTCGGCCAGACAGCCCCCGAGCCCCGTCCGCTCGAGAAATGCGAGCCACCCGAGCCCCTCCCGCTGATAGTGCCTGAGCGTGCCGGTGAAGCCCGCCGGTTCCGGCTCCGCTTCGGGCCGCTCTCCGCGGGCGAGTTCCTCGCGGATCGCCTCGAAGGCATCGTCGACCCGCGATCGCGGCTGGCCGGCAAGCAGGGCGTCGAGCAGCGCCACCTGGATGCGGCCATACCGCAGGCGGCCGTCGTGCTTCTGCGCCAGGGCCATCATCGGCTCGAAGCTGGCGGCGAAATCATCGGGGAGAATGCCGATCGAACCATCGGGCAGGGAGACCGAACGTTCGCCTTTGGCGATGGCCTCGAGCAACGCGGGCATCTCCGCCACGACGCCGCCGAAGTCCACGGTGCCCGACAGTTCGAACCAGTCGATGCCGCTCGTCACGTTCCATGACACGCTGCCGGCAGGGCGGTAGCGGCGGCCGGATACCTCGACGGCCCAGCCCTCGGCCGCGAGTTGCGCCACGGAGGCATCGAGCCGGGCCCGGGGAATCTCCACGTGGTGCGCGGGGGCGTCGGCCTCGTCGTCGCCGCGCCGCGGTGCCACGACGCCGTGCCGGGGCAGCATGGCGAGCGCCGCACGCTCGGCGGCCCGGTCGCGGCGCACAAGCACGCGGCGGGCCGGATCGGCGGCACCACCGGTTGGATCGTCGGCGGCGATCTGGGTGACACCGTAGTCGAACCAGATCCGACCGGCGAGTTGCACCCGGGGCACAGCCCGGCGCCTGCCGCTGCGGCTGGGCTCGGCCGGTTCGTCGCCCTCGAAATCGATCGTCGGCGTGTCGTCGAGCACGAGTTTCGGACGCGGCGGCCCCGATTCGATCTGCCAGCCCGTCCAGGCCGGTAGTTCGAGCCGCGGCACCTCGGCGAGTGTGGCCAGCCGTTCGATGAGGCCGTCGGTCTGGCTGCCTGCCAGTTCGATCGGGCCCCGCCGCTCGAACTGCTCGAGCCACCGCACCGATCCGCCCCAGCCGTCACCGCCGACGTTCAGCCGTGCGAGGCGATCGGCAAACACCACGAGCCCTGACCGGAGGATCGCCCGCGGCTCCTTCACATCCTTGCGTTGACTACCACGCACGAGCATTCCCCGCAGCGTGGCCTTCGCCGGCCGGCGAGGCGGCCGCGACTCGCCCGCGACCTCGTCGAGTGTCTCCGCCTTGTAGCTCACGAGGTCTTCGGGCTCGAGCACGAGCGCGAACTCCCACGGTCGGCCGCCGTCCCAGGTCATCGGGATCACCGTATCGGGCGCCCGGCGGGGCTCTGGCTGCACGAGCAGACGGCCCGTCTCGCAGAGCAGGGCCAGGTGCGCCGGTGCTGCCTGCGGGCTGACGGCGATCCTGGCGATCGTACGATGCTCGATCGCCTCCACGCCGCCGGTGGTGCCGATCGCCGCCGTGCCCACGAGCTCGGCGAGGATCGCCCGCTCGCGGGCATCGAGCGTCTCGAACGCCACGTCGGCGTCGGGGCCGATCACCACGGGCTGCGGGCGGCCCGTCGCATTGCCGCCAACGTCGACCTGCATTCGGCAGGGCATGAGCACCGCCGCCCGGGCGTCGCTCGAGGCCGTCACGTCGAGAAGAAACACGAGCGCACCGGTCGAGCGGCGACCGTCGACGAGTTCGAGTGCCTCCGCCCGCACCGCCGGCTCCACGAGCCGACGCCGTTCTTCGAGGTCGACCGCCCAGGCCGGCTGCCGGGTCGCAACGCGCCGGGTGACGGCCGGCGTGGCAGCCGGGTTGACCCGCAGCAAGCCCTTCACGGTCGGCTCGGGGCCATCCCCATTGGCGCCCAGAGACTCAGCGGAGTCATCGGCCGAGCCGTCGGTGCCCTCGGAGTCGTCGGCATCGTCGGCAGCCGCGAATTCGAGCGTCACAGGCGTGTGATCATGAATGTTCGAGAACAGTCCGCGGCGGTCGACCTCGAGGAGCGTGGCGGCGAGCGCCAGGCACGGCTTGCCGGCGCGGCCCCGCGGACTCGTGCTCCGGCTCTCGAGCGTCATGCCGCCGCGTCGGCCGGCCGTGAGTTCGAGCAGCACCTCGTGTGTGGCGCCCGTCTCGTCGGTGACGTTCGCCCGCACCTGGCCCACGCGTGGGCAGGAGACTCGCACCGCCGTCGCAGCCCGCGCCGCCACGACATCGCGCTTGTCGAACAGATGAAACAGCCGCTTTTCGAGACTCGTCATGCCGTGCGAAAACCCTCGGATGGTGGGTTGCGCACGACGACTCGACGCCGAGGGCGTCTGCGGCGCGCAACACGCTGTTGTACACCGCCGGCTGCCACGCCGGAAGGCACGAGCTGGTTCGCCCGCTGGAGAAGGCATGCCTGGCGTATGGTGCGATGACCCTGTTTCGTGACAGGCTGAAGCCTGTCCTGCGCCTCTACCCGATCAGGATCACGACGAGCTCCTTCGGGCCGTGGGCGCCGAGGACGAGAATCCGCTCGATGTCGCCGGTGCGGCTCGGGCCGGTGATGAAGGAGAGCATGCTCGGCATCCGGCCGTCTGCGCGGGCCTGGCAAAAATGCAGGGCGTCTCCGAGCGTGCCCACGATCTGGTCGCACGTGGCGACCACCACGTGCACGTGCGGCAGGATCGACAGGGCCCGCCCTCCACAGGTGGCGCTCGAGACGAGGATCGAGCCTGTCTGGGCGACGAGCGCCTCGCAGGCCGTGATCCCGGCATCGCAGGCTTCGAGCGCCGACTTATCGAATGCGTGTGGACGGACTTCGTAGGTGCCGCACGGGATGCCTGCTCGCAGCGGCGCGACGAGCGGGTGGTCGTGCCAGGCCACCTGCTTCCAGTCGCGTTCGCGGGCGAGCGTGCCTACGAGATCGGCCGCCGCCGTGAGGCTGGGCACACGGTGCACGAGCGCCCGGAGCTTTCCCAAGTTTTCCACCAGGATCGAAAGTCGCTCGTCGGGCGTCTCGCCCCCGTCGGGAAGCCACGGTCGCGCCGCCTGTTCCGGAAGCACCGTGAGTTGCGGGAGGCCACGTGGACCGGGAGTCGCCGGTGCAGCGGCATGCGACTTCAAGTGCGGCATGGGCGCGGGCACCCGCAGCGCTTCCCGCACCCTGGCGAGGATCGTCTCACGGGCCGAGCCGTCGCGGCGCGGGGCGGGCACCGTCGTCATCGGCGGCTCCACTGGTCGCGGAAACTGCGGGCGGGGGCCCGCGGCAGGTCGCGGGTGGCGAGCCAGTCGCGCAAGACCGGCGGCCGCAGCCACGTGAGCAGCCCCAGCATCCGCCGCGCGATTGCGCCCCCGGCGGCGAACACCCACGGGCGTGACGCCACTGCGACGAACGCCCGGTGGCCGAGCCGCTCCCAGCGATTGGGCGCCGTGCGGGCCGCGTTGCGGCGGTTGTGGAGAAGATGGTGATGGATGTCGATCCGCACCGGGCAGGCGTCGGTGCAGGCACCGCACAGCGAACTCGCCCCCGAGAGATGATTCCAGTCGGCCAGGCCCCGCAGGTGCGGCGTGATCACCGAGCCGATCGGGCCCTGGTAGGTGGTGCCGTAGGTGAAGCCGCCCACGTTCTTGAAGATCGGGCACACGTTCAGGCACGCTCCGCAGCGGATGCAGTGCAGGCTGTCGCGCTGTTCCGGATCGGCGAGGATCGCCGACCGCTGGTTGTCGAGCAGCACGAGGTGCATCACCTCGGGGCCATCGGTCTCGCCGTCGCGCCGCGGCCCGGCGTACAGCGTGTTGTAACAGGTCATCGGCTGCCCCGCGCCGGCCGTGGCCAGCATGGGCAGGAGCACGGAGAGGTCATCGAGTCGCTCCACCACCTTCTCGATGCCCGAGATCGCGATGTGCATCCGCGGGAGCGCCGCCGTGAGCCGCGCGTTGCCCTCGTTTTCCGTGATCGAGATCTGCCCCGTCTCGGCGACGAGGAAGTTGGCGCCCGTGATCCCCACGTCGGCGTCAACATATAGCCGGCGCATGTGCCGCCGGGCGATCATCGTCAGCTCTTCGGGGCTGTCGGTGGGCGGAGTGCCCAGATGCTTGCCGAACAGATCGCTGATCTCGTCGCGCCGCACGTGCATGCACGGGAACACGAAGTGATACGGCGGCTCACCGCGCAGCTGCTGGATGAACTCGCCGAGATCGCTCTCGACGACGCCGTAGCCGTCGTGCTCCATGGCGGCGTTGAGGTGGATCTCTTCGCTCGTCATACATTTGCTCTTGATCACGGCGCGGGCCTTGGCCTCCCGCAAGAGCGCGAGCACGATCGTGCGGGCCTCGTCGGCATCGCGGGCCCAGTGCACGATCCCGCCGTTGGCCTCGAAGGCCGCCACGAATCGGGGGAGCAGTTCGTCGAGCCGGTTGACGGCCGACCACTTGGCGAGGCTGGCGGCGTCGCGGGCCTGCTCCCAGTCGCGGTAGCGGGATTTCTGGGTGTCGCGGCTCGTGTAATAGCCGCCCAGGGCCTTGCGGACGAACGCCCGGTGGCCGGTATCGCGAACGTGCTCGGCCGCGTCGTGCAGAAACCGTTTCTTCGCTCCACGAGCGGGACCGGCAGATTCGGTCACGGCGGCGGGAATGCTCTGCGTGCTCATACGGCGGGCCCTCTTCCAACATAGTAGCATGGTGGGGTGGTTGGAAACGATTGTAGGTGTGGCGGATGACAGGCATCCCCGTCGGACAGCATTTTTTCATCTGGGGACCGGTGTGGCTCGGCATGGCCGCAGCGTGGGCGGCCGCGTGCGTGTGGGTCGATCGTGACGCCAGCGAGGTCTTCGGGCGCACGAAGCCCTGGACGCTGATCCTCGTGGGCCTCGGAGTCGCGTTCTGCCTGGCGAGCCTGCGGTATGGCCTGTCGGCCGTAAACCTCATGCTGCCCGCCCTACTTGGCCTCGTCGCCTGGTACACGTGCTGGCGCGAGCTCAACGTGCCGCGCGGCGACAGAATTCTTCCCCCGCAGTTTGATGGCTTGCTCGGGCTCGTGGCCCAGGCCTACGGCAGGGCCGGTGGGTCCGGTGCGGTGGGAACCAGAACGCCGCGCGGCAGCGTTGCGGCGGGCCCGCGGCTCACGCTGCTCAAGAAAGACGGCCGCACGTACGACGGCCACGAGGCGGACGATCTCGACCACGAGACCTCGGAAGCGATCACGTCGGCCCAGGCGATTCTCACGAAGGCGATCCAACTGCGGGCCACCGACATTCATCTCGAACCCAAGAGCGGCGACGAACTCCTCGTGCGGTACCGGATCGACGGCATCATGCAAAACGCCGGCACCGTGACCGGGGTGGCGGGGCGGGCCACGGTCTCGGCGATCAAGGTGCTCGGCGACATGGACATCGCCGAGCGGCGTCGCCCGCAGGACGGCACGTTCGCGGCCGTGTTCGACGGACGTAAGTTCGACATCCGGGCCGCCTCCGGACCGACGAACTTCGGCGAGAAGATCGCCCTGCGCCTGCTCGACGCCGAGGGAGGCATCGTCAAGCAGGGCCTCGACAAGTTTGGTCTCTCCGACAAGGTGCTCAAGCACCTGCGCGAGATCATCCACCGGCCGCACGGGATGCTGATCGTGTGCGGCCCCACCGGATCGGGCAAGACGACGACCCTGTATGGTGCGATCGGCGAGATCGACGTGCTCTCGCGGAACATCGTCACGATCGAGGATCCGATCGAATACCGCCTCGACAACATCTCGCAGACCGCCGTGAACGTGGCAGCCGACCTGACCTTCGCCAAGATCCTGCGGAGCGTGCTCCGGCAGGATCCAGACGTGATCCTCGTGGGCGAGATCCGCGACAAAGAGACTGCCGAGATCGCGATGCAGGCGGCGCTCACCGGGCACTTCGTGTTCACCACGCTTCATGCCAACGACACGGCCACGACCGTGACGCGGCTGCTCGACATCGGCATCGACACCACGCTCATCCAGTCGGCCGTCACGGCCGTGCTCGGCCAACGGCTCATCCGTGTGCTCTGTCAGCAGTGCAGGGAAGCGTACAAGCCGACGCCCGAGTTCCTGAAATCGGCCGGCATCCCCGCCAACAAGGTCGACGTGTTCTACAAGGAGAAGGGCTGCACCGCGTGCAACGGCACAGGCTATAAGGGCCGCACGGGCGTCCATGAGCTGATGATCTTCGACAAGGGCATCCGCGAGCTGATCGTGGGGCAGCCGTCGATCCAGGCGATCCGCACCGCGGCCCGCAAGGGGGGCATGCGCACGCTCCAGGAGGCGGGGCTCCTGAAGGTGATCGCCGGGATCACGAGCGTGAACGAGGTCATTCGCGTCACGAAGGCTTGACATCGACCATGAGCATGATGACGTTCCTGGGCCTGGGCTTTTCTCCACCGTTCGCCGCCACGCTGCTCCAGCCGCTCGGCGCGCCGCTCGTGCTCGGGCTCATGGCGGCGCTCGCTTTCTACGGCTATCGCTCCGGCCTCTTTCTGGCGACGCTGGCAGGGCTGCATGCCCTGGCGGCGGTGGTGGCGGCGCTCGGGCTCACGGCCCCGGTCGGGGCGTGGCTCGAGTTGGCCGAAGTGCCCCGGCAGTACGCCCTGCCAGGGGCGTTCCTCGGTGTGCTTACGATCACGGCTGTCGCCATTCGTCTGGCCGTGGGCGCCGCGGTGCCACCGGACGTCGTCAAGCTGCCGCCGCGACTCGACCAGTTCGGCGGGCTGATCGTGGGTGGCCTGGCCGGCCTCGTGGTGGCTGGCGGCGTGCTCCTGGCGCTGTCCGTGGCACCGCTGCCGCCCGCCTACCGGATCGACGGCAGCAGTCTGTCGCTCGACATGGGATCCCGGATGCTCGACGTCTTCGCCCGCTGCCTGGGGATCGATGCGAAGGCCCGCGACGTGCTCCTGCGCGGCGAGCCGGGCACGGCGGTGGCCGGCGGCCCCATCGCCCGCCCAGCGTGGAGCGAGCCCTTCGTCGATGCCGACGGCAGTCTGACTCGCAGCGATGGTGAGGCGTTCGTTGATTCCGATGCCAACGGCACGTTCACGCCGGAGCTCACGGCCAACGACATCAACGGCAACGGCCGCCGCGACGTCGGCCTGCTCGAGCACTATTCGATCGGCCACTGGCTGCCGCTCACCGCCATTCAGGCTCCCGTGTCGACGGGCAAAGACACGGCCTACGTGACCGACGGTGCCCCGATCGAGGAAGTGGTCTACCAGGCCGCGGCCACCGACGCCGATCCTGGCGACACGCTCACCTACTCGCTCAAGGCCGAGCAAGACGACGACGCGAATCTGCTCGTGATCGACGCCACCACCGGCGCCGTGACGCTCAAGAGTCCACCCGACCGGGAGGCACGAAATCTCTACACGTTCACGGTCGTCGTCACCGACAAAGCCGGGCTCACGGCCAACAGGGCCGTCACGCTGCACGTGACGAAGCCGCTCAAGTCAGACCGCGAGCCGTCGCCCGGCCTCACGACCGACCCCCAGTAGGTGCAGGCGAGGCTACAGGCTGGCCGTCGCCAGCACTTCGGCCAGATGGATCGTCCGCGGCCGACTGCCGTCGGCCGATGCATTCCGGGAGAGCCAGCCGTCGAGCTGGAGCTGGCACGAGGGATCGCTCGACACGATGTAGTCGCAGCCGGTGCGGGCGAGCGATCCGCCCTTCACCTCGGCCATGGCCGTCGAGATCATCGGAAACTTCACGCTGAAGAGTCCGCCGAAGCCGCAGCAGCTCTCGGGCTCGTCGCATTCGACGAGCTCCAGATCGCGGACATGTCGCAAGAGTTCCCGTGGTGCAGCCTTGATCCGCAGTTCCCGCAGGCCGTGGCAGCCGTCGTGATAGGTGACGCGGTGCGGAAACCTGGCGCCGACGTCCGTGACCCCGAGCTTGTCGACGAGAAACTCGCCGAACTCGAACGTCCGGGATGCAAGGTCGAGAGCCCGCGTCTCCTCGGGCATTCCGGCGAAGAGCTGCGGATAAAACACCCGCATCATCGCCACGCACGATCCGCTCGGGCCGACCACTGCCTCCGCGCCGTCGAACACGTCGAGCGCCCGCCGGGCCACGGCGCGGGCCTCGTCCCAGTAGCCGGCGTTGAAGCTCGGCTGCCCGCAGCACGTCTGGGCAGGGCGAAACTCGCACGTGTGCCCGAGCCGCTCGAGCACGGAGGCGACCGCCATGCCCACCTGCGGTGTCATCTGGTCGACGAAGCACGGAATGAAGAGATCTATCTTCATGCCCACAGTGTACCCCGGCGCCCGCGTCGCACCCGAGCCATCCAGTGCGGGAAAACGGTCACGTCCGCCGCTTGATGCCGCGCACGAGCGCCGCGCCCATGTCGGCCGGGCTCTCGGCCACTTCGATCCCGGCGTCGCGCAACGCCTCGAGCTTGGCCTCGGCCGTGCCCTTGCCGCCCGAGATGATCGCGCCGGCGTGACCCATCCGCTTGCCCGGCGGTGCGGTGCGTCCGGCGATGAACGCCGCCACGGGCTTCGTGACGTGCGCTTTCACGTAGGCCGCTGCCTCTTCCTCGGCGCTTCCGCCGATCTCGCCCATCATCAGGATCGCGTGGGTGTCGGGATCGTTCTGGAACAGTTCGAGGATGTCGATGAAGGAGGATCCCACGAGAGGATCGCCGCCGAGGCCGACACAGGTGCTCTGCCCGTGGCCGAGCTGCGTCAGCTGCCAGACGGCCTCGTAGGTGAGCGTGCCCGAGCGGCTCATCACGCCGACGTGACCGGGCGTGTGGATGTAGCCGGGCATGATGCCTATCTTGCATTCTCCCGGCGTGATCACGCCGGGGCAGTTGGGACCGATGAGCCGGCTCTTCGAGGCCTTCACGACGGGCATCACGCGGGCCATGTCGAGCACCGGGATTCCCTCGGTGATCGCGATCACGAGCTCGATGCCGGCGTCGACCGCCTCGAGGATCGCGTCAGCTGCGAACGCGGGAGGAACGAAGATCATCGTGGCGTTCGCACCGGTCGCGTCGCGAGCTTCGGCCACCGTGTCGAAGACCGGCAGGTCGGCGACGATCTCGCCCCCCTTGCCCGGCGTGACGCCGCCCACCATCCGCGTGCCGTAGGCGAGGCAGCCGCGGGTGTGAAACTCTCCGACCTTGCCGGTGATGCCCTGGCAGATGACGCGGGTATCGCGGTTGACGAGGATGCTCATGGGTGCTGTTCCTTATGCCTTGCTGGCGGCCACGACCTTCTTGGCCGCGTCGGTGAGGCCATCGGCCGTGATGATCGCGGTGCCGCTCGAGGCAAGAATCTTCTTGCCTTCCTCCACCTCGGTGCCCTCGAGCCGGACGACGAGCGGCACGGTGAAGCCGACGGTCTTCGAGGCCTCCACGAGGGCGGTGGCGATCGTCGTGCACCGCATGATGCCGCCGAAGATGTTGACGAGAATCGCTTTCACGTTCTTGTCGGAAAGAATGATGCGAAAGGCCTCGGTCACCTGATTGACGTCGGCACCGCCGCCCACGTCGAGGAAGTTGGCCGGCTCGCCGCCGTGATACTTGACGAGATCCATCGTGCTCATCGCGAGGCCCGCGCCGTTCACGAGGCAGCCAATCGTGCCGTTGAGCTTCACGTAGGAGAGCCCCGCGGCCGCGGCCCGTGTCTCGGCGGGCTCTTCCTCCGCCTCGTCGCGGAGGGCGACCACGTCCTTGTGGCGGAACAGCGCGTTGTCGTCGAACGTCATCTTCGCGTCGAGCGCCACGAGCGTGGCGTCTTTCGTGAGCACGAGGGGGTTGATCTCGAGGAGCGCAGCGTCGAGATCGACGAATGCCTTGCAGAGCCTGCGAAAGAACGTCTCGGCGTGCCTCCAGGCGGCCGTGGGGAGCTTCAGCTTTGAGGCCAGAAGGCGGGCCTGGTAGCCGGCCAAACCACGGTCGGGATCGAACGGCTCCGAGAGGATCAATTCGGGCGTCTTGGCGGCCACCTCTTCGATGTCCATGCCGCCCGCGGTGCTCGCGATCAACACGGGCGAGCCCACGCGACGGTCGACGAGCACGGCGCAGTAGAGCTCGCGGTCGATCGCGCAGCCGCTCTCCACGAACACCTTGCGCACCACCTGCCCCTCGGGGCCGGTCTGGATCGTGACGAGCGTCTTGCCGAGCAGGCCGGCGGCGATGCGCCGCGCGTCGTCGGCACTCTTGGCGAGTTCGACGCCGCGCTGCTCTCCCCCCTGCACCTTGCCTTTGCCGCGACCGCCCGCGTGGATCTGGGCCTTCACAGCACACACGGGCGTACCGAGCAAGGGAAACGCCGCCGCCGCCTCGTCGGGCGTGGTCGCGACCTTGCCTGCGAGCACGGGCACACCGGCGGCCCGCAGCAAATCCTTGGCCTGAAATTCGTGAATCTTCATCGCTGAGCCTTCCTGGGCGGTGGGCGGAAATATCGCACGCCGCGCGGCCGCGGCCAATCGGCTCCCGTCGCGCGGCCGAAACAGGCGGTCTACCGCGATCAGGCCGCCCGCAGCGCGCTCAGCGTGCCATCGAAATGCCACGGCTCCGCAGGCCGGCCGGTCAGCCGGCTCCAGGTAGCCAGCAGCGCGCGGACGGCGCCGTCGCCAAACCTGTTGCGCCGGCCGTAGATCAGGATCTGACTCGGGTTGAGAAACAGCCGTCCGTGGCCGGCCTCGATCAGGCTCTTGTGAAACGTCACATGCTCGCAGTCGGACGGGCTGTAGCGACCCTCGCGAAAGGCCTCCATCCGATAGATGCCGAGACCTCCAAAGCAGCAGGTCACCGGCACGAGCGGCTCGCCGCGACGGTAGACATGGCGGCCGGCGAAGGCTGTGGGAATGGATGTCATGCCGGCGTCGAATCGCAACGCCCACATGTCGTACTGCCGCAGTGCGTTGACCGCGAGCCCCTGCCGGCGGAAGACGAGTCCGTTGGAGCCGATGAAGTCCCACTCCTCGTGACCGAACGAATTCGCGACGCCGTCGAGGCTGAAGCCGCCGGTCACGTCGAGATCGAGCACGAGCGTCGCATCGAACTGCCCGCCGGCGTCAAGCACCAGCTCCTGGCAGCGGGCGCGATAGCGAGCCATGCGCTCGGCACGGGCGAGGCACCGGGTCGACGGGTTTCGTGGGTCGTGGTGGTTTTCGAGGGTCACGTGCACGCGCGGATCGGAGGCAGCCCAGTGCTGGAGCAGCAGTTTCGTCGCGTCGGTCGAATCGTTCTCGTAGACGACCACCCGGTGGTCCGCGAACAGCCGCGCGAGCCGCTCGATGCGGGTAATCGTCGTCGGGAGAACGGCGGCGAGGTTTCGAGCCAGCCCCGTGATCACGACCCGGCTGCGGGCCATTGCCGCATAACCGCGCTGGCAGCGGGCGGCATAATCCACCGCGCATGACTCGACCGGCGGAAAGGCCTGCTCAGGGAAAGCGGCGGACGCGAAATCGGTTTCCACGAGCGGCACTGGGGGCAATCCTGGGGGGGTCGAGATGGTAGCGGCCCAAGCAGGCCGTGCCAGCGGCAAAAATGCCGGCTCAGACGCTTGGACCACCGTTGCCATCGCCGGGTTTCGACATCTCAGTGTTCGCAGGCAAAGAACAATGATCAGGCGGCTCGCCGCTTGATTGCCCGAACTGCCCTGAGTTGGGCAAGTTTGTTGGCCACACCGATCGTCCAGTTGGCGTGATGCATGACTGTCCCCTGCGGGACCTTCACGGGCTGCCCCGGCTCCCACGTTCTGCCCAGTTGTGGCCCGGGACCGAAAAAACACGGAGGAAGGTAACGCCACCGCACACCGTAGGCGTTGCCGATCTCTTTGCCGGTAAGGCCGTTGAGCAGCTCGTTCAGCGCGTGTTGGTCATGCCTGTCCGGACGGTCTTCGACATACCGGACTATGTCCCGCCACAACGCATGTGTTCGTTCGTTCGCCCGGCAAACGAGAAAGCCCGCGCATAGGTGGCCTGAAAAATCAGGGTGTACGTCGCGTCCCATTGTCAATGGTGCATCGAGTTGACAAGCAACGTCATAGCCGTCCATTACCCCGTCGATGATCGGCTCAGTAGGTGCGAAAAACTGAACGTCGACGTCGGAGTAAATAAAAACGCGGTCGGTGTTCTCCTCGATGGCGTCGAGGATCAATCGAGCTTTTTCTACCATGGTGCGGTTGAAGGAAACCGTCCCGCATCGATGCTCCGTCTCTGATCCGATCTGACCGACACGGCGTGCTTCGATCAGGAACTCATCCTGGAGAGAAGGCAGAAACCATTCATCACACAGCGGCTGGTGGGTCGGTGTGACAATCGTGTAGAGGCGCTTCATGACATCACTTGTTGGCTTCCTTATATGGTTCAGGCAGGCCTCGATGGTGTGAAGGCCTCCATGTACAGCGAGTCGGGCTTATGGGGCTGTCCGTCCGCGTCGGCGTCAAGGCGATAGGCCGAAAATCGTGCGATCGACGACTCGTTTGCGTCTCGAACCTCCGGCCTCTCAAAGCCCGACATGCCGAGCATGTCGGCAAGCGAAAGCCGATCGTACATCCACCTGTGGAGTTCACCCGTCTGCAAAAATGCAGCATGCTCATGCCGCGATGGCTCGGGGTCATCGAGCAGTGAGGCGAACGACACCGAAGCGATCTCGCCCACATGCTCGCGGGCACGAAGCACCGCTTGCTTGCAGACTTCCGATCCCAGCCGGCTGACCACGAAGTCCATGCATGGGGGATTCTCAAGCGACCACCATCGCCCCATGACCCCCCCGGACTGATGACGCACCATTTGATCCAGGAGTTCGAGCGTCATCCAGCGGTGCCTCCATCGTTCGGTGACGGTGGCACTTGGACCCGCTGCATGCTCGAGCGCTTCAATGTACTGCCTCGCAATACCCTCCAGATCTGGGACGACAATCCTCACCACTCCCGCTGGACGCAACACGCGATACACCTCGCGAAGAAACGCGCGGGCTCCCGGTAGGGTGAGATGCTCGACAACGTGGGATGCATACACCGCATCGAAGACATGGTCCGCGAAAGGCAGACCATCGCGGAGGTCGAATGGGAGCACGTCTGGGCCATCCGGCGTTAGGTCTGCGTTGACCCATGCAGGATGTCGCCGGCGACCACACCCGACGTTCAGCAGCGGTTGAGTCGGCAAGAGCTGCCGCGGACGGCGTTTCAGGATTTTCGAGAGCATGATCGCAACTGCCGGACGGACCCTAGCCTGATCGCAGTACGTCGGAACACAAGTCTGAAATAGACACACGGCGATCGGCGTGCAAGACCAGTTGAGACGCCAGGAAATGCGATGGCATGAAGACAGCAGGAAAGCTATCCTCCGGAATTACTCGTGTTGTTGAATCATGATTGACATCTGCATCCCGACCTTCAATCGGGCATCCAAGCTGCAACGGCTCCTTCGTGCCTTGGCCGAACAGGACGATGAGCGTTACAGAGTTATCGTGATCGACAACGCCTCGACGGACGCCACGCAGGAGGTGGTGACCGCTGCGGCATCCACGTGGCCGGCTGGCCGCATGATCACTCATCGCAATCGGGTCAATGTGGGCGGCAACGCCAACATCCTTCGCTGTCTCGAGAAAGCCGAGAGTGAGTGGGCATGGATCATCGGGGATGACGATATTCCAGAGCCGGGGGCCCTTGCACGTGTGGCGATGGCTCTTACCGAGAACCCGCAAGCCATATGGGTCAACTTCGCGACCACGCTGCTCGATCACTCCGGTGTCGTGCGTCCCTCACCGCGCATCACCAGAGGACTTCCTGACTTCATCGAAGCGATTGACTGCTTCTCCAACACACTGTTTTTGTCAGCGAATGTGTTTCGTCCCGCAGTTGTGGTTCCGTATCTACGATTTGGATATCAAGAGATAGGCACCTGCGCGCCGCATCTCGTCGTGCTTCTGGCGTGCCTCGCAGACAATCCCACCGCCCAGGTGATCTTTTCGCCTGTGCGGAATGCTGTCTGGGAGTCGCCGCAACCGGATGAATCGTGGGCCCATCGTCCGGTATTCATGGCACTGCCGCGGCTGGCGTTACTCGTGCGTGAGGAAGCACCGAGGCAGAAACTTCTGGCTGCCATAGGCCGCGCGACCTTCGATCGATTTCCGCTGAACGAATGCGGGCTACTCGGAGTGGTTGGTGGGCAACGGGACGCCCTGGCTGACCAAGCTCGGCATTTTGCCGGCCTGGCAAGCGCCACATCTCGGCACACTCTGTCTCTCCTCAAGTGGGCACTCCTTCTGGCGATTGCCGACGGCGGTGGCCGCAAGGCCTTGAATCTTGCTTCACATTTTTGGCCATGGCGCACGGCCCGAGACACCGAGCCGGAGAGAGGCGCCGTCGCGGAAATGCTCGGCAGCGACAGACTGTGAGATCGTCACCAACGTGGGTGTCGTTGCCTGCCTGCGCAAGCTTACGGCCGGCATGGGTGGGAAACTGGGCGGTTTCACGACCGCCCAGCCGATGAATCGGACCGGTTTTCCTCTTCCTCCAACCCCCCCGAATTGGTACCAGTTGCCAACTGCGATGTGGCGTTTTCGGTCTGCTTTCCTCCGGGCCCCCTATGCAACCGGCATTCTCCCTGATCACTCCGTGCGTATCGGCTTCCCCTGCCGCAATCGCGACCCTCGCATCGGTACTGGAACAGGGATGCGAGGGTCTCGAGTATGTCGTGGTCGGCGATGTGGACGCGTTGCGCACCCAGCTTCCGCCACAGTTCGACACCCGCTGCATCCGCTGGGTCGGCAGCCAGGCATCGAACGTCGTTTCCCTGATGAACGAAGGGCTTTCGCTGGCCGGGGGCGAGGTTGTCTCGTGGCTGCTGCCAGGTGATCTCCATTTCGACGATACGCTGGCCATCGCTCGTCAGGCATTCTCGGCAGATCCAACGACCCGCGTGCTCTACGGTGACGCGCTCGAGATTGACGCAGCTGGAAAATCCATTCGGCTTCTCGGGACCAAGCGGTTTCGCCGCTCGCGGCTCGAGCGCGGCCGCATCTTCAGCCAGCCCGCCGCCTTCGTTCGGCGGAGCGATCTGGCACGGGTCGGACCACTCGACGAGCAGTTGCGGTACTGGGCCGATTATGACCTCTGGCTGCGACTGGCCGCCGCCGGCGTGCAGTTTGTGCGCGTGCCTCGCCTGCTTGCCGCCGAGCGTCACGCGTCCGCTTCAGGGCAGCCTTTTCGCCGCCTCGCGAACGGTGATCTTGCCAGCGCCGACGAATTCGTACGCGTTCTCGGCCGCCACCGCCGCAGGGTGGGTAGGGGCCCGGCCGCACATCTGGGCCTGCAGCGCGTCCTCGCTCGTGACACCCCGCCGGCGGATTTTTCCGCCCTGTGTTCGGAAGCGCTCCGCGAGGCAACGCTCGTCCAAAGCCAGTGGAATCGCGCCTGGCTGCCGAGCCCCTGGCAGCGTCCCCTCCTGGCTCACAGGGTCGCGAAGGTCGTGCGGTGCGACCAACGTGCCCGGGCCGCGGGCGTGGACGAGACGACGGCAACACCGCAGATCCAGCGTCCCAAACGGTTTCAGATGTTGCGAAATCGCATTCATCGCCTCGTGCATCACGAACCGCGACCCTTGGGCATCCCGGCGACGTACGCAAGCGAATCTGCCCCGCCCGAAGCGCCCGTGATCTCGATCGTCACACCCAGTTTCAACCAAGCGACGTTTCTCGAGGCGACGCTGCGGAGTGTGCTCGACCAGCGGTATCCGAAGCTCGAATACATCGTTCAGGATGGCGGCTCCACCGATGGCAGCATCGACGTCCTGCGCCGCAACGCGCACGGCCTCACTGGCTGGGAGTCACGGCCAGACCGGGGCCAGACCCATGCGATCAACCTCGGCATGCAACGGACGACCGGCAGTATCATGGCGTACCTGAACTCCGACGACTTGCTCCTGCCCGGATCGCTGGCGTACGTGGCCCGATATTTCCACGAGCATCCGGACGTCGACGTCGTTTATGGCCACCGTGTGCTGATCGATGTCGATGGGCAGGAGATCGGCAGGTGGGTGCTCCCGCCGCATGATGACCAGGTGATCAAGTACATCGACTTCATCCCGCAGGAAACGATGTTTTGGCGGCGGCGCGCCTGGGAAGCCGTCGGTGGTACTTTCGATGAATCCTTTCGCTTTGCACTCGACTGGGACATCATCCTCCGATTCCAGGCCGCCGGCCTGCGGTTCGTGCGGCTGCCACGATTCCTCGGTGCGTTTCGCATCTCCGAGGCGCAGAAGACGACCAGCTGGTGGCTCCCGGTCGGGCGGCGGGAAGTGGAGCGACTGACGGCGCGTGCGCTCGGATTCACGCCCGACTCCTCGACCGTCCGCCGACATATCAGGCATTACATGCGGCAGCATTACGTCTACGACAAACTGTACCTTCTCGGGATGCTTCGTTATTAGCCATGGGTTTCTTGACGCGCGTCACGCTGCTGGTGCCGTGCTGCAAGGACGACACCGCTACCGCACTCCACGGCATGCCGTCGCGCCTGCGTGTCGCCGCGGTCATCGTGGCCGCTGTCGGACTGCTCGGCATCTACTGCTCGTGGCTGAATGCCGTCTATTATCGGTCTCGTGCTCCGTTCTACGACTCGCTTTCGTACACCCGCGGGCTTCACGAGGTGATGACGCTCTCGCGGGAGTCGGGGATCGCGGCTGCGCTCAAGGCCGCCACGACGCTCGATACGGTGTTTCTTCCCTACGTGCCTGCCGCCCTGCTTGGGCCATTCGTCCAGCCCTCGCGCGCGATCGGCGTATGGATCCAGGTGATCCAGCTGGTAGTGTTGTGCGGCTCTCTTGCCGCCTACCTGACTCGAGTCGAGCGACACAGTCCGCGCACGGCGCTTGTCGGGTGTGCAGCGGTGCTTCTCCTCAGCAGACTCTGGGAGCCTGCGGGAGGGCTGTCGGACTTCCGCATGGACTTCGGACTGATGGCCGGGTATTGGACGGTGGCAGCCTGGTATCTCATCGCCCGCAGCAGTCTGCGCATGCGCGATTTTTTCATGCTGGGCCTTGCGTGCGGCAGTGTATGCCTTGTCCGGGCCACGGCTCCCGTCTACATGGTCGCCGCGTTCGGCCCCTTGGCGCTCGCGGACGTCGTCTGCCTGCCGGAGCGACGACGGCGCTGCGTCGGCTGGCTCTGCGCCGCGGCAGTCGCCGGCCTCGGCGGAGCGTGGTTCTACGTCCTAAACCGCGAGTACCTCTACTATTACTACGCCGTCTGGAACGGGGACGCCAACGCAGCGCTGGGGCCGCTCGATTCGTGGCGGCACGCCAAATTCGCGATCCGTCATGTCGGCATCCCAGCGGTGGCTTTTGCGGTCATGTTCCGAGTCGCGTGCGTGCTCACCGCCGAGCCCCCTCCCACCCGTCTCGGCGTTGGCTGGCGCCGATGGTTCGACGTGCGACCTGCGATCCTCTGGCTGGCCATCGCGCCGGTAGCGCTCCTCATGATCCGTGGGGCCGGCCTCAACCCATTCGTGAGCATGCCCGCTTCGCTCGGCCTGCTGCTCACCATCCTCGTTTCGGCCCGCCCCTCGACGACGCCTCTGGCACTGAGCGCACGGGCTGCTGCGTCGCTCGGCGGCCTCTTCGCGATCCTCATCTGCACGATGGCTGCGAGTTCGCTTTCGCTCCATCGAGGCCCGTCCGACGGGGCGATGGCAGCACACTGCTCGATTCTTCGCGCAATCGCCGCAGATGCTCGCAGCAGGGAGGTGCCGGCCATCTCCTTCGGTACATCGACGGTCGGTCCGCTCCATTCGGCCAGCCTGCTGAACGTCGGGCTATTCGACATTCCCGAGGCCCAGGGCACCTCGCACGATCTCGAGCTGGATGGTGTCGCATGCACGCCCGACAACGCGCTGGAAATCGCAGCCGCTGCCGACTGGCGCAGGGTTCCCGGCGACACTCCGGAGGAGAAACTTCGCGTGCTCAGTGAACGCGCCGCCGCCACGATCGACTACATGGTCATTCCCACGGCATCGACGTGTCGGACAGTCGAACGACGGTTCGGACACGACATCGTCAACCGTCATGCCACTGCCATGCGCGAGCATCTTCTCGGCACCGGCGATTGGCACCGCATCCTGGCAGACGTCGACGTTACCAACGGCTTGGTCTTCGATGTCTTTCGAAACACCTCACCGCCTCGACAGAGAACCGTTCCATGACATGGCAGTTTGACTACCTGATCGTCGGTGCCGGGTTCGCAGGCCTGACGATGGCCGAGCGGCTCACGACGCAGTGCGGCAAGAGTTGCCTCGTCGTCGAGAAGCGGCCGCAGATCGGCGGCAACGCCGCCGATCGATACGACGATCACGGCGTCCTCGTTCATTCCTACGGCCCGCACTACTTTCGGACGAACTCCCCGAAAATCGTCGCGTATCTCTCGCAATTCACCGACTGGCGTCCCGTCGATTACGAGATTCTCTCGTATGCGGACCAGCAGTATTGGCGGTTTCCCATCAATCTCAACACGTTCGAGCAGTTGATCGGCCGGAGTGCGACGGGCGATGAGATGGAAGCATGGCTAGCGGAACATCGGGTCGCCATTCCGGAGCCACGGAACTCCGAGGAGGTGATCCTCGCCCAGGTCGGACCGCTCCTGTACGAAAAGTTCTTCAAGGGCTACACGCTCAAGCAGTGGCGGCGCCACCCACGCGACCTCGATCCCAGCGTCTGCGGCCGGATTCCGATCCGCACCAACCGTGACAACCGTTACCTGCGAGAAACCTTTCAGGCCCTGCCGAAAGCCGGCTACTCCAGGCTGTTCGAACGGATGGTGACGGCCTGCGGGCCCCGTCTCCGGCTGCTCCTCAATGCCGACTACCGGGAGGTCGTGCCGCACGTCGCGTTCCGCCACATGATCTTCTCTGGACCGATCGACGAACTCTACGACTACCGCTTCGGCTCTCTCCCGTACCGGTCGCTCCGTTTCAGCCACCAGTCATTCACGAAGGAACAACTGGTGGATCGTGAGCCCATCAGCGGGCGGCGGGGTTTCTGGCAACCCGCGATGCAGGTGAACTACCCCGGCTCCGAGGCGTTCACCCGCATCGTCGAGATCAAACACGCCACGGGACAGGCCTGCGACAACACGACGATCGTCCACGAATATCCGGACGATTACGGGCCCGGCAAAGAACCGTTCTATCCCGTACCGGCGGCCGATGCCGCGTCGCTGTTTCAGCAATACGACAGGCTCGTCGGCGCCGGCGTAGTGCCCGCATGCCTGCAGGCATCGATCCGCCACAACGGTGTCGCTCCGGGGGTCTCTCTCATCGGACGGCTCGCAACCTACCGGTACTACAACATGGATCAGGTCGTCGCCATGGCCCTGTCGGAATTCGACCGTCTTCGCTCCACCCATCACACGACCGGGCACGGCCATGGCACCAGCGAACGGCTGCCCAGGGCCGCATGAGTGTGGCCCGAGTTTTCCAGGAGGTTCCCGTCGTGAAGAGCTTCGATCGATCTCCGGCGTCACCGGAGCTGATAGTCGTCATGCCGGCGTACAACGAGCAGGAGAGTTTGCGCAAGGTCGTGCTTGAGTGGTTTGCCGAACTCGAGTGCTGGACGGACCGCTTCGTGTTTCTGGCGATCGACGATGGCTCACGGGACGACACGCGTCGCGTCCTTGAACGCCTCCGCGAACAGTTGGGCCCCCGGTTCGAGCTGCTCTGCCATGCAAATCGGGGGCACGGTCAGTCGTGCCTCGTCGGCTACCGCATGGCGTGCGAACGGGGCATTCCGTGGGTACTCCAGATCGACTCCGACGGGCAGTGCGACCCACAGTTCTTCCACCGTTTCTGGCGCGACCGCTCGCGATACGACGTGATCTATGGGTATCGCTGGAGGCGCGACGACGGCGTGCGGCGCATGATCGCCAGCATGGTCCTGAAAGCGACGCTCGCGTTCTCCTGCCGTACCTGGTGTCGTGATGCGAACGTGCCTTATCGCCTCATGCAGACGCAGCGGCTCCTGACCGTCCTGGACACCATCCCCCAAGAGTTCGTCCTCGCCAACGTGGCCCTGGCCGTGCAGTTGCGACGTCACGGCTGGAACGAGGGCTGCGTGCCCATCCGCTTTCGGGATCGCTACGCGGGAACGCCGAGCGTGCGGCTGGGCCAGTTTGGCGGCAAAGCGCGGCAACTCGTCCGGCAGCTCCAGGCGCTCGCGCCCGTCGGGCCGCAACGGGTCGTGCTGCACGAAACCCGTGCAGACCACGACGCACCGCCTCGACGCCGCGTCGCCTGAGCGACGATCGGATGGTCAGGAGTACCGGTGCGTTACCCGGTTCCATCGAGCCGGCGGCGGATGTAAAAGGGCGACCGGAGCCCGAGCCGTGCCCGAAACAGGTCACGGAACCCGAGCCGTGACGTCGCGGCCGCCTCCACGACGGCACCGTCCCCGAGGCGCACGACGGCTTCACGTTTGCGGAGTCCGCGGGCAAGAACGAGTCCCTCGGGGCCATCCTCTACAGACGTCGTCAGGCGAGGAAACAGGAGCGGGCCACGGTAGTGGTCGGTCCGCTTCCAGGTCCGCAGATTCGTCGCGTGATGATGTCGCGCCTTGATCGACAGCGCAGGATTCCGGATTACGATGCCGGCTCTCGCCGCCTCGAATGCCAGCCTGTTTTCACACCTGGGCACCCCCAGTTGAAAGTCGGCCTGGAAGGACGGCAGGGCACCGGCACGAAAGATCCACGCGTCCTGCGATTGCGAATAGAACCGCCACGTCACCGGATTCACACGACCCTCCATCGACGGCGCTGTGTCATCGTCCCAGCGTGTGAGGGCGACGAGTACCGACGGCCTGGAGAGCAGGGGTTCCACCGCCGCCAGCGATGCATCGAACGAAATGTCGCTGTTGGCGATCGCGCAGATCTGCCCGGGAAAGTCCCGGGCTGCGAGCTGGAACAAATCCGCGAATGTCCACCGCTTGGCGGCCCCGTCGACGGTCACGGTATGGGTGAGAAGGTGGCACCGCTCGTTGCTGGCGCGAGCGGATTCGAGTTCAGCCTGCCGAGCCGGATCTGTCGACACGTAGCGTTGTTGAATCAGGATCATGAGCGCGTGCAGCATCGGCCTCGCGAACTGAAAACTCTCGCCCGGGAGAAATAGCGAACCGGCGACGACGGGGCAATCCCGGCCGCGAGGTGATCCGAACGCCAGGGAATCCATCGTTCGTTCAACCCGTTGCCGCGGGCCCTTGCCAATCCACGTGCCGGACACCCACGCCGAGGAGGGTCTCTGCACGATGGTGGAACCTCTCTTACATGCCGGCAGGGCTCCGTCAGGCGGGGCCATCGCGGACTACTTCCGAGTGGCTGGAACGTTGTTCCGGCGGGTTCCACGATCTCAGTCCATTGTCGCCGTCCTGCCATGGAATTGGGATACGGCCTGCTCCGACGCGAGCCTCCTGAGACATGCGATCCGATTCATTCAAGACAACGCGAAGGCCGGCATCCGTACACTCATTTTTCACCCACACGACAGCGAGACGCCGCTCAGGGTCCCGCACACGATCGTGATGCGCACGTCACTCGTGCGTGGTCGGCATGCTGCGCACGAGCACGCCATGCCGTGGCTGTCCGAAGGGTTTCCCGAGCTTCGTGATGCCCTCCCGGCCCCGCGCCCGTACAGGGCGACTCCTTCGATCGGCTTCTGTGGAACGTTGCAACGCGAGCATTACCGCACACCCACGCTCTATCGACGGCTGTTTCGTCGCCACAGGAATCAGTATCCGCTCGCGTATCCCCACGCTCCTGGTCTCAGGGCGATCGCTGTCGAGCATCAGCGTCGGGGAGTTGAGGGATTTCTGCGCCGCCAGCGACTGTGCGTCGACATCTGGAGCCGGTTCCTGAGCCCACCCGGTTTTTTCAAGACGCTGCGCGACCAGTTGGTAGCAGGGAAACTGTGATGGCCTCCGTTAAACCATTCCGTCAGGACGAGCACAGTGCGCGGTGGAACTGGTGCGCAAGCGCCGGCGGCGAGAGGTGCTCCGACACCGTCCGGGCGGCGTTTCTGGCGATCGCCAGCGCTTCGACAGGCCGCGACCGCAGCCTCGCGACCACGTCCGGAAGTGAGTGACGATCGGCCAGCACGCAGTTTTCCCCGGGGACGAGCGCCGGGTGCCAACACTCCTCCCACTCGCACTCGAATCGGATCGGCACTCCACCGAACGAACCGATGAGCATGTAGCGATCCCAGGACGAGGTATTGCCATCGACCTCGACGAGGAATCGATGCCGGTTCATTTCCGCGATCGGCAGCCGCCAGCCGATGAACCTGTCTGCGTGAAGCCGCGCCGTGAACGCAGGGCTCACCTGCTTGATGCGCGACACTTTGCAATCGGAGCGCGGGATGCTTCTGGCGACCCGGCACAGCGCCACGCGGGCATTCGCCTCATAGTCGTAGGAGCCGGTGCTCGCACCCCGAAAATAGACGCTGTCGGTCTTGAATGCCCACGAGAGCGGCGGCAGAAGCCACGGGCGTGGCCGCAAGAGGTAGGGGTTGGGGATGAGCCGGGCGCGAGCTCCCGGACGCCGCGCGAAGGCGAGCAGATCCGGCGGGGCGTCGGTGCCGACTCCGTCGCCGAGATCGATGAGCACGTCGCGAACGTCCAGGCTGCGATGCATGCGGCCAAGACCGCGGATCACGTCCGCGAGGAGCCGCCAGCGCAGAAGGAGCCGGCTGGTCGCCTCGTGGTCGCGGAAGGCCACCACCACCCGGCCATCGTGGCGATCGTGCGAAAACGTCCACCGGGTCACGCAGGGCGGCAGCGACGGATCGAAGGAAATCGCGACCGGCCCATGGGAGAGCGCCCGCAGCGTCCGGACTGGCCGGGTCGACCAGTAGCACGGGCCCTCCGGATACCACCTCGATACGGCGCGGGGCATCTGCACCGGCGCGATCATGCCGCCTGCTTTCTGCGACCGGCTGCGGGGGCCACGTCGAATACGTATCGGAATCGCTCGATGTCTTCGCCGAAGCCGTCTGCAACCCGGGCAGCCAACTGTGGCGTGTAGTGGGTGCGGTAGTCGCCGGACGAGCTGGCGTTCACGTGTGGCAGTCGGGCAGCCACCTGGAGCCGGCCGCAGATGGTCGTAAAGTCGGCTTCGAGCGTCTCAAATCGCCCCACGAAATCCACGAGCATCCGGCCGTGGCGGCTCGTCAGCATTCGGCTCTGGAGCAACTTGCCGCGGGTGAGTTCGTAATCGACGTACCTCGTAAACGACTGCAGCCGGGCAGCGAGACGACCCCGGCGGTGCGACGGACTGCGCAGCAAAAAGTGGTACGACGATGCGAGGAGGTCCCACGGATTGCGCACGAAGGCAAACGTGAACAGCTCCGCGAACGCATCGGGGGGAAGCTCGCGATGCAGGATCGCGGCGGGTGTATGGGTGCGAAAACGCTTGTGCCACCACGGGGCGAAGTAGTTGACGTGGATGCCGCACCTGTCGAGCCAGCGATTGGGGCCATACACGAGCGGATCGTCGGCGAAGGGCGCGAGCGCCACCTTGATGCTGCAGCCCCCCGTCTTGGGAACGTGGATGAACGCAAATCCGCGGCGATGGGAGACGAGCATGCCAAACCTCTCAAGCAGGACCGGCAGGAGACATACCATTTCGTGCCGCCGGAGGCACCCACAATCACCGCCGCCACTGGGCCCCTGAGTCCCGCAGCCCTCCCAGCCTCCGCACGACTACCCACGTTTCTCATGCTGCAGAGCGGATTGTGCCGAAACTTCCGATCGTGAGGATCAATCCGCCCAGGCGACGTGCCATGTTCCCGCGACGAGCGATTTCGACCATCGGGAAAATCTGCATGGGCGTGGTAGCCCTGCTGCCGAGCGGCCGGCCGGCTGCGGCCCAGGCCGATGAATCCGGGACCTACGCCGTGTTCGACACGGTGTTTCTCCAGCGCTGGAATGAGGCCGCCGACCAACCGCTCGTGTTCGACGGGGCCGCGGCCGACGCCCCGGCAGTCGTGTCGGTGCGCGACATGCACTTTCCGGTGCAGCCAGGGGTCCGGCTCTTCGTGGGCGACGTCGACGACTGTGGCCGTGGCTGGGAGGTGGGCTACCTCGGCGTGTGGGGGATGTTCGCCGATGCCGAGGCGACCCGTGCTGGCACGCTCCGCGCGCCCGATCCGCTCGCCCTCCAGCCCAACACGGGCCTCAACGACGCCTCGTTCGCACGGGCCACGTACTCCTCGACGCTCAACTCCGCCGAGGCGAATGTCTTCCTGCGCGATGCCGACACGGGCTACGACCGCAGCTCAGGCCGGCCCTGGCAGCGCTGCGAAGGCTACGTTTTGGGCCGCGTCGATTGGCTCGCCGGCTTCCGCTGGGTGGGCCTCGACGAATCGGCCACCGTCTCCTACGCGCCGGCCGCCCCTCCAGTGCCGACGACGTACGGCGTGCAGTCGAGTTCGAACCTGTTCGGCGTGCAGGTGGGTGCCCGTGGCCGAATGGAATGGGAACGATGGGCCGTCGAAGGCTGGGCGAAGACGGCCCTCGCCGGCGCGGAGCGGTCGCAGTCGCAGGCTCCGATCGTCGACGCGGTCGACGGCGGGCTGATTCGCTCCGGCGGCGCATCACGCGACGGCGGCGTGGGCTTCATCGGCGACATGACCGCGAGCGTGATCTACAAACTCAGCGACACGTGGGGCCTGCGGGCCGGCTACAACCTGCTCTGGATTTCAGGCGTGGCCCTCGCGCCGGATCAGTTTTCATTCGCCGCGCTCCCGGCCGGGAGCACCGCGATCAGCGGCAACTCCACGGCGTTTCTCCACGGCGCTAGCCTCGGCGTCGAGGCCCGCTGGTAGCGGTGAGCCGGGCGGCATCCGCCGCTGGATGCGCCTCGATCGCTCAGTTGACCTCGGTCAACGTGACGTCGAAGACGAGGTCGGCGTTGGGCGGGATGTC
>Ga0214921_10001108_pt1 | contig 46782 bp, 49 predicted proteins | sample LL1505_MetaG_FD_177992 | JGI IMG/M metagenome (GOLD analysis project Ga0214921, IMG submission 177992) | Freshwater microbial communities from Lake Lanier, Atlanta, Georgia, United States - LL-1505 | ecosystem: Environmental > Aquatic > Freshwater > Lake | place: USA: Georgia | collected... | reverse complement strand
AATAATTCAAGTATATAATAAAATAAATAGTTCTCTTATAAAAAACAAAGGAGATACACCAGGAATGAAAGTAATTAATTATGTAATCCAATTAATACACCATTAGATTTTCAAACATCTACAAAAAAGGTAAATATCTTATCGTATCATTTTCATATATAGTTGCTTTAAAAGAATGTTGATAGCCTTCTACATACACTACATCACCATTATATATCTGATCTACACCATAATCATTCAACCCATTTTTTTTCTTGAAGATAATGGGTAATTTTACATTGTTATGTTGATTGGAAATGGTATAATATTGCCATTTATCTCTATTCACAAACAAGGGTCTACCCATCAAAGGTAATATTTTATCTGCTGACGATTGCTGAAATGGTGTTAATATACCCATTTGTCTATATGTTGTGTTAACAGCACCTATATTTGTAGGTACATTAATAGGAACTACATTGGGAACAATATAACGTTCATCACTCAAAGGAGGTGAATAAGGATTTAATAATACATCATTCACAGGTAAATTAGTATAAGGCCAACTAGGAACAAGAGGGTTATTACTTGTTTCTATCCTAATATTATTCGTATCTTTTATATTGACTGATTTATTAAAGATCATGTAGACAAAAACGAGTAGCATGAAAAAAATTAACAGTAAAGATATATTATCAACACGAATAACAGTAGTTCGTTTACTCATTTATATATTATACTTTATTATATTTCTGGTTCAAATTCTAAAACCATTTAAACTGAATACGAATAAATACATTATGAAGATAAGATATTTTTCAGATTTACATTTGGAATTTATAAAAGATAACCAACTAAAACAATTTATACGACAAATTCCATCGGGTAAAGACGAAATATGTATTTTAGCCGGAGATATTGGCAATCCATATGAACAGCATTACGATACGTTTATACAATTTATCAGTCAACATTTCAAGAAAGTATTTGTTATTGCTGGAAATCATGAATATTATAATTTAACAAAAACAATAGAAGAAACAAATGAATTTATGGAAACTTATTTTCAACAATATATTCATATTAGCTTTTTAAACAATAATTATGAAAAATATGATAATTATTGTTTTATAGGAACGACGTTGTGGTCTAAAATAACCAATCCAACTTATGAGATAAATGATGTTCGTTTTATACCTAATTTTGATTACTTGAAATACAATCAGTTAAATATGTTATCTGTAGATTTCTTAGAAGATACATTAGAAAAGAATGAAAATTGTATTGTGATAACTCATCATGTTCCTTCCCAATCGTTAATTGATGTAAAATATAAAAATGTAAAAATGTTACCTTATAATCAATGGTTCTATTGTGATTTGGATGATTTAATTAGAAAAAACAAAAAGAAAATAAAAGGGTGGTTTTATGGACATACACATACGCCTTCTCAAGTGTTTATAAATAAAATACCATTTTTATGTAATCCTATAGGTTATCCGAATGAAAATAATGTGTTGGATTTTGAAAAGTGTATTGAGATAGAAGATTGAATGTATAAAATTGATTATCATTTAAAATTATAATCAATTAAAAAATATGGCACAACATTTTTTCATGGGGGCAATCAATAAAATAACAAATACGTATGAATATCCTTCTATAGCAAATAAAATAAATAAATATGAATGCCCTGAATGTAAGAAAGATGTAATATTTAAAAAAGGATTAATTATACGTCCATATTTTGCTCACAAAAAGTCTACAACCCCTTGTTATTATTATGATAAACCTAATGAACATCAAATACATAAAGATGCTAAATTGTTATTAAAATCATTGTTAGATAATAAAAAAATATTACATTTTTATAGAACTTGTCCTTATTGTTATAATGATAAAGAAATATTTGAAAGTATTCACTATAATGAAAATATGAAAGCAGTAATAGAACATCGTTTTAATTATAACAATTCAAATAAAAGCGCAGATGTAGCATTATTAGAAAATAATGAAATAAAATTTATATTTGAAATTTGTTATAAAAATAAAACAAAAGAAGAAAATAGACCAGAACCTTGGGTTGAAATAGATGCGGAAGATTTAATTAATGGTATGAATACTGGAGAAATAGTTGATGAAGAGAATGAAATAAATATTAAATGTATAAGAAATTATAAATGTTATTGGTGTAAATTAAAAGAAGAAAAAGAAAATGAAAGAAGAATACAAGAACGAATAGAAAAAGAAAGATTGATAAAAGAAGAAAATGAAAGAAGAATACAAGAACGAATAGAAAAAGAAAGATTGATAAAAGAAGAAAAAGAAAGAAAAGAGATAAAAGAAAAAAAAAGATTGGAAAAAGAGAAAGAAAGATTTAATGAAAAAATAGAAACAACAAATATGCATAAAGAAGACGAAAGAACTATTTTAGAAGAGAAAGAAATTGAAAGACAATGTAAAGAAGATTTACAAAATGAAGAATTAAAAATAAAATGTAATTGTGGTATACAATTAATAGATTTGTGTAATTGTAAAATACCTAAATTTGAATTAAACAAATTAAATAATAAATATATTTGTAAAAATCATAATTGTAATAAATGGAAATGTAGATGTATTGTTAGTCATGAAACAACTACAAATAAAAGTGAATTACATAATAAAGCAATAAATGATTTACATAATAAGGCAAAATATAAACTTGTTTCTTGGTTAAAAGATAAAATACCTATTTATATACATTGGTCTTGTTGTAAATCTAGGTATGATGGTACTAATTGTAATACTAGTGATGATGATACAAATTGTTATATAGATTATCATGAAAATGATGAAATTATTATGGAATATAAAGATATTGATAATAAATATATTGCGGATATTGCTTTATTAAATAATGGTAAAATAAAATATATTTTTGAAATTAAATTCACCCACACAACTATACCTAATGTCAGACCAGAACCTTGGTTTGAAATTTCAATAAAAAATATATTAAATGTAAATATGAATGAAGAAATAATGTTAATTTGTTTAAGAAATAATAAAAATAGATATTGTAATAATTGTAGAATACTTGAAGAAGAATGGGTACATAACTTACCTAGATTACCAAATAATAAAGGTAGTGCTTATGGTTGGAAACAAGATTTAGAATGTATAAAATGTGGAAAAGAAAAATATAAACCTGTTTTTGTAAAAGGATATAGACAAATTTGTAAATTATGTTTATGTATATATGATGATGAATTAAAAAAAAAATATACTAGTAAATGTTTAATTAAAATAAAAAAATCTATCTAAGGTTTCCAATCTAACTTGTCTATCCAATTTGTCATTTTCATATAATCATCTGGATAAGTATTTTTAGATATTTCTATTTTAGTACTTTTTGAAGATAAATCACCTAATTTCAAAATATTATAACTCCCTTTAAATTCATTATCATTCAAGTATTAGGTTGAATATCAATTTGTTTATACATGATAAATTGATAACAGTAAATGAAAATTTAAGAAACATAACCATTATAGTAAATATTAATTTTCTCTTTTATGTAAAATATTAACGAGGTACCTCCAAACCCAATAGAAAATCCTATGACAAAGATTTGTACGAAGCCAATCCAACCTTCTATTATATAGGGTTCAATGATAGGCATCAAGAAATAAGAAACAATGGCATAACTAACAGATAATCCAATAAATCCAACAATAGATCTAAACATTTCTTGTCTAACTTATGAATAAATTTTAAGTAAATAACAAATATATTCAAGGGCTAAATGGATGATCTGATTCACGAGAAGTAAAAAAATAGTATTTTTCCATGTTTATCGCTTGAAATAACAAACAGATTCTTCCGTTTTTATTATTGTACATATATCGTTTACCTAAATCTTTTACTCCTCCATTTATAAAATGTTGCTTGACATCAAATGATTTAGGACTTAATGGATTTGTAAAAGTCCATTCATAACATATAGTTTCCATTTTAGTCATATATTTAATATTCTTATAACATTCATTACCAACTTGTATAGCCTTTTTACGAATCAAACATATGTTACATTGTCCGTTTTTAGATAGCCATAAAATATCTATATCACTGTTATTGTATTGTTCTATCAAGTTGTAAATTTTTGAAACACAACTATCTCCTAAAAATTTACACGTGTCATGTATAAGTAAAAACCATGAATCTTGAGGAACAACGTTTGCTTCAAGTAACATATTTATACCAACAAAACTTCCATAATCAGAAAGATTATTTGTTATATATACCTCAATATGTCCATCTTCAAAGATCTTGTAATTATTCTCTTCTTCATCTTGATAAACTAATATATAGTTAGTTTTCCATTCTATAGGCAATGATTCAATTAACATATCTAAAGCAACTTTGTATTTTTGTATAGTTGTTATACAAATAAAATAATTCATATTATGTAGATTAAGATTAAAGTTTAAATATATATCCATAAATAATAAAATGAATATGATGTTATTATTTACTCTGATTGTTTCATGTTACTCTACAAAGTTTTGTCATCAATGTAAACATTTCAAACGTCATCCAGGACTGTTGTATTTTGATACACGATTTGGGTTTTGTTCTATGAGTCCAAAGGTAGATGAAAACAAATATTATTTGGTTACAGGAAAAATACACAATGTAGAAGAGTATTATTTTTGTTCCACCGCAAGAAGTTCAGAATCTATGTGTGGTGTTATTGGGAAGAAATATGAAAAAAATTAAATCTTTTATAGAAATCGTCAATATTTAATTCAGATTTTTCAAATTCATTTTTATAATAATTAGATTTATCATATTCAGATTGATATTTTATATAATAACCTAAATTATTTGAAAATGTACCTGCTGACCATCTTGTAGTTCCATTTATATTTCTTACAGAATACATTATATAAGGAAATTCTTTTACAAATTGTAATACATCGTTTTGTTTTAAATGAAATTCAATCAATTGTTCTAGGTTCCAATTATTTTTATTTGTCATTTTTATAAAATATTCATTGGATCTAAGAACAAGATTATTTAATATATTTAAATAAGAGACAATATTTGTTTGAGATAAAATAACATGTCTATCGGTATATCCTCCATAATATTCACAATCAGGAATCCATATACAATTTTTATTCATATATTCTAGTTTTGGATGAGGTAATTGATAAATAAAATCACTTCTTGTAATAATAAATCTATCATATTTATTTATTAAATCATTCTCTAGAAGATTTTTTAATAAAAACCATCTAAAAAATATTAATATCCCAGCAGAACCAGGATGTTCATTATGGTGATCTTTGATTCCTCCTAAAAACTGATTTTTTATTTTTAAAAATTCACGCCAATATAAAGGTTTTTTGTATGTATTCACATTTTTTTCAGAAATAAAATTATTGTTATCACTTTTTTTTATTCCATAGACTTTATTTTTCCATAAATCATCATGATAATCTTCTGTGTGTATTACAATTTCATCATCATTTATATCATTTATGTTTACATCATTGATATTTCCATAAAAATTAATATTGTCTTTACTTTGCGTAGGAAATTGTAATTTATTATATAGTGTATTTGTATTTTCAAGTATTTCGTATTTTGACCTCGTTTGAGATATTATATTGTAAGCATATTCAAACGCATCACCATAATCACTTGGTTCATTGTATAAAAACTTATATTTTGCTAGTTGATAAAAAGGATTGTTGTAATCATAGTCAGGTTTTACACCGATACATAGACATAAATCCGCATTTAATTCATCTATTACATTTTTCTTAAAGTTCTCATATGTAAGTTCACTTGCTCGTGTTTCTGATAAAACAATAACAAGTGTTTTTGACATATTATAATAAAATATAATAAAATATAATAAAATATAATAAATATGTTTCCTCAAGACATTGTGAATAAAATTTTAGAATATGATGGAAGAATAAAATATAGAAATGGACAATATATCAATCAAGTTTCTATTTCTCATGAGAAATATGATAAACTTATAAAACTCATAAATAAAAAAAGTCTTTATACACTTCATAATTATCCTCATTATATACATTTTCTATTAAACAAAGAAAACGATGTACATATTGGTATCATTTTTGATATAGATGATTATTATACGGATTACTTTATTATTTCTTTTTACAAAGATACACGTAGAAATTTCTGGTATAAATTTACAAATATATTTTACAAATACTTTCATATTCGTCATCCCTGTATGTTTATTACGAATTATTATTATGGATAAAAAAATTGAAATAATTTTATTACTACATCAATTGTATCATAAAAGCAAAATGTCAGTTGAAATGAATCTTACTATTTTGAGTTTGGATAAAGGACAAGATTTTGGGGTTCATGGAAAAGGAACTACAGTAAAGGGAGAAGAATTTGAATGGATGGTTGGTTGTGATGGTCATGGTGCTGATTACATCATTGATATATTGAGAGGAATGAATTGGGGATATATCATGGCACGTGATGATTCTTTGAAATTAGTTATAGATATTATTGACAGTTCCTGGACAAGGTATCCAGAAAGAAAATATGTATCGTCAGGAGCAACTTATATGGAAGCAAAGATATTCAAAGACCGAATTGAAACATGTTCTGTCGGAGATAGTAAAATTATGGTTTTCATGGATGATAAATTATGTTACCAGAGCACAGAACACAACTTCTTCAATCCCTTAGAAAAAGAACGATTAATAGACTATGATATAATATTAAGCACAACAGTTGCTCCTCAAGTTCTAACTCCTACCAATATTACAGGCACCATAAAATATTATCATACTTTTGAAAATGGATCAATGCTTGCGATGACACAATCTTTAGGACATAATCATGTGACAGGAATTGATGCTGAAAGAAAAATCATACCTTATACTCCACAAAATAAAATGCGTGTTGTTTTAATGAGTGATGGGTTATCCGAACTTCTTTCTACTGAACCGGTTTATCGTGAGCAAGATCTTCATTCACTAGCTCATCTATCCTCAGACCAATTGGCAAGTATAGCAGAACAACGTTGGAAACAAGATTGGGATTATTACGCAAAAAAAGAAGACGAGTTCTTTACTCCTTATTGCTTTCGCACAAATCCACACTCTAAACGAAGTGGCTTTGACGATGTATTGGTTCTAACTTGTGATATTCTTCCTGTTCAAGAAGATGTCAAAGAAGAACCACAAAAAGAAGAACCAAAAGAAGAAGAACCACAAAAAGAAGAACCACAAAAAGAAGAAAAATAATTAAGGAGACCATACTTTTCGCATAAACATTTCCGTAATATTTTTAGGGTGATTAATAGGTTTAAAATATTTTTTATAATTTTTTATTACAAATTCTACAGTCTTGTCTTTGGCTTTTGGATACAACCCCAATTCATACGCATCTTGAGATAAATTACTAGATAATACAGCTTCTACATTTGGATCGTTATCAAAATTATCATAAAAATGATCCCATTTTTTTGTTCCTCTATTTGGAATGTTTATATATTTATGTTTTCCATCTTTATAAATAACAACGACATATTTACTTGTCAAGTTTCTCCAAAAATTTTCTAAAGGTTTATTTTTACCCCAAACTGTTGTAGGGTCTTTTAGCATTTTTAAAACTCTCTTGGATGTTTTGTTGTGTTTCTTTCTGTGTTTTCTTGTCTTCATTATAAAATAATATGATATTAATTATTCGTGGACATATTCGTAATTCTTTTGATAATAAAGATTTATATCATTTAGTAAAAAAAATACATGATATAAAAAATGAATTAATCATATATATTCATACGTGGAACATATATGACAACAATATTAGTTGGAGAGAAAGAGAAGTAAATAATAAAAAAGTAACAAAAGAACAAATTCATGAATACTTTGAAGACCTACAAATAAAAGATATTCTGATAGACGATGATTCAAAGATACAATTGATAGGAAATACCAAAGGAAATATTTACAATCAGAAAATGCCATTGATAGGATGGAAGAATTATTGGTATGGAAAATACAAGATCATAAAATATATCAATGACAAATGTATATACAATAAAGAAACCATAATAAATATGCGATTTGATATTTTAGACAATAGCAACAGTTTAAATGAAGAAGAAATAATAGAATTTGTAAAAAACAATGTAAACAAAGAATATACAAAAAATATATTTATAAAAAATCATGAATGGAATGGTATAGATAATATATACATAGGAAATACAAAAACAATGATCAAACTGATTTATTATTTTTATTTATTTTTAGATGAGATTTTATCAACAAATCATCCAACACCTCATCAAGAACGATTAGTTTATAGAATAAATAATAAATTGTTTGATAATATAAATGGATAAAAAAGATAGAAGAGAAAAAAAAAGAACATTAAAACGTTCTACCTCAGGAAAAGAAGTATTGTTTATTTTTGAGAAAGTATTGGAAGGTTGGCCAACAATAAGAATATACAATACGTTGAGACAAATGGATCCGATGTCCATAACAGAGAAGAAAAAAGTAGAAAAGATTGCTACGGGTAATTGTAAAGTGTACGAAAGTGAATTAACTCCAGAAGAATATCAACGATATATTGATTTAAGAAAAAAAGTGTATGAGTATCATTTGAAGCAATAGTTAGTTATAAAATAGTCTGGATGATATATGCGAAAATAACGATAAAAGACATCTGTAAATCTATACCAAAAAGAAAAACGAATATCTTTGTAGAAGGAAAACATAAATTCACGACCGTAATAATAATAATCAAGAATAATACCCATTCTGTTATTGTAATTTCTTGACAATACTATTCGTATGTAAAATCTTCTTGTTAAAAATGTTTTTATTTCTTGTTGATAGAAATATTTTTTATTGATTGTTTTTATTAAACTTTTGTAGTTATTTATATCAAGTTGGTTTATAAATTTTCCATTTCTGTATTTTATTCTTCCGTCATATTCTAAAATTTTTATGATAATGTCTTGAGGAAACATACTTGTATAAAAAAAATATTTTTAATTGAAAACAATAATATTATCTTCATGATTGTATCTTTCATAACAATTAAAAGATACAATGACAATAACACAAAAGGATATAACAAAAAATATATCTGTCATTATATTATGTCTATTAAAATAATAAAAGAAAAAGATTTAACCAATTTTCAGAGACCTTCTTATGTTAAAATGTTTTATGTAACACCCAAAGAAAAAATACAGTATCATGGAACACTTCATAAAGAAGGAGATAACGCATGTCATATAAAAGCGGATAATAGACTAAGAAAAACACAGAAAGTTATGATGGGTCAGTTTAGGAATAAATTTATTAAAAACTATGGAAAGAAAAAAAAATATAAGAAAGAAGTAACCAAAGTATATCGTTTTTTCAAAAAAAAATATTGTAAAACAAGAAAAAATCAAAAATAAATACTTAAAGAGAATATTAAGTATTTATGTGGGTCCATATAGCTTAGGGGTAGAGCACTAGCCTTGTAAGCTAGAGGTCGTGAGTTCGAATCTCATTGTGGGCAATGATTTCAAATTATATAATGTCAAGTTAAATATTATATAATTTAGTGAATAAAGTCTTATAAACAATATATTAAAAATAATTGAAATATATTTATAGGGTATGAATTTTAAAAAAGAAATGAATCAACAACTAAAAGATGGAATCTGGGATATTATTGAAAGTTATTTTGAAGGAAGACATTTGGAGAGATTAGTCAGCCATCAAATAGAGTCCTACAATAACTTTGTTTCTTTTCAAATCTTGAGAACAATTGAAATGTTCAATCCTGTTGTCATCGTTTCAGAACAAGATCTAGATCCTGTTTCTAAAAAATATTCTTTGGAAATTGTCATAAATTTTGAAAATTTTCAAATCTATCGTCCACAAATTCATGAGAACAATGGTTCTATCAAACTAATGTTTCCTCAAGAAGCTCGCTTGAGAAATTTTACTTATGCTTCCGCCATGACCATTGATATGAACATCAAATACATTATTCGTAATGGAGAAAATCTAGAAAATACACAAATCATACAAAAATTGTTACCCAACATTCATATTGGTAAGCTTCCTATCATGTTGAAGTCTAATATTTGTGTATTAAATCAATACAAACATGTAGATAATTCTCATACAGGAGAATGTAAGTACGATGCGGGTGGATATTTTATTATCAATGGTTCAGAGAAGACGGTCTTAGCTCAAGAACGTGCTGCGGAAAATAAAATTTATTGTTACAACATTCATAAGAACAATCCTAAATATACATGGATGGTAGAAATCAAAAGTATCCCAGATAATAAATGTATTTCACCCAAACAAATTAACATGATGATATTGTCTAAGAACAATGGTTTTGGTTATCCAATTGTTTTACAGTTGCCAAGAGTAAAACAACCCTTGCCTTTGTTTGTGGTGTTTCGTGCGTTAGGTGTATTGTCTGACAAAGAAATATGTGAAAAGATTTTACTGAATATAGACTTTCCATTGTACAAAGATATGTTGGAAAGTTTACAAGCGAGTATTATAGAAGCAAATAATTTCTTAACTCAAGAAGATGCGATTCAAATGATTCAATCCTATGTCATCTATACACCCATTAATATGGACAAAGAGACAGGAATGAAAAAGAAATACAAATTTACTTTGGATATTTTGAGTAATGATCTATTTCCTCATTGTAATACAACCGAAAAGAAAATCTATTTTCTTGGATACATGACCTTCAAGTTATTACAAGTTTCTTCGGGTTGGATCAAAGGGGATGATAGAGATTCGTACATAAACAAAAGAGTAGATTCAACAGGTGTATTGTTGAATAATTTGTTTCGTAATTATTTTAATAAATTAGTAAAGGACATGGAAAAACAAGTCATTCGCGAGATGGTCAATGGATCATGGAAATCTACCGATGATTATGGTAATATTATAAATCTAACCAATATTTATAAAATTATTAAATCTACCACAATAGAAAATGGATTGAAACGAGCATTGGCTACAGGAGATTTTGGTATCAAGCATATCAATAACAACAAAGTAGGAGTTGCTCAAGTCTTGAATCGTTTGACTTATATGGCCAGTTTGAGTCACTTGAGAAGAATAGCTACTCCAACCGATAAAAGTGGCAAGTTGATTCCTCCAAGAAAGTTACATAATACCTCATGGGGATTTTTATGTCCTGCGGAAACACCAGAAGGTCAATCTGTAGGTATCATCAAGAACTTGAGTTATCTTTCTCATTTGACTATTTATTCTAACAGCACACCTATTTATGAGTATGTAGAAAAGTTTATTCAAGATATTGATACATTAAGTCCAATAGACTTGTTTGACAAAGTAAAAGTAATTATTAACGGAAATTGGATAGGAATAACAGAATCTCCTGTAGAATTGTATATGGATTTGAAGAAGAAAAAATATGAAGGAATGATCAATATTTACACATCCATTATCTTTGATACAAAATGTAAAGAAATTCGTGTGTGTAATGATAGCGGTAGAATTACAAGACCCTTGTTCAAATCCATGAATAAAAAAATATTGCTAACTTCTGAAATACTAGAAAAAATAAAAAACAAAGAATTGATTTGGGAAGATTTGTTGACGAATCTAAAAATAGAGGAATCTGTGATTGAATACATTGATCCAGAAGAACAAAATTATAGTATGATTGCGACAAAAATGAATGAATTAGACACTACAATGTATAAATACAATTTCTGTGAAATTCATCCAAGTACTATATTTGGTATCTTGGCTTCTTGTATTCCTTTTCCTGAACATAACCAATCTCCTAGAAATACATACCAATGCGCAATGGGAAAACAAGCCATGGGTGTATATGTATCTAATTACATGGAACGTATGGATAAAACTTCTTATGTCTTAATTAATCCAACTCGTTCATTGGTAGATACAAGAATCATGAATATTATTAAATTAAATGAGATTCCTTCTGGTTGTAATATTATTGTAGCCATCATGACACATACTGGATACAATCAGGAAGATTCATTGTTGGTAAATAAAGGATCTATAGATAGAGGAATGTTTATGGCAACTATTTATCATACAGAAAAAGATGAAGACAAACAGAAGATCAACGGAGACGAAGAAATAAGATGTAAGCCTGAGCCATCTAAAACAAAAGGAATGAAGTTCGGAAATTACAACAAAGTAAATTCCAAAGGTATTGTTCCAGAAAATACCCGAATTGAAAACAGAGATATTATTATTGCGAAAGTAATGCCCATCAAAGAAAATAGAAATGATCCTACCAAAGTAATCAAATTTGAAGACCAAAGTAAAATTTATAGAACCACAGAAGAGGTCTATATTGATAAGAACTATATTGAAAGAAATGGAGATGGATATAGTTTCGCAAAGGTTCGCTTGAGAGCTTTGAGAAAACCTGTTATTGGGGATAAGTTTTGCGCATTGCCTACACAACAAGTATTAACAAACAAAGGTTGGGTAGAAATAAAAGATATAGATATTACAGAGCATCAATTGATTACATTGGATACAAATGGAAAAATGTGTTATGAATTTCCTACAGCAAAATATGAATATGACCATGAGGGAGAAATGTATTCTATTAAAAACAAACAAGTAGAAATTGTTTGTACTCTAAATCATAAATTATATGTCAAGAAACGTAGTGGAAAAAAATATGAACTGATTGAAGCCAAAGATATAATGGGTAAGATGGTAAGATTTGAGAAAACAATGGAAAATGTTTATCCTGATGTTGAGACAATTACCTTTGGAGAAGAAACATATGACATGGATGCTTGGTTACAATTGTTAGGTATGTTTATTAGTGATGGTTGGAGTGATAAAACAAATAAAAAAATAATAATTACTGCTTTAAAAGAAAGAAAAAGAGAATTTATTAACAAGTTATTAGAAAAATTAATGATTGAGTCATCTTATCATGAAGATGGAAATTATTATATATCTGGGTCAAAATATTCTGAAATATATACTCAATTAAAAGAATTAAGTGTTGGAGCATTAAATAAATATTTACCTGAATATGTTTGGAATTTATCTAAAAGACAATCTATTGTTTTGTTAGAATCACTACTAGAAGGAGATGGGTCAAGAATGGTATACAAAGAAGAAACATTTGATAGATATGGAACAATTTCATTAAAGCTAGCCAATGATATTACCCGTTTAGCATTGTATTGTGGATGGTCTGGTATTGTAAAGATTGCTGAAGAACCAACTGGTATTGCTAGAGTAGGAAAAAGAAATTTAGGAACTAGAGCAGGCCAAGAAGTTTCTATTACACAGAAACATACTTATTATAAGGTAAGTATTATTCGCAAACAAAATCAACCTTGGATTAATAAAAAAGTCAATGGTTCTAATGAAGAAAAATTAATTCATTATACTGGAAAAGTTTATTGCGTTGAAATGCCAAGTTCTCACACTTATTACATGCGTGAAACAAATTTTAGTCCTTGTTTGATTGTAGGTAACTCAAGCAAACACGGGCAAAAAGGAACTGTAGGTAATATTATTCCAGAAAAAGATATGCCTTTTACAAAGGATGGAATACGCCCCGATATTATCATCAATCCCCACGCTATTCCTTCTCGTATGACCATCGGTCAATTAAAGGAAACCTTGTTGGGAAAGGTGTTGATTCAATTGGGGTTGTTTGGAGATGGAACCAGCTTTGGTGAGATGGATGTAAATTATATATCTAATGAGTTATTAAAAGTAGGCTTTGAAAAGAATGGCAATGAATTGATGTATAATGGTTTAACAGGTGAACAACTAGAATGTAATATTTTCATTGGTCCTGTTAACTACCAACGATTGAAACATATGGTAAATGACAAACAACACAGTCGTAGTATTGGACCGATGGTCAATTTGACGAGACAGCCGGCGGAGGGGAGGTCTAGAGATGGTGGATTGAGGTTTGGCGAAATGGAGAGGGACTGCCTTAGTGAGAATACAAAAATATCTCTAAGCAACGGTCTTTCTGTGAGCATAAAGGACATGGAAGATTGCGACAACGAAGTCCTCGGATTTAACGAAAAAACAAACAATATAGTTCCAGCAAAACAAATCGGCTTCTTATACAAAGGAGAAAGAGAGTGTATTCAACTAACAATGGAAGATGGAAGAACAAATATTTGTACACCAGATCATCCCCTATTAAATTCTCGTAATGAATGGGTCAAAGCAAAAGATTTCAAAGTCAATGAGGACAAGGTAAAGTGTAGTGTAAGATGTCCTACTGTAAATTACAAAGAAGAAATGGAAGAATGTAAAGGTTGGGAACTACAAGTAGGTGAATTAATTTTCAAGACAGATACAAAAGATAATTATTTGAAATCATTAATTTTTGCGAAAATGTTGGGATATATTATTACAGATGGAACAATTTCTACAAAAGATAATAAAATACAAAATTGTAGAATATTTTTAGGTCATATGATTGATGTAAGAAGTTTTGTAAAAGATTTGTCTAAATTATGTGAAGTAAAACAAACACAATTTAAAACTAGTAACCTATATTGCGTCCGTCTTCCAAATATATTATCAAAACACATCATCAAACTCCCAGGAATATTATGTAATAAAAGGTCATGTCAAGTAGCCTGTCTTCCTGATTTCATATTAGATCCTGCTTGTCCCAAACCTATTGTAAGAGAATTTCTTGGTGGATTGTTTGGAGGCGATGGTCATACTTGTATATTGGGATTACATCGTGGAAAAAGAGATGTATTAACTTCTGTATCCTTCTCCCAAACAAAACAAGAACCTCATTTAGAATCCTTGACAAAAATGATGGAAGATATAAAAACATTGTTTCAACGCTTTGATATTCACAAAGTAACCATACAAAAATTGAAAGAAACAACACATTCAAAGAAACATCAGACAGTCAAGAGTTATCAGTCCACACTTCATTTGGATATAGACGAACTAATACCTTTTGCGGAAAAGATTGGATTTCGTTATTGTTGCCATAAATCTCAACGGTTGGACGCTGCTGTCTCTTACAAAGAACTAAGAAATCATGTGGTAAGACAACACAATTGGATTGTTCAACGAGTGGATGAAATAACAAATTTTAGTGAAATTAAGAAAGAAAATCCAAACAAAATAGTTGCTACAAAGAAAGCCATTACTCAAGCGGTGGATGAATTAAAAGAAAGAGAACCTTTAATACATTCTTACGCAATTCCATCAACTCATGACATAACAGTTCATCTCATCAAAGGTACACAGTTCGGAAAATTTACATCCAAGTCCTTTCCTAACGCAAATCAATACTTGGAAGAGATTGGTGCCTTGGAATGGTTTCTCAACGATGAAATCATGAAGAAAGAAAGAGAAGAGGAAGAAGAAAACAGTAGTTATGGTGTGAAAAGATTAGATGAAGGATTACCCACAATGAACTTGAGAGTAATAGATATTCGTCCAGTGGGACTTCAGAAAGTATATGATATTGAAGTAGAAGAGATACACAACTTCTTAGCAAATGGAGTAGTAGCTCATAATTGTATGATATCTCATGGTGCGTCTAAATTTACTCAAGACAGAATCTATTACTCAAGTGATAAGTATCAGGTCTATTGTTGTAATTGTTGTGGGTTGATAGCGTCATACAATGATGAGTTACATATTCATATTTGTAAGACGTGTGACAATCGTACAGACTTTTCATTATTGAATATTCCATACTCATGTAAGTTATTATTTCAAGAGTTGATAACAATGAACGTTGCTCCTAGGTTTATTACAAATCATTAATTCTTATGACGAATATATTTCATATCTTGTCCATTTTCATATATATGTAATTCTCCGATTTCATGAAATTGTTTAAAATAATCATTATTAAATGATAATAGTTGTTGTATATAATTTTTTGCGTCAATTACATTTTTTATGTAATTAGGATATAGTTGTTCATATTTTTCATAATTGGATTTATTGATTTCAATGGTTCCATATCTTTTTTCTTTTTCCTCCTCAACACCTACTCCATACAATACATGAGATACTAGATCATTTATTCTTGGATACTTGTTTTTATCAATATTGTATTTTTCAAAGGTTCTTTTTATTTCGTATAAATAACGCAAGTCATGACTAATGTTTCTTTGTTTGGATGAAATAAAGGAATTGTTTTTTGAAGGTTTATTATTGATCCAATAGTAACCAAAGTTATCTCCACAATATGGATCACATTCTTTTGTATTACATAATTGTTGTTGTAATCGTTGACTAGAAAAATTATGCTGATTATTGATATAACTTCTAGCATAATCAATTATTTTTACTAAGTATTGACTATAAAAAGTTGTTTTTGTTTTGTTCACATGATGATAAACGAATTTAATATAACCATCAGCATCTGGTTTATAATATAAAACATTACCTAAATGTAAATCATAGTGAGTATAATGATTGTGCATAAAAGATAATGTAAAATACAATTGATATAGACAAGATATTAATTCTACATTTACAAAATTATGATAATGTTCAATATTTTTAATGATATTATCTAATAAATAATATGGTTTTACATCTTCTAATAATATACTTATGTTACTAGTACAACTTATGGCAAAATTGGGTTCGTGAATATTTATATCTACATAATTTAATAGTTGTTTTAAATCTTTCACATTGATATTCTCTTTCAATCCTGTATTACTACTATATTCAAACAATCCATACGTTGTAATAAACGAAGGAACTTTGTGTAAATAGTTATTCAAAAAAAGTCCAACAAGATATTCGTAAAACAACGAATCTTTATTATTTTTAATCTGAAATTTTAAAATAGCATATGCTTTAAAATGTTGCCTTCTATAAATAATTTTTTTTATAAAACCATTGTTTCCCTCATTGATTGTAAAAATAGGTGATGTTGCGTATTTGAAATCTATATAATGATTAAAAAAATTATTTATTTTGTCTTTTTCTATACCTACACCAATACAATAATGTGAATCATAACAGATATCTTTTAAATAATTTGAATATTGTAATGAATTATATTTTTTTGTTTTACTATGTTTACTTCTATTTTTAACACTCATTATAATATATAATAATATTATTCTTTTCTTATCTTTTTTGTTTTTGCGTGATCTTCTTTTTTCTTTTGTTTTTCTTCCTTTTCTTTTTGTTTCTGTAATTCTTTTTCTTCTTTTAATTTCTGTTTTTCCAATTCTTTTTCTTCTTTTAATTTTTGTTTCTGTAATTCCTTTTCTTCTTTTAATTTTTGTTTTTCCAATTCTTTTTCTTCCTTCTTTGTTCTGGGTACTTGTTTTGGTTCTTCTTTCTTTTCTTCTTTCTTTTCTTCTTTCGCATCTGGTTCTTGATCAATCACAATTACCTTCTTTATTTTTTTTATTTTTGGTTTGGGAATACTTTCAACAATAGGAGAAACAACAGCTTCTTTTAAGGGAGGTAGTTCTCCAGTAAATTTTTCAATGAACTCTTTTGTTATTTGTGCTGTATTTGTGATATTTCTTATTTTTTTAAAGACAAAATAACTATTCAAAAAGGAAATTCTTTTTTCATTGTGAGTCATAAAAGGAGCATCACCAAACATTAATTCTTTGCTTCTGTCTCTCTTTATCATATCATTCATGACCATATTCAAATCTTCAAAAGATCCCATGCTTGATGGTAAATGGATTTCACTTGGTTCCGCTAATTGAAATCCATAATTTTCCATACATCGTATTAAGAAATCAAAATTAACCAAGTATTCTGTGAAATATTTATTAATAGAATCTTGATAAACAGATATTTCATATCCTAAACTTGTTTCATCAGGATTAAAATATTCTTTGTCATATTTTTTAACAATCTCCCATATTTTTGTATCTTTTTCATAAATACTAATTGCTTCCTCTATAGGAACTTTTTCTAACAACTTAAAAACTTGATTACCATTATAACAAGTTCCGATAAAATATCCACCTTCTTTTGTACATTCACTTATGTTACACAAAAATTCAAAATAAGTAACTGGATCTTTACAGAAATAATGAAAAGCGAATTGAACAGAAGAAATTTGAAATCCTTCATGAGCTACACCCAAATGTTTTTTCAACGCAGGAGGAATTTTACTTTCATCTATATCTGTGCTACCAAATATAGCCTTGGCAATTTGATAATTTTTTGTGCTTGAGAAACATTCACCTTTTTTAATATTCAAACTACTGTTTCCTTGTAAGAAGATAGCTTGAGGTAACAAATGAAAATCTTTCTTGGCGTTTAAATAACGAGCACAAGCCCCATCTATTTTATTCTCAATATTATCACTAGAAATATCTATTCCCAATACGAAAGACAATTTGGATTTTATCCATTTAGGCAAATCACCAGCCTTTCCACAAGCATAGTCAATCAAGGTATCCTTGGGTTTGCTTGTATTGTAAATCAATGTTTGTTTCACAAATAAATTATGAAAATCTCTTAGACCCTTTGTATCATGAGTAAAATTTGAATCACGATTATAATAAATATTGTCTTCGGCTACTTCATCCGGTATATTTTCTCCCGTTGAAATTATTTCTATAGTGATCGGATTGTGAATAGAATACCAATTGTTATTGGCTGTTTTATAATCATTTCCATAACTTCTTTTTCCGGATCTGTATTCCATGGTTTTATCATATCTTACACGTAAAGGTTTCCACCTCCACATAGACTTATCTACAGACAAATCATACTTGAACTCTACAATCATATTGTCATTGAATACTTCTCCTTCTTCTGTAATCATCTGATTGTTTTGGCTAGAATCTTTTTGTAACATCATATGACACATACCTGCTGTGTTATCTGGAGGATTAGAAGGATAAAACTGAACAGGTTTATAATCTTCTTCGTTTTCTTTTACTTGAGAAACACGATTGTCTAACAGTTCTTGAAATGGATTAATATATCCATGTTGTTTGATACTATATCCACAACGTAATATGATGGTTTTGTATTGATTCAGTTGTAATTGAGACATCGCATTCATTCCGTCTTCAAAAATAGGAGTAACAATATCATGTCCTTGATCATTTTTCTTTGTTGTAACTAAGAAATCAATGGTATTGAATTCAGGAGGCTTCCACTTGAAAGAATATTCCCATGTAGTCTTTTTCAATTCACTTTGAGAATTCTGTAGATTAGAACCAACACCCAAATAAGCTGGAGTAAAGATTAATCCATCTGTATTGTATTCGGTGTTGTAAGAAAGGACTTGATTAGAAGCTAAAAAGATATCTGGATTGTCTAATACGTTTGGATAAAATCGTTTGCTTTCTATTCTCATGGGTTTGATTTCATTCGGAATAATAGATGTGACATTTAACTTGGATAAAAATTCTGTTAACAATTGAAAACGAAAAGTATGCTCCATATCTTTCTTGATTAATGGCATAAAAGGCAAACTACGAATGTTTCTTTTCTTGATAAAATAAATATCAAAAATAGCAAATAAATTAATAAAGTTATTTGTTTTATCATGAAGAATCAATTCTCCATCTAGTAAAGAATCAAAACAATCTTCTGATGTTGTTACACAACCAGTAAATATAACATTCATGTTGGTATTAATCAAATAGATTTTTCCTTTGTTGTTTATAAATAACAAGTGTCGGTCTCCATCCGCTTTGTCTGTAACAACAAAGTCATTGCGAATATTGGGAACATTCATATCGGAATTTACAGGAACAATGTTTTTTATTTGTAGTGTATAACTGGAATACCCTACAAAATAAATAGAAGGTAATTTTCTAGGAAATTTATTTCTTTCACTGAGTACCATAGAATCAATAATATCTTTTCTCACGTTGATTAAAGAAGCATATTGGATCATTGTTTCTCTTTGTTCTACATAAGAAATAGGATAATTAGAATTTTGTAATCCAGACAAGATATATTTTATATGTAATTTTAACATATCTAATAATATATCTGGTTCTATACCTCTTGCTTGGTCGTTCAATACTTCTAATTCTATTTCATATACTTCTGGGTTTTTAAATACATTGGAATCTCCCACATTTATAGTAGATTCCAATTTGTTTTTACCATTTTTCTTTGACATCTTTACAATACTCAAATCAACACGTATCGGAATATCTGGATGTATAAAACTAATACGATTTAAATAACGAAATACTTTTTTGGTTTGATTCCAATTCTCAATGATACGTTCAACAAATCCTCCACGTTTGTTCAAATAGTCTTCTGATTGTAAAGAAACGCGAAAGTTATAATCATCAAAATCAACAGGAAATATTTTTTTTTCTTCATGTAATACATCGTTTTTTTGATAGAAACTAATATTTGGATAGTGTGCCATCATTTTATGAATATCATTATGTCTACAATATTCTTGTATTCCAGTAAGTCCTTGAATTTCTGTTCTTACTTTGGACAAACTAATTCCTCGGTTAGATAGATATTCATTTTGAATCCGTAAAAAATACTCTCCGTCTTTGTTTAAGCATTCAAACCCTAAATTAATTAATTTCTTGATGACATTGTCATAATCTATTCTTGTTATAAAATTCTTTTTTGTTCCAAATCGTATTTCAAGCTCTTTATTGGAAACATTGGATAAATAAACTTGTACCATTTCATGAAATAACTTTGAATTTGATTTACTTGACATTATATATATTATAATTATAATTTATATATTTAATATCAATTTTATATTAAATATATTTTAGTTGTTCTAATATGTCATCATTACAGTACAACGTACAAAACAATCATCCCATTATTCCTAATGCGAATGAATATTTTTTAGAAAAAAAGTATATTTCAATACATTCAGGAGACAGAGATATTAAAAAATTTCCTGATTCTTCGGAGTTTGAAATAGAATTACCAGAAGATTATTTAAATGTTCAGTCTTTGAAATTACACTCATGGTTTTTTCCTACTACTAATTTGTATGTTTTTTCAAAGTTAAAAAATAATGTGTCTATGGTATTTAGTGTAACACCATGTGTTGTAGAAGTAATAGATGCTAGTTATAATTATTATAATAATGTATACAAATGTTTAACAACAGAACATTTGTTTGTTATAGAAATTGAAGACGGAACATATACAACAACACAACTATCTATTGAACTAACAAATCGTTTTAATACGGCTGTATCTGTTTACTTATATGAATATTTTAAAGAAAATAATATATTAGATTATTATTATCCATACAGTGAATTTATTATTACTTATAATAGTGTCTCACAAAAGATGTGGTTCGGAAATAGATCTTCTTCTTTTGTCTTACATAACGATGATACATCATTACATTATCAACACAAATGTGTAACAAAAAATGTATTGCCTGAATATGAAAATTGGGGTTTGCCTTTTTATTTAGGATTTCAAAGAACTACAAACACAAGTATTAAAATATTAGACGAAGGATTGCGTTTTTATTATGGAGCTGTATTCAAAAACGACAGTGGATATTGGATTACACAAAACACAGCTTTAAAAAATGCTGCGGTATATTATATTACAAGCCCAGTAAAAATAAATATAACCGGTTCTAGTTGTTTTTACATGGAATTAGACAAGCAAAATTATGTGGATGAAACCAGTCCTTATACATTGAATAATTTTACAAGAACGACCAATATTACAACGGGAGAAGTAAACTCTGCTTTTGCTGTTATTTGGTTTGATCCAACAAATTTAAATTATCAATGGTATGTGACACATGAACAACCTATGAAAACATATAATCCTCCTGCCGAACGAATAAGAAGATTTTCTTTTCGGCTTCGTTATCATAATGGTTTATTAGTAGACTTTGGTAATACAGAATTTTCATTTACAATAGAATTAACAATGTTAAGACCCCAGAGTAAAACAGGATATTATATATCTAAACTTTAAAAAAAATACGTTTAATATATATGATTGTATTTGAAAAAAATCTAATGCCTATTAGAGATTTAACAAATAAAGAACAATTACAACTTCATATTGTTTGTGTAGTAAATACATCTAGATCAAAACCTTTAAACAGTAAAATTGAAGTAAAAGATTTAGTAAGTTTTACAAGTTCAATGAATATACCTGTTCAGTATAATCATTATGAAATAGTTAATCAATTAATAGGACTTGCCGCTCATAATGAAGATAGACTTTGTCAAGGGTTAGGTGGTTATAATACTTTTGCTTTTGGTAAAGACGATTATTTATTTTTAACTTACTTTGTTCATAATAAAAAAAATTATATCAATGGATTTTTAAAGGTAAAAAATTGTAGTGAGTATCCTGATATTGTTCGGACAAATTATATCTGTACAGATGTAAAATTTTCTGGTATAGGAAAAATATTAATTGGTTTATTAAAAGTATCACTTGTTTATTTAAGAATTTATAAAGTAAGAATTAGTTCTGTTCCAAGACATAGCACACAAAATTTTTATATTTCTCAAGGATTTTATCCTATACCTGAACAAATAGATGAAGGTAGATTTGTTTGGTTTGAATGGGATTTTGATAAACACAGTAAAAAAGATTATATTAGTATGGCAAAATTACAAATAAAATTAATGGGTAATAAACCTATGTTTGCTACCTATGAAACAACAAAAGCAAATCTTGATAATGTAGAATTAATACCTTATCGTTTTAGAACAGCTAAGTCTCCTTTGCCATCGCCTAGACATTTTATGAGTCCTAGACCTGTTGTCGCACCTGTTGCTACACCTAGAAGTGCTAGAAGTCCTGTTGAAGAAGAAGAAGGAGCTATGTTTCGTGATGTAGAAAGTCCTAGAGGAACAGCTCATGGTAGAAAGAAACGAAAAGGGACAAAGAAAAGAAGGAGGAGGAAATTATAATTGTAAAGAATACGTTTGGTTAATCCATTGTTTTAATTCTTCCAAATTGCCATGTTTATAATTCATCGGACATTTTTGTAATTTTAGAAAAGAAGGTTTTTTCATTTCTTTTGTTTGATAAAAGATATAATCTCCAAACTTTCCCCTTTTGATACAACATTCTTCTGTTATTTTTCTTACACTCGGTTTACCACCAGAAGAATTTTCCAATACATTCAATACTTCTTTCAAGGTAACATTCTCAATGGGACGATTGCCTAAAGAAGACAAAGAGATTTTATTCTCTCCATATTCAGCATACAAACCAAACTTTCCTTTCTTGATAAATATGTCTTGGTCTTCATATTTACCCAAACTTGTATCTATCCGAATCAATTCATCTAATTCATATTCATGATTTTTTAATTTCTCCAAATCAATATGTTGTTTCACAGGAAAATAAGTGGTCTCTTTGTTTTCTTTTTTACAAATAGCAGGTCCTTTGCTTGTGATTACATAAGAATGATGTTCATCTATTTTGATATTTAATTTTGGTGTTTTTAGTTTGTCAATCATAGAAGTTAATTCAGTAGATACTTGATAACATAGCTCAGGTCCTTTTAATTTGTCTTGACTAATCAAATCCAATTTGTCTTCTAGTTCTTTTGTGTATTCATAATCAAAGAAAGAAGGAAAATGTGTTAATAAATATTCAATGACAAGAATACCTGTATTAGTGATGACTAGTTTGTTTTTTTCATTTCCAAATTCTTTGGTGGTTTTTATTTCATTCAATTCTTCTTCTATCAATTCAAAATCAATACATTCTATTTTTTTTCCTGATATATTTGTTTTTTCTACATATTTTCTTTCTTGTATTTTATCAATCAACATGGAAAAGGTAGAAGGTCTACCAATTCCTTTTTCTTCTAGTAGTTGAACCAATCTAGCTTCTGTATAATGATTTTTTAATTCAATCAATTTGAATTGAGAAATTATTTTCTTGTATTTTATTTCTAATTTTTCTTTCAACTTGGAAAAATAAATAAATTCTTTTTCTGATTTGATGTTTTTATCCAATATCATAAATCCATCAAAATGTATTTTACATGAGATATATTCAAACTGGTATTCAAAAGGAGCAGATATAATTCCTTTGATATGATGTAATATAGCATCTTTCATACAACTTTGAACCGTATTCTTCCAAATAAGAGAATATACTCTTTTTGTTTTTGCCGAGAACTTTTCATCAAGAGTGGTTCGTTCAATATTTGTAGGTCTTATAGCTTCATGTGCCTCTTGAGTTAATTTATTAGAAGACTTTTCTGTTTTTATTTCTATCTCATGTAATCTTGTGCTTATATAAGAATCTGTATATTGTTTTGTAATATAGTCTCTAGCCGATTGAATAAACTGTGAACAATACTTTTTGTTATCTGTTCTCATGTAAGTAATATATCCATTTTCATACAGTTCTTGACAAATCTTCATGGTTTCTTTGGGAGAAATATGTAATTCATTGCTAACTGTTTGTTGTAGAGTAGAAGTGATAAAAGGCAAAGGAGGTTTTTTGGTAGAAGAATATTGAGGTAATGTTTTCAAGATAAATGTATGGTTGACACATTCTTCTAGAAATTCTTCACAATGTTGTTTTTGTTCTATTTGTTTGTTTAACACAAAAGGAATATTGTACGAAGTAAAATATCCTGTTGTTTCATAAATTTGTTTTCCTAGGTTGGTTTGTATGTCTTTGTAGTTGTCATATACTAATCGTAAAGCAGGTGTTTGACATCTTCCAGCAGATAAACTTTTCGCAATGGATTTCCATAACAAAGGAGAAATTTTGTATCCTACAATCAAATCCATAATCTGTCTAGATTGTTGTGCGTATATCAAAGGTAAATCCAAATAGGTAGGATTTTTGACTGCGTGTTGTAAAGCGGATTTGGTGATTTCATGAAATTTAATACGTTTGGTTTTATGAATATTTAAATGAAACAAAATACATATATGCCAAGCAATCGCTTCTCCCTCGCGATCATCATCTGTAGCCAACAAAACACTATCTGATTTTTTTATTTCTTTCTCTAATAAATCTATTTGTTTTTTCTTGATAGAGATATTTTGAAAAGTTAATTTCCAATCAGATGGAGATAATACAATATCATTCAGAGAAGTTAACTCTCTCAAGTGACCAAAGCTTGCTACACATTTGTAATCTTCACCCAAGTAACTTTCAATCTTTTTACACTTCGCAGGAGATTCTACAATCAATAGCGTTTTCATGAGTTATACTAAGTTGAAGATATATTTATAAATCAATTTTTATAAATATATAAACAGAAACAAAATAATATCTCATGTATTTAAGAGTAAAAAACATCACTCCTATTTTATTAGATGAAGAGCCTTATGTTGATAAATTCAATTTACTGTTTTGTTATTTACCCATGAATCCAAGTTTGTATATTGATAAGGATGGAAACACAAAAATATTAGTTCGTTATATAAATTATAGCAAATACAAAAACATTTACATGGAACATGAAAATAGATCTATTTCAAAATACAAGATATTGACTGGAAGAATAGATGGTAATGAATTATTAAATTTAAATGAGTTTGAAGTAAACAACATAGAATATACTTATAACATTCCTACTTACAATAGTTATTGGTTAGGATTAGAAGATATACGATTTATTCATTCTCATGATTTAATTATTACCATTCCTGAATGTAATAAAGAGGGTAATCCTTCTATTTTTTATGGACAATTATTAGACAATACAATTCATTCTTTTGAAGAGTGTTACCCAAATATTCAAGAAAAAAATTGGATGCCCTATTTAGATAAAAACGATTTGTGTTATGTTGTTTATTCGGTTTATCCATTCAAAATAAAAGAACCAATAAAAGATACATTTTTAGATATCAACATAGAAAATGATTTGTTAAAAGATTATCATGGTTCTACAAATGGGGTTGAATACAAAAATACAAATCAACGTTTGTTTTTAGTTCACGTCAACAAAGACAATAAAGTATTTCATCGTTGGTTATTATTGAACATAGAAAACTATACAATTTGTCTTTCTCAAGAGTTTCTTTTTTTCAAACATACTTATATAGAGTTTCCTATAAATATTTCTTTGTTCAATGAAAGGATATTTATTAGTATGGGAGTAAATGATTCTCAAGCCTATATCATAGAAACAACACAAGATTATGTAGATGAGTTGTTCTGATTTTTCCAATCTTTCCATGAAATATTCTCTTGAGGTTTTTTGTATTCACTTTCTTCCGTACGTAATTTTTCTGCTTTTTTCAAAGCACTGTCTACATAAATGGTTTTTAATAACATACCTACTTCATAAGATCCTTCATGTTGGTCTATTTCTTTGTCTTCTATTTTTTTCAAAACATTTAAAAATTTGTATAATATTTCAACGTTTATTTCATCTTTTTTGATTTTGTTAAAGATATCTGTGTAATACATATACAAAAAAGAACATTCTTGAGATAAAAAATTGGAATCATGTGTATCTTTTAGTTTCAACAGTGTTTCAACATCTTTTTTCAAAAGAGAGCTATGTTTCAACTCACGTATTCTTTCAGTATAGTCAATTGTATCATTTTGTTTGATCATTTCTTTTAACTTTAATCGTTCGTCACTATTCATAAGAATACTTATTTTTTTATTTTAAATATTTATTTATAATATATATGCCAACACAAGTTGAAACAGAAAAATTACAAATAACAAGTACAAGACCAGATTTAATAACAAGTAGAGCTGCGAGTAGTCAACGACAAGCGTATTTATTTTCTTCCGGTGGAGGTGCTACAGGTACTTACCCAACTTATTACCCACAACAAGCATCCGCACAAGTTCAAAACACAGGTAATAAAACAGCACTAACCGCAGCTGGTACAAACAATGTTTTGGCTGTTACGTCAACGTCAGGAGGTAAATACAAAAAAAAAAGTAAACGAAGAAAAACAAAAAGAAGCAAGAGAAAGAAATCAAGAAGAAGAAGAAATAAATTATAACAAGAAGAAATATATATTTGTTTAATATAATTATGCCATCTGGAAGAAGTTTAATTGGGTTTACTTATGTAAATGTCATGTTTGTATTACAATTATCCATCATGGTTTTGTTAAGTAATATAGCAAAAATAAAACAAAACTGGCCTATATATCGTTGTAATCCGTTGTATATGCCATTATCTTCGGATATAATGTCTGACTTTACATACTGTATTCAAAATATGCAATCCGATTATTTTACAATATTAACAGGTCCGTTGAATACTATATTAGGTAATTTATCTAATTTAGGTGGAGGTATAACTTCTGCTGTGACAGATATAACAGGTGTCATATCTGATATAAGAACATTTGCCACCGGTTTATTTAGCACGGTATTTGGTGTCTTTGGAAATATTGGTATTCTTGCTGAAAGACTTGGTATGCAGGTTATTGATCTTGTCCAAAGAATGATAGCAACTTTGTTAGTTTCTGTATATGCTGTAATTACAGGTGTTTATGGTGTAGGATCTATGATAGGTATATTGACAAACGCATCGGAAGGAAAAAGTATAGAAAATTTTGAAAATAGAAACAACAACAACAATAACAACAATAACAACAACAATAACAATGTACTAGCACCTATGTTTTCTCAAGTATTTTCTTCCGGAGGAAGATGTTTTTCATCTAATACATTATTAAAATTAAATACAAAAGAAATCAAGAAAATAAAAAATCTAAAATTAGGAGATGTTTTAGAAAATGGAAGTATAATAACAGGAAGATTAATATTAAACAATGACGAATGTTTTTATAAATGTAAAAAGAAAGGATATCAAAATACAAATATTTATATTACAGGAAAACATTATGTAAAACATGAGGATAAATTCATTCCTGTAGAAGATCATCCAGAATTTGAAAAAACAAATAAAATATCTTCATGTGTATATAATTTAATGACAAGTGATAATTTAATAAAAGTAAATGATATGATTTTTTGGGATTATAATGATGATATATTAAATTATAATAACTAATTTATTTTATGATATATATTCAATGGATGATTCAACCAAAATGTTGAATAAAATATATGAAAAAGAGACTACTTATTATAAAATATATGGCGGTTCTGTTTACTTTTGTGTTATTTTGATTTTTTTCTTATCTTCAACTGTTAGTTTTTGTAGTGTATGGAAAGAACGTAATAGTATTAAAAACGATTGGGAAAATCAAAAATGTAGTCCTTATATTTTACCTTTTGCTGGATATATTAATGCTCCACCTAATACAAGTGCTACTGATTTTACTCTGAGTAATTTTACAGAATGTGTTCAAAGTGAAATAAAGAGCATGACAGAAATAAGTTTGAGTCCAGCAACAATGTTAACAGATGCGTTGAACGCATTATTTGCTATTTTACTAGATTGTATAAATGCGATTGTGGCAATGATTGATTTCATAAGAACTTCTTTGAATGAATTATTTAATGCGATTTATCAATTTTTTATAGCCTTATCTATACCCATCGTTCAAACAATGTATGGAGTCAATAGTATTATGCAAAGGATTATGTCAATCATGTATGTTGTCATTATGATTTTTGGGTTATGTGTTAGTGTTTTTCAGAATTTATATGGATCTGCCATGGAAATATTTATAGCTTCTTACATCGTATTTCTAGCTGTATTTGTCGCATTGATGTTTTTTTTACCTTTTACACTGGTTGCTGTTGTTGTCATGCTTGTATTGCTTCTTGTTATGTTGGCATTAATAATCATATTTATGCTTTTTTATGAAACAATATTTAGTGCTTTACCCATGTATGTTCCTGGTACACCTTCTATTAAATCGCCTTCTCATAAATGTTTTGCTAAAAACACTTTGTTGAAATTGAAGAATGGAGAACAAACAAAAATACAAAAAATAAAAATAGGTTCTATTTTAGAAGATGGAGGTATTGTGATCGCAAAATTAAAAATAAGTTCTCATGATGTAAATATGTTTGATTTGAATGGTGTAATAGTAAGTGAGTCAGATTATGTTTCTTTAACAAAGTATAAAAATCATAATAAAAATATTTGGGTTCAAGTAAAAGATCATTTTTTAGCCAAACCGGTTACGTACAACAATCCTTATATTTATTGTTTAATTACGTCTACAAAAAAAATAGTGGTAAATAATATGTTTTTTCTAGATTGGGACAATATTAAAAAATTATCTTCCTTTAAGAATAAAATAAGTAAAAAAATATAATATTTTATTTATTTATAATATGAGTAAAAAATTTTCAAAATCATATATTCATATCTATTTGACAATATTGATTATTGTTGTTATTGTTGCGGCAGTATATAAAACAAAAGAAGCTTTTTCCTTTCATAGAAATAGTCCTGAGTACAAACAAGCAAAAGAACTAGTAACCAACATGGGATTACCTGATTCAGTGTTAGACTCTGTACCTACATTAATGAAACAACTAAAATTTAGTAGTTTAAAAGAAAATTTTTATGGTATGGGTGATAATACTGTAAATTTATTTGCCAGTCCGAAAGATGTAACAAATACTTCTAAATGGAATAATCCCAATTTAGGTTATAGTAGAGGACAAATGTCAAGTGGTGCGTCAAATATTTTGAATAGACCCCCACAACCTATACCTTTACCAGAAGGCCAATTAGATATGTTTGCGAATACTTCGTTCAAACCTGAATGTTGTCCTAATGCTTATAGTAATTCAACTGGTTGTGCTTGTATGACAGTGCCGCAATATAATTACTTGATTGATAGAGGAGGAAATAACGTACCTTATTCTGAATATTAATTTATATTATTATATATTATGTTAAATAACAAATTTTTTTTTCATAGAAGATTGATGAATTTGTTAAAGAGAAAACGTTTTTTAAGAAGGCCTATGATTAAACGTCCTCTATTAAGAAGACCTATGAATAAACGTGCTCCTATAAGAAAACCTCCTGTGAAAAAACAACCTGTGAAAAAACCTAATGTAACAACAAAAAAACATACAGTTCCAAAAAGTGTAAATAATTATTCTTTGAATCCGAGTGATCTAGCTAGAAACGCGAATTCAAAGGCACTATTAATTGGTATTAATTATTACAGTAATAATTTTACTCAAAGTCAATTATATGGTTCTATCAATGATGTTTATAATATTCAACAATTATTAATAGCAAGAAACTTTCAACCAAGCAATATTACTATGTTGATAGATACCTCCAATAATTTGAATACTCCGTATTATCCAACCAGAAAAAACATAACAAACAATTTAATAAATTTGTATAAAAATGGTGGTTCCAATATATTTTTTTATTACAGTGGACATGGTGGAAAAGTAGATGTTAATGCTCCTCTAAAACTAGATACACAATATGGTCAGTTGGATTATATTGTTCCAAGTGATTTTGAACCAAGTAATGCTTCAAGTTTGATAACAGACCTACAAATAAAAAATATTATCAATCAACATGGTCATGCGAATCAAACAGCAAGTATGTTTTTTGATTCATGTGTAAATCAAACTATTTGTAATTTGAAATATGGATATTATAATAGTTTACCAAATAAATATCCATATCAACAAACAATAAACAATATTACTGTTTATATAAACCAAACATTGACAAAGAGTCAAGTATTTGAAATAAGTGGATCAACTGATAAAGGAGATTGTCTAGATAGTTACAACGAAAAATTAAATCAACCAAATGGAGCTTATACAATGTCTTTTCTGAGTTGTTTTAGTCCAGATACAAATATAGTCTACTCATGGACAAATTTTTTAAGAGCGCAAAGAAATTGGGCAAAAACCAATAATTATAAACAAATACCTCAATTAGGATCAGGTAGAATTACAAATCCAGATATTGTATACATAAATTTTTAATCATTCTCAATCGTAAAAGAAATATAAAAAATAAGAGTATTGTTATCAAATATATATTTTAACTGTAAGGGATAATCTTTCTTGAAGTTCATATAAAGAGAAGAAGATAACTTAGTAGTCAAAGATAATTTTGACAATAAATTCAAACTAAAACACATATTCATTTCTTCCCCTTCATTGATACTATATTCTTTTATATTATCAATAGGAATATTGATTTTCATTTCTCCTTGGTCTCCGATTGAATGAAGTTCAATTTGTTCTTCGTTACATTTGATCATGATTCTTTCTGCGAAGATAGACATTTGACTTAATAATTCATTCCATATTTTGGGACAAATACACATTTCAGCATCATACTCAAGCTCAGGAATATCTAATGTCTCATATTCCATTTCTATTAGAACAATCTCAAAATATTTATTATAATGTGTAGACTCTGTAAAAGTATAGTCAGGTTTATAAGAAATGATTTCTTTGTTATTGATATAAGAAAGAAATAATTTTTCATTGTCTAGGATGTATTCAATGACCAAGAATTGATTTTCACTGGAGATAGATAAAATAGAACAAAATATATTGGATTCAATAGAAAAAGAAATGACATCTTTTTCAATATAATCAAACCAATCGTAATCAAAATAAATCTCAAACAAACAACTATGAGATTTATTTATTCCTTGAATAAAGATTCTTTCTTCTTCAAATGAAAAATGAATATATTGGGTAGATAGCTTGATCAATTGAAACAATGTTAGAAATTTATCTTTTTTTACTTTTTCAATTAAAATAAATTTCATTATATTATTACATAATTTATATTTAATATAATATATGAGTGATACAAATAATGACACCCCAGATAATACAGATTTTAGAAAATATTTTATACGGTTTTTATATTTAGGTGCTGCTGTTAGTATTTTGTTTACAAATCAAGGTACCTTAGAATCTATTATAATGTCAAGAAATATATGCTTAGGAATTATTTGTATAGCAACCGTAAGTATTATTGCCTTACAATTAAACGATACAAGTTCTCAACTTCCAGCAAGTTCATTTATTGGTCTGTACTCTATTATTATAGGAGTATGTTCTAGTTATATTTATTATATTAATAAAAGTTATAACATATCCGCAAATGATGATATTATAACAAATGTTTATTCTAATTCGTTTATTTACATGATGGTTATATTGTCTTTTTATCTTGGATATACGGTTGAGGCAAATTTACCTGATGCTAGTTATCGTATTGTGTTATTATTTTGTGCTGTATTGATTTGTTTGATTTATCCATTGATCATTACTTTGATCTATTACAAAACAGATGGATTTCATAATATCAAAAATATTTATTTTTAATAAGGTTGTTTATCTACTTTATCTGACCATTTTTGAAAAGATTCCAAAGTAATATTTCTTCCTATATTTTCTATATGTAATGATTTATCCTCATGTGTTTTCTCTAACTCATCATAAATAAATTTATCACTGAATCCTATTTGTTCCGCATCTTCTTTTGTATTCCCATAATATACTTCCTTTATTCTTGCCCAATAAATAGCTCCCAAACACATTGGACAAGGTTCACATGAAGTATACAATTGACAATCTTTCAAGTCATATGTATTTAGTTTTTTACATGCTTCACGTATAGTAACTATTTCTGCGTGTTGTGTTGGATCGTTGTCTAACACAACACGATTATGATTCGCAGAAACAATTTCATTGTCTTTTACAATGACACATCCAAAAGGTCCTCCTCCTAGTTCAATACTTTTTAATGCGAGAGAATTTGTCAGTTTCATCAAATTCATACAATAAAATTGAAATTTATTTTTATTATAAAATTACTTATATACAAAGATGTCGTTATTTTTCCAAAACAATACAGAATTACCGATTGTCTTAGAGACATGGATGAGAGCAAATGATGAGATGAGTAAAGTAGTAGAAACATGTGTATTGCCTGAAGAAAAAGTAGAGATAACAAGTTTGACTGGAGAATGGAATATTCATAGGATGGTTCAAGAAGAAGAACATATCAAGTTGTGGAATGATTATTTGAAAAAAAAATACATATCTATTTATTTGGGTAAATTTCGTTCACAAGAAGCCTACAACGGCGAATATACATGGATAGATACTCCTGAATTTAAATTAGAAAAGGAAGATAATTTATTTATATGGGAAAAAAATAATATAATAAAGAAATAGTATATATTGTAATAGATGAATATTGAATATAATGATAATAATTATAATCTGACTTTTGATATGACTTCTAATCTTCTTGAGAAAATAATGAACATTCATTTCTTTGAATTGTTTTTTGATCTAAATAAAAACATGATAGAAACCATAAATATTGAAAAGAGCGATTCAGACAAATATACTATTATTTTATTATTGAAACATTATTTCAAAGAACTGGGAGTTAAACAAAAATATCTAAAGTTAAATTTACATCATGACATAATCAATGAATGTTTTACCATCCAAACAAACAAACAACTATTCATGGATATTATAAAAAATACAGAATTATTAAATATTGATATTTTTTTTAAATACAATAGAATTACAAATAATAAATATTCGTTTGAAATAAAAGTAACAAAAATAGATACAGAAGACTTAGAAGATATAGGTATAGAAAAAATGACAGGAAAAATAATTATTAAAATTTTTAATAATTTAAAAGAATATATTGAAAAGAGTATATGTTAAAATACTTATACCTAATAAAAAATATTTTCAAGGAGTGTTTCTATTATTTGTATTATAGAGATATAAATCGTTTTATAAGAAACAATATTCATGAGATATCAAAAATAAATATGTTGTACATAAAATTGTTCCAGTCCATGGCAAATAATTATTGGATCAATGAGACAATCAACAATAACATTGTCAAATATACAAATGATGTTCCCTATAATGAAGAAGACATAGATTATGAATTGATAAATCAATTAAAAATACAATACAATCTGACATACAATGATTTGAAACCGATTAATTCTGGGTTGATTTCGTTGATCTTTAAAGTAAAGAAGGATGAGGAAGATATTATTTTAAAAATAAAAAGAAAAAACATAGATGTAAATATTCACAAGTCTATTGAAGAATTGTCTTATGTCATTTATATATTAGATATCATTCCTTTTATAAAAAACATAAAAATAAAACATTTTTTTCATAAGAATATTCATTTGTTAAAAGAACAATTAGATTTTGATACGGAAGTAAAAAATATAGGATTGTTCCAAGAAATATTTAAAAATATAGATTATGTTGTTGTACCCAAAGTATACAATTATGTTACAATGAATTATCCGAATGTGATTATGATGAAATATATTCATGGAAAACAAATACAAGCAGTAAACAATGAATTAAATGAAACGTATTCAAAAATAATTATTAAAATAAGTATCATTAGTTATTTGGCTGGAGTTATTCATGGTGACCTACATAGTGGAAATGTACTGTTTTTAGACAATGATATTCCACAGGTTTGTTTGTTAGATTTTGGTATTGTATTAAAAATAAACAAGGATGGTATCAAGTCTATCATGACAATTATTGATGAGCTGTATGAGAAAACTGCTTATGAATTGTCTATCAATTTATTATCTATCATTGTGAATAATTTCAAAGAACTATATAAACCAGAGTTCAAAGATCACATGGATAATTTATTGAAAATATTATCGGATATTATTATCAACGTCCAAATGAAAAGCACAAAATACAATATATATAATTATTTTGAATGTATACAATCTGTCATAAAATACATCAATAAAAATCAATTGTACAAGTACAATATTGTATTAAATGATGATTTTTATCATTTGAATTTTATCTTTTTTATGGCGTCAGGTATTGTTTCAAAATTGTGTAGCAAAGAATTGTTCTTTATTATGAATGATGTTTGTAAAGAGTTATTTCATACAGATTTATTATAATTATTTCATGGTAATAAGAATTTAAAAATAAAAAGAGCACTAAATTATGAGTTTTATTAATAATGTCTTAACATTGAAAACAGTACAAATTGCTCCATTTCGTACTTTAATGACAGCAATGAAAGATATATTATTAGAAACCAATATTACGTTTCAACCAGATGGTATAAGAATTATTAACATGGATAAATCTCATACGATTTTAGCTCATCTCTATTTAGACGCACAAAACTTTGAATTTTATGAATGTAAAAAGGACAAAATTATTATTGGTGTCAATATGTTTCACTTGTTCAAGTTGATTAATTCTATTGACAATGATGATACATTAACTATGTATATTGAAAACATTGATTATACAGATGGTATTGTATCCAATTTGTCTTTGAAATTTGAAAATGGAGATATCAAACAATGTAAAATACAAAAACTTCGTTTGATTGAACCTGAGCAAGAAGAATTAGAATATCCAGATGTAAAGTTTTCTTCTATTATTAATTTACCTTCGGTGGATTTTCAAAAGATTATTCGCGATTTGTCTGTTATATCCGATAAATTAGAGATTAAATCCGTAGGCAATGAGTTGATTTTTAAATGTGTGGGTCAGTTTGCTTCAGCAGAGATTTATAGGGCAGAGAGTGATGGAAACATGGAATTTATCCAAAAGCAAGATTCAAACAAAGTGATTCAAGGAGAATTCTCTTTGAAGAATTTAAGTTATTTTATTAAGTGTACAAACTTGTGTTCTCAAATAGAAATTTATTTGGAGAATGATTTACCTTTGGTGGTAAAATACAATGTAGCTAGTTTAGGTGTGATTAAACTATGCTTGAGTAATTTACCTGTTAGTTAAAATATTAAGTATTTATATGGGTGATTGCGATCATGATATAGTTACTGATTATTTAGGTCACCGTCACATGAATGAAGAAGAATATGAAGCTTTTGTAAAAAGTCACGATCAAGAATATGTTGAAAAATTTGGGAATTCAATATGGTTATTAGTTGTAGGTCATGGAATAGAAGAAATACAACAAAAACTTATACAACATATTACATATACTACTAGAATAATGAGTATGGCTAAATATGCACATTCTCATTTTCCTGATATAGGCGGAAGATCTATAAATCCAATATATATAACTGCTATATTTGACTGGATTAGGTGTTTTAAACTTTCATCTATTCTTGATTGTTTACCTGTTATTGAAAAATTACAACAAACAATACGTAGTTTAGCTGAACAATATAACGTTGATCTGTCTCCAGGAACAGGTTATCATGATATAGGGATACTTGGTTCCCCTCTTAATGATTCGTTATTTGATTTAAATGAGAAAATAGAAGAAGAAAAACAAGATCAGTTTGGCATATATTTTTTAAATTCTAGTTCTGAACGTGATAAACATATTTGTGTAAGTGAAGAACATTATACAGACTATAATATTTTAACAAGTAAAATAATACAAGATCATTTATTAAAATATATAGTTGATGAGCATTATAAGTTTTTATTAACAAATTTAATTAGAACCAAAACAATTACTTTATCAAGTTTAATCATGTTATTATTTTCATTAGGATATCAACATTTTAATATAATTTCTATAACGTGTCGTGAAAGGTCTAGACAACATGAAAAACTTGATATTAAAAAACAATTTAAAATTCTTGCCCGTTCTGCTGTAAGCCAAAGTGCCTCTGTAGAAAATTTGTCACAAGGTGAAAGATTATTACGTGACAAAAGTATTCTTCGCAATTTAAAAAAATCACAATCAACACAACATGATAAAGCATTGATACCGTTAATAAACAGTTATGAAAATTCTGTATTAAAACAATTTATAGAGGGCTCAGTAGGTAAAGCAGAATCACAACACGCAGTTAGTAACCGCATAAAAGAGTGGAAAGCAGAAGATATACAACGTAAGGATCGTTTACCACAAAAAGAAATTGGGGCAAAAAGTAAATCAAAAAGTAAATCAAAAAGTAGATCAAGTAGATCAAGAAGTCAATCAAGAAGTAGATCACGAGGAGGAAAATTAGTAAAGAAAAAATACAAAAGAAAAACAAAATTGAATATTTTTAATAAATAAAGAAAAACAAAAACAACATGTGTTCTATTTGCCTAGACGATAAAAAAGAATGTCTTACCCTTCAAGAAATTCTACACAAGAAATACAAAAATACATGTACATGTAACATAAAAATACATAATGAATGTTTCAATGAATGGATTTTAAAAAACAACACTTGTCCTATTTGTAAAGTAAAACTTATCAAACAAGATTCAAAACTAATATATCTATTATTACCTCTCATGTATGTATTTACGTGTATAGACGGGTTGATATTTCATCGTTGTATAATCAATACAATAAGAACAATAAATATAATAGAAACTATATTTATTGTTCTCTCTTTAACCATCATGCCTATTTGTTTTGTTACCGTTTTATGGTTGACTCATATATAAAATTGATTCTTTATTTGTACTTTTGTTTCATTAAAAACAATGTGTTCAATCTGTTTGGAAGATACAAGAGAAAAGTTTGTTTATCTAGAAGAAGAACATATCATTGAAGATAAAATATATACTACTCTATGTGAATGTAATATAAAAATACATTTCTCATGTTTAAAAGTTTGGATAAAAAAACATAAGAAATGTCCTATTTGTTTAAAATTATTAAATCAAGAAAGATATGTCAATTATTTTATCTTATTTTTAAATCTATTATTTCAATTTGTAAAATTTGTAATCAATCTATTATTTTGTATTTATTTGTATGAATTGTATAAAGAAGTATACTTAATTTATTATTATATTACCTTTGTATAATGAATTGAAATATTTTACTTTTGAAAAAGGTTGTATTTGTAAGTTCTCATGAATAGAATGGTTGATATTCTCAAGGTATTTTTTGACATCGTATTCTTGAATATTATATGGTATTTTTATTTCCATAATATTTTCTTTGATTGTATGGCTATCTCCATTTTTTATAAAACATATATTTGTATCAATGGTTATACGAATATCTGGATTTCGTAAATAAATATAAGAATAACGAGTATACGTATTTACAAACAAAGGTCTTATTTTTTTATTTTTTATTTTTAATAAGAATTCTTTGACAGGTTTGATATATTTTTCATCTACCTCATGAACATTCATTAATTCGTATTTTTTTGTTATTTTAAAACGTATTTTATTGTGATTGTTTTTTAGTTCAAGAAAACGTTGTGGATTGAATAGATAACTACGTATACGTACCATATAATAAGAATTGTATTGGTTGGTTAAAACAAAGTCTTTTATATCGTAATAAGTACTTGTCAGATAATCACAATAAGTGTTATTTATCATAGAAGGAACTAAAATATCTTTCAAGTGAAACAATTTTTTTGTTTGTTTTTTATCTAAGATACACTTGTATACTTTCCTATGTATATATTGTAAATCATAATCTGTGCTTACATATCCATTCGGATCATAACATTTTTTATGAAAAGAAAAATAGATAAAAAGAATAACAATAACAATCAAAATATATATGTACAGACTTTTCATACTATAAAAAAATATTTAATTAATTAACAAATATTAAAAGTAAATAGAATATTTAACTATGTCTATATCAATCATAGAAGGATTATTTGAGAAATATGATAACAATGAATATATAAAAAAAATATTGATAAACAAAATAAATAATTTACCAAAAATATTGGAAGAAACAAACTTTGTCTATGAACAAAAGAAAAAACAAAACACGTTAATAACAAAGGAACAAGAAGTGTTTATTAATTTGTTTTTATCTAACAATCATTATTATTATTTACCTAATCAAAATAAGTATTATCAATACGATGGACATAATTATTTTTGTATAGAAGAAGACGTCATTGTTATCAAAATTTTGTCTATGTTATCAAAAGACAATATCTTGGTGAATTACAAATACAAGACAAAATTTTTAATAATCAAAAAGATAAAAGAAAAAAATTTGTTAGATAGTATTCCTGAAACAACCACTATACAAAACATTCTACATTTCTTATGTCCTTTTCTTTTTACTAATGAAAACGAAGCGAAATATTTTCTGACAATTTTGGGAAATATATTGTTAAAAAAGAATCAAACTTATTTTTTAATTTCAAGTGATACAAAAAAAAGTGTTTATACAATTGATACATTTATTTGTAAAATTATAGGTAGTAAAACTTTATTCAAGTATTTTTTCTCTAAAATAAATGTTTCAAGGTTAAAAAGTGATTATCGTTTGTTAAAAGTAAACAATGTAAACATAGAATTACTAAAAACAAATTTGAAAAATGTATGCTTGGATTTATTATGTGTAGCTTGTTTTTACTCAAGGATGTATCAAACAAGTGATTTGTTTTTGGATAAATATGGTGATGAACCTTTACGAAATTATTCATTACTCTTGAAAAACAATACAGATGAAAGTATCATAGATTTCTTTGTTCAAAAAAACATTGAGAAGAACGAAACACATAAAATTTCATGGAACAATATTCATTATATATGGAAAAGATATCTAGATAAAAACAATTATCCTTATATTATCTCAAGTGTTACTCTAAAAGATATTCTGAAATCAAAGATTGAATACAATGAAGAAACGGATACATTTCAAGGAATTACAAGTAAATATATTCCTCATATTAATCAATTTATAAATTTTTGGGATCAATACATGGTACCAGGAGAAGATAATTTAGAAATAGAAGAATTCAAACAGATTTATAAATGTTGGAACAACAAAAACAATTATATCAATGTATTCAATATCATTTCTCATTTTTATCCTAATATCATGGTGGATCAGAAAAACATCTATAATATTCAATGTAGTTTATGGAATAAAAACACAGAAATAGATAAAATATTTTATTTGTACAAATTGGATTTTAAGAAAAAAGTCGCAAACAAAGAAATTATGCTACCTTATTTAATTCCTATTTATGAAATTTATCAATATTATATGATCCATATCACAGAATTGAACAAAGATTTTGATATTCTTATTAATAAAAAGTATTTCATACAATATTTAATTCAGAACAATCAAGAATTTGTTAAATACGATAAATTTCTATCAGGAGATTTTATGAACGAATAAGTTTAGACCCATATGGCCATTTACTATCACTTGTATTCATCGTTGTTTTTTGTCTTGGATAATACAATTGTTTTGGGACATAACACAAATAATTTAGACTTCCTTGTGGAATATCACTACAACTAACTGAATAACACTGACTTTCTTGAATATATTTAATAATTTTACCTGTACAAGGATTTTCTTGTATATTACATTGTAGACTACCACCGTTTGCGATGACATTTGAAAGTAGACTACTTCCACTGGGAAGACCAGCTAACCCAGCTATCAATTGATTTGTTGGAATAACTACAGGGGGGACAGGAGGTAAAACAGGATTACCTGTTATGTTTGATAATACTTCAGGTAGATCACTTGCTAATGGTATAACTGCTTGTTTACAACTACTAGGAGGTTGAGTGGTTGGTAGATTTCCATTGTTTACATCTATGTTTGTTTTATTGGGTCTGTATAAAGAATTGGTATTTGGATTGGTATAAGTTGCGGATTGTGTCGCATAAGTTTTTTTACGTAATAACCATTTACCTTGACCTATTAAAGAATATTGTTGATTTTTTGTTAACATAGAACTGTTTTTTTTATATTGTAAAATATTTCCTTTGTACTGCATTCCAAGAACCAAAGCTTGTTTTGGTTCAATGGTTGTGTTGTCTGTTACACATCTGTTTTCAACTCGTTGCCATTCTCTTGTTGGATTAGGCGGGTTTTGGTTACAACTCATATATTATTCACATATTTTATTACCTAAGTCTTAATACTAAATGTAATGTAGATTCTTTTTGAACATTGTAATCAGACAACGATCTTCCGTCCTCTAATTGCTTTCCCGCAAAAATTAACCGTTGTTGGTCAGGAGGAATACCTTCTTTGTCCTGGATCTTTGTCTTGACATTTTCAATGGTATCTGATGGTTCCACTTCAAGAGTAATGGTTTTGCCAGTAAGTGTCTTTACAAATATCTGCATCTTACTATAGTAATGAAACAATTTTTATATTCTTATAAAATAATATAAAATGATTACAAATATATTCATAATGGAGTTTATCAAAGAAGAAATAGAAAATTATATTCAAGAAAAAGAGATCACTAAAAATCTAAATGGAAAAATTATTGGATTGTTGTTTTATGAACCATCAACAAGAACCAGAGTTTCTTTTGAAGTTGCTGTAAAAAAAATGGGAGGAGATACTGTCTTGGTGAATGAATTATTCTCAAGCCATCAAAAAGGAGAAAGTATAGAAGATACAGTAAAAACCATGGAATGCTACTGTGATGCGTTAGTCATTCGTCATCCAGAAAAAAACATTATGAAAAGAATTCTTCAAGTAGCTAAGAAACCCATTATCAATGCGGGCGATGGAGATGGTACACATCCAACTCAAGCGTTGTTAGATATCTATACTGTATACAAACATTTCAATAATATCACAAAATTGACTTATACCTTTGTGGGAGATCTAAAATACAGTCGGACAGTTCATTCCTTCATAAAAATATTGGCGTTGTATTCAAACATAAGAGTCTATTTGATTTCTCCTGAAGAATTAAGATTACCAGATGAATACAAAGAAATGTTGTATCGTAGTAATAGTATTTATTATGAAAGATATGAACTGGATCAAGATGTATTGGCTGTAACAAATGTATTGTATATGACAAGATTACAAAAAGAAAGATTTTCTCATGAGTCTATTCAAACAAATTTTATTTTGAACAAGGAAAAAATGATGTTAGCCAATAAAAATATGATTGTGTTACATCCATTTCCAAGAAACGAAGAAATATCTCCTGAGATAGATGATGATCCTAGATGTAAATACATAGAACAAATGAAGAATGGATTGTATATCAGAATGCGTATTCTAGAAGAAATCTTCTAAACAATTTTTAGAACATATAAACTCTCTCACATCATGACTATACAACACACATCCTATTTTAACCACATCACAACTCACACAACGACAACGATAAGGTTTGTCTGTTTTGAATATTTTCAATACATTATATAATCTTGGACGATGTTCAACATTATATTCATCAATTAATATTTGTATTTCTTTTGGTAAAGAAGATATACGTTTTGCTAGTTGTGTCTGATCCATTTGTTGTTTGCTTTGTATTATGAATACATTTTTTTCAATTTTAAAAATAAAATTGAAACATTTTAAACGTAAAACATACTTTATAAATGAGAATGCCAAATACCCGAATTGAAAATCGCTTGAGAAGACAATCATTGAGAATGTATGATAATTTTGTAGAAGACGCAACAAGTGTTAGTCATGTTATTGAGGTTGAATATATGCCTTGTCACAAAACATTTATGTATGGAGTAATTGGAAGGCATTCGTTGAGAAACTTTGTTCGTAATTTAAAAACATGGGTAAAAAATATTTTAGAGCTAGATTTGAACATACAACAATTTGTTCTTTCAGGTATGTCCATGGGTGTTTCGTTAGAAATAGAACGACATTTTCAAACAATGGATGAACTAAGAGAAGTTTATTATTTTACTATCACTCCTGTTATAGGGACAGATGAAATCTATCCAAGATATATTCCACACAAATCATTTCTAGATATTGATTCAAGCCATCGTCAGTTATTCAAGCCTCCGACAGGATACAATATATTTTATTTTGAATGTGTGTTCAAAATGGGGAGTCATAAGAAAAAATACAATATACTTGTTTCATGGACATTACAAGAATTTATCACTAAAGTATTGGCATGGTTTATTCGTGATTGTAGATTAGATGGAAGCATAGAATATGAAATTGTCACTCTAAATGAAGATTCTTTGCCCAATCAATTGAATCATATGTCTATAAAAAATCTATATGAATCTCATCGTGCTTTGTTTCCAGCGTTTTACATAAGACCAAGAACCATTGTAAATATTCCTACGATTCAAACAATTATTACACCTATCATCACACCTATCATCACACAACAAATAACAAATATTCCGACAGAAGAATGTAGTGTATGCTTAGAAATGACACCAAATACAATAGCCAACCAGCATTTTCGTGATTGTCGTCATCTATTGTGTTCAGGTTGTAACACTGAATGTATAAGAACAGGACATATTACTTGTCCACAATGTAGAGGTCCAAGAAGAATATTAATGAATAACTAAGTATTTATAAATTCGTTGTATGTCTAACTTGCTGATTTCATAATCGTTTAATAAATTATAAATATCATTTTCATTTTCAAATATTTTTTTTAAATAAATGAAATAAGAAAACAAATCTTTTTTATCCATATTCAAGATCAAACATAAATTTTGTACAAATAAATAATTATTGTATTCTGTGGAATACTTTGTCAATACTTTTGTAAATCGTATTTCTTCTAAACAAGAAGGATTGATATGAACAGAAAATAACTTGTGTAATTTATAGTTGTTATAGATGGTTTTGATTAAAAAGCTCATTTCATTAAAAATCCAAATTTGTTTTTGGAAAGTAACTCTGTCTAAGTAATCTCCATAACAAATATTTTGTAATATATCTTTGTAATACAATAGATAATTTGTTTTGTTGGGTTTGAATAATTCAATAATATTTTCATGCCATAATAAACTGACAATGGTTCTATCTGTTTCATAAACCAAAAAGTTATGTTTATGTAAAGGAGAATAATTTAACAATAAATCTTTTGTGGTTAATTTTGTATTTTCATTTTTTGTTTTGTTTTTGTAAAAATTATTTAACAAGTCTAATGAAATGGTTTGTTTGTTGTTATAAAAATGAAAGATATGATTTATTTTGAACAAATTATCATTCGTGTAATGATAAATAGATTCATATAATTCAGAAGACAAAGTTGGCATAAGCGTTTGTAACAACTGAATAATATTTTGTTTGGGTATAGATTTTAGGTGAATAATATGACAATTCTTGATAATATCAATGAATTTTTTATCGTTGTATAAAAAAGTTCCGATAAATAAAATAGAACAATTGATTTTTTTTTTATTTTTCAATATTTTGATTAATTGAGTAATGATGTTTTTATCGTTGTTGTAGGCAAATTCTATACTGTCTATTAAAATAATATTATTTTGTTTTTTTTTATGAAATAGATTTAATATATTTTGATTATTGCTTGAATAACAAATATTATTTAATGAGTTGTTTTTGATGTCAATAGTATTCAACTCAATAATTTCATAATTTAATTTATTCAAGATATTCTTGACAAAACATGTTTTTCCTACACCCAGTTCTCCATACAAGTAAATACATTTTTTTTGATTTGTATGTAATATTTTTATAAACTCTTTTTCTTCTTTTTCTCTATCTACTATTTTATTAAAATCTATATGTTTCATTCTATATTTTTATACATATTTTTAAACCTTTGATTAACGAAATAATAATTTATCAATCGTTGTTCTAACACAGAATATTCTATGAACAATAATACCAAACAGAAAAAAACACAACAAAACATAAAAATAATTATATTTTGGAAAAAATAAATAAATAACATAAGCTCCTATCATAGTAACAAGTACATCTAGAACAGAAATATGAAATATTTTATAGGAATGAATACCTGTATTTAATTTTCCGAATAAATTTTTGTATTTACACAACATACTTAATCTATAGCAATAAAAATAATAATCAGAGTAACAATCAATATAATAAAGATTGCCATGTTACTTTTGCTTGAGTTGTTGTTGTTAGAAGTATTACTGGTTTGGCAAGGATTGTTTAATCCATACCCATAAGTAATACCATCCCAAGTTAATAGATTTGTATTACAAAAAGTATATTTATCACATGCTGAAGGATAATTGGTTTTGAAGTTTATATTGGTTCCAACATTTAATCCTAGGTCAAATGTATTCGCACAATTACTACCATCTCCATTAATATCCGTAAAATAATCAGGACAATTATCTGTAATAGGAGGCCATAAAACTTGAGAGTTGGAGTTTTTAAAAGAAATAATAATAACTACAAATAAGATAACTAATAAAATACCCGCAACTAATAAACATATTTTTTGGAAATTCATTTATATAAATAAAAAATATTATTATTTATAAATAAGAATGAGCAGAAATAACGGAAGAGTGACTTTTCCTAAACATCATGAAAATACATTTGCTTTGTATGATAAAATACCTGTTCATCAATGCGCGTCTTTTCAAGACGCAACTTTAGGATTATGGGAAGATACAACTTTATCCAAGCTGTATTTTTCCAAAGAAAATATACAAATTATTCAAAATGGTATTCGTGCTGAAGTATATCATAAATCCAATAGACAATATACAATTGCTCCTCAAGATTGTGATGTGCTCAAAGTAATCATGAGAAGTATCTTTTTACAACACGCTATAAACAGTCCTACCAATATTACGGAACAAATACAGAATTTAAATACTATGGTCATCACTTATTGTTCGGATAATGTTTTAGGAGAAGCTCAGGGATACTTGAAATATTTATATGATGTAACAAACTTGGCGGTTCCAATGGATCGTCCAGTGCTAACCGATATCAATGACAAACAATTGTTACTGAAGGAATGGTTTTAATCACCACAAAATATGTATACTTAAATTATTTGGACTATAAGGATTGGATTTCCAGTTTCCATTCATGTTACCTGCTCTGGATAAATAACTTCTTCTTCTGTCTGGATCTTTATGCTTGGTATAATCTTCATACGCAGGATCTAGTGTGCCAAAATAAACCCATTTTTCATTCTTTGGATCAAATATCATATATTTCTTCTTGGGGTTTTTACTCTTGTATATAACTGCGTGTTTTCCTAAATAGTTATATGCTGCTCGTTGTGCTATAATAGGGTTTGAATACTTATATAACTTATCTGTTTTTGGAATATTGTAGGCTTTAATGATTTCGTCTTTTTTCATACAATAAAAAAATATTATTATATGAAAATTATTTAAATATACAAAGTGCTCATAAAAGGACTTTCTTGTTTCTTCTTAATAAATTTATCTACCAATGAATTTGTAATAGTAAATGGAAATGCTATTTCTAGAGACTTTTCTTTGTCAAACAATTCAGTTCCTGGTTGTATCAACCGATACAAATTAATTTTGGTATAAATAATTTCTAAACATCTTTTCAGATTTCTTACACCTTCTTCTTTTTCACAAAAGTTCTCTATGATATATGTCAAGACACTTTCAGGCAATAGTATATCTCCTTCATTAAAACATACTTGTTTTTCTAGAGATTTCAACAAATATTGTTGGGCAATAATAATCTTATCTTTCAAGTTGTATCCCTTCATGTGAATACGATACATTCTATCACGTAAGATAGGATTGACTTTACTTTCATCATTATAACTAAAGATGAAGAAACATTTACTCAAGTCAAAATCAATTTCTGAAAAATATTTATCATGAAACTGACTGTTCTGTGTAGTATCTGTTAGATGAGTTAGAATACCTATGATCTCTTCTCCTTTGGGTGTATCACTTACTTTGTCTAACTCATCAAAATAAAAGACAGGGTTCGCACAATTGGTTTGCATCAATACATCTACAATCTTACCCCATGTACTTCCTTCATAGGTATAAGAATGACCTTCTAAAAATGTACTGTCTGTTGCGCCTCCTAAAGCTATAAAGGCAAATGGACGATTTAATATTTTACTAATTCCTTCTTTGATCAAGGTTGTCTTACCAATACCCATAGGACCTTGAATCGCAATAGATGACCCCACAGAAGAAGGATTGGTAATTAGATTTCCTAGTAGTTGCATGATTTGCATTTTGGCATCATTCAATCCATAGA
>Ga0214921_10001106_pt1 | contig 46814 bp, 38 predicted proteins | sample LL1505_MetaG_FD_177992 | JGI IMG/M metagenome (GOLD analysis project Ga0214921, IMG submission 177992) | Freshwater microbial communities from Lake Lanier, Atlanta, Georgia, United States - LL-1505 | ecosystem: Environmental > Aquatic > Freshwater > Lake | place: USA: Georgia | collected... | reverse complement strand
TTGTACATAAAATCGCCTTTAATATTGACCTCTTCAACAACATCATAATATCTAATAATATTGGATAAAAAGTGGGTTATATTTTTTCTGTGGAAATCTCCAGCGTAAATTAAGGATAAAAATGGATTTTTACCTTCTGCTCCAGGTATTTTGAATGTTCTAAAGATATAGTAGAGATCCATAAATATAGTGTTTTCAGTGATACTAGAACCTTTTGATGCGGTGGTTAAAGCATTTCTAAATAATGTATCTGTAAGTCTTATAGAAAGAGTGTCAATATCATTTTTAATTAAAAGTTCATAGAATTCTTTTCTTAATTTTTTAATGAGGTTAATATAGTCATTAGAAGGATTTTTACCATAATCTTTATCTTCACCTTCTTTTAAAGCATATAAAAAGTAATCAGATAATGCTTTTTTCCAAAATGGTAAATCTTTGAAGCTTTTAGAAAGCTTATTAAACTGTTTTAAAACCAAACTATTTTGAGGAGTAGCTATACTGAAAAAATAATCAATAGCTTTTTCAGGTGAAGTAACCATATGATATTTTAACATAATTATTTTATAGAACATATCTTTAGAAGACATTTCATTAATAACTTTCTTAATTTCACTTTTAGATGGTATTTTACCCATAAATAATGATGATAAATTATTCTTATAAGCAGGGTCTTCTAAAGATTGAATTAAGTGTTCTAAACTATATTTTGTTCCAGGAGCGTGTCTTGGGTCTGTATATTGCCATCTGATATTCTTTGTAGGACAATATTTTTCATACAGTTTTGTTCCTCTTAGTTCTCTGACATAACAAGCAGCATTATTTTCCCTTAATTTTTGCATAATATCTTTATTAAGAGTTCTAAAGTATTTTAGGGTATTTTCATTCTTTAAATTTTCTTTTTCTTTTCCAGCATAAAATCCTTCTATACCAAAATCAACTGGATTTTCAGGTGTAGCAATACTGTCTATTATCCTTAAAAAGTTTTCTGAATATATAGGGAGACAGCAAGAGGAGCCAACGGCGGAAGAGGAGCTGTCAACACAAGTGCAATTATTGCATTGATGTTTATCGGAGAAATGAACGTCTCCAAATAACATAAATATAGGGAGACGAACCCCTTCTTTTTTAAGTTCGTCAAAAATAAACATTTTCGGCTTAAGTAAAGCGAAAGAAACAGGACCTGATATACGGTCTATTTTCTTATTATTTATAAGCATATTTTATAAATAATAAAAGATTATTTTTATTTTCTTCTCCTTTCTGATCTACCTGATGTCTTTCTACCTGATGTCTTTCTTCCTGAGGTCTTTCTACCTGATGTCTTTCTTCCTGAGGTCTTTCTACCTGATGTCTTTCTACCTGAGGTCTTTCTACCTGAGGTCTTTCTACCTGATGTCTTTCTACCTGATGTCTTTCTTACAGGTCTAGGAGATGTTTTTCTTCCCGCTCCTCTTACAGGTCTAGGAGATGTTTTTCTACCAGCTCCTCTTACAGGCCTAGGAGATGTTTTTCTACCCCCTGAACTACTTGTTTGGAGAACCACAGGAAGAACTAAAGGTTTAGATTCAACTGTATGAAGAACTAAAGGTTTAGATTCAACTACAGGGAGAACTAAAGGTTTAGATTCAACTGTAGAAAGAACTAAAGGTTTAGGTTTATTAATTTTAACCCCATATTGGAGGGCTAATTCATTAAAATTAGTGTTAGGTATATAAGTGCATCTCATTTCAGGATCTTGCGACCCTAAAAAGTCACCTTTAATTTTAACATCTTCAACGACCTCATAATATCTAATAATATTTGTTAAAAAGTATTTTATATTTTGAGAGTGAGCATCACCTGCTAAAAGTATAGACAAAAATGGATTTTTATCTCCTTTAGGTATTTTGAAGGTTCTAAATATATAATAGAGATCAAAAAATATACTATTTTCTGTTTTACTAAGATATGAACCAAGCTTATTACCATAATTACCATTAATATGAAAAATACCTTCAATATCATAGTTAAATAGTAGTGAATAATAATTAGCTCTTGAACTATCCATTATTTTTAGATAATCGCTAGATAGTTTTTCACTGTAAGTTTCTCTTTTCTCTTTTAAGACATATATAGCATAGTCAGATAATGCTTTTTTCCAAAATGGTAAATCTTTGAAGCTTTTAGAGAGCTTATTAAATTGTTTTAAAACTAAACTATTATTTAATTGTTCACCAATATAAAAGTATGATTTAATACCACTTTCAGAGTCTAATATAAAATCTTTTTTAAGATTAATAACAAGTTTCCATATTTCTTCAGAGGGAAAATTATCCCTTACTTCATCAATATCTTTTTTGAGATCTTTTTTATCTGTATATTTTGTACTAAATATTCTCTGTTCTAAGAAGCCTAACTTAAACAATAAGTTTTCTAAATTATACTTAGATTCACTCCCTTGTCTAGCATCCATATAATGCCATCTTATCTTCTTTGTAGGGCAATATTTTTCATACAATTCTGTACCTCTTAGTTCCTTGTTATAACATGTTGCTATATTCTCCCTCAATTTAGGGATAATACCTTCCTCTTTCAAATTTTTAAAATATATAGCAGTAGTTTCCCCATATTCTTTGAAAAGGATTTTATTGTCAAGATTAAAACCCTCTATACCAAAATCAATAGGATATTCTTTTGTAGCCATATTGTCAATCAACTTTAAAAAATCTTCTGAATATATAGGCATACAACAAGAACTATCTTCTAATTTACAACTACATTTTTCACACTGCTTTTCATCAGACAAATGAACGTCTCCAAATAACATAAATATAGGGAGATGAACCCCTTCTTTTTTAAGTTCTTCGAAAATAAACATTTTGGGTTTAAGTAAAGCGAAAGAAACAGGACCAGATATACGGTCAATTTTCTTATTATTTATAAGCATATTTTATTATTACTAAAAGAAATAATAAAATTATTGTATTACACAGCATCCTTTTGGGGGTTTGACTTCGATGGAAGAGTCTTCTATCGAAGACCTTAAGTCTTCGACTGCATTTACAACTAAACTTAAGGCTTCTTCCTGCTTTTTGACTTCTTCATTTTTAATACCCTCTAAAACATTATCCATTTTCTCAAGCTCTTTTACGTGTTGTTCAATAGCATTTTCTACACTTTCAATTTTCTCTGTAACAGCTTCTTCAACTTGTTCTACAACAGCTTCTTCGACTTGTTGTAGAGATTCAACTCTCTCTGTAACAGCTTCTTCAACAGATTCAACAGCTTCTTCAACTTGTTCAATAGCTTCACTAATTTCTTCTAACGATTCAACCCCATTATGAGGCGTATCAGGTCTATGTGTTCTTGCAGTCATAGGTATAACTTCTTCAGAACCATCTTCGTCTATGAATTTGATTTTGTTAAGCGGGTCACTCATTTTAATAATATAAAAAGAAATTTTTTAAGCTTTTTTAAAAGTCAAAAGGATGTCCGGGTTGAGTAATAACCCTTTTTCTATTTTTTGGAGTCTCGCTTTGTTTAGGAGGTACATATGAAATCATTAAGTTATAAATTTCAGGGTATAATTTACTCATAAGTTTTTCGTTTGACTGAATAAAGGAGTTTTTAAATACCCACATTGGATGTCTTCTTTTACCTGGAGCTTGAGTGAAAATACAACCGATATAACTACCGTTTAATTCTTCTTCAATATAAAGTTTAATTAATTCACAGACATTTCTCATATTTCCAGTGTCTGTTATATGCATAACAAAGTAACCGTTTTTAACCATAACAGAGAACGCATTTTTAATACTTCTGAATAGAAATTTAACAATCCAATCATTGTATGTTTTATAGTTGTTAATAGACTGAGTTTCTTCGTTTGTATAAACTTCAAAATCAAAATATGGAGGACTCGAGAAGAATAAATCCACATCTTTAATATCTTTCAAGTTTGCAGTTTCAAATGGTTCAGTTCTTACTGTAAAGTTGCGTCTTTTTTCTGGAGGACATAATGTAGTTATATTATTATATGCACTTTTAAGGGAAGAATTAGGGTCAAAACCTGAATATTTAATATTGAAATTATAAGGTTCGCTATAAGCAATGGCTGCTATTAATCTATCACCCCATCCTGAACTCATATCAAGTATATGTTTGGGCTTAAATATGTCATATATAGATTTAGCCACAGTAGTCTTGAAAAGAGTAGTTTCAGGAACAAGTTTAAATATAGCTTCTCTAAGGTTATATGTATTAAGTGATTGTTTTTCAGCGTAAATATAGTCTATTATTTTTGATTTTTCTGTCATCCAAAATTCAAAAGGAGAAATAGCTTCAGATTTTCCTTTATAAACTTTAGCTTTCATTCTTTGTTCTTCAGAGAATAAGTTTGTTATAACATCAATTGTATTATAGTCTTCTTTCATAGTTATTAAAGTAGGTGTAATTTGTGTTTTATACCCAAAAAGTTCAGGTTCTTTAAAGACATAAGAAATTTTAGATTTAAAATATATACCTTGTACATAATTGACTATTTCAGGGTTAAGTGTATATTTAAAGTTTTTCAAATTATTAAAATAATATTCAGGTTTATTTATATAGTATTTATGATAAGGAAAACCTGAATTCTTCATTTCATTCACGACATCTTCTTTATTGTATGTTGATAAAGTTTTAAAGTTCAAGTTAGGCTGTTTATTTTTATCAAGGTTAAGATTAATTTCTTCTTCATCATCAGAACTATAATCAGCCCAACTTATAGGCTTTTTAACTTCAACTTTTGATGTTGGTTTCCATACTGAATAATAATATCTTGTAAGACCTTTTTCAGGAAAAGTATTCACAAGTTCAAATCCGCCTTCTTTCATAAGATTGAAAAGTTCATTCTTAGACATATAATTATCGTGATAATTTTGGAAGTAATCAATACCTTGTTCATCAACTGCATAAGCATGAAGGGAATGTTCAATATCAATCATAGTTCTGTCTTGGATGTCTCTACAATCATGTTCTCTTATAATCAAGATTCCGTCAGGTCTTATAACCCTACGAAGTTCTGATATACTATATTTTTTATCAGGAATATGATGGAGAACTTGAAGGCAAGTTATAAGGTTAAATGTTTCTTCTTCAAATGGAAGATAGTTTGTCTTAAGATATCTATAAGTTATATATTTAACATATTCATCAGTATGTTCTTTTCCAAGCCAGTTTTGAATATCAGTTACAAAGGAATTTTCTTTTTTCAAGTTTAAGTTTTTAGCTATAGATGAAGACACATCGCCAATACCACCTCCAAAGTCAAGATACTTTGTAAACATCTCTACTTTAATATCTGAAAATAACCCTAATTTATTAAGTTCATCATATCTAAATTGACCTCTATCAAAGCCTGTTTCTTTAGGTTTATTATTTTTGTATAACTCATTTATTTTATTATATATCTCGAGGTCATCTAAACTAGTATTATTTATTATATTTTTAACAGGTTTTTCAAGCTTGTTAAACATGAATTTATTATTATACCATACAGTCTTCATAATAAGACGGAAAAGGTCTTCTTTATTTTTTACAGACTTAATTTGGGCTAAAGTCCAAGTAGGGTAATATTGGTCTAATATCGTACTGTCCCGTATCATAGTATTAGTAGGATAAATGTTTCCATATTTAGATTGTTGCATATGATATGAAAAATAGTAAGACTTCAGATACATTGAGAGAGATTTTTTCATTTTATATACTCTGCTAAGAACATTATCTTTAAGGTTTGCTTCTTCAAAACTTTTATAATTGTATAAGAATATTTTAAGGTATATTTCATAGCTTATAGCCGAATTTCCATAGTAAAGAATTTTTTTATCTATAGGCGTTTTTATAGGATAAGAATATATTGGTGTTTCAAATGGTAAAAATGAGTCAAGATTCTCCTCATATTTTTTCAATAGTTTTTTATCATAATCACTTATTATAGCAGGTTTGTCAAGAGAAACTAAGACGCTACTTTTACTTTGAGTATATGAAAATTCAGGAGGGATTTTCAGAGTAGATGGATATTGGATTTTATCAATATGCATTTTATCAAAAAAGATAGAAAGCACAGCAACAAAGTATTCGTTAAACGAAGGAAATTGAGATAAAATAAGCTTAGGAGCAACATCTTTAAAATCCATAGACTTTAACTTACACTTTTTAAAAAAGTCAATTACCCCTTCCCCGAAAGGCATAAGTCTTTTGTCAAATAAGGTAGAATCAAATATATCATATAACCCATAAAGATATAGAGTTTTTGTATCATATGTGACCGGGTGAACTATGTTATTCAGCATAAAAAAAGGGGTCTTTATAAAGTTAATATCGTAATATTTTGTAGTATTCACGACATAGTCAAAACCGTCTTGATGAGGTATTGAGTAGCTTACAGTTTTATACTGATAATCTGATGTTAGAATAAAACAAGTATGGTCAAACTGAAGACATTCACAGTTTAATAGAGCATGACATTGAAACATATAAATTCCAAAATTTTCAATATCATACAAGGATGCTTTTAGTAATCTTTTTTTAGGGTCAAAAGGTGGGGTAAAATTATACTTAGAAGATAGATAATTTTGAACGAATTCATGAAGAGGTGGTTGAACGGGCATACCGTTGTCAATCAGAAATTTTGCTGTTAATTCTTCACTAATAAACTCCATTTTTATTAATAAAAAAATATTATAAATTTAAGTAAGAAATCATTTTAAAAAAATCCTTAAATGTTTTCTCAAAGTCTTTAATCTCAGCTCCAAGCTCCTTGCATACTTTTAACCTCTCACTTGAATGTTTCTTTATAGTTGCCATTTCATCAATTAAATCGATGTAAATTGCACTTACATCGTCCCTTCTAAATATACGTCCAATGTATTGGGTAAAATTTTCCAACACATCTGCTGCACCTATAAGAAGGTCTAATTTTGGATGATCAAATCCGCAGCCTGAAATCGAATATGTGGCTACAAGTACCCTGCAATTATAATTACATTCTTTACTATCTCCGGTAAATATATCGACGTCTTCACCGCATTTAGATAAGATATTTTTAAGTATTTCGGCATGTTCTTTACGTTTAACAAGAACCAGAATATTTCTGTTTATAAAATATCGGCATAAATTAGCTATAAGATTGTTTCTATCAATATTTATAGCTTGGTCTTCCAATACAGAGTTCCAGTCAAGTTTTCCTGATATATTCAGTTCGGATTTAGGTTTAAAACCAGTTTTAAGTTTATAGGCATTAAATGGCTTATAAAGTTTTCTATAAATAATTTCAGGTCCGCAGAAGAGTTCAATTAATCTATCCATACCATCACTTCTAAATGGGGTTGCTGATAAACCAATCATATAATCAGGGAAAAGATATAATAAACCTCTAGAAAAAGATTCAGTGCAAATAGTATGAATTTCATCTATAACAACAAGGCCAAAATTCTTAAAATATGTTCTATCTTTTTTCGGGATATTTATAACGTTGCAAATAAGGAAATCAACATCTACTTCTTCGGGTCCAGTATATCCTCTTTTCATTTTTTCGCCTAATATTCTTACAGTTGCAGTAGGAATATATTTGTTGATACTTTGAACCCATTGGTCCATGATAATTTTTCTATGACATATGATGAGGGTTTGAACTTTAATTTTAGATGCAAGGTAAATAGCCATAACAGTTTTACCAAAGCCTGTATGAAGAGATAAAACAACACTACCAGTTCTATTCAAGATTTCAATACATTCATCCTTGACTTCTTTTTGACGTGGTAAAAGGGACCCTTCAAATTTAAGGGAAATCGGTTTAAATTCATTGTTAGGAATTCTTTCTATATTTTCAAGGTGATGATAGTAATAATTAAAAGGTATAGCTGCAACAGCGGGGTCTTCTGCGTCTTTTTCGTCTATCTTAAAAGTGTCAAAAGCTTCAACAAGTTTTGAGGAGGTGATTGAAGGCGATTTTAGGGGAAGAGGTTTTACATGAAGGTCTTTGTCAAGTTTTTTAAGAATTGTAGGAGTTAGACTTGATATAGGGACTAATACGCTCATTTTGTTTTATATAGATTGTAGATAAGAGATAAAAATCAATTAGTAAAAAAATATTTTTTTTCTTTTTCCATTAATAAATAAACCGAAATGTCATTCTATAACGTTACAAATCCATCTACTTTTGATATTGTTGTTCAAGGTAAAGGTTCTCTCTTGTATCAGCCTGGACAATTGAGAAGAATTCCACAAACCCAATGGTTTACTGGTGCTTCTTATGCTTTCACTGCAGAACAAACTATTGCAGGTACTCTTTTGGCTACTCCTGGAGCAACTGGTACTTCTGGTAATCCAGCTACTTATACTTTGCCATCCGCAACTGATTTTATTACCTTGCTGATGGGTCCAGGAGGTTTTGATGTCTCTTCATCTGATATTTTTAGATTGAGAGTTCAAAATCTTGATTCTACTTATGCTTTGAAGGTTCAGGCAGGAACTGATGGTACTGGTTCTAAGCTTATTGCAGCAGCGTCTGAAAAGTTTATCAACATTAAAATTACCGTTACTGTCTCTGGAGGTTCTACTTCTTATTCTTATACTTTGTTGTAAGTATGGTAAATAAATCTTATAATTTTATCCGAGTTATAAGATTGGACTTAAATTCATAAAAAAAATAATTATTTTTTTTCTTTCTCCATTAATAAATAAACCGAAATGTCATTCTATAACGTTGCTAATCCAACTTCTTTCTCCATCGTGAGTGATGTTAGAAAACAATTAGTTCTTCCAGGTAAATTGACCAGATTCTCTTCAACTCAACAATTCTCTTCTGCTGCTACTTTGACCGCAGAACAATTGGTTGCTGGTAACATCATTGGTGATACTTCTTCTGCTGGTTTCACCTTGACTTTGCCATCTGCAACTGATTTGATTACCTTGTTGATGGGTCCAGGAGGTTTCGATGTCTCCTCTTCCGATATCTTCTCTTTCAACGTCTTCAACGTTGCTTCTTCTAACACCCTCACTATTGCAGCTGGTACTGGAGGTTCTGGTACTTCTAAGACTGTTGTCGGTACTTCTGGAGGTGCTCAAAAGACTGTCAATGTTCAGATTACTATCTCTGTCTCTGGTGGTGTTACTTCTTATGCTTATACTTTGTTGTAATGTAAGTACACTTTTTTACATACATTTTTTACATACACTTTTTTATGTAAAAAATTACGGGGGTCTTTTAAGAATGCGGTCATCCTTCCTCCGTCCACTAGTTTCTCGGGACACTGGACCCAAGGCACCAGTTTTTGCTCGGTCCTCGTTAGCGCTTCGCGCAGGAGCAACAAAGTTGCGACTAGTTTCTCGGACAATAATTATAATTAAGGGGTTTTTTAGGGTCATAAAGACCTAATTCTTCGCCACGCTTTAACAAGGTTCTAAAGTTGTCTTTAAATTCTTGAGATGTATGAGAAGTATCAACCCCAACACTAAAAGCATGGGCTAATTCATGTAAGCAAACATACATGAGCATATTATAATCATAATACTCCCCATTTTCATCTTTGAGACAAAGGTAAACGAATTTTTTGTCTTCAGTGAAAGATTCGTTTGAAGCATAAAACTTAAGATTTTGAACTCTTGGGTCAACCTTTATTAAATCATTTTTTATTCTTTCAATCATAGGGTCATTGTAGGCATAAATCTTATTTAATTGAATAGTTATTAAAACGAGGAATAAAAAAGAAAATAAAAGAACGAGATGGTCGTAATCAAAACTTGCCATTTGTTATTAAATAAATAAATTTTTTCTTTTTTCTGTTTCTTTTCTTAAAATGAATACTAGTTTATTACTTTTAGGAACAGCAATAGGTGCATATATTTTGATGAATAAAGATAGAGAACAATTTAGATTTGCAGAAGAACTTCCAGCTGGAAATGCTTTTACTGCTCCTCCTTCTTTCCCACAACCTGCAGCTGCAAGAGCAGTTCCACAATATGAAGCTATATCTCAAATGTCAGGTGATAATATGTTGTTGACAAAACAAACTTTGACTTCATCTCAAGTTGATGATATGTTGGCTAAAGTTGGTAAAGGTACTCCTCAACTCCAAGATGTTAAGGATATTATGCCAACTCCTGATATGAGATACTCTGCTAACTTAGACCCTACTGACCCTAACAATTTCATTTATGAAAGAACTCTTTTTGCGCCTCTTAAGAGACGTAACTACGGAGATGTGGATTACTTTAGGGGTGACCTTAGCATAGAGCCTCATAAGAGGGGCTGGTTCGACATTAGAAGTGTCGGTGATAAAGACGTTGTGCAAGGATATTTTAGCAACTACAGCGATATTCAACAATCTGCAACTGTCAGAGACTCTATCTTTGAACGTACTCTTACTCCTGAACAAAAACAGGTCAGACAAACTTCACCTTATGGAATCAATTCCGACAGAGGAAACTTCGTCTAAATTCAAAGTTAAATTTAAAATTAATATATTAAGCTTAAACTTGATATATTATCGTGTGGTGCATCACTACCGTGGTTGCCATAACAAAACCTACCAACTTTTAAACAATTACAGGCTCTTTAAGCCTGTAATTATATGAAATCAGGTGGTTTTGAAATGCAACTCAGGATAAATCAGGTTGATTTAGTGATGGCACTCCCCGTAAACATCATAAAATAATTTTATTTCATCCACCTCTTTTTCAGGTATATCTTCTCTTATTTTTTCTCTTATAACTTTTTCAAGTATATCTACCCTTCTTTTCCATTCTTTTTCATTTAGGTCATAAAATTTCTTTTTGTGTATATCTTCTATCTTAATTAAAGGAGTAAAACATCCCTCTACTTTTTTATTGTTTTCGATATATCCATCAGGGTTAAATCTTATCAAAATTAAAGGTCTATTTCCAAGGTCTTCGAAAAGTTGCATTGTTCTCTTGTTTTCACACTCATAATTTTTGTGCTGCTCTTCATCACACTCTATTATAATAGAATATAAAAGAAGGTCAATTAAGACATCAGGTCTCTTCTTACTACAACCTCCATCTACAGTTTTGTCAAAAACCATATTAATATCCTTATCAGGAAATCTAAGTCTTAATTCATCCCTTAAATAACGTTCTTTTATCTTATATAGAGTAGATTTTTCATGGTCCGGATATTTATTACAAAAACAAGCCTGACATAAAGGATAAGAAGTGCATTTTTTAGATACATATATACTTTTGCACTCTTTACAAGCACAAGATGGAGTACATATAACACAAGCTCTTTTATGTTTATCATGGATGCATATTCCGCTTCCTTTACAATCTTTACAGCTTTGTTTAAATTTATTATGACAACATAATTGACTCCCCTTACAGTCTTTGCAATAAGATCTTGTTCTTTGATGCTCACATATTTGACTTCCTTTACATTCTTTACAATCTGTTTTCCTTTTATTATGAATACATATATTAGAACCTTTACACTCTTTACAATCTGATTTCCTTTTTTTATGCTCACACATGTCACTTCCTCCGCATTCACTACATCTATATTTCAGTTTAGAATGACAGCATATACTTCCACCTTCACACTCCTTACATCTGCTTCTTATTTTGGAGTGCTGACATATACTTCCACCTTTGCAAACTTTACAGGTTTGTCTATATTTGTTATGCTCACACTTACTCTTAATAGAAGTACATTTCTTACATTGATTATGACCTTTTCTAAAGTTTTCCAAAGGTAAACTTATGTTGCACTGATTACAAACCTTACTCATTCTTTTATATTTATACTTAAAATAAAAGAATGAAAATCAATTAAACTTTAAACTAAGAATAAATCTTCCTCTTCTTCAATCTTATCTAATTTCATCGCTTCAAGTTCCCTCTTTATCATCTTATCATCTATTAATAGGTCAACTGAGCCTGTTCCTATTCTTGACAATTTTCCGAGAGTAATAGATGCAGTGACTCCTACAACATTATCATATTCACCTTTAGTTGCACTTATAAGAAAATTTTCGAGAGGTTGTTCAAATGATGCCTTTGCAATGGCCCCAACATTTTTTCTATCAATACCGTATCTACTTACACTTAGAATTTTACCAGGGAATGTCATACTATCTAAGAGTATATTAAGGTGTCTTTTATTACAAGATATGACTTTACTAAATTCTTCTACTAAGAAACTATGAGCTCCCTCAATCCCTAATACTTCCATCATATCCCACATATTATTGCTTCTTGTATTTTTAAAGTCAATGTAAGGCTGTGTAATAAGTTCTTTATAATTACTCCCTTTTGTATCTATCATCCATTCGTCTGTTTTTTTAATTTGAGTATAATAACAGTCTTCAATTCCAAAGATTCCACTTACAGGAATAGAATTGATGGTTGGTATAAGGATATTCTTTATGAATTTTTGATATTTATTATTAGAATTCACAATAGTATCTATAACTCTTTTATGACTTTCTAATACCTCAAGTTTTTTCTTCTTTGATGTTTTTATATAAGTTTCAGGTTCTTCTATATTATCTTTTACCCATATATCTAATCTTCCTGTAATATCGGGGAAAAATACAATACCTATATATTCCCTTTCTTCATCAATACAAGAATAGATAGAACAGGTTATATCCAATAATGTTTTTTTAGTTTTATATAATGAGTCAAGTTTAAGGTTTATTTTTAATCTCCAATTACAGCCTTTATGACCATCGTCAAATACATTGGAGAAAAAATTGTAATATTTTATTTCATCTTCGGTTAAAGAAGGGTTAAATTCTGTATCTATGTTTTCAATCATATCTTGGAGCTCGTGATATTTTATATTACTATTCGTGAATTCTTTTACCTTGAAGAGGTCTTTTACATCTATCATATCCTTGTTTAAATATATACTACACGATGGAGTTTTAACCTTCTTTGAAGCGTTTAATAATTCATTTTGTCTAACCAAGCCACCAGTTAAATTTGCCTTGGATATACCCGAACTGTGGAAACTGTCCTCTACGGGCTGATTTCCCCCGACGATAAAAATTTTAGTTTCTTCAACTGTAAAGTCATAGACATAGGTATTAGTCTCAACATTCTCTATAGAAGTAATCTCATCCATAATAACATCATTTAATATATTTCCATTTTCAAGGTAATATAAACTATGAACTCTGTTTTTAGATAATTGTTCTTTAAGTTTATTGTCTTTTTCTTTTATTGTTAAATTACCTATAAATTCTGTAAATCTAGTAACATTCTTAGAACCTATTCTTAAGGTGTGCATAGGAAGAATAGTCTTGCTTCCTTTATTGTTTTTATCAGCTATACTAAGACTCTTTGTTGCAAATACTCCTATTCTTGCAAGAAATGTTAATATACCATCTATAAGAATATTAGACACAGAATAGTATCTTATGTCTTCCTTTGATATACAACCATCTCCAGAGAATAACCCGTCTAACATACCTCTAACAAATTCTTCAGGCGCATTATATGCAAAATCTGGTATGCGTTTATTCTCACTTCCTTTACCGCAAGTTTTAGATATTAAGGCATTAAGTAAAGTGCTATGTAATCTTATATCTGCATTACCATCATTATTTTCCATCTCTTTAGCATACTCTGTTACTTCTCTTCCTTTCTTTTCTTCATACTTATTCAGATGAATATATTTATACCCTATTTTTGTATAATGAGTTTTTATACCCCATTTAGTAGCTATTTTTTCAATTCTATTTAAATAATCTTTATCATACTTAGTTATAGCTATATAATTATCACTTGAACAACCATCTGCAATATAAGAGCCGATAAAAAATCCAAAGTCTTCATCTAATGTGATATATTCAGGTATTAAATTCTGAGCTGAACTTCTAACATGATTATATACATAACCTTTCAAGATGTCTTCTTTACCTATTTTAGATTTTCTGACTCCTTCTAAGGATTCCATTGCTCCTCTTTGAAATGGTAGTATGAAATCAATACCATTATGATCTCTCCACCAATGTGATTTTTTTTGCCCTAATACATCACGGTAATAATCTCTTAACTCTTTAGCTCTCCACAAGTCATTTCCGTATATATATTCTCTTGGACTTAAATAATCCTTAAGATGTAAAGTAGTTTTAATAGTATCAGGTTTAGGTATAGTCCAGCATATTGGAAGTTTATCACCTAGTTCAAGCTCACTTCCATTTATAGGGACAATTTTACCCTCTCTCATAACCAAAAATGATAATCCTGTAGTTGCAACGACACTTCTTCCTGTTTTAGTAGTGACTTTTATTAAGCCTGTATATAAGGGATGTCTAATCAGCTGAGTTATTTTTTTCCAACTCGATTTTCCGTCTTCATCTATAGAAGTAATTTTCCAGTTTTTATCATCAACATCTAATACTTGCGCGTAAGGATTATTACCATTTTTAAAATTCTCATCAATTTGACCTGAATAAACAAGAGTAGTAAAACCTTTAATTTTAAACTCATAATCAATGATTCTACCAATGCAGTCTTCTTGCATACTTCCATTTTTATCAATAAGAACTCGAGTATTCCATTCTACACTGTTAAGAGAAGCCTGAGTTGTGTCGGCACCGATTGATGATGCGGCAATACAACCAACAGATTCAGAAGGGTTAATTTGACTCTTAATATAAAATTTATGAATTTCATCTTTAAGTTTAGGTATATTTTCTGGATAAGTTTCAATATTTGAAAGTTGTTTTCTTATGTTTTGTTTAAGGTTTTCAACTATGCACATAGAAACATCCTTGCTTATATAAGGATTTGGAATAATTGCATCAGCGATAAATTCGATTTCTTCAAGGGATAATTTTCGTTTGGACATTTTAGTATCTATGTGGAAAGATATAAAAAGAAAATAAAAAATCATTTTAATCGTTGATTAAAGAATTATTTTGTTCTTGGAAAAAATGATGTTAAATAGCAATGAATTTAAGAATTTAGCACATAAGGTAAATAGAAGTTGTAAATTAGCAAGAGATAATAATCATCCTTCTAGAAAGCTTGAAATTATGAGAAAGGAATTTAGATTTATTAAGACCTTTGAAACTAATGGTGTTCAGGGTATTGTTGGCTTACTTGAACATCGTCAAACTGGAGAACAAGTGATCTTTAAATTATCTGTGGAAATTGACAGAAGTATTGAACACGAAAATCAAGTTACACTTGACTTGAATACGTTAAAAGAGTTTTGTCCAAATTTTGTGGGTAATTTAGGTTGTGTTGAGTTGCCAATTTCTAGAACATTTATCTATATAAATACACCTGAAGATAGTGATATTGAAAGTGAAGAAGATATTAATAGCGAAGATGAAGAAGAATTAAGGGAAGAATGTAAGTTATTTATGGAGGATAAAGAATATTTACCTACAAATGTCTTGTTTTTAGAGTATATTTCACCTCATTCTTTTTACGATTTTACTAAACACGCAGATAAGGCTTTAATTAACTCGTTAATATTAGGTATATTGTGCGGTTTAAGTATAGCACAAAAACATTGTAATTTTACACACTATGATTTACATATTGATAATATCTTGATAAAAGAATGTGAGCCAGAGGCGATATTTGTGTATAAGATAGAAGATGAAATCTTTAGTATTCCAACTTATGGATTTTACCCTGTTATTATTGATATGGGTATGAGTTATTCAAAAGGATTAATTGGAGGTACTATGAAGACATCGGTAGAACATTATATGAAAGGATTACAACCTACTGTTTATGATAAGTTGAATGATATGCATCATTTTTTATTAAGTGCAATGAATGAGTTAGAATATGAGGATGATGAGTTTTATTATTTATCCACAAAGATGATGTACTTTTTCAGATACTTACCTGTGCTGAGAAAGAAAGGCTGGAAGTCCCTTCCAAATAATATTTTAAAATTAAGTATGTCTTATATCGTAAAATGTTGTAGAGGTTCTAGTACTGGATATAAGCCTAAAGAAGCGTCAAAAAATAAAATTGAGGAATTGAGAAAACAAAAGATTGAAAAAAGGAATAAAGAGCTTGGTATAGAAGAAGAGGTAAAAGTATCTCAGAAAGGTTTGAATGAATTACCAATATGGATTGACCTTGATAAAGAATTATTATTAGTTCTTTCTTTAGGTATTTCTTTGCCTTGGAGACAGGAACTAGAAGAAAAGACTGAGAGTGAAGAAGATATAATATCAAGTTCATTTATAAGGTTATTTGTTCAATTACAAAAATTATATGATATGGATATGTTTGAAGATGTAAATGATTTGTTTTTCGTTATAAGGGAATTATCTACTTTAGTATTTGAAAATTGGAATATTATCACAAAAAATATGGGGAAAGACACACTTAAAAAATTATTTAACGATTTTAAACGTAAAATTGTACCTCAATTTAGAGATGCTATTTGCGTGCTTAATTGGCCTGAGACAATTATAAATTGTAAATATTGTTTGAATATTTTAAGTATGTTATATTCGAGATATATTAAGGATAATATTACATTGATTGAAGAATTGTATGATAAGGTTCCAATAAAGAGAGTAAATGATATGATACATTTTTATATTAGAAATTGTTCTTTGAGGCCAGAATATACTGAAAATACTGTTTTGTATTTCTGGGATGCTGACAGTAAGAAAAATAAAAGAGTAATGTTGAAGGATATTATGGGTATAAAAGATATAGAAAAATTACAAAAAATGAATTCGCTTGAAATTAGTAAAAAACTGGGTCAATTATTTTAAGTATGATAAAAATAAAAAGAAAATCTTTTTTTTATAACAGTCTATTAATAAATGAGCGAACATAATTGTCCAGTAGGAGACAAATGCTGCCAGGGAGAAGGTCAAACTTTTTGGCTTAAAAACCCTTCAAGTTTATTCTGTAGCGTATCACCAATTCCTCACGGAAGTTTAGCATCAGGAGAACGTTTAAACTCATTAACTCGTTTTATCATTTATGCTTCTATTGTTATGATGATTTCTAATTATAAATATACAAAGGCATTCTTCGTCTTAAGTATCCTCTTTATTGTTTTGATTTACTTAACATCCACAAAGAATGAAAGAGAAGGTTTTGCACCTTCAACTGTGAATTTTAATGTAGGCGTTGACGGACAATATAGACCTAATAAAATGTTTGAGGGTTCATTGCCTGATAATTACTCTAAAAATTTGTCTTTACCTAATGCACAAAGACTTAAGCCTGCAGCTGATGAATCTTTAATCCCAGTATATTCTCCTAATAATTCAACCACATTTGGTTCTTCCGAGGAATATCTTAAAGCAACTTCTTTTGACTTTCAAAATGGTCAAAGAGATATTTCAGCTGATATTCAATATTTTGCACCTAAAAATGGTGTTAATAGACGTGCTATGATTTCTCCTGTTATTGCACCTCGTATTTTTGACAGAGATGCTTTTGGCAAGGAAAGCACAAAGATTTCAGTTACTAATAACAGTAATATCACAGACTTGACAGATGACTTAGATGCAGGACAAACTCACGGAATGACAAATAACTTTCCACATTTAGCTGACCCTGTTGTGTATAAATCAAGAGTTGAAAATGCTATATACAATATGAATAGAGTTGGTGATAATAAAGGTGATGGTGTATATACTACAGGTCAATTTATGGATAGATATCCATCAACTGTTGATTTTGAAGCAAATATAAGACACCCTGTTTCAACCCGTTCAGATAATCCTCAAGATATGAAGACTGTGAATGATATGTATCAAAATTCCCAGATGAAACCAAACGAAGAAGTTCCTGATAATATTGCTAAAGTAAATAAGGCTGACCAAATCCCGAGAAAAGTTATTGAAAAGTTTGACTTTATTACCTTGGATGAATTAGATGGTGTAAAAGATTTATCAAATAATGGAAGATATTCTCAAGGTCAAAGTATTAACTCTACTTATAGTAAGTTTAATAGGGCTACTCCTCCTACAAATAATGAAGTAAATAACCAATTATTACAACAAAGCCCAACATATGTCTATACCGATGAATATTTTAAACAGCCTGAAAGAAGGGTATATTTACAAGATATTCAACCAAAGTTATATAGTTACTCAATGGACCAAACTCCAATTAACAGCAATATTGGTATTACTTATAACCCACAGAATGCTCCTGTTTTCTTAGACCAAGTTCAAAACAATAATATGAATATGCCTTTATATACTCGTATAGACCCTCAACTTGTTAGAAGTGACGGAACAAAGGGTCAAATAGATGCACAGCCTCTTAGAACTGAATACTCTGCTAATTATTCTAATTATATTCCAGCTGCAGGTAGTATTGATTTTGAAAATATTTATGACCCTCGTTTTAATTCTTACGGTGATCCTTACAGAAGTTATTCTGATGTAAACCTAGGACAAGTTCAATATTATTACTCAGATGTCGATGCTTATAGACAGCCTAATTTTATTCAAAGAAGTAATGTTGAATTTGTCGAGTTTAGAACCCCTCAAAATCAAGTTTGGAGTGAATATAACCGTACTGCATCTCTTGATGATATGAGAGCTAAAGCAACTTCTCAATATGATGCAGATGATTTGTTCCATAGACAAGACCAAATGGAGCATTTACTCTCTAAGATGAATAAAGAGAGCTGGCAGCAAAAATATGCACCTTTACGTAAGACTAATAATTCTTCTATCGGTCCAATGTAAAATAACTCTATTATTACCCTTAATTTTATTTCTATTATTTTTGAAATAAAATTAAACTTTAATTATGTTCTTCGCATAAATTACCTTTTTTATCAAAAACCCATAATAGAGTGTTAAACCCAAGATCTTTTGAAGCATTCAATTTAGACATAATATTATCTTTATTTAAAGTAATAGTCCAAATACTTTTTACTTCTATAATAAGGTTCTTAGAAGGTATATAAATGTCGACAAAATATCTTCTTCTTTTTTCATCTTTGTCTAACCACCAAATTTCAGGAACTTTATCTCTGCTTACTATTATATCATATTCTTCTATTTTCCATTCTTTAATTATTTTATCTAAAGCGAAGTTCTCATAACCTTGATACTTTAATATGTTTCCTGAAGGTAAAATATAGTCTTTAATTTTATGCGAATTTATTAAAGATTTTTCTGATATTATACTATTCTGCATTGGATTTGCGACACCATATTTTTTAATATTAATATCCTTTATTTTATGCTTTATTTCTTCACATTGAAATACATTTTCTACACCATACTTATTAAAAATCGTTTTCTTAGCCTTATCTTTTACCTCTTTTGTTTGAGTATAAAATTCCACACCATATTTTTTTAAATTTGTTGCCTTAGTTTTATACTTAAATTCAGAACTTTGAATATAACATTTTACACCATATTTTTTAAGAAGTGTTTCCTTTGCCTTATTTTTTACCTCTTTTGATTGAGTATGAAATTCTATTCCATATTTTTCTAAATTTGTATCTATAGATTTTTTTAATAAATTAACCTTACAACAACCTTCGCAATATAGTCCTCCGCTAAGATATACTCTCCTAAATGTTTTTTCGCCGTCATTTCCACAGTTACATTTAAACTGTATTTTTGTGTCTCTATTTAACTTTTCACATTCTCTATAAAGGGTGGCACAGTCTCTTGTCAAGCATTCATCAAGTAGTTCTCTATTATACTTTACCATTCTCTTATTTAAGGTGATAAAATAAAAGAATAATTTCAATTTAAACTTTAGGTGTAATAGTATAGTTTTTCATAATTTCTTCATAAATGTGGTAATCAAGGTGATAAATATAAAAATTAAAACTAAAGTATATAAAGAAGGTTCCAATTATAACTCCGCTCATAAATTTTACTCCATTAAATTCTGCTTCAAGTAAGAGGTGATACATCATTACTACAATTATGGATAAGAGAAAGCTTTTTCTCCATGTTACTATTCTGTTGAAAATGTCAAATGGATTTCGAGGTATTTCTTCCCTTATATAACGTGAGTATTGATTGTCAGAGTTGTCACAAGGTGGATTTGATAATAAAAAGTGTAAAAGACTATCCCCTTTACATCCAAGGGATTCTCGCTCTTTAAAAAGAGAAAGAAATACAAAATAAATACAGACTATGATTATTATCTTATCTTTCATAATCATATTTTTTAATATAAGTTTAAGAAATAAATTTGTAAATTAAAAAATGGGTTCAAGTTTCACTAAAGAAAAAGATATTATTATTTTTAGAACTTACTTGGAAACTTCTCAAGAAGACTTTGATAAAATTGTCCTTAAAACATTCGAGAAATGTTATTCTACTCAAAATGAGCGTGATTTGATGCTTGAAAAATTTAATGAGAAAAAAGAAGAAGTAAGAACCCGATTAATAGCATTTTTCAAACTTATCGATGATAAGCCTGATAGATACGGTGATCATTACAGAGAGTATCTCAATATCAAAAGAGACTATGATTTACATTCTTTCTTTGATACTCTTGATAAAATGAGAAAGAAAGGTTCATGGGACCTTTAAAAAGACTTAAAGAAATATAAATCATTTCTTAAATGGAAGAACTGTTTCTATTTATATATTTCTTTATTTTTATATGTATATATATCACTATTTTTGTAGGGTATGAAGATATTGGTACGTGGAGTCTCTCGAGATTCCCTCAAGATGCACCACGCGTTAATAAAACCCAAGAAGAACCTCACAATATTTTTGTAAGAAAATAATGGCATAAATTAATCTTAAGTTTAGACTTAAAATTAATTACTTAAATGAAGCAGGGTGATATACCTCTGTATTATACTTAAGGTTCATACTTGGCGTGTTTATCATATAAAGTAAAACAAAGGCTAAAAGTATATACAGCAAAAGAACATTCATACACATTTTATTATTCATCAGAAGAAAAAAAGAAAACATCTTTATCACTTTTATCTTCAGTTCCATACATTATATGTTCATATAAGCTTGAAAGATAAGGGTTATTTTCTTTTAAAACAAGACTCTGTAAGCACTCTACAAAATCGTCTTCTATGATGTCTTTTGGTTCTTCTTCTTTCCAAGTTGTTTTAAAGGATATTTTTTTAACATTTTCTATTTCTAAAGCATCCTTATATTTAGACGAGTTTTTTAAGGATTTAATTTCAGAATCACTTCCTTTAATGACTATCTTGTAATCTATATTTTCATTTTTTTCAATCTTATCCTGAATCGTATCTAATTCATCTATAGTTGTGTAAATGATTTTTTTTCGTTTAATGTTAAGGTCAATTTCTTCTATATGGGGTATTTTACTTTCTGTGACTGTAATTACTGCTACAATCTTATCTGTCATATCACCATAACCTTCTTGCATAGATGAACCTGGAATGTAAAGATTATCTTGAGGTCTTTGATTTTCATGAATATGACCGTTAATACAGAATGGATAATCACCTTTCCATTCTTCTACATTACGAGCTACAATAGGACCCATTTTTACCCCGTCAAAAAGTTGATGGGAGAATATACACTTGGAGTCTTTCCAGTCATTAATTTTTATCTTATTTTCGGATAAAATGCTAATTGAATTTATATGAGAAAGTGCTTCAATGAATCTCCCGTCAGGAACATATGGACATAAGGTTATAAAATCAGTTTCATTTATAAACTCGATAATGGGTTTATCTACGATTGTTAATCCATTCCATCCTTTAAGGACATTCATCCAATGATTATCAGTTAAGAAAATAGTGTTGGAAGTTGCGTCATGATTACCCACTAAACAAAAACATTTTCTTTTATGGGTTGAAAGCATCTTGAAAAAGTTAATAGCATTATTAAGGGCAAATGTATGTAGCTTTTCATGATTATGCAAAACATCTCCTAAAACAACTATAATTTCTATATCAGTATTATGAGATAAAAACGAGGACAAATTATCTGTGAAGATTTTACTTTCTTCAATATTATCAACCTTAAAATGAGGGTCACCTATAGCTAATATTTTAGTCATTTCTACTATAACACTATAATATTTAATAATGTAAAAATAAAATTTAAAATCAATTTAACCTTTATTGTAAATGCTCAAAGACCTGATAGAAAAATACAAGGGTAAAACTATCGTGTTTTGTTGTAGTGCATTTGATATATTACACTGCGGTCATATCCTAATGCTTGAAGACTGTAAAAAACAAGGAGATGTTTTAATAGTTGGATTGCATACTAATCCAAACTTAGATAGAAAAAATAAAAATGTTCCTATTCAAGAGTATGAAGAACGTGAAATTCAAATTAAAGGTTGTAAGTATGTAGATGAAGTTATAAAATATGATACAGAAAAAGACTTGTATAATATTCTGTTAGAGTTAAATCCCCATGTTAGAGTCTTAGGAACCGATTGGAAAGGTAAAAATTATACAGGTTATGATTTACCTATAAAAATACATTGGCATGAACGCAATCATAAGTGGAGTACAACGTACCTTAGAGAAAGAATATATAAAGCTGAATTACAGAAAAGAGAGGATGAGTGTCAAGGAGATGTTTGTCATTTTAGAGGAAGAGCTAATCCATAATTTTTACAGCAGGCATTCGTTGTAAAAATTAAAAATAAAAAAAATATATATATATAAAATGCAAAGTCAAGGTCCTAAATCATTAGTGTATTTATTAAGAGAAACAATAGGCAATGTTCAGTCTCATATAGACCTTCTGACAATGTTTAAGGACAATAATGTATTTGACTTGAACAACTTTAATTTTAACGATATACTTCAAGCTCTTGATGAGTCTAATTTCTATAAAAATGCGCCCCAGCAATATATAAAAAATTTTATTAAGGCTATAATTGATAGTTTAAAACAGTTTAACAATTCTCCCCTTGATATTCCTCAAAATATAACTTCTTGGTTTGACCCTGTAACATTAAACTATGACCAAGCTAATAATAAATGGAAGTCAAAAGAAGGCATAGTTTCAGCAATTAATTTAAAATTTCCTAGCGGTCAGGTTATTCCAAACTTTGCTATAATGAAATTACAACAAGCAAGGGCATTTGATGATGAAAATTTAATACATGAAATAACAGTTGGATTAATCCTAAATAACTTAAGAGATTATTTACCTTGTTTTATGTATACCTATGGAGGTATATTTTGCGGTTATCCAAGAGAGTATCATATGAAAAATGATGATTATAGAGACTTATGTACAGGTAATGAACCGCATAGTATTTTAATAACAGAATATATCCCTGGAAATTTAACTATTGATGAATTTATAAGACAACCAGCTTATTCTCAGCTCCAAGAAGAAAAAATTAAAGTTTTATTATTATTAGCATTCTCTTTAAATGAGGCTAATGAAAGATACAAATTTATACACGGAGATTTACACGGTAAAAATGTCATGGTAAGAACATTGACAGTTGAAACAGCTTTTACATTCCCTTACAAAGATGATGCCTTAGGTAATATAAACATAACAATAACAACTAAATATTTACCTATAATTATAGACTATGGAAGAACATTTATTGATTATGATGGATACAGACTCGCTCCTATAGAATCTTCGGCAAATAACAGAGACTTAAGAAAAGATGCAGGTTTAGCAGAACTATGGTGTGATGGAAAGGCTAATGATCAAAGTGACAATTGCTTAATTGAAAATTTAGTATATAAAGGAGCTTATATCCCAGGATTTGATTTTTTAAGGCTACTTTTATCTATAGACCAAACACAACTTAGAACAGAGTTTAGAGATATAGCTTCTAATTGTTTTTATGGAGGAAATTATAGCACTTTCTTTAAAATTCCTGGTTATTCTTGGAATGGTAAGTTAAATGGGTCGATGTTGAACTATCTTAAATTTTCAAATCAAGGACTATCATACTCGGCCGACACTACTAATAATCCAAATTGTAAAACTACAGGCTTCTTGGGAAGTATATTAACAGACTCTTATTTTACCCAAAGAATATTGACTATTACTTAAAAAATAAAAAAAATATTTTCAACTTATAAATGAAACATAAAAACATTTATGGAGGGGAATTAAAGTATTGCAATTTAACAAAGATTACAGGTTATAACAGAAATGGGAAATGTGAGGTGTTAGATAATGATGAGGGTACTCACATAGTTTGCGCTGTTATGACAGATGAATTTTTACAATTTACATTATCTCGGGGAAATGACCTTATAACTCCTAGAGGAGAATTTCCCGGGTTAGTTAAGGGAGATAATTGGTGTGTATGTGCATTGAGATGGTTAGAGGCTTATAAAGCAAATCCTAAATATGCACCTCCAATTATAGGAGAAGCAACACATGAAAAATTCTTAAATTATGTACGTAAAGATATAGTTGAAAAATATGTTATTTAAAAAAATATAACACTTTTTTTGACCAAAAATTTTATACACACTCATTTTTAGAAGAATTTCTATCCTTAATAAATAAGGCTAAAAATAAGAATAAAATAAATAATACTTTTACAGGGTGAATTTTATACTGTAAATCTTCTATATTTATGACTAAAACTGAATAAAAATGACTATTTTTATCTTATTCCAATTAAAAATATTTTTTTAAAGTTAAATGTTATATTGTAATATATATAAATGAGTATATTGACTAAAAATGACTATTTTCGCTGCGATTTTTGTCAGGCTAAATTTAACGATAAATCTAACTTTTTAAGGCATATCAAAACAAATAAAAAATGCCTTAGTAATAGACCTAAAATGTCTTTTAGTTGTGTGTGGTGTAATGAAGAATTCATATCTAATATATACCTTGAAAAACACTCTACTAAATGCAAGGTTAATAAAGACACTGTATATGTTTTATTATTAGAAAAATGTAAAGAGAAGGATAAACAGCTTGAAAAATTAGAAAAAGAAAAAGATAAACAGCTTGAAGAGAAAGATAAAATGATAAAGGATTTACAGGATAAAATATACTCAATAGCTAATACTACTAAAACAGTTAATAATAGTAATACTTATAATGTTACTTTAAAGTGCGGAAGATCTCTTATATTATCTAAAAAGAGATTTTTGAACCTTCTTAAAAAGACTTGTGATGAGACGTATATCAAGCAAGGGGAAATAGGAACTGCCAAATGGTTTATGGCATACGCCTGCCGAAACGATAAAAATGAGGTTAGTTTAGAATGTACTGACTATAGAAGAGGTGTTTTGAAATATATAAGTAAAGATGGAGATGTAAAGCAAATTACATCAAAGTATTTGAAGGCTTTTATGAGTGACTGTCTCTTTGAATTCTCTAAGACTAAACAATGTAAAGCTATTAGAGACGATATAGCTTCTATGTGTGAAGAGAAACAAGACTTTGAATACTCTCAAAAATATCTTCAATTTATGGACCCTGGGAGAAAGTTTATCAACTATATTTTAGAAAAGACATATAATAAGTATATTGAGGGCGAAGATTATGACTATGATAATGAAGATGAGGATGATGAAGAAGATTATGAGGAAGATTATGAAGATGATAAAGAACTAACAATAACACCTTTAAGAGAAGATAAAAAACCATTTATATATAGAGAACAAAATTCAGACTATGATAAGCTTTATAATTGAATTAATTTTATCTTAACTTTTAAGGTAAAATTATAGTTATTTACGTTATATTACTTTATACTATCATAGACTTGACTTTAGTCATAAATTCTTCTGAAATCTTAAATCCATTTCCATTCTCTTCTTTACGCTTCATATATGAGTTATAGAATCCAAGCAATCTAATAGGCTCTAAACCCAAAATATAAGAGGAAACTCTCTCTGGAGTTACAATTTTTGTTCTATCTTTTAAGTAACCGTCGTGTAACTCTCTAATTACATAATACAAATCAGCAGGGACAATTGAAACTTGTTTTCTAATAAACCTATTACGATACTTACGGAAGACATAATAACAAATATTATCAATAGTATCTGTAAATTGCAAAATATTGTTTTTATGCTCTGGATACATATTGTAAAACTTTTCAACATTTTTTGCGTCTCCTTCCTGCTGCAATTCAATATATCTCAATAAAATGTTTGGTTGATTTCCTCTTAATTTAAACCCTTCAACATACTCATGTTTCATAACCTTAACACACTCTCCTTTCTCATTCATTAAAATAACACCTTGTAATTTAGTAGGGTCAATCTTTTCCATATGATCTTTCAAGTCATCCATAGTTTTAATATTGCGAATCATATCGATGTTACATTTCTCAAAGTTAAACTCGTCAAAATTGCCATTATCATAAGTTCCAACAAGGAACAATTGAGGATAATCGTAACCATTACACACAATTCTATTTTTAGTATATGTTCTAAGAACATAACAATAGACTTTAGATTCATCTAACTCTTTACAAAATTGCTCAAAAGGTTCTTCGATGAATGATTCAAAAAGTTCTCCAAAAGACTTTTCACCACCCCATCTACTCTTGAACGCATCCAACTTTCTACAAGTTGAGATGTACCATCTATTTTCATAAAAATAAACTCTTAAAAGAGTTGCTTCATAAGCTTCCAACACTCTCACATTTTCTTGAGAAAGGAATGGTTCTACGATAGATGTCATAGCCTCATTATCAGTTTCATCAATTTCAGGGGTAAAACCAAAGGAACGACACACAACCTTACCTTCATTGTTCATAACAACACCACGATATTTTTTAGTTTCTTCATCGGTGTTAATATCACAATCCAAATAGTGATAGATAGACAAGTCATTCAAAGTATCGACGATTTTAACATTATTTAAATCTAATTGGAAGGTCATTTTAATTGTTTTTTATTATTATAAAAGCTTTTCTTTAAGCCTGTTTTATAAATTAATTTATTCAGTTTAGTTTAAGCTGAATAAATTACACTTATTATAAACGTTTTATACTCCGTATCATTTGTTCGCTACGCGAAAGGAACTCTGGACTCGCCTACGGCTCGTGAGTGCAAAGCGCGAACAGGGGTGATTAAAATGGATGTATACTTATTTTTTACCTTTACCTTTAGCCTTAGGTTTTGGTTTAACTGCTTCTTCTTCATCTTCAGAAACCGCAATATCTTCGTCGACCGGACCCGAGGCACCGGAAACTGTTTTTACAGGAACAGAGAATACTTCAGGCTCTTCTTCCTTTACTTCTTGTTCTTCTTCATCATCTGCAATAATCTTTGTTTCAATTGGTTTTGCTGAAAATCTAAACATAGACTTGTAACCAGATTGTTGTTCTTGTTTTTGAATTGCAATACCTGCAGCGTATAATTCAAGCTGCAACTTAATCTTAGAACCAACAAAAATACCTCTCACTTTAACAAAAGGTCTAATTCTGCATCTTTTACCGATACATTCCATTGGATTCAATAAGACTTTATTACCCATTTGTGCTTCTTCGTCATCCCATAATTCAGTCTTGAACTTTGAAGGTATGACTTTACTTTCACCGGTCTTTTCATCAGTCATTTCCTTTTCTCTTGACCACATCAATTTAGGGTAAATAGAGTAATGAGAACCTTCGATTGGTTCATCAGTTTCTTTGTCTTTCTTTTGGGCATGAGGAGCCATATTTCTCAAATCAGTAATATACAGTTCCTTAATTTTACAAGCTTTATGAACTTCAGGTTTCAAGAGATGTTCTTTACACTTTGCAACAAGACCATCAAGAACTTCAACAGCCTTGAGGTCATAATCGGTTGCATCTTGTTTATATTCACCAAGAGTAATACCGACTGAATATCCTTGCAATTCTTGGGTTTTAGCATCACGATTTTCAGTAATACCAAAGGATGAATAGTCCTTCAATTCAAAGACTAATTCTCCATCAGTACCATCAGGGTTTCTATAACCCATATTGATGCGGTGGAATTTGATAGGTTGGTTAGGAACTTGGCCAAACATAGGTTCGTCAAAGATTAAATTTTTAACATCAAAATCTTCAATGAGTGTTGGTTGGGTGTTTCTGTTACGTTCGTATAACTTCTTCATTTGTTCTTTTTGTTGAGCGGTTTGTTTAGACATCTTGAGGGTAGTTGAACTTGGTAAGTTTAATTGTATATTTTAATTCTTTAAATTATTTTTAAAAATCATTTAAATTTTAACTTTAAATTATAAATGTATCTTCTTCTTATATTACTTGTTGTCTTATTTTTCATATTTAAGAAAGAAAGCTTCAGCTTAGACCCTTATGATAGAATGAACGCGTATTTAAAAACTGACCGTAAATATATCAATCAAATTGACTTTTATAAAGATGCACCTAACATTGACCTTGAAAGAGCTATTTACGATAGTCCTATAACATCGGATGACATAAACTGGGCAAAGTTGAATGATTATGATTATGCTAGAATGGTCGGATTGTTACAAGGAAATTATAATAGACCTCTTATAAAAAGCATAAATGCAAGTTAAAAATACGATTCATCTCCATTTCAACCATCTTACTTTTTAATTTTTATTTTATCTTCTTACCTATAAGATAAAATGAGTATTATATCAACTCCGTCTATTTATACGGTTATAAGCAAGTCTAACCCAACAGGAGTTTATTCAAGATTACCTAATTCTTATATTGATAATTTAGTTCTTAGTCCTAGAAGTAGACCTCAAAACCCAAGTAAAGGAGAACAATACTATGATGCATCAGATAATATTATTTACTATTGGGATGGAAGTAATTGGATAAGAGGGAATGCTTCTTCTCTTCCTACAGGAACTTATTATGGAGATTATTTATATTGGAATGGTTCTAATTATGCAGTAGGAAGTGATAAAATAAATTTAGGAGCAAATTCAGGGGAAAATAATCAAGGCCCTAACAGTGTAGCTTTAGGGTATTATGCAGCTCAAAATAATCAAGGAAATCAATCAATATCTTTAGGCTATTATGCAGGTCAAAATAATCAGGGAGATTATAGTATTGGTATAGGTAGAAATACAGCTTCTACAAATCAAGGCTATGATAGTATATCTATAGGTAGTTACTCTGGTAATACTACACAAGGTAATGTAAGTGTAGCAATAGGTTATTATTCAGGTTATAACCAGCAAGGAGACTATAGTATTGGTATAGGTAATGGAGCAGGTTTTGACCAACAAAGAAATTATAGTGTTGCAATAGGAAATAATGCAGGTAGAATATCACAGCAATTTTCTGCAATAGCAATAGGTGATAATTCCGGATATGATAATCAACAAGATAATTGTATTGCTATTGGTACATTAGCAGGTAATATTAATCAAGGAGTTACAAGTGACCCTACAAATGGACAAGCAATTGCAGTTGGTTATAGAGCAGCAGAAAATACACAAGGTGACCAAAGTATAGCTATTGGAACAAGGTCCGGAAATTATTTTCAACACGATTATGGTATAGCTATAGGTTATTATTCTGGTCAAACACAACAATCTACAGGAGCTATAGCTATAGGTGTAAATGCCGGTTCATATCAACAAGGAGAATTTTCCGTCGCATTAGGTTATAATGCAGGAACTAATAGTCAATCACCCCAAAGTATTATTATAAGCGCATCTCCTACAGGATTAGAAGCATCAACAGGAGGTTTATTTATTAACCCTATCAGACAAGATACTTCTTCTAAAATATTATTCTATAATTCCTCAACAAAAGAAATAACATATTCTACAGGTGCTATTAATGGTAATCAAGGTTTCCAAGGCTTTCAAGGCTTTCAAGGATTTCAAGGTTTTCAGGGATTTCAAGGAGTTACAGGAGATAGAGGATTTCAAGGTTTAAGAGGAATAACTGGAACTCAAGGGTTCCAAGGGTTCCAAGGATTTCAAGGGTTTCAAGGGTTCCAAGGATTTCAAGGTATTAAAGGTGATGTAGGACAAGGATTTATTGTTTTTGCTACTACCCCTTCTTATACTGGATTAAATACAGTTATTGCAACAGGAGGAAATGTTGGAGAATTTGTTCTTATTACAGGAGGACAGCTTTTTGTATATATGGGAACAGGGGCAGGTGAAACTGGACCTGGTATTTCATATCATTATGCAGGAGATGTTACAGATGACAGTAAATTAGTTGGTATGCAAGGATTACAGGGATTACAAGGTTTCCAGGGATTACAAGGTTTCCAGGGATTACAAGGATTGCAAGGATTACAAGGATTGCAAGGATTAGCTGGAACTACTGGTATAAACGGAAATCAAGGTTTTCAGGGATTTCAAGGATTAGCTGGAACAACAGGAACTAATGGTGTTCAAGGATTACAAGGTTTAGCTGGAACTACCGGTATAAATGGGAATCAAGGATTTCAGGGGTTACAAGGTCCTCAAGGGTTATTGGGATTACAAGGCGTTCAAGGTATAGCAGGAGTAACAGGAACTAATGGTTTACAAGGAAGTCAAGGATTACAGGGAGTTCAAGGGTTATTGGGTTTACAGGGACTTCAAGGATTAGCTGGAGTAACAGGACCTTCAAATCCCGGAGTTCAAGGTTTTCAAGGAATACTTGGATTACAAGGTGTCCAAGGTATAGCAGGAGCAGCAGTAGGAAGTTTAGCAAATGTAAAAATGAGCTATACAAGAACAGTTGATTCTCCACCTTTTTCAACAGCTGGTAATAAGTTATATGCATTTTCAGGGGCAACTGGTATATTTAATACCCCATCGTCAAATATAACATTTAATTCAAATAATGGAACATTTACAGTAGCAGAACAAGGTGATTATTACTTTGATGCAAGATTAATTATTAAAGGAACTAATAATCCTGATTTTATAACAACAGATGTTTATATTAATACAGGAACTGTATATTCATATACACACGTTGCTTATGGTATTGTTTCCCCTGTAGCATTTCCTATTGGATTATACTTACCATTAAGAGCAAATGATTACGTCCATTTATCTTGTTTTGCAACAGGAACAGCTGGTGCAATAACAGTAAAGGCCGGTTCTACTATGAATTTATCGAGAATGACAAACGGACCTACCGGTCCTGGAATAAATGCAGGAGCTGATACTCAAATAATATTTAATTCTCAGGGTTCAACCACAGGAAGTAATAATTTAACTTTTACAGGGGGTAATTTAACTGTAAGTGGAAGTATTTCAATGGGTAGTAGATTATATGTAACTCCAGATAATCCAACTAACGGTGTAGCTTGGGTTGCTTTAAAGAATGGAACTGAACCAAGTAATGTGGCAATAGGTGTAGGAAATACAGGTACAACAACAGTTGTTGATAATATAAGATTTGAAACATTTGGAAATGAAGCTATGAGAATAACTAATAATGGATATGTAGGTATTGGAACGACTGTTCCTTCTTATTTATTACACGTTAATGGTAATATTTCCCCATATACTATAAGTAGGGGAAATCCGGGTAAAAACAACACATTACTATTGGATAGTTTTAATACAACCCATTTTTATAATATAAGTTCATCTACGGGGTATATTGATATATCAACTCAAATGTTAGAAAATGCAGTATATGAGGTTACTTTTAGTTTGAGTTCTTCAAGCGCAAGTAATGATGACTTTTACTTTTATCCAAATTCTACAGGGTATGGAGGAAGTACATTTTATACAACATATCAACAGACAACTGCAACTCCAACATTACAATTATCATCAACAAATGCCTCTTATTTCTCCTTTGATTTTGTAAGCGGAAGTATCGGATGGGATCCTGTAGGTAAATTGACAATATATAATGTAAGAAGTGCTAAGAAAATGTTGTTTAGCGGAGGAGATACTACAGCTCCTATAGTAGGTCAGGGTTATTGGACTAATAATACAGGGTTTACCCAGACAAGTGGTTCTAATATTGTATATGATACAACAACCGTTTGGAATACTGTAGGTAGATTACAGTTTGGAACTATTACATTCTCAAATTGGAATGTATGGGTTAGAAGAATTGCATAAATAAAAAATATTTATATTATTTGTATTAATATAAATAATGTCAGGAAGCATTAAATTTTTAAGTAGTAATTCAACCCCTGGTTCAAGAGTTGGAGTTGGTATTAGCAGTATTGTAGGACCTACCGGTCCTGCTGGAGCTTTTGGCGGTCCTCAAGGTAATCAAGGTATTTCTGGTCTTCAAGGTTCTCAAGGTTTAATAGGTTTTCAAGGCTTAGTTGGAACTGGAGCTATTGGTAGTCAAGGTTTTCAGGGTAATCAAGGATTTCGAGGATTTCAGGGTAATCAAGGTCTTAAAGGTGATGTAGGACAAGGTTTTGTTGTTTTTGCAAATGCTAATTCTTATACTGGTTTAAATAATGTTATTGCAACAGGAGGAAATTTAGGTCAATTTGTTCTTGTTTTAGGAGGAGATTTATTTGTTTATTCTGGAACTGGGGCAGGTACAACAGGTCCTGGTAATTCTTATGGATATGCAGGTGATGTTACTGATGAAAGTAAACTTATAGGATTTCAGGGTAATCAAGGTTTAAGAGGAACAACAGGAGCACAAGGATTTCAAGGTATAGCAGGAACAACAGGAACTAATGGTGTTCAAGGGTCTCAGGGTCCTGCAGGAGCGGGAGGAAGTGGTACAGGAACATCACAATGGAATTCATCTACAGGAGGTATAATATATTATAATTCTGGAAGTGTGGGTATTGGTAAGGCAAATCCTACAACTACTCTTGATGTACTAGGAAATATGTCTATAGTAGGAAATACAATTATGACTGGTACTCTAAATATATCTGGTAATATTACTTGTACAAATACTGGATCTTTAATTAACCCGACTTTACAAAATTATAGAGAAACAGTATTTTTAGGCACATTTGGAGGTGCATATATTATAAATTGTAATACGGGAAATAACTTTGCATTAACTATGTCTTCAGGGTCAAATTCTCTTTCATTTATAAATCCGGCCGCAACAGGAACATTAACTAACATAAATTTATTCTTAACACAAAGTGCCTCTGGTAATTGTGTTGTTTCTTGGCCAGCTTCTGTCAGTTGGGGTAATCCTTCAACTCCTATTCTTTCAACTACTGGAAATGCTACAGATTTATTGACATTTACCACTTTTACAGGCGGAAGTAAATGGTTAGGTTTCTTGGCCGGAAGAGGATTTTAGTCACGGGAGTGCCATAACAAAACCTACCAGTTTTATAAAAGTATCAGGCTCGTAGAGCCTGTATTCTTATAAAAACAGGTTGATTTTGATATGCATCACACGATAATTTTCTTTTATTATTTATCTTAATAATAAAAAAGAAATGCCTTTGTTATTTCAAAGAGACACTTTATATAATTATGGGGGAATTTCACCTAATAACTTAGTTTCTTATATTTCTACATATAACCCCATTTATTCTTCATCTGGAGGTTATTTTGGAACTGGAACTACTGTATATGATTTAACCATAAATAACAATAATTTTAGTATAAATAATTTTTATGGTTATTCAGGAGGTATAACTCTTCCAGGTAATAATACATATCTTATATCGTCAAGTGACCTGATAAGTTATTTTCCTTCATTTAACAATCAAACACAAGAAGTGTGGTTTAAGAATTCCTTTTTTGGACAAACTGGAAGCGGTATTATACTAGCAGAACTGGGTCAAAATACCATAAATACATCTTGGCATTACTCTCAAATTGAAATAGTTGGTAATACAGGTTATATTGGAGTATGGAACGGTGTTATAAATAAAATACCTGTAGGAAGCTTTAATGATGGTAGTTGGAACTGTATAACTTGGAGATATGATGGTACAGGATTAACAGGTTTTGTTAATGGGTCAAAAATTACATCTATAAACGCATCAAGAACATACCCTTCAAGTCTTTATCAAGCTATTGGACCAACTGACAGCACAAATATGGGAAATGGTACATATTATAAAGGTCAAATAGGAAGTTACAAATTATATAATAGAGCTATAACAGATAGTGAGATTCTTCAAAATTATAATTATGAAAAACAATTCTTTAAAAGAAGTGTAAGAGTAAATATTATAGGACCAGGGGAAACAGCTTCTTATTACTCTGATATTCTAACAAAAATAACAACAGCTATGAGTTCTTTGTACCCATCCATTCAATTAATAATAACACAAAATAACAGTTCAACTTATTCTGGAAGTGATTTATCAGTATCAACTTATGATTGTATTTTTATATTTAGTGATGGCAATTATTCAAACTCTTCATTAGGTACAAATATAAATAATTATGTAAGCTCAGGAGGAGGGTTAGTTATTTCTGTATTCACAATAGCATCTGTTAGATTAACAAATTTTACATATACAAACTGTCCTGTAGCTTTCCCTGGAAATCAAACTATGACATCATCATCCTTAGGTTCTTATACTTCAAGTGATCCTTTAATGAATGGAGTTTCTACTTTTAATCCTGGAACATCAAAATATGGAGCTGGTGGCTTAACTCTAAATTCAGGTGCAACTACAGTAGCTTCATATAATGATGGAAATATTTTAGTTGCAAAACAAACTATAGGAAGTGCTAGAACTGTAGCTCTTAACTTTTTCCCTCCATCTTCAACTGCAAGAAGTGATTTTTGGACGGCCTCAACTGATGGTGGTAAGATTATGACTAATGCTATAATTTGGTCTGGAAAAGGTATTTAATTTTCTTTTATTATTTATCTTAATAATAAAAGAGATGCCTTTATTATTTCAAAGAGATAGTTTGTATAATTATGGGGGAATTGCACCTAATAACTTAGTTTCTTATCAAACTACTTATAGACCTACTTATTACGTTTCAACAGGAGCTTATTTTGGAACTGGAAGTACGTGGTATGATTTAAGCTTAAATAACAATAGTTCTACACTATTTAATACATCTTATTCTGGGGCAATTTCATTTAACGGAATTGGTTCTTCAACTGGTGGTTATATTGTAAGTTCTAATTTAGTAAATTATTTTACAGGGTCTTTTGAAGAAACTCAAGAAATATGGTTTAGAAATTCTTTTTATAATCAATCAGGGACAAATGGAGTTATAATATCCCATTTAGGTTCAAGTATCCCAAATTCAGGTTATCATTTTACTAATTTTGAAATTTACGGCCAAACAGGTTATGTTGGACTTTATGCTTCAACTGGTATTCAAAGTACTCCTGTTGATACATACACTAACGGAAACTGGAATTGTATGGCTTGGACTTATAGTAATAATTTATTATCAGTATATTCTAACGGTGTAAAGAAGAATACAATTACTTTTAGCAGAATTCCACCTTCTCCTGAGTATTATATTTCATTAGGAACATCTGACACAACTTTTATGTATTCTGGAGCTTATTATAGGGGACAAATTGGTTCTTTTAAAGTTTATAATAGAGCTTTAATTGATAGAGAATTGTTACAGAATTATAATTATGAAAGACAATTTTTTAGTCTTTTAACACAGGGTAATGCTATTACAACAATGTCAATAACCGGTTTAAGTAATTTGACAGGAGCTCAAGGTCAAGATGATTTAGGTGTAACTATACCTGGAATTACATTTAACTTTTACTTTTTTGGAACTAATTATGGTAATGGGGCTAATTCAGGTATATATTGGAGTACAAATCAAGTTCTTGGTTTTGGAACTCCTGATAATACTATAGCTTGGACCGCAACTACAGGAAAAGGTATTTTAATTGGTAATGCTGATAGAAGAACAAATAACTTTTATTATTCAACCACTCAATCAGCTAGTGGATACTCTTATCTTAACTGTTTATTGTTCGGTCAAAATGTTTATAATGATGGTGTGACTAATGCTGTACAATACCAATTAAGAATTATAAGGGGTTCGTCTTCACAATATGTTGAAGTTAGATGTAAACAAGCACCTTCTACAGCAGGAGCTTATAACATAACAAATGGGTCAGCTTTCCAGAACACTTTTATATCTCCATTTACAAATATGGTTAATAACCAAAGTTTTGTGTTAGAGAGTGATTTGAACGGTAATAACTGGAAACTATATAATAACTATTACATTAATTTGTAAAAAACTCTTTTATAAAAAATATTTTTTATAAAAAAGTATATTATAAAGATGCCTACAGGAATAAAATTCATTTCATCTTTAATAGGAGGCCCTTCTACTGTTGGTGTTGGTCTTTCAACAATTGTAGGACCTACAGGTCCTGCTGGCGCTTTTGGAGGCCCTCAAGGTAATCAAGGCCCACCAGGTAGTGGTTCAAGTACAGGATCGCAAGGATTCCAAGGCTTTCAAGGATTCCAAGGCTTTCAAGGATTCCAAGGTTTAATTGGAAGTACTGGTTCTATTGGTCTTCAGGGTAATCAAGGTTTAGTCGGTCAAGGATTTAAAGTTTTTGCAAATACTAATTCTTATACTGGATTAAATACTGTTATAGCAACAGGGGGAAATGTAGGTCAATTTGTTCTTGTTTTAGGAGGTGATTTGTTTGTTTATTCAGGAACAGGTGCAGGTACAACAGGTCCCGGTAATTCATACGGTTATGCAGGAGATGTTACAGATGAAAGCAAATTAATAGGAGTTCAAGGTCCTGTTGGTAATCAAGGTAATCAAGGATTTCAAGGATTTCAAGGTAATCAAGGATTTCAAGGTAATCAAGGATTTCAAGGTAATCAGGGTAATCAGGGTAATCAAGGTAATCAAGGATTTCAAGGTAATCAAGGTTTAGTTGGTTCTACAGGTTCAATTGGTAATCAAGGTAATCAAGGTAATCAAGGTAATCAAGGTAATCAAGGTAATCAAGGTAATCAAGGTAATCAAGGTAATCAAGGATTTCAAGGTAATCAAGGATTTCAAGGATTTCAAGGTAATCAAGGTTTAGTTGGTTCTACAGGTTCAATTGGTAATCAAGGATCAGCTGGTCCTACTGGTTCAATTGGTAATCAAGGATCAGCTGGTCCTACTGGTTCTTTTGGTCCTCAAGGTGATGTAGGACAAGGTTTTAAAGTTTTTGCAAATACTAATTCTTATACTGGTTTAAATACTATTATAGCTACAGGAGGAAATATAGGTCAATTTGTCCTTGTTTTAGGAGGAGATTTATTTGTTTATTCAGGAACAGGAGCAGGTACAACAGGTCCTGGTAATTCATATGGATATGCAGGTGATGTTACAGATGAAAGTAAATTAGTGGGATTACAAGGCCCTGTTGGTTTCCAAGGACCTCAAGGTTTCCAAGGTTTCCAAGGTTTCCAAGGTTTTCAGGGTATAGTTGGCCCTACAGGTGTAGGAGGAGCGTTAGGTTATTATGGGTCATTTTATGATACAACAATACAAGCTATTACAATAGCAAATACAGGCTATGTTATGACTTATAATACAACAGCAGAAGCTAATGGTATAAATATAAGTAATGGAAGTAGAATTAACTTTCAAAATGGGGGTGTTTATAACTTACAATTCTCAGCACAATTTGATAAAACAGATAGCGGAACTGACACAGTCGATGTGTGGTTGAGAAAGAATAGTATAAATGTTCCTTATAGTAATACTCGTTTAACAAGTGTTGGAAATAATGACAAGATGGTTGCATCTTGGAATTTTATGCAAACAGTTTCAGCTAATGATTATCTTGAATTAGTTTGGGGTAGTAATGATATTGGTTTTAGAATATATTCAGAAACAGGAACTATTAACCCTGTAAGACCTGAAATTCCATCTGTTATTTTAACAGTTCAACAGGTTATGAATACTCAGCTTGGTCCTACAGGAGCAAATGGAGTTCAAGGTCCTCAAGGATTAATTGGAAGTACTGGTTCAATTGGCCCTGCAAACTTTACTATTATACCTACTTCTAATGATATTCTTCCAACTACAAATAGTGTTATAAAGACATTAAATGATGGAACCCCTGACTACATATTAACATATGAAGGTTACTCAAACGCTTATTTAACATTTTCAGCAAACGTAACGTTAAACTATCAAGAAATTGGTCTTAATATATCTGGTCCAACAATAGATTATGCATTCCTCTTCCATCAAGCTATTGGTTCTGTTTATTCCACAATAAACGGTGGAGCAAGAACCAATTTAGGTACTTATAATTCAACTGATATTTATACATTAACTCTCACAAATAATGGGGTAAATTGGTATGTTAATGGTATATTAAAAGATTCTATAAATACATCTCCTACTGCAGGTATGTATAAAGCACAATTTACTTTATCAAAAACAAATGATACTGTTTCTAATATAGCTTTTGGTTATCTTCAACAAGGTCCTACTGGCCCTGCTGGTGTTGGTGGTGTTGGAGGTATATCGTCTCAATTTATATTTAATGACAACGGACAAGCTACTGGTAGTTTTAATGCCTTATATTTTACTGGAACTTCTACTGGAAGTAATATTTATGCAGGAAGTTCTATTATCCCTTCAGTAACAGAAGTTTATAATTTAGGGTCTCCGGACAACTTATGGAAGTCTATTTATATTTCTACAGGAACTATTTTCGTTGGACCTACAGGAACCCTTAGTTTAGATAATAATGGTATTATATCATCTGCAGCTGGTTTTTCAACACCATTTTTAACAGTTGGTTCTACTAATCCTGGAGCTGGTATCAAACTTTATAACAATCAAAACAAATTGTGGTTCCAAAATCAAAGTGGCGCATCTGGCCCTGTAAGTAACTGGAATATTACATCAAGTAATAATATTTATTTTACAGGTGCAAATGTCGGTATAGGAACTGAAACGCCAAACTATCCTCTTACCGTTAAAGGTGTTATATACTGTGAAGGTTTAACAGGAACAAACTTACCAGTTGGTCCGCAAGGTGTTGGTTTTACAACAATATCAAACTACGGTAATAATAGGTTATTAATATCCACAGGAACATCAGCAAATTCAGCAGTAGCTTACTCTAACTTAACATATGATGGAACTAAATTATCAATGCCTAATATAGCTGTATCAAGCAATGAAATATGGATAGGTAATTCAGCTGGTGCAAACTCCTCTTCTGCAACAGGAGCAAATGCTGTTGGTATAGGTAGAACTGCAGGTCAATATAATCAAGGATATGCTGCTGTATCTATCGGATATAATGCGGGTTCAAATTTACAAGGAACAAGTGCCGTAGCTATAGGTCCTAATTCAGGTAATGGTGGTGACAATACAACTCCAACTAACGGTCAAGGCGTATCTGCAGTTGCTATTGGAGATCATTCAGGTTGGCAAAGTCAAGGAACAAACAGTGTATCTATGGGAACATATTCAGGTTATTTACAACAAGGAGCTAATAGTATTGCAATAGGTAATTATACAGCTTGGCATTATCAAGGAGTAAATGCTGTGGCAATAGGTCCAGGAGCAGGTTATGTATCACAAGGTAATTACTCTGTTGCAATAGGTAATAGTGCTGGTAATTCAAATCAAGCAGCAAATAGTATAGTTATGAATGCAAATAGTAGTGCATTGAATGCTACTGGAAGTGGTTTCTTTGTTAATCCTGTTAATACTTATACTCAACCTGGCGTGATGACATATAATCCATCAACAAGTGAAATAGCTTATTCTGCAACAACAGCTTCAATACCTAACTTAACAGTAACAACTATGACCGGAACCACAATAAATGCAGATAGAATAAATGTAGGTAAAGGTGGTATATTTTTCTCTACAGGCTCAAATACTGGTTGTTTTATCGGAGGATTAAATTATAATTCTTCAGGTGCAAACCATTACCTTTATTACAATTCAGTAACAAGTGAGGTAATTCAAGCTTCACCTTATTATTTCTTTTCATACTCAACAGGAACTCAAATATTTACAGGCGCAAACACATTTTATCCTGTAGGAATTGATACAAATAACATAATATATCACGACTGGAACCATACATCTAAAAGCTCTCTGTTTACGGGTTCATTTAAAAATACAACAACCTTAAATATAGCTTATTCATTACAATGGCACGCGACAAATAATCAGCCTTATCAATGTGCTGCTTGTATGTATTTAGACGGTTCATCTATACTTGGAAGTTATAGGTCTCATGCAATAAGAGATAATGGAAGTGAATTTACACTTACTAATGATTTCGTAGTTGTTGTTCCGGCTGGAGATCATACTTTAGAATTAAGAGCTGCAGTTCAAGACACAAGTATTCAGTTAGGAGGTGTACCTTTTTTAACTCCTCCAGGAAACAGTTATTCTTCTGTTAATATAAGATGTACAAGAGTTATATAAGCTTAAAGATAACTCATAATTAATAATAAAAGATGATTAAGTTTTTATTATTAGCTTTAGCATTAGTAGGAGGAGCAAATTCTCAGTTGTTACGGGGAGTGCCATCTCTATCACCCCTTCGGGATTCCGTTTCCCTTCTGGAAACAAATCAGGTTGATTTAGAGATGCACCACACGATACGTTCAACTAACCCTGAAAATGGTTGTATTACATTCTCTGTTGGTCAAGGTACAGGGTGTGATTGGATGTGTAATTATTGTTCAAATATGCTTGGAACAAATAACTATTATTTTACCGATAATGTCTGTACTTATGAGACAGATGGTTGTGTAGGTAATCCTATTGCTGGAAAACAATATACTTGTTGTTCAGCTTCTGATGAAGAGTATAATGACGAATTGTAAATTTTTTATTTTGATTTTAAATAAAAAATTATTTTTTAAGCTTACTCATTTCAATTGAAGATGGAATATTAATTACGTGATTTTCAGGTTTTATTTCATCCTTTATCCATTTTTCTTTATTTATACCTCTATACCACCTCATTAATGCGTGAAAACCATCAGTTAAAAAGTTCTTATCTTTTGAGGCTTGTAATTTTATAAGTGAATTTGTGTCATTTAATAGCTTAATATACCCATCATATCTTAGTTTTAATTCAAGATGAGAAAATTCGAGAGTTTCCAAGGTATGGCCTTGTTCTATCCATTTAGTTAAAGTATCATTTACATCAGTGCTTTTTATATGAGGTTTAAAATAAGAATTAATTGTGGTTAAAATCATAGTTGTAAAACTAAGTATCATATATTGATCGTGTGATATTAAATTACCCGTAGAAGATGCATCTGCTGCTAAAAGGGCTGTTAATAAGGTTAAGGATAAATTTATAGGTGTAGATATATTAGTCCAAAATGAGGCACAATGCCAGGTTTTATTATAGTTAAAACCAATTCTTACGTTCAAGTATTCTTTTAAGCGTTCAATCTCTTTTTTATAAAATTCAGTTTCTTCTCTACTCATTTATTATCTTTTATGAAAGATAATAAATTTAAATAAAATAACTTATGTAATATAAAATGGGAAATATAGTTAATAGAAAGCTTACAAAAGATGATATTTGTTATGACTATATTATAGATGAACTTGTATCTAAAAAACATTATAATACAACTGAGGTAAAAACATATTGGAATTTTATGAATACAACTATAAAAAATAATGTTATAAAGATAGGTGATTTATATATTGCAATGTTAATAAAAGAAGATTGGTCTGATGACGATATAGACAGAATGATAATATCTGTTTTTGTTGAACCTTTATGTGGAACCACAAAATATATAAACAACGATTACGCAAAAACTTCTATCATTGAATCTGAATATGTTTTTATGGCTGGATTTAGCCATATAAATTTTTGTAAAATTATTTCATTTGTAACTTGTAATATAAAAACTGTGTTTGACAAAGAGTGCCCTTTCATAGATGCAATATGCGCTATGAAACCTTATAATACAGAACTTTTGAAAGATTTTAATAACATAAAAAATGATATTAAGTTTAACATTGGAATGATAAGTATATTTAAATGTATTCAATATTTTAAAGAGCTTGGGTATAAGTATATTTTATTAGAATGTAACAAGGACCTTATTTTTTATTATACACAATTATACTTTAAAGTAGGAACAAATCCTGATAATGACTATTCGAAATGTTTTAAGAATAGCGACAGACAGACAATACTAAATATAATAAATGAGAGTGATAAAAGGGCAGAAACTATAAACTTAAAAGATATAGAATATACTATGGCATATCATGGAGGAGAAAAAGGTGCTTCGTTGAAAGAGCAATTAGAATATATTCTTTTTTATATGTATTTTGACGTTGAAAAATACTATAATAAATTATATAGGTTTATAGAAGGACGATTTTATAATTTATTTGATACATATGAATTTAAAAAGATTTTTGATATGCCTTACACTAAGGATAAATCATTCGTTTTTTCTAAAAGATTTATGGAAAAAATTCTTCTTTACGATACGGGGAGTGCCATAACAAAATCAACCTGATTTTGTTATGCACCACACGATAACAAGTGAGTTTTAACATTATACTATATAATATTAAAACTTTATTCTTCATCTGCAAACACTAATTCTACCTTTTGATTTATTTTCCTAATTACTTCTTCCACTTTATGTCTCCCCACACGAATTCTTTTTTCTTCCATAAAGTTATAAAGAGCCTCTTCATCAATATCTTTATTTACATACTTCTTCATAAGGGGATAATCAATTCTAAATAATTTTCTTAATTCAACAAAACTGTTAATTTTCTCTTTATCATAACCTTCAATATTCTCTAATCTTCCATATTTTTTAATAAGTTCTAAAGCCTTTACTGGCCCGACTTTATACAACTTATTTTTTGCGTTATAATCACACCCAAATAAGAATGCCAAGTCAGTCATTTGTTCTTCGTCTATTTCAAGGGCTTCTAATATGTCATCAAGTTTTAAATGTTCAATCATCCCTGTTGTATCAACTGACAAAATAACATCCTTTGCCAAGTGCGCAAAACAATCACTATCACAAGATATAACAGCACTTCCTAATCCTTTTCTTATCATAGCACAACAGTATGTTTCAGCTTCATTTGGGGCTGTTTTAAAAGGAATACCCAATATATTTAACATATCTTTCAAAGCAGTGTAATCACTATCTCTAATATAAACCATTTGTTTTCTTAAAGATAAGACATATAATTCAAGCTCATTCAAGTCTTCTTCTGTTAAAGATCTATTTTCATTTGTTTGTTCATTCGCAAACTTCATTAAAGATTTCAACTTTGTATTCTCAGTCTTTTCTTTTATTGTCTTTAAACAATCCTTAACCAAGGTCATAGTTTCTTCGTCAGGAGTTGAACCTTCTCTAATGAGGGAAATTGCATTTTCAATAGTTTCAGCCTTATTTTTAATCTTATTTCTTTGCTCCTTTCTCATATCAGTTTCATCCTTTTTAGCATCTGGAGCTTGACCGTCAAAAATAGGAATAATATTTATTTTATTCTCCTTGAAAACGAGGAATAGTTGAAGCATAGCAGTAAGCCATCTTCCATCGTGTGTTCCGAAGATGATTACATACTTATAAATATAAGAGGATATATCAAAGAATATAGTGTTATGACTATATAATGAAATATGTTCAGTTTTAACTAACCCTGGATGTTTCTTTTTCACATAGCTTAAAAAACCATCGAGACCCATACTGTAAAAATGATTTAAAAGTGTATTTATATAATATAAATAAACCTTTAATTCAATTAAAAAAATGAGTTACAAAACACAATCAAAAGAAGAATTAATTGAGCGCATAAAAGACTTAGAAACTCAACTCTTAATTGAGACTGAAAAGTCTTCTTATTTGAAAGCAGAAAATGAAGGTTATAATCGCCTTATGGGATACAAGAATGATATGACATATGAGGAAAAGCTTAGACATAATCAAGAAAAAGAAAGGGAACAAAAAGACCTTGAAAATTCACTTGAAGAAAATAGTGTTAAAAGGGAATATTTAGCTGAAGTTGAAAATGAAGAACGTATGGTTGATATTGCTCTTGAAATGAATGAATTACACTTTGAATGTTCGGAACTTTTTAAAATCATTAAAAAAGGATTAGGGGCCCCTCTAAGTGAAAACGAATATATTGAGTATAAAAAGCATAAGAGAAATTTTTACTCTATTATAACCCATTTTTACTCTAATTTTAAGGGTGAGGAAAATATATTATCTGACTTATCAGAAGAAGAGAGCGATGAAGTCTCAAACAAGCTTATTGTATTTGATGTCTTAATTAAACTATTAAAAACGCAAAAACGAATTTATAAGTTGGATGAAGAGTTAAAAGGATTGTCTAAAAAGTGACCTTGGGTCGTTTAAAAAATAAAATTATTTACTTAAAATTAACCTTAATTATAAGTAAGAAAATGTATTATTACTATATTATAAATAATGAGCTTGTTAATAACGTTAAAGCTATGGAATGGATGAAGGAGAATGAAAACACAGAAGTTGTATGTAAAGAACATAATAGAAAATATAAGTATAGTAATGGTTATTTTACCTCTTACATTTATGGAATAGGATGGAAACGACTTACAACTTATTATAAAAGACTTCCAGAAACAAGTTATGAAGAGGCCATATTACGTTTTTTTGAAGAGAAACAATGGTGTTCTATCTAATATCGTGTGGTGCATATTGAAACCTTATTTACGGGATGATTTTCTTCTGCGGTTTCCGGTGCCTCGAGTCCGGTATTTAGGGCTTTTAACATACTTTCCCTTATTTTTCTTACCTGTTCTTTTGAGCTTACCAATTGCCTTACAATGAGCAATCATACTAAACCCTCTTGGTCTGCTACATTTGTTACCCGCGCTTCGCGCTCCTCGACTAGCCCCTTGGGCTAGTCTACTCAACTTACGACTACGATTACTACGTTTGCTACGCATTTTTATTATTTAAGAAATAATAAAAATTTAAATTTCTTGTAAAGGTTCTTGTAGAGCTCCATTAGCAATACAAAACTCTTCTATTTCTTTATTTCCATTTTTACGGGCTAATTCAATCTCACCTGCTTTTCCCGACATCCATACAGGGCATTTTTCATACACATACTTAACAAGTTCAATATCATTCCTATATACAGCTGAATGTAACGGAGTTTTCTCTTCTGGATATAATCTATGTTCGTACTTATATCCAGAGTCAAAATATGCTTTTGCGAAATCCATTCCTCCCATCTTTATAACATAAGGTAAAGTAGTATAATCATCTTTCACTTTGTTTTCCAAGGCATATTTAAACATTTCTAGATTTCTGTTTTCTGCGCTTGCGTAAAGGATATGATTAGGTAATATTATTCCTGCTTTTTCGTGAAGTTCTTTAACTTTGTTAAGATCATTTTCTTGAATTGCATCTGCCATTGTTAAAGTATCAATCGCATTTTTCTCAGCTAAAGGATTAGGGATATATTCTTCATATGGTTTAGGTGGTTTAGCAGGAGTTAAACCTGATCCTGGACCGCTATGGAATGTAGCTTTTTTGGACATCATACCTCCATCATCTTGAACTCCTGTGCTTACTTCAGGTAGTTTTTTAATACCTATATTTTCAAGGAGATTATTAAGGTCATTATGTGACTTTTTACTTTCCTTATATGAAAAATTGGCATATTGTAAGAAGACGAGAGATATGGTTGAAATTGCCCCACTAACAAAAGAGAGGGTTTGATATCCATAAACACCGGCAGCAAAAGAAGCAATGGAACCAAAGCCGATAAATATCTTGCTTGTAGTCTCAAATCTCATACCACGTTTCTTCCACATAACTCTATTATAAGAGTAGTCTTCAATTTCCTTCTTATAACCAGGCTTGATAATGTTGTTTACAATATGTTCTTTAAAGTCAATAGTTGCGTAATCAATTGAGGTCATACTTTATTATTATTTGTAGAAATAATAATAAAATTAAAAATAAATTAAAGAGGGTTAATACCAACACAAAAATGACTTTCATCTCCTATTTTTTTCTCAAACACTTGTCCTCCTAATTTAGTAACTTCATCTATCACCTCTTTTTGAGTTGCATTTATTCCGTTATCTTTTAACTCATTTATTAAGTATAAAATAAGAACGTGAGATGATATATTTTTAGAATACTTGTACATATTTTTTAACCTTACAATCAAGTCATTTTCTATAACAACTGTTTTCTTTTTAATTTCAGATTTAATTAACCTTTCTTTGGAAATAGTGTTAGTTAAAGCTAAATCTAAGATAGAAGAATTTAGTTTTTCATATTCTTTTTTAATGGTTAAAACTTCCTCATTTTTTAGCTCAACGAGTTCTCTGGTTGCTATAAGCTCTTCTTGTGTCAGTTTAAGATTTTCTTTTGTTAAGTCTAAAGCGTCTTCTGTTAATTTAAGAGTTTTTATCGTGTGGTGCATCTCTAAATCAAGGTTTAACTTTTCTTGTTTAAATATAATAGAATATATAGTTTTAATCATATCTTTTACGTCTCCGTTAAAGTATTCATTTCCGTATTCTTTTTTATGGATAAATTTTTGTTTAAAGACTTTTATAACTTGTTTTTCAAGTGAAAAACAATCATCTACTATAGTTAATAAAATAATTTCAGACCCTGAAGGATACTGTAAAAGTCTATCTGTAGGCGGATTTTGCTGAGTTCTACCTATTTTATAAGTATCTTCTCCTATACGAACAAATTCACGTTCTTTTATGAGATAAATATAGTCTCTCTTTATATTCTTATAATCACACATCTTTTAATTATAAAAATAATTTTCTTTAAGCTTGAAAAATAGCGTTTACGGAGAGTGGCTTGCTGTATCATAACAAAAACTACGGGGAGTGCCATCACTAAACCTACCAAATTTTATAGAAGTATCAGGCTCTACGAGCCTGTATTCTTATAAAAATAAGGTTGATTTAGAGATGCACCACACGATACCAATTTTTACGGGGAATGAGAGACCCAGGGTCTTGCACCACGTGATAATAATATTAGCTAATCTTATAAAGGCTTTATCCGACTGAATTTCTATTATTTTATTATTAAAGTATATCTTATACTTTAA
>Ga0214921_10001105_pt1 | contig 46850 bp, 43 predicted proteins | sample LL1505_MetaG_FD_177992 | JGI IMG/M metagenome (GOLD analysis project Ga0214921, IMG submission 177992) | Freshwater microbial communities from Lake Lanier, Atlanta, Georgia, United States - LL-1505 | ecosystem: Environmental > Aquatic > Freshwater > Lake | place: USA: Georgia | collected... | reverse complement strand
TTGCTTGTTTATTTTCAATAATTACAATAGGTGTTTCCCATGTTACTGATTTTACCGCGGTATCAATCAAACCAACTCTACCACCCATTGCATGGAAGAATAATTCTTGTGGTGAAAGACCATTGATATATGAACTTTCAACAAATCCTCTTGCTAATGGTGAATCGTCGAATTTGGTGAAATGTGGCAAAGTTCTTTGTTCAAAACCATAAGGAATACGCTTACCATCTACGTTTTGTTGTCCCAAACATGAAATCATTTGTGCGATGTTGAGCTCACTACCTTTTGAACCCGCATTTTCCATAATAACAAAACGATTATCTTTGTTTAAACTCTTTAAACCAATTTTACCTGCTTCTGCTGATGCTTGATTCAGAATATTATTTACTTGGGTTTCGAATTCTTCTTGATTTGTTTTTCCTGTGTTATTTTCAAATATACCGATTTGTGTTTGGTCGATCAATTTTTTTACATCTTTCTTCTTTTCTGTAATGACTTGGATAATGGATTGATTTGTTTTATTATCCGAAATTAAATCACTGATTCCTACACTATAAGCACTCGATTTCATGTATTCTGTTACAATATTTTGTAAATCATCGATGAAATCAGAGGCTGTCATGTTTCCAAAATCATTACATGTTCTTTGAATAAGGCCTTTTGTACCTGCACCTAATGTGCTCTTATCCAATTGACCACGAATGTATTTTCCGTTTTTAATTTCAATCACTTGATTTGATTTTGTGAAATCATCATTATCGCCAAATCTCTTTGTCTTATATTGGATCGACATTGGGGGCATGATTTGTGATAATATTTCAAAACTTGATATTTTTTTATCTTTTCCCTTCTCAAAAAGGGCTTTTTCATTTACACGATTAAACATCATTAATAAGTTCATTGCATCTCTTGCTGTAAAATTGACATTTTCTCGTGTAAATCTGAAACAACCCAACATTGAATCCTGGAATATACCAATAATCGCCGAATTGTTGGCTGGACTAATTAGTTGGTATGGCACGGCTGCCAAATTCCTTAATTCGGATTCGGATTCAACGTCCTGGGCCATGTGCAAATTCATTTCGTCTCCATCGAACTTTTCGCACCATATATGGTCTGGTAAATTTTGTATTTATATTAATTTATTTTTACCAGGCTAAATATAATGCACCCTCTATGTTTCCAAAGAGGAAGGACTGTACCTTAAGCAAACTCGGGATGGCTAGTCCTTCATTGTTCACCAACACCTCAGCAGTCTCTGAGTGCCTGTCGTATCCTACCATAACGGACTTAGACAGTAGCACTGCGGATTACCCATCTATCCTTCACATTATTACCTTTGGGATCGGCTATTAACCGAGTTCCTCACAGACGTTTCCTGTAGTGAGTGGTAGTGAAAGGCTTTAGGGACTTCCCGCATCAAGGTGTTTCGCAAATAAATCAATAAATTTTTGAGGCATTTCTATATTATTTTTTTTATGATATTCTAATAAGTTGGATACATGTTGTTGAATTTGTGATTGCAATATTTTATTATTTTTGGATAAATTTTCTTTCACAGATAAAGGCATCGTATTTCTCCAATTAAAAGCGATAAGCTGTTGTTCATCATCAGTTAAATCAAATTTAGACAAAGGAATTACATGGTCGATATGCCATTCCTTTCCATAGTTTTCAAATGTATATTTTGTATCGACATTTAAGATCCAATCAAGGTAAAACGTACAATTGCAGCCAAGATATTCTATCGTATGTTTATATTTTCTTTTTAAACATGATAATATCCTGCTTCTAATTGATCTTACTATGGTAGATATTGGTTCGTCTCTTTCACAATCTTTACATTTTAAACGATTGTGTCTAAATCTTTCTTTTGATTTGATAACTTTGCAATATTTACATAATTTGTTATCGATTCCAATAGCTTCTTGTTGTTGTGCTCTTAATTTTTGTCGCTCAATTGTTTTATTACGTTTATATTCTTTACATTGTGAAAGATGTTTTTCACGACATTTTTCATCTGAATGATATTGAAATCTTCTTTGTTGATTTTTTTTCATACGATATTCTTTATCATTATTGTATTTCAATCTTCTTATTTCATTATTACAATCTTTACATTGTGATCTATTTTTGCGAAATCGCAAAATAGATTTTTCATTATTGCATTTCACGCAGACAATTGTTAAGCTAGTATCCGCCATGTATATTATCATATCATATTTTTTATATTGTTTTCCTCAATTATTAATTTATTCACTAGGGAGTTTCACGCTTTTCACGCTCCCTGTTGCAGACCTCGATGGAATGTGACCATATATAGTCACAAAATTTGATCTGCGTTGTATGGTTTGGTCTAAATACAATCCTTACCATTTCTGGTAAGGCTGGACTGTATCTTACATCAATTCTAGGTGACTGACCTATCATTATTGACGGACCCCCGTTCAGTCTCTGAATGCCTTCCATAGTCTAGTCATAACGACATTAGGAAGTAACACTGCGGATTACCCAATCCTTTACATTCTTACCGTCGGGTTCGGTTATTAACCGAGATCCTCACGAAGGTTTCCCATATGTGAGTGGTAGTAAAGGCTCTAAGGGACTTCCCGCATCAAGGGGTCTCGCTTATATCTTTTTCAAAATATAAACTAGGGAGTAACACGCTTTTCACGCTCCCTGTTGCTAACACCAAGTCTATCAGCTACGTTCATTCTAAATGTGTCACCACGTTTCATAATTCGCGCGATATGACACATCATACTCATTCTGTGTAATGTTGGCTGTCTATTGAATAGGATTGGATCGCCATCCATCATATGACGGTGGACAACATCACCCTCTTCTAAAACAATAGAAGCTCTATCAATATATCGCAACGTAATTGAATCGCCGTTCTTCTTCTCCAGAATTTTTGCACCTGGATGCACCTCTGGACCATTTCGAACCAATTTCGTCAAAAACGCTTTATTCGCGCTATTCACGACAACTGGCTTGGTAATATTCTTGGCAATCTTCATTGGAATACCCAATTCTCGAATCGAGATATTCGGATCCGCAGTAATAACGGAACGAGCACTAAAATCGACTCTTTTCGCCATTAAATTACCCCTCATACGACCCCCTTTTCCATTCAAACGATCTTTGATTGATTTCAATGGCCTACCAGAACGTTGCGCAACAGAAGCAACACCCGGTATTTTATTATCAACCTGTGTAGCAATATAATATTGCAAAACAGTTGTCCAATCATCAATCACATTTGAAGGCGCATTATTTTGAATCTTATCCTGTAATGTTTTGTTTGTTTTAATAATATTTACTAAAATATGACTAAGATCATCTTCACTTCTTTGTTGGGCATCATGTTTCACAGATGGTCGAACAGCTGGTGGTGGAACTGCCATGACTTGACAAACCATCCAATCTGGACGCGACCAAATAGGACTAAAACCCATAAATGAAACATCTTCATCTGATATTCTTTTGAATATTTTCAAAACAATTTCAGGAGTTAGCTTGATTACAATATTTTCATCTGTTTCTTCATTACCATCATTTTTCCATTCGGCGAAAATACTAGACAACCCTTCTTTACGAATTTTGTTTGGTTGCAAACATCCACAACCATCTTCCGTATCTTCCCCACAACGTCTAATTTTACTGGCCAATGCAAAAACATACTTCCACCTTGCTTCACCCATCAATTTCAATGCTTGTTTGTATTTTTGTTTACTTACTAAAAGCTTACTGCATTTAAAACAAACACATCTCAGTACTTTTAGAATTGTACTCAAATATTGAATATAAAACACGGGTCGTGCTAGTTCAATATGTCCGAAATAACCAGGTGTCTGCATGTAATCTAAACCATCCGTTGGACAAATTAATCCAGGTTCTAAGACACCCATGCGAGGATCAAATAAACCACCAATCACTGGTTTGTTATTTATGTATGTATCTCTGCTGGTAATTTCTGCAACAGAACCTTTTCGAATTTCATCTGGAGATAACATACTAAACTGGACACCAATAATTTTAGAATAATTTTTTAGTGCAACCTGTTTATTATTAACATTTGTAGTTGTGGTTAAAGCTTTATTCGACATGGTATTTTAAGTATTAGAAATTAAACAATTACTATATACTTTATGTCTTCCTTATTATTATAAGATATATTTAGATTGTTTATTATTGTATTATTATTAATTTTATTTGTACTTCGATTTGTTGTGTGCGTTAATTTTGGTTAATCTCCGACAAACGAATCAATTTTATTTTAATTTTATGAGTAAAAAAACTTAAAAACTAAAATAAATAAAAAATTGATTTGGTTTTTATTTTTGTTGGATACCACAAAAAATACAAACTTGTCTTATAATCATATAACTTTTGAAATTTTACAACACTTGCTTTATTTAAACTTCTAAATATCCAACATCCAATATCCAATATCAAAATGGTCAAACAAATTAAAACCTCTGTTACATCAAAATCCCAATTATCAAAAAATGCTGATAAATCCAAAAACAGAAAACGCGACGAATCCAGTGATGAGGAATCTGATATTGAATTAGGTTCTGATTCTGAATGGTCAACTGACGATGAAGAGGATGATGATGAAGAATTTGATCCAGAAGAAGAAGATGAATCAATTGACTCACATGAATATAGACGTTTTTTGAAAAAAATGTTCCCATCGAAACATTTGGAAAAAACAGTTAAATTAGGTGACAAAATTAAAAAAAATGCAAAAAAGAATAGAAAAGACGAATCTTCCGAAAGTGAATCGTCTGAGGATGAGGAAGAAGAGGAAGTAAAACACAAAAAAACAAAATCAAAAACACCTGCTAAATCCAAACGTGAATCAACATCATCATCATCAAAATCAAAATCTTCTTCGAAATCAAAAAATCGCAAGAGTAAAGATGAAAGTGAAGACGACGATTCTGAAGATGAAGACGATAAATCAAATAACGTAAATATTATATTAACCATTGGAGGGGAGGATAATTATGAATATGTTTATGACGATGATGAAGATGATTTAGATGAGCAATATGAAGATGAATTTTATGAAACTGAAGATGAAGATGTAGATGAAGATGTTTCAGAATGTAGTGAAACTGAATCAGAATCAGATTCAGAATCAGAATCTGATAATGATGAAGAATTATTAAAGAAAAAATGCAATAAAAATAAATCAAAAGATGAAAAAACCAAGGGTAAATCTAAAGACGAAAAATCTAAAGAAAAATCCAAGGACAAGAAAACAAAAAAAACAGTAAAAGAAGAAAAATCCAAGGACAAGAAAACCAAAGGCGAAAAAACAACGTCAAAACCAGACGTAGAAACACCAGATAAAAAAGACATAGCGGAAAAAACATTGGAGATTTTAAACAGTAAAGAAAACAAAGATAAGAGTGACGAAGAACTTTTAAAACAATTACAAGAAATCTGTAAAACTTCCAATTCTGATATAGCAAAAACATGTTTAAAAGCATGTGAAAAAAAACTAAAATACGAAAAGAAAATGGCAGAAAAACGTGAAAAACGTCAATCAGAGAAAAATTCGCGTATTTTCAATCATATCATTCATAATAAAAATACAATGAATGATAAATCCGTTTTCACTGAAATGGCTATTCCAGAACAAAAAAAATTAATCAAAGAATTACGCGAAATTAACAAAATAACCAGAATCGAAAAACCATATCGAATTTCCATATTAGAATCAGATATTCCACTTCAATTCAAAGCAATTGCTATGAAAAAGGTAAATGCACTTCGTTATGCTGAACCAGGAAGCGGTGAATATTCAAAATTGAAAGGTTGGATCGATACGTTTATGTCCATTCCTTTCGGTAATTACAGAACACTTCCAGTCAATATAGCAGATGGCGTTGAAAAATGTCATGAATTCATGGAACAAGCTCAAAAAACACTCAACGACGCTGTTTATGGTTTAAATGACGCAAAAATGCAAATCATGCAAATGTTCGGTCAGTTAATAACAAACCCAAACGCAATTGGAACTGCTATTGCAATCAAGGGTCCTATGGGTACTGGAAAAACATCCATTGTCAAAGAAGGCGTCAGTAAGATTTTGAATCGACCTTTCGCATTTATCGCACTAGGCGGTGCAACTGACAGTTCTTTCCTAGAAGGTCATTCTTATACTTATGAAGGCAGTGTCTGGGGTAAAATTGTCCAAATTATCATTGACAGTAAATGCATGAATCCAGTTATCTATTTTGATGAATTAGATAAAATCAGTGATACTCCAAAAGGTGAAGAAATTGCCGGAATATTGACACATTTAACAGATACATCTCAAAATAGTCAATTTCACGATAAATATTTCGCGGATATTGATTTCGATTTAAGTAAATGTTTATTCATATTCAGTTACAATGACGAATCCAAAGTAAATCCTATTTTACGTGATCGTATGTATTGTATTCAAACCAAGGGATATGATAAAAAGCAAAAAACTGTTATCTCTTATCAGTATTTATTGCCAAAAATTCAGGAACAAGTAAAATTTACTAGTGATGAAATTATATTACCAGAAGATTCTATTCACTATATTATTGAAAATCATTGTAATAAAGAAGATGGTGTTCGTTCATTAAAGAGATGTTTGGAAATTATTCACACAAAATTGAATCTTTACAGATTGATGAAGCCTGGGTCCAATTTATTTGAAGAAGATATGTCTATGAAGGTAGAATTCCCATTTACAATAACAAAAGATATAGTCGATAAACTGATAAAAAAAGAACGCGATGACAATATGGCAATTCGAGGTATGTACGTTTAATTTATTTGAAGATTAGGTTAATTTGTAATATGTAATATGTAATATGTAATATGTAATTTATAACTAAATATAACTATATTTTTTATTTGCGTAGTATATACAATAGCAATAGCAATGGCAATGGCAAATAATCGCACACGCAGTAGAAAAACCAAAAAACCAAAACACATTCTAGAAGACGGTTTCCTGGCGAATGTTGCAAAGCAACCATGGGAGGCATTCAACATTGGTACGTTGAAATGTTTGAAAAACTCGGCTGGATGATTTTAGCAAAATCAAAAGGTATGACTGATAAAACAAACACCTATATAAATTCTCTTTATCGATTAAAAATGGCACTAGAACAAAAAATAGATTCAGTCAATAATACAGATGGTAAGAATGATCTAGTTATTATGTTGGAAAATGTCAGAATATTGATTCGTCATGTTGAAAAAGATTTTAGATAAAAATATATTATGAATTAAATATAATGAATCATAATATATCAATCATTGTAAAAGAAACAATGGACAAAATTATTACAAAAATTGAAACAAATGCTACAAATAAAAAACATGTTTCCTTTTTTGATTTTAACGATATTATCATCGTTGAACCAATAAATGACACCGAATATTATTCTAACAAAAGAGAATTATGGTGGTCAAAATTCGAGTGTTTTTATTTTTTGAAAAATTCTAGAGATGAGATTTTACAATTCATGTATGATTATAAAAATAATACAAATATAGATCTATCAGTCAAAGATGCTATTCAGTTATTATATCAAGAATTGTAATTTATGTAAAGTATTTTAATATTCTGAATAAGGGACATTATTTCCTGCACGAGTTTGCAGATAATTATATTGATTTGGAGTCATACATGCACAACCCATAGAATTGGTATAAAAACTAGGGCAACATTCTGGTTTGAATGGTGTTGTTGCAAACATATCTAACTCACCTTCTGGTAATGGAATTGGTTGTTTCGGACGACCTAAAATATCGGCTACACCTTTGCCATAAGTACCGTCACACTTAACTACTAAATCTGGCTGATTCCAACTGTTTATATCTATTGTAGCTGTACCACCTGGACTTCCTAAATTGTATGGTGATGATTGTCCATAATTAATGTTGGCTGGTGTAAATCCTTCCACACTTTTTTTATTAGCAGTAACTTTATTAACAACTACCGCCTTACCTACCTTCTTACCTACCTTCTTAACTAGATCTGCCTTTGCTTGTTGATTTTTTTGATTTGTTTGATTTGTTAATTTCTCAACTATCTTACTAGCGCTCATTTTTGAACATGAACATACCACATGACCAGTTAATATGATAATTAAAATAACAATTAATAATATTGTATTTATTCTTTTACTTAAAAAATCACCTAATCTAAAGCTTTTTAAATTAAATTTCATAATTTATATAATACATCTAGAAAAAAGATAATTATAAATCATGAGAATATCACACTTGAAATTAAAATGGTGGTCTCAATTTTGGTGGATTTGGGGCTTCTTCATATGATATATCTAATGCTATCTTGAGAACATGTGCAATCTCTCCATAAATAACTGCAATTATTATATATGTTACTAAAAATATTGAAGCTATACCAATAGCAGTTGCACTAGATAAAATAGGAGCTAAAGTTGGACCTAAAATTGGGACGTCAAAAGTTACTTCATAAACAGCTACAAATACTGAAATAAATATTCCTGTTATAAATACTGCTAAAATTGATAATGCTGTTATTATCGAATTCAATAACATTTTACCAATAATTCTCAAACAATAAATAACAATATTACTCGCGTAAAGTACTGATAAAGGTATTGTTACAATTTTAACAAATGCACTAGATAAATAAACAATGATATAGTTTATCGATGCAAATAAGTTTTCCAATAAATTATACAATAATCCAAATACTCCACTCATTGCATTACGAATATTACTAAATAAACCTCGTAAAGAATTCAAAGATCCAATATTTAACGATTGTATATTTTGTATTTGTTGTGCAATATATTCTAATGGTTGCAATACGTCTGATAATACATTTTTTAATATTTCTCTCATACAATACATTATGTTGGATCTGTTGAACTGACTATTCGTCATTCCTGGATGCGGATAAATATATCCAGCAAATGGCATTACACTAGGATGACATCTATATTCTGCTGGATTCGATTGATATTTATATATGTTGTTTTTGACATTATAATATGAAAAAAATAAAAAGAAAATAAGTGTTATAAATATGAATAAAAAAATGGAGGTCCCATAGCTTTTAAAATAAGTATTTTTTTTATAAATATGTTTTAAATTTTTAACACTTTCTCCTATATTCATATAATCATCCTTTTTATTCATTATATATTTTTATATTATATACTTTGTTATATTATGATAATATACAATGCTATACTATATATAATGAATAATATTACTATTAAATAATTTATTTATAATTTTACATATACAATTACTATGTTTGTGGCATACTATTTAAAGCACTAATATTTGAACTAATAGCATTATTCGATGCAGTACCCAATACTTGTGCTTTTCCTGATAAAGATGTTCCATAACCAGTTATTGTTTTTGAATTAGCACTAGCGTTTGTAAATACATTACCTAAAGATGTTGTAATATTACTTAATGCACCTCTAACATTACTTGAGTTGGAACGTGCATCATTTAATGAATTACTCATATTTGTTGCATTAGTAGCAGCAAGTTGATTATTGTATTCCAATGGTTGTAAAAAGTCTCCCATTGAATTAGTCATCATGTTGTTCGTACAATATTGAAAATTTTGTTGCGTATATTGTGATGGTGTAGTTCCAGGTGGCAATGTAGGTTGCATTATCAATCCAGCAAATGGCATTAAAAGTGCATCACATCTATATTCTGCCCAATTATTCATAACGTTATTAATTGATAACAACGCATAAACAGAAGATATTAATATAATAAATGCTAAATTAATATATAAAAACACTATCCAATTTCTACCTGATGGCATATTTATATATATTATTATTTTTTGTATGTATTTCTTCTTTTATGTTTTCTGGATTTTCTGGATTTTCTAGATTTTCTGGATTTTCTTCTACTACCACCGGTTGATGCTGTTGCTGTTGTCCCAGGTGTAATTGAAGATGTAGCTCGTTGTCTCCATATGTGATTAGCCTGTCCACTATCATTTGCACTATTTGATACAGATTGACTATAATTTAGTTGATTTTGATTTGAAGTTGTTGAAAGAGTTGCAGCTGATGATGACTTATACGTTACAGGAGTATAGTTACTTGTTACAGTTGTTGTACTGCTACCACCATGTTGTTTTTTTGCTTTTTTACCTCCTGTGGTTGCCCTTGTTATAGGTGCTGTTGGTGCAGATGTTGTTGATGATAATGATGTTTTCGAATATACTTGATATCGTGGCGCATTTAAACTTCCAGATGTAGATCCAAGTGGTGGTGTGGTAGGTGCCATTTTATTATTTATAAACTATATCTATATATTACATGTAAAAAATAAAATTTAAAGAAATTAATTTACTTTATATATATTAAACCAAAAACAACAAAAATGGATGACGATGCTAGATTACAACTACAAAAAATGATCAAAGCAAATAATGTAGAAGATCAGACCGAGTTAATTCGCAAATTAAAGCACAGTGAAGTTTTACGTAAAGAAGTACAAAAAGTAATTGAAATAAAAAACAAATATCCTGGAGACATGGAATCCGCACATCTAGAATGCATCGTCGAATGTAATTTTTTATGCACATACTACACTGATATATACAATAAAGTACGTAAAGACGAGATTGATCTTGATATTCTTTATCGATTCTTAGGAGTATTAGAACAAATTGAACGAGGAGAGTTGGATCAACATGAAGGATCTTTTGCTGTTGGAACATTGCTAAAAGAATTGTATATTGATAGCGCATTGAAAAAAGCCGAAAAATTAGACAAAGAAACTGAAACTATGAAGCCTGTCATTAAACAAGCGGTGACTACCATGTCATGGAAAGAATTCAAACATGCTAAAAAATAACCACGTAAGTGAAACTTATCAAATAAAGAAAACAACATAAAATACTACATAAAGATAATATAAACATATTATATACACTGCAAGATGCTAATAACAAAATTATTAAAATTCGTATTTACAACTTCTCTAAAATATAGCATTGATGAGTCCCATGGTTTAACCCATAGTATGAATGTTCTAAACTACGCGCATAATATATACAAAAATGAATTGTATAAATATCCTCCTATTAAAGATTATGAACGCATTATATACACATCCGCCATCGTTCATGACATGTGTGATAAAAAATACATGAATCAAGATGAAGGCATAAAAGAAATTGAATATTTTTTAAAAGATAAACTTACATTTGAAGAATTGGACGTTACTAAACAAATCATATCGACAATGTCCTATTCCACTGTCAAAAAAAACGGATTCCCTAATTTGGGCAAATATCAATTTGCATATCATATTGTACGAGAAGCGGATTTATTGAGTGCATATGATTTTGATCGTTGCATGATATACAAATTAAACCATCATAATTTCGATTTATACGACGCATTTGAGGATGCCAAAACGTTATTTGATAATCGTGTTTTTAAACACAACGAACATGGGCTTTTTGTTACAGATTATGCAAAGTTTGAATCCCAGATATTACATGCTATGGCAAAAAAAAAAATTGACGATTGGGAAAATATTATCATAAAAATGTAAAGTCTTTTCAGAAATCAGAAATAAAAAACCAAAAAATAAAAAATTGAAATGGTTTTTAACAAATTTTTCTTTCTATATAAAAGAATCTAAAATGACAAGATCTATTGAAAAACAACTACTATTAAACGCAATTGGGGATAAATACCAATTTGCAGATGAATTAATAGATATTATAAAAAGTTATGCTTTTTATGATGTAAAAACATATAATACTATTTGCTTGGTAAAAGAATGTAAGAGAGAAATAAACTACATCATGGAAAAGGTACTCTTATTTTATCGTTTTAACTACAGCGGAACGAATAACTTACAATGTCATTGGGGAGTCGTATATCATACATTCGATGACGAATTACCTAAGATACATATCATTAGTGATACATGTAACAGTTGTGGAGACTATATTGATAGTTTATATAATATAAATTCAAATGTAAATAAACCAAAAAAAATAATGTGTAAGTGCCATGGTTAAACTGCTACAAAAAAAACAAAAAACAAAAACAAAATAAAAAGAAAAATTGATCTAATATTTCAAATGTTTTTTTTTCAATAAAAAAGAAACAGACAAACAGACTAACAGACAAAATGGAAAACGAAAATAAATTATTGGCTATATTTTTACACGATATATTTAATGTGATTGTTCTTTCAATTATATCTATACTAAACAGTGTTTATTTACTTCTTGTTATTACCAATACATACGATTATATATTCATAAATTTATTTTCCATAGTCCTATATTCATTTATTGGATATATAATTATCGATAGTTTATTGATATACAATTTTCCATATTGCGTAATTAGCAAACCTCGCGATTTATTACTACATCATGGAATTACATTTATAATATGTTTATCCCCTATAATAGAAAAAGCATTTGAATGGCATGCCGGTCTAGCTTTAACTGTAGAAATTCAAACCGTGTTTTTAACATTGAACCGACTTATCGAGGATAAAACAACGATATTATATAAATTTATCAACACAGTATTTTATGCATTATTTATTCTATTCAGATTATTCATATTTCCAATGCTTACTGTATATTACTATAAAACACATCAAAAATATTCCATAAAATGCAATAGTCAATTCAATATTGCTATTACCGCTGTAATAGGGTTTTCTATGATAACATTAATGGGATTTATGTGGATTTACAAGTTCATTACAAAAAAATGTATCACAAAAATAAAAAATCACATACCATTTTCTACAATTGACACCTCGAATAAAACAAAACTAGTTAAGTTATCATTTTCATCATGATGATATGCAGTTACACAAAAATAATAATTATATATTTGTTTTTTAGTGAGATCCAAAAAAAACAAAGAAAATTTTCACAAAAGTTTTTTGGAATTTGAAAAATGGACAAAAATAAATGTCCATTTTCTGTTTTCTAAAAAACTTTTTTGCAAAAACTGTTTTTGTGACCATAATTGAAAATTAAGCAGTGGTTACCAAAATTTTAATTTTCAAAACGTTACCATAAATTTTTTTGAAAACAATGCGTTTGAATATCTATGTTTTTTTCTACTTCCAATTTAGGAACAAAATGGAAGAAAAAAAACATAATAAAAACATATCAAAATTTAACTGTGAAAAATGTGACTTTAAATGCAGTCTAAAGACAGATATGGATAGACATTTATTGAGGCGCAAACATATTCTCAATGTGGATGGAACTGATGGAACTCAAAAAAAACATAAAAAAACATACAACTGCAATTGTGGTAAAGAATATACAACATCATCAGGTTTATGGAAACACCAACAAAAATGCACAAATGAATTAGACAAACCTGATAATTTGATTATAAATAAAGAGGATATAGTTATGATTTTGATGAAAGAAAACAGTGAATTTAAGAATTTATTAGTAGAGCAGAATAAAATGATGATGGATATGATGAAAAATAATGTGGGTAATAATACAAATATAAACACTATTAACCAAAACAACATCAATCACACAAACAACAATAATAAAACGTTCAACCTACAATTCTTTTTGAATGAAACATGCAAAGATGCAATGAATATCTCAGAATTTATCGATAACATTTCTCTCCAACTGTCTGATTTAGAAACCCTCGGGCACTTGGGATATGTGGAAGGTATATCGAAGATAATCATAAAAAATTTGAGAGCATTGGATGTTGAAAAACGACCAGTGCATTGCAGTGATATAAAAAGGGAAATCATGTACGTAAAAGATAAAGATAAATGGGAAAAAGAAAATGACGAAAAACAGAAAATAAAACAGGTGATTAGTAGTGTTGTTAGTAAAAATCTAGGATTATTACCAGAATTTCAAAAGAAATATCCAGATTGCATGAATCCAGAATCTAAAAAATCAGATGAATACAATCAAATTATTATGGAGGCAATGGCTGGTGGTGCAGAAGTAGGTATAAAAAATAAAGAAAAGATCGTTAAAAGAATTGCAAAAGAGGTTGCTATTGATAAGGAGTAAATACCGTTTATTTTATCCCTATTTTCTAAATTGGGGTATGTTTCCCATAAGATATGCCACGTCCATTCTAAGTATCTACCACTCTGACTGTTTGGTAGATTTGTAGTGATTATCCAGTTATATAAATCAATATATAACTTTTTAGGTAATTTTCTTATTATATCTTTATGTACTAGAAATTGTGCGCTATTTCTATAAGAAGTTGTAAAATCCAATTGGTTAAATGGGATATAGTTATCAAGAAACTGCTTATACCAACCTAAGAAACCGTTTAACCACTTTTTTTCTTGACATTCTTTCAATACCCCATTCGTTGAATTGCTACATTTGTCGTTAATGTTATAATATTTTTTTTTACTAGCAACAGCCTCTTTAAACTTATCGATTAAACTTCCAGAGTGATGCCATGCATATTCTTCATCGTGAATAAAAAAGGTGTATTCGGATAAATTGTCATAATAGTCTATTATATATTTTAAATAAACCGATGCTTCATTTCCTTTATTAACTGGTACATTCAATGGATTATTCGGATTTTCTTTATCGTAAATCAAAACATTGATATTTTGGTTGTTGTTTATGCGATAAACAAAATCTACATTTTTTTTATATCTTGAAACAACAATGTTTGTCTTGTTTGTTGTATTTGTATTGTTTGTTCTGATAGATTTATGATTTGATTGATTATGTGTCATATATTTATAAAACAAATGAATATCTTAATTTTATCGAATGGAGAGGCTTCCACACATATCGTTTTCTTTCAGATCTATGTAATTATTTATTATTTAGGAAAAAATAAGATAGTATAAGATATTATAAGATTTTAACTTAAATATTAATATTTCAATTATATTATAATTATGCCAAAAGAATTGATTGATTATTCGAATACTATTATATATAAGATATATTGCAAAGATTCTTCAATAAAAGATGTGTATGTAGGTCATACAACTAATTTTACTAAAAGAAAATATCATCACAAAGTATGTAGTAATATTATTACAAACAAGTCTAAAATTTATAAAACAATACGTGATAATGGAGGATGGGATAATTGGGATATGATAGAGATTGCAAAATATAATTGTAAAGACGTAACAGAAGCACGAATAAAAGAGTATGAACATTACACATTATTAAACTCGTCATTAAACACTGCATCTCCATATCTCGATAAATCAAAAATTTTTTGTGATATATGCAATATACAATGTTATAAACAAGATGACTTTCTAAGACATATTAAAAGCAATAAACATAATAAAAATATAAACGGAGAACAAAACAAAATAAAAAGCAATAAAAAATTTCATTGCGACAAATGTAATTTTGAATGTTGTTATGAAAGTGATTGGAAAAGACACCTGAGATGTATAAAACATTTAAAAAAAGTATCGGAACAAACACAAACCGAGAGTAATAAATGCAAAGTTTATCATTGTTTATGTGGTAAAAAATACAAAGATAACTCTGGTTTGTGGAAACATCAACAAAAATGTAAAAATAAAAATGAAGTTAAAAATGATAATGATGATAATGAAGTTGAAAATGATAATTTTTTAATGTTACTACTTAAAGAGACAATTAAAGCAGCTTCGTTGTTACAACAGCAAAATAAAATGATGATGGATATGATAATATATCTTACGAAAGATAAGGGCCATAATATAAATCAAACTGATTTAGAACTATAAACCAATAGCAACAACAAAACATTCAATCTACAGTTTTTCTTAAATGAAACATGCAAAGATGCAATGAATTTATCCGAGTTTATCGAGAATATTTCTCTCCAACTATCCGATTTAGAAAACATTGGAAAGCTGGGATATGTGGAAGGTATATCGAAAATAATCATCAAAAACCTGAAAGCTTTAGACATTGAAAAACGTCCCGTGCATTGCAGTGATATAAAGAGAGAAATCATGTATGTGAAAGATCAGGATAAATGGGAGAAAGAAAATGACGAAAAACAGAAGATAAAACAGGTGATTAGCAGTGTTGTTAGTAAAAACCTGGGATTATTACCGGCATTTCAGAATAAATATCCAGAATGCATGAAGTCGGATTCCAAAAAATCAGATGAATACAATCAAATCATCATGGAGACAATGGGAGGCGTTCCTGGTACTGGAGAGAAAAACAAAGAGAAAATAATTCGAAAAATAGCGAGGGAAGTGGTGATCGATAAAGAGTAAAAATATAAAAAGGTGTAATAAATAATTTAAAATATATACTTATTTTAAATTATATTTGAATTATGAGTAATTTTTTTAGTTATTTTCCAGATATTATACAAAAAATTTCATTAAATAAATCAAAAAGAGAGGACCCAAGAAATCCAGAAGGTTTTTTGCCTGATAATGGTGATAAAAATAAAAGAAATGAAGATAAAAGACAATTGTTAGAAAGAGACGATAATATACCTTTATATAAAAGTATTAATGATGATAAAAATTATGAAATTGATAGTAATGGTGATATTATGGATGATGATATTGATAGTATGAATAATAATTTATCATTAAATGATGAATTAGATACGTTAGATACGTTAGATAAAATTTATACTGACACATCAGTCACTATTGATATATTAGATATATTAAAAAGTTATTATAAAAATACAGATGATAATAATGATGATGCTATTGCTGTACATTATGTTAATAATGATAAAAATAAACAAAAAGTTATCGTGAAAGATGTAAATACTGTTAATGATATTACAAAGAAATTTAACGATTTTTGTAGTAAATTAGTTAATATAATTCAAGAAGAAGTAATTAAAAGTAAAAATTACAAAGATTTTCAAATACAATACAAAGAATATCTAAATTTAAAAAAAAAGCAGGGCGATAAGAATCGCGTTGTAACGGATAAATATAATAAATATAATTTAACATTGAATAATATATTTGAAGGAATAAAAAAAAATATGAGTACATTTTACATTAAAATATATCCTGATGATCCAAATAAAACCGAGTTTAACCATAGATTGATTGTTTGTTTTAGTAATAATCAGGATAATAAAAAAAAATTAAATAGAAGCAAGACATCATTCAATAGTAATCGTGAATTTATTAAACGATTTTTAGAATATTTTAAAAAGCCAAATAATGAAAATAATGAAAATGCGTCAAATTATTCTAATGTTACAAAATCTAGATCATTACCTACAATTACTAGTGAATTTGCAGTACCTGCTGGAAACACATATATTCAAAATGGAACAGATCTTAATGAAATGTTGATAAATAATTATTTTACAAGAATAAAATATAATTTATATGAGCCATATGAGTCAAATATAACAATAGAGAATAATAATTGGAATTCCATAAAAAGAAATATTGATAATTTATTTAACCATTTTACAGCAAACGTATATAATAAAATAGAAGTCAATTCAACAAATGACCTACCTGTCGAGCTTAATAATTTATATAATAAAGAAACCTTCAAATATAAATATATAAAAGCAAAATTCATAATCGATGTTGGTGATCTAATGCATGATGTATTTAAAATACCATTTCTAGAAAATAATAGCTATTTTCAAGGTATAAAATTTTTGGCTTCGAACCTTTTAGGCGATTCATCACAATCAATAATCAGTGAATTAGATGATTGTTATGCAAATACAATTATTGAAATCTATGAACGTAACTTTAAAAATGTAAATCAAGTTAAAACACATGATATGAGAACAAAAGCTATTACAAATTTACAAAAAGAAATAGTAGAAACCAATAATAAATTATTACTACCAAATATAGAAACAAGATTATTAGGACAACGTGAAGGTTATTTCGAATTAATTAAACATATTTATAATATTAGTAACGGACCAACAAAATTTGTGTATAGTGAATCGGGTAGAAATTTAGATACAATAGATATTGCAAATTATTTTGGAAATTTAGATGATGATAAAAAAGAAGAATTTCTTACCGAATGTTTAAACTATTGTGATTATGATGATGAAAAAAAAAATACAATAGAAACATTGTTGACAGAAACATTGTTGACGAACCCCCCCATTTTATCAGTACAAACAGAGACATATCCAATTAGTAGTTTTGATGGATGTGGTGGATCAAGTAAAATAGATAAAAAAACGCCTGATAATATTGAACCAGCAATATTTAACTATGTTTTTGGTTATTACAAATATACAGTTTATAGTGTATATAATAATAATACTGAAATGTTTTATCATTTAGTTGTGGTAACAATTCAAGAAGATAAAAGCCAATCTATACAAGTACAAGCTATTTTTGGTTTTTGGGGGAACATTACTATAAATATGTTATTAAAAGCGGTCGATATTCCACGAAGCAGACTAGGTGAAGGAGATAAAGGTGGATTAATCTCTATAAAAGAAGTTAGTATATTGCTTTTGAATAAAAATCCTAATTTATTAACTATTTATACAGGAGTTCAACCTTTTAATATAGAAGAGACTGAATATTATGCATCATCAATTACTGATATAGGATTAAAAAACTTACTATTATTAGGTAACAAAACAATTGGTGATTTAATTTTTACAACATATAAAGGTGTTTATGCTGTTACAACGGTAGATTCTTTTATAGGTGATTCAACAATGTATAACTTTCTTTCAGGTAATAGTGACATATTACAATCTGTATGGATGCAAACTGGTGGTAAAGGTTGGAAATTTACACCAGGTTTGTTTAAACCAAACAACGAAACGAAAGCGACATTTATTTCAACACAATTATTAAGTTCTTTCATGTTTTTAAAAGCATTTTCTAAATTTATTGACACTACATCACCATCAAAATTATCATCACAACCTACATTATATACTATACAGGAAGGAGAAGAAGAACAAGAAGACAATTCTGTAATGGATGATAGTCAAATTAGTGAAGCATCATCAAATAATGGAGATCAGTATGGTCCATTAAAAAACCTAATAACTAAATATAATAATATTATTAAAAAAATAACCCAAATAGATTGTTCAGCTATAGAACCATTAGAACGATTTAATTCATTAATGAATTATAGATTATCAGATTTTGACAATATTAAAAATTATACATCAGTTGATAATTTTTATAATACATGTATGGTTCAATTATTAATTTATGAAAATTATAGTATTAAAATGCGCATTTTTGAATATATAAAAAAATTAAGTAAATATATTGATGATTCAAACCCCACCAACATTACGACATTTTTAAATGATATATATACATTACCTAAATTAGATACATTTTTTACATCAAATATTTCTACATTGGCCTCTAATAATGCTGAATCATATGATATTAACGATTTATTTAAATTATTTAAACCAGAATTACAATTTGATTTACCAGTTTCTATTGGTCCTGTACAAATTCCAAAAATAGATATTAAAATAGAAAACCAATATATAAATATTAGTTATTATATTAAATCAGCACCTCCTCCCAAAGACGTTTTTGAAAAAGATGGTTACTCTGAATCAGAAATAAAATATACAGAACCAAAAAAAAATAATGGTGATAGATCTAATCCATTTTGGAATCTTGAGTTTCAATTGCCTTATACAATTGAAACTTTAATAAAGTTGTATTTAACTAATAAATTAAAAGATAAAGATAAACAAGATATTAAAAATAGAATAGTGTCTTTTTTTAAGAATAGCATTGATTCTGTTCAAATTAACAATGCTGGTATTACAAATGTATTATATAATAATTTAAATGAATTATTAAAAAGTGTAAATATATTAAATGAATCAGATAATTTACAAAATATAGATGGTGTAGATTTTAATGATGATGAAGAGGATTGTGGAGATTGTGCGGATGGTGCATTATGTGATGCTAATGATGTTAGTAAAAAGCCAAGTGATACCATGGATACAGAAGGCGGTACCAGAAAAAACAAGCGCAAACAACCAAAAAAATACAAATCCTATAACCGCAAATCCAAATCCAAAAAACACAATAAATCCAAAAACAAAAGAAAACCAAACAAAACACAAAGAAAACCAAACAAAACACAAAGAAAACCAAACAAAACACAAAGAAAACCAAACAAAACACAAAGAAAACACAAATAAATACCAACTTAAAAATTAAACCATAATTATTATAATAGGTCCCCTCCTACAAACAACACAACAAATCTATTATAATAAACCACACATCAACCATGTCAAATAAATACGCAACAATACAAAAAACTCTCGTTATTGTGGAATCCCCTGCAAAGTGCAAAAAAATCGAAGAATACCTCGGACCCGGATACAAATGCATGGCTAGTTACGGCCATTTGAGAGAATTAAACACCCTGAAAAATATTAACATTTCAGAAACACCAATACCAAGATTCACACCCCAATTCACGATCATCGACAACGCAATCAAGAAAAAACACATTGAAGTGTTAAGAAAAGAAATAGCCAATTCGAGAGAAATCATCTTAGCAACAGATGATGATAGAGAAGGCGAAGCCATAGCATGGCATATTTGTATGCTTTTCAAACTAAACCCCGATTCAACCAAGCGTATTATTTTCCATGAAATTACCAAATCCGCTATAGAACAATCCATGCGCAATCCATCCACCATAAACATGAATATTGTTTATGCCCAACAAGCACGTCAAATGATCGACCTTTTTGTCGGATTTCATATCTCTCCACTATTATGGAAATACATAGCGTATAATTCAAAGAACGCTCTCTCCGCGGGTAGATGTCAAACACCCGCACTCCGTCTTTTGTATGATAATGAAAAGGAGATTCGCAAAAACCCTGGTACAAAAGCATACAAAATAACCGGATATTTCACAAATCAGTGTATTCCGTTTGAATTAAACCAGGATATTCCTACTGCACCCCCAACAACCCCACAACAAGAAGAACCCGTATTGGATTTTTTAGAATATTCAGCCAACAATGCAAACAATCACATATATACTCGCACGAATCCCGAGAGAACATTCAAACTACCACCCTGTCCATTTACAACATCGAGATTGCAACAAGTATCCAGCAATGAATTACACGTGTCACCCAAAGAAACAATGAAAATATGTCAAAAACTGTACGAAGCTGGTTATATTACTTATATGCGAACGGATAGTAATAAATATAGTGGCGAGTTTATAGAAACAGCAAAAGAATACATATTACAAAAATATGATGACAAATACCTGAATCCAAACATTAACATGCATTTATTGGGCGAGGACAATACACCCACAACTCAAACCCAACCCCAACCCCAACCCCAACCCAAAAAATCAAAACAACAACCCAAAACTAAAGTCAAAGCAAAAACCAACCCAAATGAGACAATTGGTGGAGCACATGAAGCCATCCGACCCACCAACATAAAAATGCCACAAATTGATTCGGATAAATTCTCTCCCCGAGAGAAAAAGATGTATAAATTAATTTGGAGAAACACATTACAAAGTTGCATGTCAAATGCGGAATACTATAGTTTTACAGCGAAGATTCAAATTCAATCAGGTGCTACTACAAACAACCAGAACCCACAGAAACCACAGAACACAACACCCCACCACTATAAATATCACACAGAACAGCTTATTTTTCCAGGGTGGAAGATCGCTGACCCTGGTTTCTCTCCAACACAACCGTCCCAAAGTGAAAAACATTACGTATATTTGTTACATCTTCCGATTAACACCCCAGTTTTATACAAAAAGATTACAGCAACACTAACCATTAAAAACCAAAAACAGCATTATACAGAGGCAAAATTGATTCAACTATTAGAAGAGAAAGGAATAGGTCGTCCCTCTACATTTTCCATGTTGATTGATAAGATTCAAGAAAAAGAATATGCTGTCAAGCAAGATGTGAAGGGGCAAACCATCGAATGCAAAGATTATGAAATAGAATACGATGACAGAACTCGCACCCCCAGCGACATATACGAGATAGAGACTTCGAGAGAAATAGGAAATGAAAAATCGAAATTGGTAATACAACCGTTAGGTATGATAGTTTTGGATTTTTTGGAGAATCATTTTCTCTCCCTTTTTGATTATGATTTTACAGGAAGGATGGAGAATGATTTGGATAAAGTAGCAAAAGGGGAAAAAAACTACAATGAAGTTTGCAAAGAATGTTTGGATCTAATAACTGATCTCGTCGATTTTAGTGCTGAGCCAGTACCGCAGACAACCGAAACCACAAAACCAAAATCAATCATGAAGGCAACCAAAGTCGAATATAAAATAGATGATAAACATTATTATATAATCGGAAAAAATGGTCCAGTTATCAAATGCGTCCAACCTCCAACCCAGGAACTTCTCTCCACACCAACAACACCAGATAAAGCAAAGAGGGGTAGAAAGCCGAAACCCAAAGAACAAATCACCTTTTTATCCATAAGAAAGGATCTACAGTTGGATATTGAAAAATTAAAAAGAGGTGAATACAAACTCGTAGATTTGGTAGATGCAAGTACAATCGCCAATGCCAACAACAACAACAACAACAACACCAACACAAACACAAAACCGAATGAAAATAATCTGGGTAAATGGGAGGCTTCCACGCAACCAAACCAACATCATGACATAATTATAAAATCGGGTAAATATGGAACCTACGCAGTTTGTGGTGAAATGAAAAAATCACTCGCATGTTTTGGGAATCGACCAATATCCAATATAACATTGGAAGAAGTAGTTCCTATTTTGTTTGACACAGGTAACCCATTATATAAACCACCTACAAATCCACAGTCAAAAATAGTTCGTCAAATAACGGAAAATCTCAGTATCCGAGACGGTAAATATGGTAATTACATTTTTTATAAAACACAAAAAATGAAAAAGCCCAGATTCATTTCATTGACTGGATTCAAGGGTAATATACAGGAAGAAACAGAAGACAATGTAAAAAAATGGATTCGAGAGAATTGTCATATAGATGTATAGATGTATAGATGTGTAGATGTATAAGAAAATTAATTCGCCTTAGGAATATACGCTTTATATTCCTTTAGTGCAGAATTAACCATTAAACCAAATTCTAATGTAAAAGTGAATGGTAAATTGCTAAAATTCACTAAAGTGCCGTTGTGGTTTCGTATTTTAATTGATAATTTACGAATTCTTTCTGCTGGAGGATCAAAATATTTAAATGGAGCACTGGGATACTGAAAAAAATTACTAAGATTATCATTTGCAAAATTTTGAGATGATATTTTCGCAAATGCAGAATTTACAATACCATTATTTTGACTATTATGAATGGTAAAATTTGATATATTATATGGTGCTAATTCGTCTATGCAATTTAATAATTGAATATCAATATAAAAACAAATAGTTTGATAAATATTAATTTTATAAGGTGGTTTAATAAAATAACATGTACTTCCTATTAAAGTAGGATCTGTTTTCAACCAATAACCGTTATCACCACTAGTATTAACATCTCCATAATAGAATCGAACTTCATTCTTGTCTAAAACTTTAATAGATTCGCTGTTACATCTAGTAAAACCTAAATGACCAGGTAATCCAACATCCGAAAAACTTGGGATGTTATTTGATCCATAAAAATCACACGCATTAACTTGAAATTGTGCAAGATTTACAGTTTCATTTGTTAATATAAAACCATCGCATATATTTCCAAACCATATCTTCTCTTCAACTTCATTGTAAGCAAGAACAAAATTAGAATATCCCCCTCTTAATTCAAATTCAATTATTAAATCTGGATGATTTTTTAAAAAATACTCTAATAAATAAACTGTCACAACATAATTCATTTTATTTTGTAATTCAGTAACAATTGTTGTACTAGTATAATTACCAGATCCTATAGTAATAACAAATTCGTTGCCATCGTTGTAATAGTTGTATAAAGCAGAAAATATAGCATTTTGTAAAATATTATGTTGATCAAATTCTCCAGGATTATATGGTTTATTTATTTTAAATGTCATTTTTGTATTCTTTTGAGAAGTTGAAAATACATTCATATTATACGGAAAAGACCATGATGAAAGTTTGACAGACTGAACATTTAAATAATCTTGAGGTAAAGTAATTTCAAAGTCACTCGAGGATGGATATTTCAAATAATCACGATCTTCTGAGTGAATAGATAAAGTTTTTTTATAATATGTATATTTTTGCGCATTTTCAATGAGTGGATGTGTAACATTTAAATTATATGACATTTTTTATTACCTATATAATAATATTTATATAATATTAACGTCTATATATTATTATTTTATATTATATAATAATAAAATAAGATATTATATAAAACATACATTATAAATAGTAAAAATGGGATTCTTCAAAACATTTATATTATTATTTTTATTGTATTGGATGTTTACTTCTACATCTTCCATGGTAGGAGTAAGATCTATATTTGAAATTCTATGTGTTATATTGATATTTATGGGAGCAGTAACAGGATTATTAGCTCTTTTTATGATGTCAGGAAATACTTCATATATGTCAGTTATAGCATCTTATTCATTATTAATTGTTGGTACAAGTTTGTTATTTGGATACACCCTACACAATCTATATAATATTAATAAAAATGGAATAAAAGAAGGATTGGTTAAAATATTATTTATATATGTAGTTCCATTTATTTTAATGGTTCTTAATTTGGGATATTTGTTATATTTAATAACTGCAAATAATTCGATTGTTAAAAGTGGTAATTTAAATAATGATTATAGTATATTTAGTAAAATATTTATTATATTAACCATAATTCAAACGTCCATGTTGTATTATAGTATAAATACTAGTAAAAATGGTAAAATTATGAACCCAGTATATAACTCTTTAATTGTTTTAATATCTATAATCAATTTTTATATAATAAGAATAATTAAAATAGTAATAGTGGATTATCCAGTAGATTGTATAACATGTCCGTTACCACCCCAGCCTCAACCATCATCAACAACTTCCTCATCCTCTACTTCATCCTCTACCTCATCCTCTAGTTCATCCCCTACCACTTCTACTTCCTCATAATTATATTGATATATACAAACTACACAAACTACACAAACTACACAAACTATACAAACTACACAAACTACACAAACTATACAAACTACACAAACTAGACAAACTACACAAACTATACAAACTATACAAACCATATACTAAATAGCCGAAAATTTAAATGTAATTCCATATTCATTAGAAGTTTCCCAGATACCTGATATTTTCAATAAAAAATTATTACAACTATATTTTGATGTAACATTATTAAATATTTTAATAAATCCAGTTCGTAATTGATCACTAATTTTATATTGAGGTGTTTTATTATTACATATGTGCTTGTATTTTTTTAATAAATTATATTCAATTTGTTTTATTTTGTCAATAATTTCTTTATTCTGTAAGCTCATAGAGAAATTGCATTTGTATTTATTATAATATTTTTCTAAAACAACTTCATTTAATGGTATGTAAATATATATACCATTTAATATAACTTCTTTTGTAGAATATAAAATACGTATAAATTTACTATTCGGTATGTTTATGATGGTATTGTAAATAGGATCACTAAAATAGACATAGTCTTCTTTGTAATTATCGATATAACTAATAAGATTCATTTTTATGGGTTTATGTTTTTGTTTGTATTAATATGGCCTTTGTATGATATATTTTACAGTAATAATTTTAAGTTAGTTTATTAGTTAAAAATAACAAATAAAGAATATACAACAAATAATATACCAATCAACAATGAAATTTTATGACACACATTATGAAGAATATATTATATCCAATAAAAAAGTGAATATGCATACAAAATTAGAAAAAATATATAAAACACTACCCAAAAAAATAAGCGAGTTAAACAATATTATATTATATGGTCCATCTGGTGTTGGAAAATATACACAAATGTTATGTCTTATTAAACGTTATAGTCCATCGAATTTAAAATATGAAAAAAAACTAACTATAATGTTTGATAAAAAACAGTTTTTATTTAAAATAAGCGATATTCATTATGAAATAGATATGGCGTTATTAGGATGTAATGCAAAATTATTATGGCACGATATATATCAACAAATTGTTGATATTATATCTTCAAAGACAGATAAGTCTGGTATTATAATTTGTAAAAATTTCCATGAAATACATAGTGAATTATTAGAAAACTTTTATAGTTATATGCAATCTATAAATAATCATATTAATTTAAAATTTGTAATAATTACGGAAGAAGTGAGTTTTTTACCAGATAGTATTTTAAATTGTTGTAAAATAATAAGAGTGCCTAGACCTACCAAAGCATTATATAACAAATGTAAATTATCACATACATCACTAGCGAAAAATATAAATTTGGATGACATACAAAATATAAAAGAGTTGCATATGACAATACATTCAAGTGAAAATCAAGTTATACCCCTAGAAACTGACTATGTAACAAACAACATCAATGGTACCACTGTAAAACCCACCGCAAAAAAAACAACGAAAAAAACCACTGTTAAAAACATAAGTGAGAAACAAAATATTAGTATAATGAATGATAATTATCAAATTATTTGCAACAAAATTATCGATATCATTAAAAATTATAAAAACATCCGATATTTGAAATTTAGAGATACGTTGTATGATTTATTAATTTATAATTTGAATATTTCACAATGTGTTTGGTATATTTTAAAAACATTAATAAATGATAATTATCTTGACGAATCAAAATTATCGGAAATTTTAATAAAAACATACAGATTCTTTCAATACTACAATAATAACTATAGACCAATATACCATATAGAAAATTACATTTATTTATTATGTAAAATAGTGCATGGAATACCGGATGAGTAATAAAAATAAGTTATAATAGTTGAAATATTTTATAATGTATAGTATATAATATTTTTTTATAGATGGGTGCTACTTTTTCTTCTGATGAAAATGACAATGACAACACAGAAAATGAACAAATGTTGAACAAAACAACGCATCATCGTGGATCGAATCAACGTAGGAATAGAAACAAAAATACGACATCAAAAAATAAACCAAAGAAGAGTGTTAGTTTTTTTGGTGATTACTATGAAAACAATAACGATAATGACAACGATAATGACAACGATAATGATACAAATGAACCACTTGATAATGATAATGATAATGATATAGCAGAACCAATCGTAAAAAAACGCAAAGCTAGAAAACAATCTAGTAACACCACCAAAAAAAGGAGGTATATTTAAGACAACCGACAATAACAATGATATAAATTAATACATGAATTATCTATTTAGACATTACATAGATAATTAAATAGATACTATACTCGAACGCAGAGACACACATAAAAAACACAGGATGGATATACAAAAAGCATTTGAAATATTGGAAATAAATTCCGTGGATATATCTTTAGAAAAATTAAAGAAAAAATATCACAAATTAGCATTGAAATATCATCCAGACAAAAATGGAAACACGATCGAATCCAAAGAAAAATTCCAAAAAATCAATGATGCATATTTTTATGTGAAATCGGAAATAGAAAACGATGCATCTGGTTCAGCATCCAACGCCTTCAACAATTTCAACACTTCCACCAATTTCACCACTTCCAACGCATTCTCCTACGCCAATATATTGAACATGTTTATGGAGAATATTTTTAAAGAAGGCGCATCTACGATAGACAAAACACTATTAAATAACATAATTCACATTATATTAAATGGTTGCACACAAATATCCCTAAAGCTATTCGAGACCATGGATAAAGAGAGATCGATAGAGATTTACACTTTTCTCTCCAAGTACAAAAATATATTGTACATCAGTCAAGATATAATCAACAGTATTCGTGATATTATAGTAGAAAAATACAAGAATGACGAAGTTTATATATTGAATCCATCCATAGATGATTTATTAGATGATAATATATATAAATTAAAAATAGATGACTCGACATATTTTGTCCCCTTGTGGAATAGCGAGGTCTATTTCGATGGGTCAGGATGTGATATAATAGTAAAATGTGTCCCTGAGTTGCCTTCAAATATAACAATCGATGATAATAATATTTTATATGTAGATTTAGAAGTGCCATTCAATATGGGTTTGTTTGACAGAGAGAAAATCGAATTTCAAGTGGGCAAAAAAACATATCATATAAACCATACAAAACTGAAACTAAAAAAGAACCAAACATATTTTATACCGAATGAAGGAGTATTAATATCAGAAATACATGATTTTTTGGAACACTCTAAAAATGAATCACAAACAAATACTTCAACCGCACCAACCACAAGAGCCACAAACACCACAAACACCTGGAAAAATAAAAAAGCAGGAATACATGTCAATATACTTTTTGTATAAATACATCCATCATATACGATAATATTATGATATTCAAGAAATATCATAATAAATTCACAACCGCCGAAAAACCAAGACAAACATAATCACAACATCAACATCAACATCAACATCAACACAAACTCTATTCACTACCAAAATAAGCACCCTTACCAATTTTAAAATCACTCAATCGAGTAATAATATCACTTTTGTTTTTGATGATTTCTTTGATAAGATCCTTGATGGAAATCATACCAATAAATTCCTCATTTTTATCATCAATCACCAATAAATGACGAATATCTTTAAACATCATTTTGTTCATACATGTTTCAAGACTATCATCTTTTTTTGCGATAATAACATTAGGTGTATAAGTGCATACATCTTTTATTTTAACATAATCAGGTTGCTTGTTTTGTGCGCAAACTTTTGTAATTAAATCACGCTCAGAAAAAACACCAACAACCTTTTCTTCTTTGTCAGTTACAGCTAGACAACCAATGTTAAATGCAGAGAAACGAGTAACTGCTTCAGCGACAGACATTTCTTCGTTGATCTTAAAATCAATTTTGAAATAACATGATTTTTTATAAACATTCATAGCTGTAGTAGATGAATTCACTATGGATGATAAATATCTTGGTTGTAAAACAGATTTGAAAGCACCCATATTTATTGCACTAGCACATTTAGTAGATTTATTTAGAATGGATAACATATTTGTATGTATCTATGTATGTTATCATAACAGTAAGTTTTTATATTATTTTAATTATTATTTTAATTATTATTTTATTTATTATTTTTATTTGTAAATTAATAAACACAATTTATATATAATTATATGATGAATAAGTTATATAATCCATATGATCCCTATAATTCTTGCAATCCCATCAATCCCAACAATTCCAACAATTCCAACAATTCCACAAATCCCAACAATCTAACTAATAACCCCGAAAATACCAAAAAATCCAATCCCACAAACACAACCACCACTACCACTACCACCACTAACAATAAAATTTATAATAATATTTATAAGAATTTAAAAAATGATATAAATAATAATAAAGCTTTAACTACAGAAAATATAGATTTTATAGAATCGTTATCGAATGATAAAAAAATGGAAATTATATTATTATACAATAAAGTAGTAGAATCAAATAAAAAATTATTAGATGAATTATTACACAAAAATTTATTAAGATAATCCAACACACCAAAAGAAAAAATAAGATAAACTAGTATCTTATTTTTATTCAAAATTTAATTTATTTAAGTTACATGGTTATAAAATTATAAAACTATCTAATATAGCAATTAAGCAGTTGCTTTCTTCTTAACAACTCTCTTTTTAACAGTAGCTGGTTCGCTTACTTCTACTACAACTGGTGCTGGAGCAGGAGGAGGCACAACTACTTCAACTACTGGAACTGGAACAGGAGCTTGTAAAGGCGCATCGTCTTCTTCTTCGACCTCCTCTTCGTCTTCTTCTTCGACCTCCTCTTCATCATCTGAATCTTCGACAGCTACTTTTGAAGCCATTTCAACTTCAGCAGTTGATTCAACAGTAGGAGCCTTCTTTAATTTTTCCTTATCACTGGAATTTAATTGAATCAAACATTGTCCATTTAATGCAAATGATTGCTTTCTTTGAACAACTGCTTGTGATAATTTCCATGTAATACCAAATTTGCCATTTGCGAACCATAATCCACCACATTGAATAATGACTGCTACATTACTTCCCTTGATCAATAAATCCAAAGGTGATACAGCAGGATTACCAACATCAGGATATAATCTTTGTTGATCTACATCATAAATTTCACATCTCCAAACACCCTCCCATAATGGGAGCTTTACAACCAATCTAGGTGGTTTTGACATATCATAATCGCCACTATGCTTGTCCTTACTATATTTTAACATAGGAGTCCATAAAGCATTAATAACTTCAGCATTAGGATGCTTCTTTCCAAACCATTCTTTAGAATATGTCAAAGCGTCAGCCTTGATCTTGTCTTCAAAATCCTTCATATTTTTAAGGAATAAATCAGTATCTTCATTTTTATATTCGTCATTAGGAAATTGCAATGACATTTCATATTTACCATTTCCTTGACCATTTTGATCAACATAATCCGATGCACCCCAAGTTAACATTAAAGGTGTTGATAAACGTAAAGTACTGTTTGTGTTTTTATTTAGAATATTAATTGCTTTTCCACCAGATGCGTTGGCTTTTGGGGAAGTGTATTTAATATCATTTGATACGAATTTAGATGCAGGAGTAATCATTTCAGTCATTTTGTTATTATTATTAAACGAACGAAAGGTAATTCTGTTTTAAGGTAATGCTCTTGTAAGTTAGTTAGTTTATTGTTTGCTTGTTTAGCGGTTAGTTGTTAGCTTTTGTTTTGTAATTATAATACTACTACTAGCAAATCTTTTAAATCAATTTTTTTTTAAATTGTAAAAAATTTTAATTCAAAAAACAACATATTACATATTACTTATTATAGAAAATATATATACAACATTCGCTATGAGCAAAAATAATAATGTATTATATATATAATATAAATATATATCAAATAATTATATATCAAATAATTATATAAATTATAAATATAATAAGAATATGACAAAAACAAATGAATCAATCGATAATTATATGAGTGATTTATATGTAAAATGCAATTCGAACACCGAGACATCAAACATCCACATGAAAGAAAAAACCGAAAAAACAGAAAAAAACGAAAAACCAAAAAAGTCCAAAAAATTGAATAAAATAGACAATTCGAATGTGATTATTCCAACAATAGACAATTATAATGTATTATTTCAATATAATTATAATATTCAACAATTAAAAGAATTTATTAAATTTCACAAGTTGAAACAATCAGGAAATAAAAATGAATTATTGAGCAGATTACATAATTATTTGAAATTGTCATTTTACATTATCAAGATTCAAAAAATGTATCGGGGTCATATTCAAAGGATATACAATTCATTACACGGACCAGCTTATAAAAGCCGCGATATTTGTACAAATGCCAATGATTTTTTCACTATGGATGAATTGTCTGAAATTCCAAATAATTTATTTTTCAGCTACAAAGACGTCGATAATTTTGTATATGGATTCGATGTGATTTCTCTCTACAACTTGATTACAAAGTCAAATGGTGAAGTGAAAAATCCATATAACAGAATGAAAATTCCGGATGAAGTACTATCCAAAGTCAAATTGTTTATACGATTGAGTAAAATATTGGATTCGCAGGTAGATACAATTATAAAAACACCATCTTTTGAAGTTACATATCAAAAGGGTATAGAATTAAAAATATTGGATGTTTTTCAATACATGGATTCATTGGGAAATTATAGTAATCCCGCGTGGTTTTTGGATTTGGATCGCATCAAATTAATCAGATATATGAGAGAACTGATTGATATATGGGATTATCGAGCTCAAATTACACCAGAAACAAAAAGAGCAATATATCCTCCAAATGGTGATCCTTTTAATGGTTTTTCTTTCGTTCAATTATGTCATAATCATGATATTTATTTTATGAGAAAAAAGATTATTGAGGTGATTGAAAAAATAGTCACAAATGGTGTAGATAGAGATAACAAATCGTTGGGTTGTTATTATGTTTTAGGAGCACTCACAATTGTAAATACAAACGCTGCAATAGCACTTCCTTGGTTATTTCAAACGTTTGTTTATTAAGTCCTGATTTTTATTATTATATTTTTAATTATAATAAAAATTTATATGTGTTATCATTGTAGTTCCATACCATATATATAATTTCGCAAATGCGTATTTTATAAACCAATAAAACATTTAGAGAAAATCACAACGCAACATGTAAAACATAATTTTGTTATGATGTTTGGTGTGAATAAATATATATTAGCCTTAAATAACTTAAAAAGTACTCTACTAGATAGTATATAAAAAATGGCAAAGACAACCGCAACCAAAACCAAAGCATCAAGCGCTCAACCAGAACAAGAAAATGTTGTTGTAGTAGAATCTACATCCGTACCAACTGAGAAGAAAGTAAAGAAGGTAAAGGCACCAAAGGAAGCTGTTCCAGCACCTGTTGAGACAGCCCCTGTTGTCGTAGAACCAGTTTCTGTCCCAACTGAACAAGTTGTTGAAGTTGAAAACAGTATTGCTGAAAAGGCACTTGAATTCACCGCAAAGTTACAACAAGTAGGTAACATGTTAGCTTCTTTAAAGCCTGAATTTAAGAATATCGAGAAGATGTTTCTCCGTGAATTAAAGGCATCTCAAAAGCTAAACACCAAGCGTAAGAGAAAGTCAGGTAACCGCGCTCCATCTGGATTCGTTAAGCCAACTCGTATCAGTGATGAGTTAGCCAAGTTTTTAGATAAACCAATCGGTTCAGAAATGGCCCGTACTGATGTTACCAAAGACATCAACGCTTATATCCGTGCAAACAAGTTACAAGATACAACAAATGGCCGTAAGATTATTCCAGACAAGAAATTAGCTACTCTTCTTAAGATTAAGCAAAACGAGGAACTAACCTATTTTAATTTACAAAAGTTCATGAGTATCCACTTTGCCAAGGCTGGTGCTAAGGCTACCCCAGAATTAGTTGCTGGTGGTGGAGTGAGTGCTTCAGCTTAAGTATATCCTCTATAATTAAATCAAAAATACCAAAAATACCAAAAACACAAAGTCCCAATAAAAAAATAAAATAATATAGTATATGGTAAATACTATATTATTAATTGGATCGAGTACGATTGAAAAATGGAAAAATTTCACATTGTATCTTAAAAATCAACAAATTATAAATAGAGGCATTTCAGGACTGACTACTTCTTCTTTATTATCAAGCAACTATGTTGATTATATTACGAGTGGTATAACACGAAACCCAAAATATATTGTATTTTATTGTGGAATAAATGATGTCTTTGACAACATGGAAAACAAAACCATTATAAAGAACACACGCGTGTTTTTGACGGAACTGCATAAAATATTTCCAACTACTAGAATCATTGTTATTTCACTCATAAAATCACCAAAAACATACAACGCAAAAAAAATAGAAGATGTAAATTACATAAACAACCGAGTGCGTGATTTTTGTTCCATTAAAACTCCTTATTTACACTATGTAAATGTGAATAAAGAATTACAATCATTAACAACCAACTATTTTATGAACGACGGTTTTCATTTAAACGAAATAGGATATGAAAAAATAAACAAAAAGATAGTACAATCTTTACATACATAAAAAATTTTATAGTAATTTTACAAAATCATACAAATTAAACATATTATATATATATATATATATATAGATAAACTACTAAAATGGATAATAATAATGTAGAAGATTCGATCGAAAAATTTGTAGCACAACTTTCAAATTTTTTATCTACAAATAATAATGAAACAGTAACAGAAATCAATGATAATATTAACGAAATCAACGAAGATGTGAATGTCATTAAAAAAATAAGAGTAACACGAATAGGAGATGAAGGAGAAATCGAAAAAATGGAAATTGAGATTAAAAATGAGATTGAAAACAATTCAAGTGAAATTAATGAAGATATAATCGAACTAAGCAATAAATTAAGTAATTCTCAAAACTTTACAACAGCATTATCAAAAATGCAAAATATTATACAAGAAAATGGAACAATTGATAATTATTTAGAAAAACAATTAGAATTATTAAGTAATAATCCTAGTGAAGAAATAATATCAAATAATTTTTATTGTAAATGTTTGGTTGAAGCTATTATACTATCTCTTTTAAAAAAATGCGACAATATTTTGATGATATATCCTGAAAATGAGCGTATTACAAATTGTAAAGAGATATTAACTAATCTAAATAAACAAGTTGGTGGAAGTAATGAATCTGAATCTTTAAGTGGAGGAGCATGGATGAATGATATTCGTAGTTTTATTATTACTAGTATTGCATACATATTAGGAGGTGTTGGAATGGTTATATTTTGCGTTTATTTTGTGTTATTGGTGTCGAAAGCAGTACTAGCGAAAGGAATAATTGGTATTTTTGTTGGGATAGCTCTTATAGTAACTGGTCTGTCCCTAAATGAACTTAAAAAAATGATAACTGAAAAGGTCGCCATTAAACAAGCACCTGTATATAGAACAGCAAAAGAATATAGAATAGCTGATAAAATAGAGGATGATGCCACATGGACAGGGTATAGTAGACAAGATAATATAGGAGGAAAAAAACAAAAAAGAAATACTCGTCGTAAGAGAAATTTTCGACAAAATAAAAAAAATACAGAACGTAAAAATAGATATTACAAATTAACTCGTAAAAGATCCAAAAGATCCAAAAGATATAAAAGATCTAAATAAATCAAACCACATATCAGAATAAAAACCCATCTTCTTTCAATAAATTATATAACTCTCCTTTTTCTATTTTTTTATTTGTAATACCCATATATATAGACCCACCCAACCCACTCAATCCATCCAATCGAGCCATTTCTAATCCACTAATATCAAATATGCCTTTTATTTTCGATAACAAATCACGATTAATTTGAATGTTTGAATTTACACATATCCAATCACAAAAAGATATATCAACTTTATACGATGCGTATTTTTTATACAAATGCATAATTGCAATAATGTTTAATGAACCAGCACCAACACTCTCCACATAATCGGTTCCAGATAATACACAAATTTCTTTGAAAGCATAGTGGTCTATATCCAACTCTTTTAAAATGTTTTCATAATCGTACAATACAGCATGATGATGTATTAAACTAAAATACCGTAAAACACGATTACAACCATAAACAAACATGTCAGTGTCATCACTCAAACAAGCCCACGCATATTTATTGATTACTAACCACGCGCACAATTGGTCCGCTTCGCCGGGTGCATCGAAATATGTCATTCCGTAACAATCGAGTAAATATTTAATTTTATTAATTTTGATTTTATTCATATAGACGAATTTCTTCTTTAACGAATGCATTTGTTCTTCAATCTCATTTTTTTCATATGTATTATTAGAACATTCACGTAACATTGCTTTCAATTTATAATATTCATTTTCAGCAATGCGTTTTTTTTGCAAACGCGACTCAATTAGTTCCTTTTTTTCAGCAGGTGCTACACCATCAAATATGAATATAGGTGTTATATTGTAATGACGAAATATAGAAATCATAGTGTATATGCTTTCTATTAAACTGTTATCTGATTCATATTTATATAAATAAATGCTAACATCAACGACAATTCGCTTTCCTTGTAGTTTTGACATGTGTATAGTATAAATAGAATCAAACGATTTACAATTGTCTTTTAAAAATTTATTCAATAATTTAATACCCATGTTTGTATTTTTTGCTTTTAATTTATGTTTGTAATTGATATCTCAAGATAATGATTTTATTCATATAAATAACATCATTAATTGGAATTCAATTTTTTAATTTATTGGTATCCTTATGGAAACCCTATTCCAATTCAAATATAGACATTTTCATATTATTAAGCAAATAATACATATGTGAATGTTTTATCTTACTAGCACCACTATCAACTCCTAGTCCAACCCCAACCCCAACCCCAACACCAGAATACATATTTCTTTGCCATTTTAACATGTATTTTTCCATGCATTCTATATTGTTTTCAAACGAAATACTTTTATAGTTTTTTTTAATAAAGGAATAAAAATCATACAAATTTTGCTGTGTTTTAGAAAATTGTATTATGTTACCTCCTACACGACCTACGTTGTGTGAATAACACCATGATAGGAACCCATTGTAGTTGTGAATAAGCATACATTTTATCACATAATAAGCAAATATGTTGGTATTTTCTTTATACAAAGTTTCTCTCAACACCGCGCTAGTTTTATCTTTCGAATAAAGATTTTTATATGTTAATCCCATGTAATTTAATACTTTGTTCAATTGAAAAAAACTATAAATTCGCTCATATTGTATTAACCAATCAACATTGGACAAAAACGCATCAAAACCATAACCATCCACATGACCCGGTTTCGAATAAAAATAACTACAAAAAGATATATTAATCATTTCTGCCCAAAATTCAGTATAAGCCTCGAACAAATTACCATCTGATTTAATAGGGAAAATCGCCAATACAGCTTTGTTTAGATCGATTACATTCATATCTGAAAAATCCAAAGCAAAATTATGAAAACTTTCATGAATAAACACTTTGAACCATTCTTCTTTTCTAAAAATAACGATTTCCGATATTTGAGGACATGTAGTAGTAAAACCAGTATTAATATGATTGTAGTTTAGTATGTTGTCCTGTAAATGAATATTTTTATTGGGTAGTTGTTTTTCCAGTGAAGTAAAATAAAGATAAATATTCCAATCTTTTGAACAATGAATAGAAGAGTACTTGTTTAATATATACGACCACATCAAGATACTATTCACGTATTTATCGTAGACCATTGTTTTCACGTCCAAATCCGCGTGTTCAATAATAAAATGAATATTGATTTTTCGATTAAACATGTACAATGAATATTTTAGTATCAATTTCATATTGACGTCAATATGATGTTGCACTTCTTTTGTAAATATATTACTCGGAAAATTAGTAAAATTAGGTAGGTCATTTTTTGATTTAATAGTTCGTATTGATCTTTTATATAACATCCCATTTCTCTCCCGTTTAATGGATTCTAAATAATTATTTGCAGCACAAATATCATTGTATAAAGAACGAAATATTTTTTTCGAGGTATTGTTACATGAGACAACAGGAATACATTTGCGATTTTTAAAAAACCCTAATAATAACTCACTTGATTTAGTTAATTTCATTAATATCTATAATATATAAATAATATATATTATATAAAAATACAGGTATTGTATAAAATGAATAGTTCCAAGAGTAGTCGTTCCAAAAGTAGTTCCAAAAGTAGTTCCAAAAACAGGTCAAAAAGTCAAACAAAATCGAAAAAATATCGTACTAAGTCTAAATATTATGATGAAAATGGAGATATAGTTCAATTATATGAATTTAAATATGGAAATGATTTTTTTAGAAAATTTACTAGAAGAAAAGTAGAATTGGATATATCTGAAATAATAATGAATAATCCGAATCCACATGTTGTTACTATTTATGATGTAAATCGAAATGACTCAATTATTGATATGGAATTATTAGATACTGAATATGAATTAAATAATGAAAACAAAGAAAAAATCGATAAAATGATTAAAAATGTTATAGTATATTTACATTCTTTACATATTATGTATATTGATTGGAAATATGATAATATAGGTATGGACAAAGATGGAAACTTCAAATTATTTGATTTTGATTCTAGTGGTATTGCAAATGATTCTAATACAGACTGGATAAAATCACCAGCTTCATCATATGCACTAGCATTGTTATTATTAAACCATATTACTGCACCATTATGCAGTGACAATTTTTTATGTTTTTTGTTTATAAATGGAATGTTAGATGGAAATGATCATGAAAACATTTATGAAAATGATCCATTATTATTATAAGTCTATTCAAACACTCCCATCTTCTCCCTTCAATTTCTCTCGAATTTCCATCAAGTTTTTATATTCTTCCAATGGTTTATTATTGACATAATGCATTAATTTTGCATTTTTTGTAGCCATCAACAGATCCTTCAGTTCCTTATTTTGAGTAAATTTCGCATATTGTGCATCATATAATTCTTTATTGTATCTTGATTTATAAAAATCCGGATCAATCTCCACATTTTCTGCACGTAACAAAACGACCTCTTTTCCATCAACCTCCCATTTTCCAGTTTTTCCACCAGCCGACTTTGCCATTTCAACATTTTTAGAAAGATCCGAACCAGTGTCTAGAGAGAAAGTCAAATAAAAACCAGGATTATTTTGTTTGAATTTGGAAGCTTGATAATAATGTTCTACACTATTCCATTTATGATTGTCCAATGTAAAAGGTTGAATCCATTCATTTGACATTTTTTTCCTCCAATTGTCTATAAGCGCCAAATTGACAAATTCCAGCAAAACATCCATTCTTATTTTCTCTCCAATGCCTAATCCAGGAAATGGTTTTCCATTTGAATGTATATAAGAAATAAACATGATACTGTCATCGTATAATCCTCTTAAACTCGTTTCTGATAATTCTTCTAGTTCCGAACTTGGACCCTCGTCCTGATTCCCCTTCTCGTTCCCCTTCCCCTTTCCTTTCCCATTGTTCTTACTATTTTTTACGAATTGATGAAATTCAGGTATGACAGAAAATAACCCAGCATTTTTCTCATTGTATTTGATTATAATGTTTTTTTTAACATAATAAGGTAATTCAGAAAAAGTAAATATATGCTTTTTTCGATAACTGATTAATTTATAATCGACACCTGATTGTTGTTTTGGTTGATCCATGACAATCATGATATAATAATCAGGTTCAAACCGACGTTTTTTCTCTAATGCATCTTTTAATTGAAAATAATGATTTCCCATTCCCAATTGAATAATATTCGAATAATCATTTTCCTTAAAATACTCCTTTGAAAAAAAGATGAATTTCACGTTTAAACAGTATTCCATGAGTACAATGACCCATTGTATAGCCCATTTATTTCCCCAAAATTCACATGACATCAAATGTTTTTTGAATTTTTCCAGATTATCCACCGTTTTCATAAATTTAAATTCTTTCAAAAACATGGATACATATTTTTTTTCGTATATGAGTTTATCATGTTGAGCTTTTACGGATTTTCCTTTTTCTGTTAATAATTTTTTTTCATTTCTGTCCAAAATGTTATTGTATTGTTCTCGAATTTTATCATATTCAATATTCAGATTCTTTGCATTTTTTATAATATCATTTAACGTATTATAAAATCGATCATAGTTATCCTTATAAAAAAGAAAAACATCATCGGAAATGCAATCAGCAAATTTCTTGCGGAGTTTTTGAATGGATGTTTGTTGAGCGATTTGAGAGAAAGCATCTCTTACACAAGAAAAAAAACTGTCGCATCCGCTTTCATTTTCAACAATGTCGTAATGATTATTTTTCATGTATTTAACTATCCAATTATCAGACGTCTTGGAATGGTATTTTTCAATAATATCATTAGCAGTTGCTTTTGTTTCTTCTTTCAATAAAGGCGGAATTTCAATCCCTTTTGTCAAAACAAAAAAATCTTTTCTGTTTTCTGGAATAGTAATAACATTACTCGATATATGTTTTTGTTTTTGTTTTTGTTTTGTATCATCATCATCACTTTTTGTCTCGGATTCTAATTGAGATTCCGACCTAGTTTCCGTATTTGTTGTTTCCGTATTTGTAGTTTCCGTATTTGTTATTTCATTATCGTCTGTATTATCCTGCTGTTCCTGATCATCATTATCCGTATCCGTCTCATTCGATTCCATAACCAATCGTTCCTTATCAATCATAGATTTTGTAGCGAATTTATACAAAAGAGGTCTCAATCCACTATTTCTCTCTAAATCCAAATTAACTTTATCATTCAAATATTCTAAATGATAATTTGCGTCAATTTCATAAACACCAATTTGTATCGCTTTGTTACTCTTATTAATCAAATAAATAGGAAAATACAAGATATTTTCAGATTCAAAATCGCGTTTTACTTTACCAACAGCAATAATTACAGGTAATTCATGAATAAAAATATTGTATAATTCTGTCTCCATTTTATTATCATCATGATGAATTTTTTTCAGCTCAGGGTAACTAACCGTACTATTTATTTTTGATAAAACCATATTTATGTTATATGTTATATGTTATATGTTATATGTTATAATATTATATATTTATCCTTACATAAAAATATAATGTTTTTATTTGCAATTCACCTCTCTACATTTCAACAATATCCATTAATTTAAATATGGACTTACTGGATAAACTTGGATATGTTTTTACTTTTACTCCTGCTAGATGTTTAATTGTCTCTATTATTTTAGCGTGATTATCTATACTAAAATTTTTATTTTCATTATTAAATAATTCTTTATTGTAAAGAATAAAGATAATCTCAATATATTCATCTACTACAAATTTTTTATTTTCTTCTTTAATTAAATTATTTAAATTGTCCAATAATTGAATCAATAGATTTTCAATTTTATCAACTGTAATAACATCATATAAAACCAAATTAACAAAGAAGGATATGAATGCTTTACGTTTTTCATTTTCGTTATTTATTTTACAAAATAAATCGTAGTTATCGTCAGGTGAAACATAATGAACATTATTTAAAATATCACCGAGTGAAGCTTCTTTTTCTCTAAAAACCGATTTAATAAATTCGTATTTTGATATCAGGTTAGAGTATAAATTAGCATATAATTTTGAATAAAATCGGTTTGATGATACTATATCAAATATTATGCTACTGATTTTATGGGTTTCTTCATCAGAAATGTTTTGACTTATTAGTTGATCTATATTTGATATTACATTTGTATTAATTTCATCATATGTTTTAATAGACATTTTATTTAAATTACTACGGATGTTGTCTATAAATATATCTATACCTTCGTGTTGCTCCATTTTAGTTGTACTAAAAGTGCGTATGGTTTCCCAATCATCGTCCTTGACAGGATCCAAATGTTGTTTATTAGACATTCCTTTATGTCTTTTTATAGAATTGTTATTTTTACCGTTTCCATTACCAAGACCACCTGCTCCAGGACCGTATATTGATTTTGGCTGATATTTTTGTGGTTTCATATCATCATTTTCTGTATTTTGTTTTTGAAAATTAGGTGTTTTTATATATGTAGGCGAACCCACTTCAGATGTGAGATTTGAAATTACTTCAATAACTTCGTCGTTTAATTTGTATTCGAATCCATTTAATATAATATTTTTTATATCATGAATGGTATATTTATATACTTGTGCCATGATTATGTATATATTTATATATATTTTTATATAGTATTTATAAATTTATATATAATATCATTTTTTTTATAAATTATTTTTACACTACTATAATAATATAAACATTTCCATATATTATTATATCATCATATGAGTGTTATACCGAATGATATAATAAACATAATACTAGACTATGATGGCAGAATAAAATACAGGAGAGACAAATATGTAAATATAATACATAAACACGACACCAGATATAATATAATTACACCATTGATAAATAAAAAAATAGAAATAATGAAAGGTATAACAATCGCACACACTTCAAGTTTTTATTTTGAATTTGGGTTTGATATAGATCATGGAATCGGATTATGTTATGATTATAATTTTTCATATCCTGATAAATTTGAAATATGTTATTATGATTGGAGAGACGGAATCAACCAAATAAGAAGATATTTATGAAGAGAAACTCGACAACATACAACATACAACATATACCATACAACGAATTATAAAAAAAATTGATACAAATAACATAAAACAAAAATATATTTAAAAACTACAATCGAATACATATAGAATGACCGAACAAGATAACAAATGCGAATCGACAGATTCATTTAACGAAATAAGTAGTTGGGATGATTTGGAAATATCAGGTGATTTATTGAGAGGTATTTATGGTTATGGTTTTGAGCGACCTAGTCCAATTCAATCCAAAGCAATTGTTCCTATTATAAAAGGGAAAGATATAATTGCACAAGCACAATCAGGAACAGGGAAAACTGCTGCATTTTCTGTAGGTGCTTTATCCTTGGTTGATTTATCCAAAATGGAAACTCAAATTTTAATCATGTCACCTACACGTGAATTAACAAAACAAATATCATTAGTAATTTCCAGTTTAGGTACAATGATGAATGGATTATCAGTATATACATTAGTAGGAGGAACATCAATTGACGAGGATGCTAATAAATTAAAGAATACTCCACCTCACGTTATTGTTGGATGTCCAGGTCGTGTTTATGATATGATTCGACGCGGAAATATCAAAGCAAAAAATATTAAACTAGTAGTGTTAGATGAAGCAGATGAAATGTTATCTTCTGGTTTTAAAGAACAAGTCTATAATATTTTTCAAACATTTAGCAATGATATTCAAGTTGCTTTATTTAGTGCAACTTTACCGGAATATATTAATAACATAACCAGTAAATTTATGAGGAATCCGGTTAATATTTTTGTAAAAACAGAAGCATTGACATTGGAGGGTATTTCACAATATTTTGTAGCGGTAGATGATGACAAGCAAAAATATTTAGCCATGAAGGATATATATTCGTACATTTCATTATCACATTGTATAATATATTGTAACAGTATAAAACGTGTTATTGATTTATATGATGCTATGATTGAAGACGGGTTTCCTGTGTGTTGTATTCATAGTAATATGGATAAATCAGCAAGGGATGTTGCATTTTCAGACTTTAGAAATGGTAAATATCGTGTTATGATTTCTTCCAATGTTACAGCTAGAGGCATTGACATTCAACAAATTAGTGTTGTCATCAATTTCGATATTCCAAAATGTGTTCATACTTATCTACATAGAATTGGTAGAAGTGGTAGATGGGGAAGAAAAGGTGTTGGAATTAACTTTATTACACGACGTGATGTTTCGAAATTGAAGGAAATAGAACAGCATTATGAAACACAAATAACAGAATTACCAGGAAATTTTGAACAGTTATTTAAATAAATATTACAAATAAATGTATTTTCATATTATAATATGAGTGACACAAACAATAAAAATCCCATTCAGATATATTATTTATGCAATGATACTGACTCTGATACGGATAGTAACTGTAAAAAATTAATAGAAATGATAAATGTAATTGTTTTGAATGAATTATTAAAAAATAAAAAAAATAATATTGCAGAACCCGTAATAAAAGCTAAAATAAATGAATTAACAAATAAATTAATAGTACCACCAATGACAAAAAAGGAATATGAAAAATATACAAATATGACAGAAAAAAAAATAATAGAAAAGGAAAAGGGATATATAGCTAATATGGCTATGAATAATATGACTAATATGAATGGTATGGATGGTATGGATGGTATGGATGGTATGGAATATGGTATGAATGGTATGAATATCATGCAACATCATACACCAGATATGCAAAACATACAGCACATGTCACATATGCCACATATGTCACATATACCAAAAGGTGGTAAAATTTTAACAAAAAAATCATATACATATAAAAAACAACAGAGGCATCAAAAAACAAAAAACCATAAAAAATCAAAAATGATTCGTAAAATATAATATATTATTATGCTAATTTTTTATAAATATTAGTTTAATATGACAGTCAAAGAGGAAGGACAAAAAGAACCACAAAAAGAAAATAAAAAACAAGAGACAAAAGAGACAAAAATAAATAACATAAATGATATTTTTAAATTGCCTATTTTTTATCAGGACAAAAAAACAGAATTAAAAGAGAATATCATATCAGATTTAGAACTAATCAAAACAATTGATACAGATGCATCCTGTGTCCCTATTTTATATAATACATTTCAACCAACCAATTGTTTAGCAAAAAAGACATTGGAACAAATACCAGATTATTATTCCTATGATGTCAAATTCTTGAATGACACACAAGAATTACTAAAATCATATAAATCATCTACATCATATAAATCATGTTTATCGGAACAAACAGAATCTGATACCCAAATTCCAGAAAAACCAGATTTCGATGAAATTGTCAAATTGTGGGATGAAATCAAACTAGACACCGGTTTTAGAGAAAAATACAATTACATGGATTGGAGTTATTTTTTGTATTTAAATGAATCACAATTGTTTTTGCAATTGATGAGTTTTTATAATATGACTTCACCTATTATCTCTCTATTTGTACCTATTTTCATATTGATAGTACCTTTTTTTATTATAAAAGCTCGTGGTTTATCGGTATCCATTAAAGAATACATAGATATTTTGAAAATATTAGCGGGAAACCACGCAATTGGAAAACTATTTACTCAATTTCATAAAGTTAAATTAGATCAAAAATTATACATGTTAATATCCGCTGGATTTTATATATTTTCAATTTACCAAAATATTCTTACATGTATTCGATTTCACTTTAATATAAAAAAAATACATACTTATTTGAATAAGTTTAAGGGTTATTTACAATATACATTGGCTAATATGGAGAATTTAGAATCATTGGCATTAAAATTGAAAAATAAAACATACATTGGTTTTATCGAAGAAATGAAAAAACACAAATCAGTTTTGGAGGAATATAAGAATAATTTAGAGAAGGTTAGTGATTTTCAATTTTCTTTTAGAAAATTAGCAGAAATAGGTACAGTGTTTAAATACTTTTATCAATTGAATTACAATGAAACTTATAATACATCCTTTTTGTATTCATTTGGTTTCAATGGATATATTGATAATTTAGAAGGTTTAATAGATAATATTCAAAAGGAGAATTTACAATTTGCCAAATTTAATAATCATACAACAAAAGACACCAAAGGCACCAAAGGCACCAAAGGCACCAAAGGCACCAAAGACAACAAAACAAAAACAAAATCTAAAAACTCCAATATATTAAAGAAATCATATTATGCAGCACTAATAAACAAAAATCCAGTTAAAAATGATGTAAAATTGGACAAAGCAATGATAATAACAGGTCCAAATGCTTCTGGAAAAACAACCGTATTAAAATCCGCACTAATTAACGTTATATTATCACAACAATTTGGTTGTGGATTTTACGATGAAGCATCTTTAACACCCTATAAATTTATTCACTGCTACTTAAATATACCAGATACATCCGGTAGAGATAGTTTATTTCAAGCAGAAGCTAGAAGATGCAAAGAAATTATAGATACAATAAAAGACAATAATGAAGCAGACGATGATTCTCATTTTTGTGTTTTTGATGAAATATATTCTGGAACGAATCCAGATGAAGCTGTCATAAGTGCTTTGGCTTTTATGCAATATTTGGTAAAGATTGAAAATGTACAATGCATAATGACAACTCATTTTATCAAAGTATGCAAAAAGTTAAACAAAAACAAACGTGTTAAAAATTATCATATGCATGTGGATGTAACAACCAAGAACGACTTTTCATATACATACAAAATGAAAGAAGGAATATCTGAAATACATGGCGGTATCAAAGTTTTGAATGATATGAATTATCCTAGAGAAATAATTAATAATACAAGAAATAAAATTAGTCAAAATAAAAAATTAAAAACTACTGAATAAAATAAATATATATATTGTATTCGTTTAACATATAAATATAATTATATATATATCAATTAATAGGCATAGCAAATAGCAAACAATAACAGTAAAAATGGCCATAACCGATATATTTTCCACATCATTATTAATTAGTTTAGCAATATCTTTGTTACTAGTTGGTAGTGTATTTATGTACTTTAATCAAAAAATATCAGAGCAAAATCACAAGATAACTTCTATGTTTGATTTAGTATCAACTATGGCAGAAGAAGTTAATTCTGTGAAATACCATGTACAGATGGTAGGCGGTAGAGTTGGTATTCCAATGGGGATGCAACCACTACAACCACTACCACAACAACAACAAACACAAACACATCAACCATTTATGAATGGTGGTGTTATTAATTCATTTAATATGAATACAAATACAAATACAAATCCAAATGATAATTTAATTACAATTTCAGAAGATGAGGATGAAGACGATAGTGATGATGAAGACGATAGTGATGATGAAGACGATAGTGATGATGAAGATGACGATGATGATGATGATGATGATGACGATGATGATGATGAAGAAGACGATGATGATGAGAATGAAAAGTCTGAGAATCAAGACATTAAAATTAGCGAAGATGATACTTTAGATATTGAGAATTTTGATAGTTTGAATTTTGAATCTGTAGCCGATTCGGGATTAAATGAATCTGATATGAAAAATTTAAAAACAATTAATATCAATGTTTCATCCAATGATAATGATAATGATAATGATAATGAAGAAGAAATAGAAATTGAATCGGAAGATGTTTCTGATGCAAATATTAAAAATGTTGAAGTATTGGATTACAAGAAATTATCATTGAATAAACTTCGAAGTATAGTAACAGAAAAAGGAATTGTTACAGATGCTTCAAAGTTGAAAAAACATGAATTGTTAAAATTACTGGAAGTTGAATAAACCCAACCAAACCCAACCAAACCCAACCAAA
>Ga0214921_10001104_pt1 | contig 46852 bp, 29 predicted proteins | sample LL1505_MetaG_FD_177992 | JGI IMG/M metagenome (GOLD analysis project Ga0214921, IMG submission 177992) | Freshwater microbial communities from Lake Lanier, Atlanta, Georgia, United States - LL-1505 | ecosystem: Environmental > Aquatic > Freshwater > Lake | place: USA: Georgia | collected... | reverse complement strand
GATCAGAAGGATACGACATACCTGCCACAGGAATCGGTTCACCTGTATAAGAAGCACCAACACCTCCAGAAGTCCCCACGTATGGCATAGAGGATCCTGAAGGACCTGCTCCCCAAATGCTTGAAGGACCAGGGCCGATAAAAGACCCTCCTCCAGAAGCTCCTACAGGCCCTAAAGGCATAGAAGCTCCTGCTGAAACTTGTTTTACACCAGATTGGACTTGGCCTGATGCAGGATTTGCGTTGAGTCGAGTACTCATGGTGGATTTCAACCAACATGTTTTGTTACTTCCCTGGTATGTAAATTGTTTACACATTGGGTCAGTAATACATGCCTCTGCACACGCATACACTGTTTGTGTGAATGGAATCGATTTATAGGGTTGATCAAAGCGATCCATATTGGGACAATCAAAGATGATGTTTTTGTATTGTGGAGGAGGATTTGAACCATCTGCACATGTTCCAGAGCCACCTGCTAACGAAGGTCCACGTGCTAACGAAGGTCCTTTCACAGAAGGCATGGAAGCTCCTGAATAAGAAATAACGGTAGGAGTTGACCTCAAAGAAGCACCTTGGCGAACCAAACTATCCCATGGAACGACAGTAGATCGATTTATTTTCACAGCGGTTTGTAAACCTGCAGTAGATCCTCTATCAGACAAGTTCGAACTTACAGCATTCTTCAACCAACACTTTTGCGTTGAACTTTCGTATGTAAATTGATTGCAGGTAGCATCAGCTGCACACTTTTGAGCACAAGAACTAAGATTCGGAATATTTGTGAGACTCTGTGTGTTTGGATCACTCGGTCGCGAGAAATTTGGGCAATCAAAGGTAAATCCTGAAATAGCAGGTGGCTTCTGTCCATAGGGGCACGTAGCTGGTGCTGCTGGTGCTGGTGCTGCTGGTGCTGCTGGTGTAGCTACTCTTTGACTAGGCATAGAAGGCCCTTTGAGTATAGAACTGGGACTGGTTTTTACAGCGGTTTGTATACCTGCATTAGCTCCTTTATCGACCAAGCCTGAACCAACTACACCCTTCAACCAACACTTTTGCGTAGAAGATTCATAGGTCATTTGTCTGCATGCAGTATCAGCGGAACACTTGTTCAAGCAAGCAGTCAAGTTAGGGATACCCGTGAGACTCTGGATATTTTCATCATTCGGTCGAGAGAAATTTGGGCAATCAAAGGTATATCCTGGAACAGGAGTTGGTTTATTTCCATGAGGGCATGTATTCGCGGATGAAGATAAGGCAAAAGAGCCAGAAGGGGTAGAAGCAGCGAGCGTCGATTTACCTGATGTCGAAGTGCTCGTCGGTGCAGAGAGTGCGTATGCAGCAGAAGGGCTTGTTAAAGCTCCTTTTGACGCAGGTCCAGAGGATGGTGCAGGTGCAGCAGCAGGTGTAGGTGCACGAGCAGGTCCAGAGGATGGTGGAGGTGCAGGAGTATTCGCACGAACGGACCCACGTGTCGCAGGCGTTGTCGCAGGCGTTGTAGTAGAAGACGTTTTTACAGCAGTTTGTAGACCCGCTGTTGCTCCTCGGTCCACCAACCCTGGGCCTGCTACATTTTTCAACCAACACTTCTTTGTCGAAGCCTCGTATGTAAATTGTTTACAAGCAGGATCACTTGCACATTTACTTAAACATGCCGAAACATTGGCTATAGCTGTTAGACTTTGTGCATTTGGATCATTTGGTCGCGAGAAATTTGGGCAATCAAAGGTAAATCCTCCTGATGGTGGAGGAAGAGTTCCATAGGGACATGTTTTTACAGAAGATGCGGCAAATCCTTCTCTTCTGGAGGGTTGAAACCAGCTTTCCCAAAGTGACCAACTTGCCATTCTAAACGTCGGATATATATTACGTATTCATTTTTAACATCTTCCTTCCCGTATCTTGGTTATAAAACCCTTCGTGATTTTGCCACCGCCTGTAAGAGAATGTGAGGAAAAGGATGGCCGCAAAGAGGACAAAGATTGCAGAGGTTGGATTGAAATACAATGCCGTCAAAAATGCAGCTCCAAAGAGTGCATTCACAATTGTATCAATTCTCAGATTTCCTATCGATGTATATACACTCAATATAATAAAGAGTATGACAACTGCAAAACCAATCAATGTTAGAATGGAACGATCCATCTTCTACTATTCATCAGATTCTTTCCAAACAAATCTTTTGTCTTTTGTATAGATAGATGGATGTAAAGTCGGTGGAAGAATTTGATAAAACATTGGAACAAAAGGAACATCCAACAATGGTTGTGATTGTTGCTGCAGAATGGTGTGGTGCGTGCAAACGTCTTGAAGAAAGTGTCTGGAAACCTTTCTGTACGAAGAAAGATGCTCCTCCTAATGTGATACGAATTTCCGACGAAGTGTTTCCAAACACAAAGCTGGGTCAAAAAACTCCGATTCAGTACTATCCAACTGTACTAGAAGTTACAAGTTCAGGAACCGGAGAACAAGTTGCTACCCCTGTAAAAACACCAAGATCTGTGGAAGAATTACGATCTCTTGCACTTACAGGAGTTTCTTCTGCAGAAACAATCGATGCGGATAGAATTCCAAACGCAAAACTCGAGCCGATGCAAAAGGGTGGATCGTTTCTTCAAACGCTTCATCAAACTGCACATGGAGTTCTTCCCGCATCTGTCATTGGAACTCTTGCGTTGTACATGCAAGCTGGAGGCAAGCGAAGCAGCAGTCGTAAGCAAAAGGCAAGCAGCAGACGCAGTAGCAAGCGTAAGCAAAGCAACAGACGTAAGCAAAGCAACAGAAGAAAAACGAGACGCGGATATATGTTTCGAGCCTAGGCATAAAATTGATTACAATCCACTCTTCTAAAAAAAGTCCCCCAGCAAGAAATGCCTCTGTTTCATATCTTTGATGCTGTTGCACGTGACCATCGTTTGGTTCGTGTAGTAGAAGGAGCAGATGCCGATGAATACGAATATATGGATCTCGAAGAAGAGGACGATGCTTCTGTGGATGGATGGAAGAAGAAGAATCAAAGTACTTCAGGAGATTCTTTGAAGCACCGCACCATGCAAATCTATCTCTTTGGTGCAACTCCAGAGGGAGATACGGTTCGCATTGAAGTCTATGGTTTCAGACCCTATTTCTTCCTCGAGATTCCAGAATCTTATGCAACAGAAGGAGCACTTTTACGAACGGATCTTGCCCCAATCCTCCAGAAATATGCACATAGTTTTGAAAGAAAGAAGAAGCTCTATGGCTTTACAGGGAATGAAGAGTACACATTTCTGAAATTGAGCGTTCCAAGCCTAGGAGAGTTTTACGAACTTCGTAAGAAGTTTCTCAACGAACACCAAGAACCTATCTTCAAGCTGAAAAAGACAGCAGCATTCTCTCCACTTCGTGTGTATGAATCGAATCTAGATCCAATGCTTCGATTCTTCCATGAGCGAAATATATCCCCATGTGGCTGGGTGAATATTCCAGACGCGATGGTAGAGGATGGAAAAGTGGAGTGCACATGGGACGAGATCCATCCAGCAGAAGCTCCTTGCGTAACTGCTCCTCTTCTCGTCGGATCTTGGGATATAGAGTGTTATTCGTCGGATGGAGAATTCCCTCTTGCAAAGAAAGGGAAACGAGCCTCGGGAGATCCAATCATTCAAATCGGAACTGTCTGTTGGAGGCTTGGGTCAAACGAACCTGTGGAGAGGCATGTGTTTGTCTTGGGAGGCTGTGATCCAATGGAAGGAGTCACACTGCATGTGGCGAATACGGAGGCATCGCTTCTCCAGAAATGGTTTCAATGGGTCACTGTTGAAAAACAATTTGATATCTTGATTGGCTACAACATCTTTGGTTTTGATGAACGCTATGTTTGGGATCGAATGGAAGAGTTAGGAATGCTATCCTCAGAAGAGGTGGAAGCAATGGCACGTCTAGAGGGATCGATGAAACTCCAACAGAAGTTTCTCAGTTCTTCTGCCTTGGGAGACAACATGCTTCATCTTTGGAACACTCCTGGAAGATTACGTATTGATTTGTATGGCCATATCAAGCGAAAGACACAGATGGCGTCCTATACGCTTGATTCTGTGTGTGCTGCTTTCTTGAGTGGTACATTGGCGAAACAGAATCCCATTGTGTCGGTTGGAGAGAAACGCTGGCTTCTCAAGACTATGCAAAAGGGGGATGCACGTATCGGACGTTCTGTGCAAGTGTTGGATGAGATGGGAGAAGATCTCACCGAAAAGATGAAGATTCTCGAGATTGTGTCAGAGGGGTTGATTGTGGAGAGCGATGAAGAGGTATCTCTCATAAGCAATGAAGCATCACGATGGGCCGTTGTGAAGGATGATATTTCTCCCAAAGATATCTTTCGTCTCCATCGTGGAACAAACGCCGACCGAGCAGTTGTCGCATCCTATTGCGTCCAGGATTGTGATCTTGTTCTCGAACTCTTCAAGAAGTTGGATGTGTTTAACGAAGCAATGTCTATGGCGAATGTCTGTTCTGTCCCAGTGAGTTACATCTTTGTAAGAGGACAGGGCATCAAGATTGAATCTCTCATTTACAAGTATTGTCGCGAATCTCGTCAATTGATTGAAATTCTTCCTAGTCGAGGGTCTGGAGTGGAAGACAGTTATGAAGGGGCGATTGTATTGGATCCTGTCCCAGGATTCTATCGATCTCCCGTGGGAGTGTGTGATTTTGCTTCTCTGTATCCAAGTACAATCATCAGTGAAAATATAAGCCATGACATGTTACTCTGGACGAAAGACTATGCGTTAGACGGGACTCTTTTGAAGAAGAAGATGTATGGAACGGAAAAAGCAGAGAGAACTCCTCCATCGGGAACGCGTTGGACCGACATCGAATTTGATATATGGAGGCCTGATCCAGAAGATACGAGAAAACATCCAGAGAAAAAGAAAGTGGGTACGAGACTATGTCGCTATGCTCAGCCGGCGTCTGGAGAGAAAGGATCTCTCCCAAACATTGTTGCAAAACTTCTTGCAGCCAGAAAAGCGAAACGTGAAGAATTAAAACACACAACAGATCCATTTAAGAAAGCATTGTTAGACGCAGAACAAAATGCCTATAAGATTACAGCAAATTCATTGTATGGCCAATTAGGCTCAGGAACATTTAAGATTCGACTCCAAGATTTAGCAGCATCTGTTACATCGTATGGGAGGAAACAGATTCTGTTTAGCAAAGCAGCAATAGAAAGATTCTACGGACCAGATGCAAAAGACCCACGATGTTCTGCGGAAATCGTGTATGGTGATACAGATAGTATATTTGTGAATTTCAACCCGAGACATCCTGTGACAGGAGAGTTGTTACAGGGAAGAGACGCGATTGTGGAAACAATCAAATTAACAACAGAAGCAGGAAAATTTATAACAGGGGCTTTGAAAGCACCCCATGACTTTGAATATGATAAGGTCTTTGCACCATTCTTGATCTTTAGCAAGAAGCGATATGTAGGGAACAAGTATGAAGAGTCCCCAGATGAATTCAAAGAGACAGCGATGGGAATTGTGTTAAAGAGGAGAGACAATGCACCGATTCTGAAAGTGATTTATTCTGCAGCGATTGATCGTCTCTTGAACCATCAAGATGTCGAAGGAGCAGTGAACGTCGTGAAGGAGAAGATTCTTGAATTGGTGGAAGGAAAGATTCGATTGTCTCAACTGACGATTACAAAATCACTTCGATCTTCTTACACAAGTGTTCCTGCACACAAGATGCTTGCGGATCGAATTGCAGAACGAGATCCGGGAAATGCACCTGCATCAGGCGATCGTATTGGGTATGTCTATATCCAAGCACCTGTTGGACAAGTTGCGTCAAAGCTGCAAGGAGAGCGTGTAGAAACACCAGAGTTTATTGAAGAGAAAGGATTGAAACCAGACGCCCAATATTATATTGAACATCAATTGATGAATCCACTGACAGAGTTGTTCAGTAGTATCGTGGAGAAGATACCAGGATTTGTACCGCCTGAAAAAGGGTGGGAGGAGGATGCGGGGAAGAGGATGCGACAGAGAGAATGGATTACATCAGACTTATTGTTTCGCGAAGGATTGCAGAGATGTAAAAGTATTGCAACACATGGATTTCTTTCCAAGTTTGGATCGAATCTTCATACGACGGTTGTAAAACGAAAGACACCTCCTAAACAAGCGACCAAACATACAGACTCGAAAGGAACAAAAGCAAAACTCAAACAGACAACTCTACAATTTGTTCGAGACACATCTCTTATATCAGATGAAGCACTTGCAAAAAAGATTCGATCGGTTCGCCGTTCTGCAAAGGTTGCGAAAGTTGAAGGAAGTGTAGAATCTATCGATGTGTAGATGACGACACCTGAATCGATTCTAGCGACGCAATGGTTAGAGGAAGCTGAGAGAAAAGATATTTTTTGTTCGAGTTGTCAAAGGAATACATGTAATGCACTCGCGAGACAACGATGTTCTTATAGTGCATGGCCAGACCAGAGTCTAGCAAAAAAAGCAAGTGAATACATTCCACTCGATCTTCGAGAAAACGTCCATGTTGTCATATTGAATCCCTCTGCTGAAGGGGGAATGCCTCATACACGACCCAATTTGATCTGTCTTCCGGCCTATTATCCAGACTCTTTAGTGGAATCTACGATGAAACACGAGCTTCTTCATGTGGATCAACGTATCAATGAAACCAATTGGATGAAGAAACTTGTAAAAGATGGATGGGTCGAAGAAACACAAGCAAGTGTTCCAGAAGATTGGTTACGCAAATGCCGTTTCAATCCAGACACATGGAATTCCAGATTCTGGTCGTGGGAGGATCGATACATCCCTCTCCCCATTTTTGCCAGAGAGGACCAGCCTTCGATGACAGACTTTGCAGTATTCTGGTATGACAAAAAGTCTGAGAAAGCAATTCGTAGACCACCAGATGGATTTGTGCAACAATACGGATCTGTTTCACAGTCTGCTCAAGAGCATCCTTATGAGTTATTCGCATATATCTAATAGCAGGATGCCTATCCATTCATGGTTAGGGAATCCTTCCATAGATAAACTAGCTCTCCCAATATGTTCTCATAAAGGGGTTGTAAAAGACTTGAGTGGTACTGTAAAGTTTCTACTAAAACCAAAAGGAGTTCTTGGAAGAGGAACCTTTGGAATTGTAGAAATCTTTGATCGAATTGATGCGTCTACCCAAGAATCTCGAGTTGTCGCAATGAAACGACCAACACATCCATCGATCGATTTGTATTTAGAAGCTCTTGTACAAAAGAAACTTCACACAGAACTTCAAAGATATGGACTTCATACATGTATTCCAGAAGTCTACGATATTATACAAGATAGTCGTACAAAGGATGTATGGTTTACAATGGAAGCATTAGACCCTCAGTTGTTGTCGCAATGGTGTGTTCGTCGATCGTATGAAGAAGCTCCAAAAGTCTTTGGACTTCTCTTGCTACAGATTGCACTTGTGTTGCAGGTGTTAGAGGATGTGTTGCAGTTTGATCATAGAGATTTGAAGGTGAACAATATTCTTATTGCAGACACACCTCTTTCCATTGCAATGGATTGGAAGGGGGAAAGCAAGACTCTTGAATTTCCCTTTCGTGTTGTGTTTGTCGATTTTGGGTTTTCCTGTATTGGAGGAAAGGTGGATGTACGCGACAATTCAGAGTTTCCTCCTCTAGATCCTTGTCCTAAAGTGGGACGGGATATGTTTCAAGTGATTGTTTCTCTGTGGAGTATTCATAGCTTCCGATCTATGATAGAGAATGCATGGGGAGCATGGGTTCGAGAACGATTAGGAAGAAGTCAATACATTCATTTAACAGAAAATTCTCAGACTCTGGAATGGATGTATATGGTGACAGATGTCAAAGAGTTTCAAGCCCCTCTATGTACGCCTTTTCAGATCATTCAAGATTGTATACAGGCTTTAGAAGGTATATAGATGTGTTTATTAACACAATATTACCCCCTTTCTTTTAATTGTATGATACTAGGGTTTTTCCTCGGATTTGGAATATCCCTAGGATTTCTATCCGGAATTCTTGGATCTTTTTCGATTGTTTGTTGTAGTATTTTTTTCGCAGTTCTGCTTTGTTCTGGAGCCTTTCAAATCATCCCTATGATTGATACGGTGGAACAGTGGATTCAGAAAACGTTTCCTAGTATGAAACATACTATAACAGAACATGTTCGAAAATGTTACGATGTTGATGTAAGAGATGAGAAAGTCAAAGACTCTCGCCCGAAACTCTATCTATTTCATCCTCATGGAGTCTTAGCAACAGCATTGAATTTCCACATCTTAACTCGTATGACAGACTGGCCTATACGACCGATGAAAGCAGCAATTCTTTCTAAATTTTTGTTGTATCCTTTTTCAAGAGAAATTTTTGAACGAATTGGTGCTGTTCCTTCAGACTATGGATCTATGAAAGGGGTGTTAGAGGGTGGAGAGTCTCTTGGTGTGAGTATAGGAGGTTCTAGCGAAGTGAAGTATGCAGAATCGAAGAAAATGATCTTGCTATGCAAGTCACGGCGTGGAATTTTTAAAATGGCTCTGGAAACAGGAACTCCTCTTGTACCTGTTCTTGTCTATGGAGAAGATGATGTCTATACACAGACGAATGCAACATTTGTGAAATATTTGAATAGTCTCACAGAACAAAAAGGATTTCGTCTAAACATACCATCCTTGAGTTCTTGTTATAAAATGTTCCAATTCTTTTCAGGAAAGACAGAGGTTCATGTGAAAACCGTGTTAGGATCTCCTCTTGATGTTGAAAAAGTCGACAATCCGACAGAAGAAGACATAGAATGTGTAAGAGGGAGATATATAGAAGGTTTGAAACAATTGTACGCAGAGACAAAGCCAGCGGACTACGAGGAAGAAATTACCTTTGTGTAGCTACAATAGAACGATGAGTACTTCTGAAAACGAAGCTACAAAAAAGCCAGAAGAATCTCCTGTGTCTACTGGAAAGAATGCTTCTGAAAACAAGAAGGCTGCTGAAAACAAGAAGGCTGCTGAAAACAAGAAGGCTGCTGAAAACAAGAAAGAAGCTGAAAACAAGAAGGCTGCTGAAAACAAGAAAGAAGCTGAAAACAAGGCGTTTGATGAGAAAGTTGCAAATCCAACAAAATCCCTTGACAATATTCTTACAATCCAAGTCTTATGTGACACACACAGTTACATGAAAGGGGCTTTAGAACAAATGGGGGAAGAATTTCGTCTTCTAAATCCAGAGTTGAGCAAACGGTATATAGATGCTGCAAATCTCTGGGCAGACATTTGTGCAAATGGTGATGCACCCTACAAAGGGTTATCCACAGACTCTTTGATTCGTTGGCTTGTCTATTTGATCAAGGGATGGGGAAGAGGATCTCTCGCTGAGCTTCCTCCTTTGACTGCAGATGAAGCAGAAGCGACGATCTCTGCTGCAAATCCCTTTTTAGCTGCAATGAAGAATCTTGTAAAGAAAAACAATTCTCTTGTACAACCTGCAAAAGAATCAGAAGGTGCAGTAGGATCCGTAGGTGCTGTAGGTGCAGTAGGTGCAGTAGGTGCAGTAGGTAACAAAAAAGAAAACGAAACCAAAGCAAAGAGTCTTGAAGAAACTGCTTTGGAAGCATCAGAAAAAGCAAGGAAGGCTGCTGCGAAAGTAAAGATCCAAGCGGATACAATGAATGATTCTATAGGTCAGACGAAGGAAAAGAGATTGCTTCTTGCAGAAAAGGTAAAAGAGTATGCATTGGAAGCAGCAATTGCTGCAGAAAAAGCGGTGGATGCAGCACGAACTGCTGCAGCATCGAAGAGTGTTTTATCGTTTACTTCGGCAGGAACTCTTGGTATAACAGGATCTGTAGATCCAACAGAAGTCAATCTAACTCTTGCACTTGCTGCCCAAGAGTCTGCAAATGAACATGCAAGAGAAACAAAACAACTTTACCAAACCCTTCTTACACTCGAAAAGGAAGAAGAACTCCCAACCATTCTTGCAGATCTCTATACTTCTGCAAAAGAAACATCAGATGATACAATTCGGGTTGCGACTGCTACAGAGAATACGATTTCTGCAGCTGCGAAAAAGCTTTTCTTTGGATCAGATGAAGAAGTTGACGCATTCACTCTTCAAGAAAAAGCGAGGAAACGTGCTCTAGAAGAAATCGAATCAGAAGAAGCAGTTGTTGCCGCCGCCGCCGCTGCCGCCGCCGCGGCAGCTGCTTCTAAAAAAGCAGAAGCAGAAGAAGGAACAAAAGAAAATAGCAGCAATATGACAGGCTTTGAGAATTTTGCTGGGGAACAGTTTGAAACCACAAACAAACCTGCAAACACACCTACGAATACCAAAGCCAACACACCTGTTGCCAACACACCTGTTGCCAACACACCTACGAATACCAAAGCTAACACAAACAAACCAGAAAATACATCCAATATGAAAGGATTCCCTACTTTTGCTGGGGAACAGTTTGAAACCACCAACAAGCCGACCAACAATACCAACAAGACGGCCAACAATACCAAGAAGGCCAACAACACAAAAAGCAACACACCTGAGAACTCTTCCAATATGACAGGGTTTCAGAACTTTGCAGGCGAACAGTTTGAAAATACGAATGCAAACAAAAAGAACAAAAAGAACAATACCAAAAACAATACCAAAAACAAAGAAGTACCGAATACATCAGAGTTGTATCAAAATGAAACCCAGCCAAAGACACGAAAGACCAGAAAAAATCGTAAGGCTAAAAATTGACGCATGAGAGTATGAAAAGAGACCTTACAACATGGAATCGAATCGTAAAAAACCTTCCAAAAGAAATGCAAAAGGGAAAGCAGAGATGGAGGCAGAAGTCCCAAAGATCGCTCAAGAAGTTCCTGAACCAACCGTGACAGAACTTCCAGAAGGATCCTTGTCACAACCTATACCAACAATCTTCCTAGAAGAGACTCCTGAACAGAAACAATCAGCAATTCGATTCTGTCCTGTCTGTCGACACTATATGTTTATGAGATCAGAACAAGAAAATATTGGAAAACGACTCTGTAGGAATTGTGGACATCAAGAAGACATTCAAGGAGGACTCGTGATGGAACTTATGATTCAAGAGCGATCAGCAGAAGGATATAAGATTCTCTTAAATGAATTTACACGACGTGATCCAAGACTTCCCCACATTCGTAAGACAATTGCATGCCCCGATGCTGGATGTCCTAGCAATCACGGGGCAGCAGAATCAGATGTTATTTATATTAAATATGATGCCGTGAACTTATTATACCTCTACATATGTGATATATGTGGGTTCCAATGGAGGTCTCGACGATAGAAGAAGTAGTACACACTACAATTTTTTTCGACCAAAATTGAAGGCAGCCTGTGAATAGAAAACCAAGTCCACAACAGCAATGGCAACATTTCAGCAATTTGATAACCACCCTCTAGCGTACTTCTTGAGCTCTCGTCAAACGACGAAAGGTCAAGAAGCAAGTATTTGTGGAATGGGGGAAGGTGTAAGAGGGAAGTGGTTGATTCGAGAGGATGAGTATCCAGAGTTTCTCAATCATCTCCACGACTATCTCTTTGTGATGAAAGCTCGCCCTCTCAATCTTGTAGAACAACCTAGACTAAACAAGCCGAAGCCAATTCTCTTAGATTTGGATTTGAAATTCCCGTCGAATTCTGCACTCTCTCCCCATCGATTTACCAACGGCCACATTCGAACCTTTCTTCACACTGTTGTAAATGGTCTCAACACATTCTTTGATACGTCACGCTATGAAGTCCTCCGTTTCTTTGTGTCTCTTCGCCCTCAAGCCTACTCCGATGGAAAGAAGTGTATAAAGGATGGCATTCACGTGCAGTGTCCAGACATCACTCTGAGCAACGAGAAACAGAAAGTCTTACGATCCTGGCTTTTAGAAAACAACGCAATTGAAAACGCCTTTGAAGGAACAGGCTATTGCAACACACCAGAAGATATTTATGACGAGTCGATGGTTCGGAAACAGGGATGGTTCTTTTATGGAGAGAGTAAGCCAAAGATTCCTCCTTACAAGCTCGAAACCATCTTCGGCTACAGTCCAGAAAAAGATGCTATTGAACTCTTGAATCCCAAAGACTATGATGAAAGAGAATTGATGGAACTCTTGAGTGTCCGCTACAACATCGCCGACGATGACAACGAGGTGATAGAGAGTGGAAAGGAGGCGTTTGAAAAATACATGAAGAGATCTGCACCAGCAACTCTTTCTGCGTCAGCTGCTGCAGAACTCCAAGCTCCTGTGGGCACAAAGCCGACCTTCCAAGTGTATGTCCCAGAGTCTCACGATGATGAAGAAATAGAATTAGCGAAACGATTGTCGCGAGAATGTTTGAATGAAAGACGTGCTGACTGCTACAAGACGTGGATGGAAGTCGGATGGTGTTTATCCAACATTGAAAATTCAGAAGAGATGTTTGAAGTATGGGTGGATTTCTCGAAAAAGTCTACGAAATCCGATGGAACGGATTGGGGGAGGCACAAGAGAGATTGGATGAAAGGATTCAGTCGAAACACGCCGGGATCGAAGCTGACATTGAAGTCCTTGCATTATTGGGCTCGTGAGGACAATCCAGAGAAATACAAGGAGCTTGTGGAGGAAGATCATATTCGCTATGTGCAGCAGAAGGTGGATGAGACGCACTATCACATTGCAAAACTGTTAAAGAGGATGTACAAGGGTACGTATTGTGCATCGGTGGAGATTCGAAGGATTGAGTGGTATTATTACGATGCCTCGATCAATTCGTGGCGGCACACGAATCAGGGTATGGAATTGCGAGAGAAGCTGAGTACAGAGGTGGTGGATCTGATTGTTGCAGCTCGCATGCGATTGAAGAAAAAGGGATACGACGAATACTGTGAGCAGAATGCAATTGCAGTTGGCCAGGGGAGAGAGATGGATGAAGATTGGTTTAAGCAGTGGGGTGCAACCTTTGACGGCGGTCGATTCGAGACATTGCACAAGATTGAGAAGAAGTTGTATCAGACCGATTTTAAGAATTGTGTGATGAAGGAAGCTGCGGAGTTGTTTTGCGAGGAAGATTTCTTGAACCAGTTGAACATGAACACGCAACTGTTTGCTTGTCGAAACGGAGTCTTGGATTTGCGAATGCAAGTGCAGAATACAAGCACCGGAGAACTAGAAGAGAAGGTCGTGTTTCGACCAGGAAAACCAGATGATAGTATTAGTTTCTTAGCAGGGAGGAACTATCCAGATACAGAACCATTAGACTATGTAGAATATGATGCAGAAGATCCTCAACAACATGATTTGATGGAATTTCTCAAGAAGATCTTTCCAAACCACGAATTGCTTCGTTACTACTTGCGTCTCATGGCGTCTTGTCTTGAAGGTGCAAATCGAGAACAATGTTACTACACCTTCATTGGAGTAGGAGGCAATGGCAAGTCAAAGGTGGTCGATTTGATGCGATACACCTTTGGAGACTATTGTTCTTCTCTGCAAGCGACAGCCTTGACGCGAAAGAGACCGGAAAGTGGTGCAGCGAATCCAGATATTATCTCGATCAAGAACAAGAGATTTATCTATCTCCAAGAACCTGATGACAAGGAGCCATTGAATACTTCGAGAATGAAGCAGTTTAGTGGTGAAGATGTGGTGGAAGCTCGAGCGTTGTATGAAGACCAGCAGAGGTTTCGAATTACAGGAAAACTCTTCATGATGTGTAACAGATTGCCACCGATTACATCGATGGATCGAGGCACTTGGAGAAGGATTCGAGTCATACCGTTTGGGAGTAAGTTTGTAGATCCATCAGACCCAGAGTTGAAAACGAAAAAAGCAAACGTCTTCTTGAGAGACAACAAGTTGGATGAGAAGTTGCGAATGTGGCGAGAGGCGTGGCTAGGACTTCTGGTGCATATCTTTGAAACGGAGTATTTGGTGAACGGGTTGGAACCGATTCCTCAGGCTGTGTTAGAGGAGAGTAGCAAGTATAGAGATAATTTCGACCAGTATGGAAAGTTCAAGGCAGAGAGGATGATTGATTTCCGCGATCCCAGACTTGGCTTGGAAGAGTATGGAGATGAGAAAGTGAGTTTGAAAGAGTTGCAGAATGCATACAACACGTGGACAAAACAGAATGAAGGAACGTTGACTGGAAAGAGATTGAGCAAGCAAGAACTCCAGACACGATTGGAAGAGGATTTTGGGGCGTTAGAAGCAGGATGCTTCAAGCGTCTCCAGGTATTCTTTGACGATGATTTGAAAACAGAATTTGAAACAGAGAGGAGGATTCCTGAAGCGTAAGGTTCGACCTTCGGTCTTTGGTTCGGCTTTCAGCCTTTGGTTCGGCTTTCAGCCTTTGGTTCGGCTTTCAGCCTATCCATAGCGGATCATGAACACCGTCCCACACAAAGCAAGAAAGACCATTAATGCGAATGTTTTGAATGTAGAACCAAACGATTCACTCTGCTGATATTCATTCATACACAGAGAAATAATGAGAATTCCAAAAGAAACATAGAAGAAAAGAATTACAAACTCTTGAAGAGTTTGATGACGTTTACGACGTATAGGATTTTGTTGTCGCATCGCTTCCTCCTCTTCAAACAATAAATCATACTTTTTCTCCTCTTTTTCAAGAGCAATCGTATCATTCATCAATTTTCTCTTTATTTTATTTTCCTTCAATCCTGTGTTATGTTGCAAATTCTTAAAACTCTGAAAATTCTTTTGAATCGATTGTCGTATCTGAAGAAGTTTCTGTTCGGTCGGTTGTAAGGTATATTGAACAAAGGATGCAATACTTGTACCCTGCCCCATCTGTTTTAGGAAGTAGTTGTTTGCGTAGTGCATTTAATTTTTGTGTTTGTGGTTGCGTAATCTCCCATTGTAAAGTACCTACGATTCCAGAAACGATTGTCACGGCTTCTTGCAGTGTAAGTGGAGCGGCTCCACAAAACACCAAGAACAATAAGAAGAGCCACGGATTCCAAAATGTAAAAACTAACAGCAGGTAAGATTTGGTATCGCCGGAGATAGAGCATCAAAACGGTAACAACAAAGAAGAGAAAGAGAATCTGTAAAAAGAAAAGCGTATCCAACTTATTCTGTGCTTGCCATTCATTAATCTGCCCTTGCCGGGTATAGGTGTCTCTTACACTTTTTCCACCAAGCATTTGGTTTTGCATAGTGAGATCGTCTGTCAAATTTGCAAGAGTGTTATTTCGACTCAGAAGTTGACCATAGGCCAACATGTTTTGACTCGAACTATCCGCAAGATTGATACTCTGAACCAAATTGTCTTGGTTCATAGTTCGGATAGACTGCATCGTGGCATCTGCATCAATCGTCGTAGACGGTTGACTAGGATCCATACGTTTGATTGTGTCTGCGTCAAGTGCTGGAAAGGCATATTCGTAGGAAGACGCCATTACTACTTCAGAATTGTATAAAAAATAGACCATCGATGCCTACGATCTCATTACGTGAAAAATGACTGCAAGAGCAGAAATATTCAAAAAAGCATAGAGACCAAGTAAGACATTTGCGTAACGATTCTTTTCAGAATTGTATTCCATCACACCTTTGCGGAAATCCGCTTGAGAAAGATATTCCTGAGCATCATCAGCACTTTGTTGCAATGCTAGAATCTTGCTTTCTACTTCGTTCGTACTTCCTATTTCCCCCATGGAATTCAAACGCTCTTGATATGCATTCAGAATACCCGTGTAGTAGTTGTTGATATAGTTGAGAATAGACCTCATATCATTCATGCGAGTGTTGAGACAAGCCATATGATATGCGATTCCCTTCAAGTATTCGTCCTGTGAAATAAATCCATCGGTACTATTATATTCGGACGTTCCAGTTCCAGGTCCTGTAAAAAGAGAATCGAGTGTACTTTGAGACACTGGAGAGTAATTGGACTCCGTAAATATGCTGAAATAGAGAGACAAGAAAAAGTCATATCGAGACTTGTAGTAGCAGTATTCCAAGATATATGCTGCGAAAAATCGCATGTTTTTACATTCAATCGTAACCTTCCTCTGTTTCTGTGTCATAGTCAAGACATTTTGAGTTTGAGCCATTTTATAGAAATAAAACAAGCTTTCGGAACCTTCTTGGGGAGGAGCATTTCCAATTCCAGTGGATGGAGAGTAGAGTTCTTCTCCAGAAAGAAGGAAGCCATCCCTAATAAGTTTTCCAACAATCGATGTTGGGTTCATCACAATTCCAAATGTTTGATCTGTCTTTTGATCCGATGGATTCCAGATACTGTTTGCAGATAATGCAGAAGATCCTGACTCAGACCATGTATAGTTCCCACCAACTTGTGGCATGATGTAATCGTCCACAATTGTCATCACGGAATACGATGCAACAGGGACAGGTCCAGAAGGACCTTCACACATAGGGAGTGAAGATCCACTGCCAGTGCCACCACCACATTGAATCCCTGCTCTCGGATCTCTATTTGCGAACCCTTGGATCATTGTAGATCCTGGACCAGATATAGATACAGCCCCCATATTTTTCAAAAATGCTTCTTGATCTGGGGTGTTCAGAGTTGGCTGAAAACCGGAACCCATACCAAACACAGTACACACAGATCTTCCATCAGATAATCTATATGACCTAACTCCACCAAATCCAAATCCTCTACCTTCAGTAGAGAGGGGATTACAATTTACAGAATTACTTAAATATATTCCTTCTGGAAGACCAGTACCCATAGATCCTGTACTACCACCTGTAGATCCTGGGAAACCGCCTGAACCTCCAGAATTTATATCAAGAGGTCTCAACAAACAGTTTGACATCATTCGAAAATCAATACCTAACACTTCATATGCTTCTTTCGCAAGACCTTTGCCTGACAAGAAGTTTAACAAACGCGGGTTCGTATCCTTTGGAATAGAAGTCAACATAGGTACATTCAGGGAGGAAGGATTGAAAGGAGTCAAAAAATCTTTCAAGCTTATGAGTACACCTTTCTTTACAAACTTTGAAAGCATTGTTGCATTTGCACTACTGGATGGTGCAAACATAGGGGTTGTTCCAACTTGAACATTCATATTCAACATAGAACAGGGATCATTTCCTAATGCTAAGGCCATCTTCTAGAAACCCTATAGATTTGATCGTAGGAAAGTTTATTGGAACGATCCTCGCTTGTATGCGAAATAACTTAGAACACCTCCCACAAGCAATCCTGCGTAAATTGGACCGGAGTAACTTGCAAGTCCTGTTGAAGTACCTTGTGAGCTCACAGTGTATTGCATAGGTGCTTCTTTTGTTGGAAATAACACTTGTACTTCCACACCTCCCATTCGGAGGAAGAGAAATATGGAAAGAAGGATAAAAATCAGACTTCCTCCAAAGATCCAAAAAAGCATAGATTCTTTCATAGGTCGGAAGAGTGGAAACCATCCTTCGTAATAGGAAACATGTTCTTCCTGTTTGATAGAGGATTCATATCGCTCCTTGGATTCATCCACCAATTCTTTCTTTTTCACATACTGCGAATAATCAACATCTGTAGACTCTTTCATACAGGTTTCAATGAGTTCTAGAATTGGTATTTGTTTCCGAGGAATTTCTGACATAATGTATTCAATCACACGAGGTGCTTGAGAAACATAGCTTGTATTCAACATTTGTATATCTCCATATGTTTGATTCTTATTGATCTTTGCGTTCGTAACTTGTACTCGAAAGTTTTTGAGATTCGAAATCAATTCATTTGTCTGATAGTACTTCAAAAAATCATTGATATTCGATGAACTTCTAGCATTTGCAAGAATTGTCGCACAGCTTGGAGTAGGTGTTAGAGGGATTTTGACACCTACATCAATTGTCGCGGAACTGACACCAGGATCTATGTACATAGAACGAATTTTCGGATTTGTACTGTTCGTCGTAACAGGCATGTTTCGTGCAAAAAGAGTGATCTTTGTGTTGGGATTTTGCCATGGATATTTCCTGGGCATGGGCCAATCAACAGGAGGTCGAAATGGACCTGGTCTATTATAGGGTTTATCGGGATCATGGCTGAGTTTTTTATAAGGAGGTCTAAGCGAAGCAACAGTTGTAGGAGGAGGTGGAGGAGTAGGCGTAGGCGAAGCAACAGCAACAGGAGGTGGAGGTGGAGCAACAGGAGGCGGAGGTGGAGGTGCATATACAGGCACTTCAACCGCAGGAATTCTTGGTGCGATTCTCGAGGTTGATGATGCGTTGCCCATCTTCTAGATCTTGTCTATGAAATGTTCATGAGTCTAAGGAACACATACTCTATAGAGAATACATTCTCCCGCGGTAGGACTTGGACGACTGATTTGTACAACATCACCAGGTATAAGACCTATCATGCGAGCGATTGGATCTTCATGAAAACGAATCAGAGGGAGCTGGGTTTTTTTCGCATACATCGATTTCAAGAGAGCTGGAACCTCCTCAGCCGGAACCTTTTGATGTAAAGGAACAAGCATATGTTTCAAAGGATTTGTTACAATTGCAGAGATTTGGAAATAGCGAACCTTCACTTGTCTGGTCGCCCAGAATTCATAAGCGGTGGTATGAAAGTTTGGTGCAATTGGTTCTAGGGTGAGAATAATGAGTTCTGTTGTCTTAGGGTCAAAGTCTGTTGTATCAGGATCTACTATGGTTGACGTAAACGATTGAAGTCTTTGCTTAATTTTTTGCAAGGAATATACAACACGACACTTTGTAATCGATTCTTCTTCTGGCTTTTCTCGCAATTCTAAGAGCATTCCTAGGGCCGGATACTCCCCTCCAGCTTGCGTTTTCATAATCTCATGAATCTCTTTTGGACTTAGCCTTCGATATGGTTGCGTGTTGTATCCAACATCTTCCAAATGATCCAGCAATGTAACACGGCTACGATAAAGAATATCAACTGTCTCGTAGTTCATTCTATGGGGACTTTGCTTTAGTTCGTAGAACTCTATCAATTTTTAGACCGATTCTTTCGGGTCTTCCTCTTCTTTCTTCGACCTCCCTCTTGGTTATTGAACATAGGTTTGTTCATAGTTTGTGTTGCATATTGTAGCATGGGTTGAAAAAAACGATCCCCATTTGTGTCTGGTTGTTCCAGAGCAGAAAGTCCACCTTGTGGTGTCCACCCTCGTTGGATGGCGGAGTTGACTTGTTCTAGAAGAGTTTCTATAGAAGAAGCGGACTCTACAGTATATTCTAAGGAAGAACTATCCCTATTGTTCCTATTGTTCATGTTGTTCATATTCAACTCCTGTGTATCACCTAATATTCCTATAATTTCAGAACTTGTTCCATTGTTCGAAGACATTTCTAGTAGTTCTCTAGATCTTTTTGATTGTTACCTTCATACCAGATTCATACGACTTTCCTGATACTGTAGGAGGTCCACGACTGCGAGCATTTGGAGAAATTCCTCTGTTTCGAGGTGTAGTATTTCTCCTTGAAGCCCCCATGACAACCCCTCCTCTCGCAGCGGTTTGTTGATCTTCCATAAAGCCAGAATATGCCATTGCTTGCGGACTTGTATCAATGACAATGGTAGGAGGTCCGTTGGGAACAGGGGATGGAAGAATCTCTTGCTGTTGCATTGTATAGGGCTGGCCATAGTACATAGGAGGCATCTGCGAGCCTTGCATAGGAGCTCCTCCTTGCATAGGAGTTTGCATAGGATATGAGATCATAGGATATTGCATTTGTCCTTGGCCCATCGTTTGTTGTACCATCCCTTGTTGCATTCCATAAGGAGACATCTGAGAGCCTTGCATAGGAGGCATCTGCGAACCTTGCATAGGAGGCATCTGGGTAGCTTGCATAGGAGACATAGGAACCATTGGATATGCCATCCCCCCTTGTTGAATGAATTGTGGTTGTGGTTGTGGTTGTGGCTGTGGTGTAAAATAGGAGGTACTTGTGGTTATACCAACTGGCCCTGAAGGCACTGAAGCTACTGGCCCTGCAACTGCAGCAGCTGCTTCCTGCTCTTCTTCCTCCATAGACTCTTCCTCCGTTTTGGGAAGGAGAACACCCATCGCTACCAAATCTTCGTCTCGTACCTCAGGTGGTAGATCTTTCGACACATCCACATACTCTCTGTATTCTGGAACACGTGTTTCAGGAAGAATCCTTTCTGGAAGAGGTTGACGCAAAGCAAGTTGAATTGCTTCATCACTCGGAATAGAATCTGTATCCAGCATCGGCGGATCTTTCAAATGTGCGACTCCTTTTGCAGTCAAGAATCGAACTCCCATATTCAAATATGTCTGCAATTCTTCTCCTAAGAGTTTTGTCGCATAAGGCATTTCAACAACACTTGTTGTCGCTTGGCTTTTTCCAAGAGTCGGTAACAATTCCAGAGTCTGTGCTGTCGATCCTATGAATTTCACAGGGCCGTCGCACATAGGGCATACGAACAAATTCTGTCGTTGATTGAAAATAGGAATTGTTCCACACCCGTTGCAAATACGAAATTCTGTTCTGTCAGAACGTTCCATAATAGATTCTCGTGCAAATCCACTGATTCCATGAGCAATCAATGCATCACGTTCCATTTCACCAATTCGCAGACCACCTTCTGCACCTCTTCCACCTGTCGGCTGATGGGTTCTCTGTTCTCTCCTGCCTTCTCCACGAGCGTTCCATTTGTCTTCTGTCATATGTTTCAAACGCATTCCAAACACAGGTCCCATGAAAATAGTCGTAGGCATCTGGACTCCAGAAGCACCGTCGTACAAGAGTTCATTCCCTGTTTTTTCCAACCCAAACTGTTTCTCCAAAATTGTTCCAATTTGTTCCACCGCACCTTTGTCACTCATAAAGAGCGTTGCATCTCCCACCATCGTATGTTCCCAACACACTTTTCCAAACAACATCTCCATGAGTTGAGCAATCGTCATACGACTCGGAATACAATGGGGATTTACAATCATGTCTGGGACAAGACCATCTTTGGTACGAGGCATATCATGTGCTCTGTAAATCATGCCAATCGTTCCTTTTTGTCCATGGCGTGTACTAAATTTGTCCCCTAATTCAGGAGTTCTATCCTGGGTAATTCGAACTTTCACGAGACGTTTTCCTTGAGCATTCACAGTGACTAACACCGATTCAACTCTCCCAGACGTCCATACTTGAGGTGTAAGAGAGGCGTCTTGGATGGAGTCTTTCTCGCCTAACCGCATGACATATCTTCCAACAAGAACAGTTTTCGATGTGACCCATTCACCAACACGAATCAACCCTCTTTCATCGAGTTTGCTGTAATCAAACCCTACGTGCAGATGTGTCCATTCAGGAACACTGGAAGGATGAGCAATCACACTGGTTGTTCTCGTCTCTTTTTCATCTGCTTCATAGGTGTCATAGGAACGATAGTTGATATTTCGAAACAATCCTCGTTGAAATGCATCTCCATTAAAGACAATTCCATCGTCTTGATTGTACCCTCCAAATGGCATAATTGCCATGATAATATTTGCACCATATGGCATCATACCATCTCCTAAAATATCATAGACCAACGTTCGAACCAGAGGAGCTTCACCATAACAGAGAATGTTTGCGGCATTATCATACCTATTCTGGAAATTTGTTGCATATAGACTGAGGCCTTGTTTTGATTGAGAACAGGAGAGTTGATTTCTTGGAGATTGATTGAAGTTTGCAAAAGGGATCATAGATGTGACAATACTGACAATTGTACTTGGGTGGATTTCTACGTGACTCGTTTCTTTGTTGATATGTTCAGGGAAATGCACGATGAACGCTTCGTTTTGCTCATACGGATCGATGTATTCAATGACGCCTTTGTAAGGTTCAAGAGAATCCTTGTAGGTTGTAAGAGGGATGGGACCTGGTTGGTTCGACATTGGATCAAAGAATCCAGGTGTAGTAATATCTTTCCCTGCTGCATCAGAAAACGATCCTAGAACAAGATCTCTCCACGATTTTTTCGTGAGAACAGGCATCGATGTAGTCACATCTTTGGTATGTTCCAAATGAACAAGAGGTCGACAAGGACGTCCTTCATCTGTGAAAAGAGAGACACGACGATCTCGCACATTGAATGTAATACTCGCAAAGGCTGGAAGACATCCAGTCCATTTCATCAGTTTCAACACTTCTGTCAATTCAAACGGTTGAAGAGTATACCCAACAATTCCATTGTTGATATAACAAGGAACACCGAGTTGTTGAAGATCAGGACGCATTTCTGAACAAGGAAGAACCCATGCTCTTTCAATGAGAAATCGTTCAATAGGTGCAGGATCTGTTGCAGTTGAAAGAAGTGTCATCAAAGACAAATTTTTCGTAATACCAATCGACTTTCCACCAGGAGTCTCACTTGTGCAATAGTATCCATATTGACTTCCATGCAGTTGGTGTGGAGGAATGAGTGCAACTGCTGATGTATAATTCAATACTACACGGCGTAAATGACTCATGAAATCGAGATAGGAAATACGAGAAAGAGCTTGTAAAACACCTGTCTTTTCATCACTGTGTCCAAGAACTCCACCACCACCAGCACCACCTGTCACCCATTTTCCCTTGAACCCACGCATCAACATATCAGTGATCAAATTGTATCGAAACAATTTTGTAGTATTTCCTTCGCTAAAAATATTGATGAATTTCTGACCACGGTACATATCAGTGTTGTATTCGTATTCTAAGTCAACTTCACGACGCACAGCTTTTTTCCAAGCAGTATATGCATTTGTAAAAAGCATACGAATGAGAACACCACTCGTCAAACATCTTTGATTTCTCGTATCATCTCGATCTGTTTTCTGATCAATTCCAACGTGAACACGCATAAATTTCCTCACACAATCTGCGAGAAAATGCACACGATTTCCTCCATGAATATCTGTGATATGAATGAAGACTTTGTTATAGAGGATATCATACACGTGACTTACACTAAATCCTTTTGTCATTGCTTTGATGAATTGAATTGCAGAGACTGTATCAACGAAAGGATATGCTTGTCCAATACTTGGAACAAGAAGAGGAATCATTTGACGAGCTTCACTTCCTTCAAGATCTGGATAGATGAGACGAAGAATATCTTCTTCAGACGTGACACCGAAGGCTCGAAAGAGGACAAAGATTGGAATAGGAACTCTGACAAAAGGAAGTGTAACAACAAGACTCTCGGTTTTGTTCACCCATTCAAATGTGACAATTTTCACTTCTCTTGTTTTGGGAGAAAGACATGTGATATTTCCATAGGTCGAGACTTTTGGATGTTTCAACTGTTTCCTCAAATACAGAGTGTTGAACGCTTGTTCTTGGCGACTAATCAAGACTTTTTCGGATCCACCAATGATGAAATAGCCGCCTTGATCTTGGATACATTCCCCAGCTTCTTGCAAGAAGGCGGCTGGTTTTCCGTGGAGAAGACAGAAACGAGAGTGTAAAAGGATGGGGATTTGGAACAAAGGAACTCTTGGAAACACACGCACATACGGTCCTACAGGAGCACCTGTGACAGGATCCACAGGAGATGGAGAGGAAGGATCTGTGATTGTAATTTGCAAATGAATGTTCGCAACGACTGTTGCAGAATAGGTGAGATTTCTCAAACGAGCTTCGTTTGGAAAAAGAACGCGTACTTCGTTTCCTTTTTGAAGATGGAGTGTCGGAGTTCCTATTTCAATTTCTGTTCCTGAAGGACCACCAACAAAGAGTTCGACACGATACATGTAGTTTGTGGTATTTGGAATCAATTCTTTCAAAATGAGAATAGGATTGTTCGCCTGTAAAATAGCAGGAAGATCTTCTGTCAGAAATTGATCATAGGAATCAATATGATGACGAACAAAAGGATACTTGAACGTTTCAAAGTAGGTTCGTAAAAGAGACCGAGAAAGTTCTGTGGAAGAGTCTGATGACTCTTTTGTTGACATCATACTGTCAAATCTATTCGAGGGAAGAGAGGAAAGAGGAAGAGTTTGACGTAGTATAGGATACTATGTCAAAAACACGAGAGATTCAGAGGTCTAATATGTAAGACTAGATTTGGAAATACCTGCACCATAGATTGTTGCATCTTTTCCAGCAGAACGTAGTGTATTCACTTCAGGACGAGGGCTGGGGAAATTTCCATTCGGAAGAGTTCCATACCCCTTTGCCTGCATTTGCATCACTTGAAAGGCACCAGGAGTGCTCGCTTGCATCCCTAAACCATTCGGTCCATGGATAGGAGAAAAGGGGCGTTGAACAAACTGTGCAAGAGCGTTGGGCATATTTGCGAGAATTCCATTGGAGATAGGAGTAGTTGAACCATAGCCAAAGCCACCTTGTTGTTTCTTATTCTTTCGTGTCCCTTTCCTTCGACCACCTGAGAGAATTCCACCCATTCCAATGGATGCCGGGACATTCGGTGTCATATTCTCTTTGCCACATTGTGTAGAAAAACTATCAGCATTTGCAAAGCCAAAGCCTTGGTTTACATATGGAAGAATGGAAGGTTCTTTCGCACCTGCAGGTTCTCCCATGGTGTATTGAAGAGGAGCTCCTTCAGATGGTTGAAACCCTCCTCCACCCCTCTGACGCTTGGAACCCATAAACTTCAAATAATCAGCAGCAGCTTGCTTGGAAATATCTTTTCCAAATATTTTCTTCCATTTTTTCTGAAATCCTGATACTGCTTCCGTTTGAGACACTTTAGAAAGAGAGGAGGTGACATAGTTGTTAATTTCTTCAAACGCACGACGGAGAGAAGGAATTGTCATTGCTTTCGATGTCACGATCTTTGCCTTACGGGTCTTCGTAACCATTCTACAGAGTTCTGAGAAAATGGAGTCTAGACACGGGATGCAGGGTATCCTAGATACGAGTTATTCTTCTTATTGTTGGAAGTTCCAAAGAGTCCCGCAGAGTTGTTCTTCTTGTTGTTCGACGATCCAAAGAGTCCTCCATTGTTTTTCTTATTGTTCGACATTCCAAAGAGTCCTGCAGAGTTGTTCTTCTTGTTGTTGCCTGTGATTGCATTGACTGTGTTAGAGGCAGTGTTTCCAATGGTAGTCAACGTCGTGTTGATCGCAGATGTTACAGGGTTGGTTGCTGATGCAGCCGATGGTGTCGCAGCTGCAGAGTTCGTCACTGCGTTTTGAAGGGTTTGCATAGGAGTTTGATTTGCATTTGCATTTGCATTTCCTGTGAGACGCTTGGAAAAAACAGTGAAAAGAGCTGCAAGAATGAAGAGAATTGCAACAGACAATACAATCCAAGGAGCTGCAGAAGTAATACCTACTTGCCATGTACTAAGACGATATTCTGAGTAAAAAAGATTCACATGGTGAACCCCTGCAGCAAGTAACGCAATCAAAGAAACTATGACGAGAATCGTAGGACCTAATCGGGGAACTACGAGGAACGCGAAAAAGGCTGTTATGACAAGTATAAAGAGTCCAGGTAGAAACAACTCCATTCTAACAAGGAAATGGATAAAGGGTTGCCTATATTTTTTCCATTAATTCGACGTGTGTTAAGAAGTGTTTTCTGCAACAAGAACGTTTCAATCCAAGACGTGTCATTGCAGCCATTTCAATAGTCTGGGGGATCTGTGTGCCATCCATGAAGAATTGTTCACTGGTACCTTTTTTCTTGAATACTTCTGATTTATAGGCGTTCCACTTATCGGCGAGAACATTGCCACAACTCATGCACCGGATAGGAATAATCATTTTGGGACCCTGTTACTGGTAGTCTTTTGAAATCAATTTTTTGAATTTCACTTCCGACAAGACAATTCCATGCGTCCATTCCCTGTGTAAAAGAAGATAGGGGGTGTCCAGAAACTATGTCATCTGTCTTGAACTTGAGTGGTTTGAACTATCAGAGGAGCAATCCTCTTCGCCGTGAAATTCTAAATCTCCAGGCGGAGATTGCAAATTTGAAGAAGGATATTGGATCAATCCGAACTTCAGGAGGAGCGTTTGCTGGTGCTGGAGCAGTGGGTCCGGCTGGTCCGGCAGGTCCTGCTGGTCCGGCGGGTCCTATGGGTCCTCCTGGTCCTGCTGGTGCTGTTGGTCCTGTGGGTCCTGCTGGTCCTATGACCTACATCGCAATGCCTCCCAACATGATGGGTGCTGTCGGCCCTGCAGGGCCTTCCTCTGGAGCAGATGAGGTTGTTTCTGCAAAGGCGACTTTCTAGAGAGCGAGGATGCGTTTCAATTGAGAAAGAGTCAAACAAATACCTTTTTCTTCCAAATCCATGATGATTCGTTTGAATCGTCCTGGAAACTGAGCTGCAGAGGTACGAATGGTTTCCATTTCTTCCTCTGTCCATTTCGAAACAGTTGATTTTTCTGGAGCAGACACAACACTCCCTGTCACAGAACGTTCCATGCCATCACTTGTCTGTCGTAGAGTTCCCACAGAAAGTGTATTCGAATGTTGTTTTACATGACACGCATCGCACAAGACAACGAGATTTTCCAGTGCATTTCCACCACCTTTTGCACGTTCTTTGATATGATGGACTTCTAACAAATCTGTTGCACCACATGCTTCACACGTATGACGTTGTAAGTTTGCATTCCAACGTGATGCAGGAGCATCTTCAATCCCAGTAGTCCCTGTGAGAAGACGACGAACTTGTGCGGCACGATCGAGAACTGCTAGAGGGAGTCCCATAGCTCTCGCAACTTCCAAGCCATAGAGTGCAGAACCAGATCCAGGTTGCAGAGTTCGATCGTAGATCAATTTTCCATCGGGAGTTCGTTCCACCTTCAAATGCCAGACTTGGGTTCGTGGAAGAGTCTGGACTTTCAGCAAATCATGGAGATGTGTTGCAAACACAAAATTCGCACCAATTCTATCAAAATGTTCCAGTGTTGCTGCGACAATCGCTGTTGCGGAGAGAGACTCTGTCCCAGAACACACTTCATCCCCTAGAATCAAACTCTTTTCCGTAGAAAGTTCTAAGATTTCTCGTAACTCTTTCATTTCAACAGCAAAACTCGAGAGACCTGCCCAGAGATTGTCTTGGTTCAAAATTCTGCTAAAGGCTGCGTCGTAGAGTCTGAGACTCATTCCATCCGCTGGTACGAAGGAACCTGCTTGAGCTAGCAAGATAGAAATACCAATGGCTTTCATCAGACTTGATTTTCCAGAAGCATTCACTCCATAAATCAACCATCCTTTCACAGAATCACTGAATTTCACAGTGTGTTTCACATATTCCATACGTGTCTGAGCAGTTTCGAGAAGAGGATGGCGAAGTCCTTCAATCTCGAGAGACTCTCCTAAGGTTGGTTGAACCCAATGGAACTCTTCTGCGACTTTTGTAAGAGAGAGTGTACAATCCAACATTCCAATCCAATCCATCCATTCTCCTTGTACATCTTTGAGAGAACACCAGAGAGAATCACACACAACCCGTGATTCTTTCTCAAGGAGTTTGTTCAATTCAAGAATTCCTGCATACAGTTGTTCTTTCATGCGTATCAATTCAGGAGTTTGTAGAGTGATAGGACCAGACTTTTTCTTTTCAATTGTAAATTCCGAAGATGTTTCTTTACAACTGTATTTGTAGGCGTTCAGAGATTGTTCGTGAAGTCTTGAACCTTCCCATTCCCATGTATCTCCTCGTTTCACAAGATGGAAAGAGTCTGGGGCTAGATGAATCTTTTTACAAAGTGTTTTCCAAACCGTTGTCCAAGTATCAACATGGGATTGAATCTGTTGTTCCTTTTTGCAAGACTCTTGGCCTCCAATGGGAGTCAAATACCCAACGAATCCTGATTCCTCTCTTTGAACAGCTTTTTGTTCATCGATAAGAGTCTTGCATTGGTAACGAACTTCTTCAAAGGTTTGTTGAACAGTGGGAGAAGCTGCAAGAGGAGTGTTTTCCAAATGTTTGAAGAGAATTGCAATTGCAGAATAACTCTGGGAGAGTTGGAGGACATCGGTTGTTGTCAGAAGTCCTTCCGAAAGTCTATAGTGAATTCTGGGAAGATCATACAGACTTTTCAAAGTCGATTCGAGTTTCGATCGAAAGATTGGAGGAGACTCTTTCATCCACGCAATGGTTGACCAACGTGTTTGGAGTTCTTCAGCATTTGTAAGAGGGCGAAGAATGCGTTCTCGCAACGCTCGTTTTCCAATCGCAGTACATGTTCGATCCAACAAATGGAGAACAGACTTTTGGCCAGAATATGTAATCATATTGAGTTGTTCTAAGATGTTTGTACTCAGACGCATCCACCCAGAAGGTTGATACATCGAATGAGATACAAGACGATGGAGTGTTTTTGGAAAATGGTCTTCTAAATACCGAAGAAGTGCCACGAGACTTCGTTCCACAGGAACTCCTTTGAGTTGCAACGCAGAGTGAAGAGGAAGAAGAGATTTCACTTGAAAAAGCGATCGAATGTATTCTTCTCTTTGGAACGCGTTGAGAGAGTCTAGTTTCTGTGTAAGAGAGAGGGGTGGACGGTAGAGAGATCCATGAATCGCAAATTGACTTCGAATCGAAGAGTCTGATAGATCTGATGCACCAGGTAGATGTGCGATCACTTCTTTGACAGAATACACTTGGAGCATATGGAGAATTTGATCAGAAGCTCCTTCAAAACTCACAACTTCACCTGTTGTAAGATCAATGAGTGAACAAGAGATCTGTGAATAGATCCAGAGAGATGCGACACACATACGATCTTGTGTCGCCATTTCTACGTGAGTCCCTGGTGTCAGAATTCGCACAGGGACACGATCCAGAACAGAGTCTGTTTTTGGATCTTTTACTTGATCAACAACAACAACTGTCCATCCTTCTCTTGTCAAGAGATTCGCGAATTTGTGCAGACTTTGTTCAGGAAATCCTGCTTCCACCAACACTTCATTCGTCGTTTCTTTTTCTTTTAATGCAATCCCAAGAAGATCCACAGCTTTTTTCACAGAAGTCTGAGGGGTGTCTCGCGTATCAAACAATTCGTAGAATTTTCCAACAAGGAAAAAAATACATGTATGAGGTCCATAGATGTCACTATAGGTCTTATACAATCCTCTATATTGCTGGTGTAATTGGAGTGCCATTCTTAGAATATCTAAGACAGAATACGTTTAGATCAAACATCTAAATCATCTTTTTCAAGAGTTCGATAATACCCCACAATTGCATCACCGCTCGGTCCAAGATAGTCATTGTTGATAATAGAAAAAGGTATCGAATCTTTCCAGTAAAAACTTAGATCTATTGTATCTTTCTTCGTCGAAGCAATAGAATCAAAAAAAGAGTCTTGTTCTAGATAAGGAAGTTTCGGATATCCAACAAAGCGATTGTCACGAATGGAAAAAATCCATCTATGATGAATATATCCACGATACGGATATCGTGGATTCTCAAATCTCGCTAATTCAATGTATTTCGAAGGAACCGCGATATATCCTTCTTTACTGATCTCTGCAAGTTTCTTCAAAACAAACTTTGGATTTGAAATATCTTCAAGCGTGTGTGTGCAAATACTGAAATCAAAGGGTCCATGTTCTTTGACATACGCATCGACTTGCGTCCAATCGTCAGGATTTGTAATATCCATTTGAAAATGACGTATAGAGCTTGTAGTAGGTGTATTTATATCACAAATTGCATCTATAACTTCTCCAGACCATCCTGAAGCAGTTCCTCCAACATCAATACAACGGAATGGACCTTCTTGCCTTTTCTTTCGTAAAAATGCAAGAATATCACTACGATCCCATGTAGAGACACGAACGGTATGAATCATACTGTCTTGTAGAGTATGTTGACGTTTAGGTATTTAGAGAGCTTTGTTTCGAAGCATCATGTAATCTTTGTAAATATCACGAAGCATTCCTTCAGGAGGTCCTTTCGATCCTTCTTTCAATGGCTTGATGAGTTTCGCTTGTTCGAGTGAGGTTCGAATTTCGGCAATGGATTTCGAACGGCTTTCTTTTGAGATATCTTTTGCACGTGTGAAACGTTTTTTCAATCCCCCAAGTTGCATACGAATTTTACGAGTCGTTTTCACAGATCGTTTGAATTTTGAAGAAGCTGTTGTCGGAGGTGCAAGAAGTACACGGGACATTTTTTTCTTTGCAGGAACAAGTTCTAGTTTTTTCTTCTTTGTTCCTCCTCCAACGGGAGCTAAGGCTGGAACAGGAGGGAGAGTACGAGCCGTTGCAGCAGCTTGTGTGGCAGGTGTAAGAGGGAGTGGAGATTGAGGGACCGATCCTGCTCTCTGAGGAGCTGTGCCGAACAATGTATTGCTCTTTGCCATGAGAGGTGCAGCATTTCCAACATTGACGTGGGAGGTGATCTGTGGTCCTGGAGGAATATTGGAGCGACTGTTCGCAGCTTTTTTCCCACCTTCTTGATCCTGTACACGAGCTTGTTTCCTGGTCCCTTTACGAGGTTTTGTGTAACTATCAGCGGCTTGTCCCGTGATCTTAATTTGTTTTACTTCAGACGACATTCTAGTCGGCCTATCTAAACCTAGGAGAAGAAGGAACGTAGGATGCTACCTTTGGCTAAAATTGATTCCACTACAGCTACCTCTAACCAGTCCAACACCCCTGCAACAATGTCGAAACCTATTTGGCAGAAAGCATTAGAATTATATTTCTCTCAAGCGGATGGAAAGCAAATCATCAGTCATCAATTGGAAAGTGTAAACCATTTTATGAATGTTGACATTCCTGAAATTGTGACGATGGTGAATCCAGTGATTGTGCGTGGAAGTCCAGAGATACCTCTGAGTGGTCCTCGATCTGCTTTAGCCTCTGCAACAGGGTTGAGCACATCTGCTGCAAATGCTTTGATGGGGAATCGGGAAGAAATAAACCTCATGCCTCTAGCACCTGTGAATCGGGAATACGAAGTCCATCTTGAATTCAGCAACCCCCAATTCAAGAAACCGACGATCTTTGAAAACAACGGTGCTGTGCTTCCTATGATGCCAAACGATGCGAGATTGAGGAATTTAACCTACGCGTCTCCACTCTTTGTCGATATTCATGTGACCTACATTGAAGTGGACAATACGCAAGGGGGAAAACAGAACATACGAAAGAGACTCTTTCCAAACGTCCATTTGGGGAAAATTCCTGTGATGGTGGGGAGTGAATTCTGCCAGCTTGCAGAACAGAAGCATACAAATCCAGGGCGTGTCGGAGAATGTGAAGAAGATATGGGAGGCTATTTCATTGTCCAAGGTGGTGAGAGAGTGTGTATTAGTCAAGAGAGAATGTCTGAAAACCGTCCCTTTGTCTTTCGAAACAATCGAAATGTTGCAAAAGAGATGGAAGTGATTGAAGTGAAGAGTATTGGCCCAGACAATGATCAAGTTCCCAAATCAAATGCAGTGAAACTCATGTATCATCCAAAGAACAATCAGATTGTACTATTGCGAGCAACCTTGCCTCGTATGAAATCCCCTATTCCACTGTTCATTCTCTTTCGAGCCTTAGGAGTGTCTGCAGACAAAGATATCCTCGACTTGATTCTTGGAGAGGAAGGAGATACGACCTTCGACGCGATTTTGGACGAGTCTATGGCAGAGGCCTCTCATGTGCAAACGCAAGAGCAAGCGTTGGAAGCACTTTCCTCGTATGTCAAGACATGGTCCTCTCGAGGCAACCGTCCCTTGGTTGTCAAGGACATTCTATCGGAAGAACTCTTTCCTCATATTGGTTCGGACGACAAGTCGTATGAGAAAGCATGTTTCCTCGCTCACATGACGCGAAAAGTCTTGTGGGTTGCTTCTGCAAGAATTCCAAACGATGATCGAGATGCGTATCCCAACAAGCGTGTGGATTTGCCTGGGTTTCTCTTAGCGAATCTCTTTCGTACACATTTCGCGACGATGATGGTGAAGGATATCAAGACATATTTGGCGAAAGAGATCCATAGTGGAAGTTGGAAGGCGACGGGGAATTTTGAAGAAATCTTGAACATCAGCAATATCCATAAAGTGATTAAATCGACCAATTTAGAAGTTGGTTTGAAGACGTGTCTTGCAACAGGGAATTTCGGTTCTGCGAAAGCAGGTGGGCCGACAAAGAATGGAGTGAGTCAAGTATTGAATCGATTGAATTATATCTCGTGTATTTCTCACTTGCGTCGTGTGAGTACACCGATTGAAAAGACAGGAAAGCTTATTGCTCCTCGTAAGCTTCACAATACGCAATGGGGATACATTTGCCCTTGTGAGACACCAGAAGGACATTCGGTAGGAGTTGTGAAAAACATGGCGACTACATCGATTGTAAGTATCTTCAGCAATCCAAGAACTGTTTCAGAATTCTTAGATCGTTATGGGACATTGAAACCATTGACGGTCTCCACCTTACAAGAGAAGCATAAGGGGACGCGAGTGTTTCTCAACGGAGCATGGCTAGGAACCATTTCACCAGAACAAACAGAAGAAACAATACAAGCATTGAAAGCAGCAAAACGAGAATGTATTCTCCATCCTCATACAGGGATTATTTGGAAAATCTCTCTTCGAGAGCTTTGGTTGACAACAGAAGCTGGGAGAATGCTTCGACCTCTATTCTATGCACCAGGGTTGCGAGATGTGTTAGAGGAGAAGTTGGAACCAGAGATTCTTGAAATGAAGACGTGGGAGGATCTTCTTCTTTGGAAGACGCCGAAGGGGAATCCTTTGATCGAGTACATTGACCCAGGTGAGACAGAATCTTTGACAATTGCAATGTATCACAACGATGTCTTAGAAGATACACTGAAATCGCATGCAGAGATTCATCCATCCTGTATTCTCGGATCTCTTGCTTCGAACATTCCCTTTCCAGACCACAATCAATCGCCGAGAAATGCCTACCAGTCTGCCATGGGAAAGCAAGCTATGGGTATGTATGCGTTGAATTTCAGAGAACGGTTTGACGCAATGTCTCACATGTTGTGTTACCCTCAAGTGCCTCTTGTGACACCGTTTATGAGTAAATTCTACGGGGCTCAGAAAATGCCATGTGGTCAGAATATTGTTGTTGCAATTATGACCTATACAGGCTATAATCAGGAAGATTCTATTATGATCAATCGAGCTTTCTTACAGCGTGGAGGGTTTCGAAGTATCTTCTACAGAACATACAAGGATGAAGAGAAGAAGAATCAATCTTCAGGAGAAGAGGAGCGATTTTACAAACCAGATGTGACACTTACACGCCAGATGAAGAATGCAAATTATGATAAATTAGCAGAAGATGGATTTGTCCCAGAGAACCATTATGTCGACAACGACGATATCTTGATTGGAAAAGTCGTTCCTCTTCGAATTCCCACGGGTATGGTGTTACCTGCGGGAGCGAAGCGATACCGAGATGTGAGTCGTACAATGAGAAACAATGAAGTGGGTTGGGTGGATCGTATCTTTCGAAACAGAAATGGGGAAGGCTATTCGTTTGCAAAGGTGCGTGTTCGCCAGGACCGTATTCCAGAGATTGGAGACAAGTTCAGTAGTCGTCATGGACAGAAGGGAACATGTGGAATGATTCTGAATGAGGAAGATATGCCACAGACAGCGGATGGAATTGTACCAGATATTATTATTAACCCACATTGTATTCCTAGTCGTATGACGATTGCACAATTGATGGAGACATTGTTGGGCAAAGTGGGATGTGAAGTGGGAGCTTTGGGAGATGGATCTCCTTTCAACAACACGACGGTCGATGGACTAGCATCGTTGTTGCGAGATCATTTGGGAATGGAACCTTATGGAAATGAGATTCTCTACAATGGATTCACGGGCCGTCAGATGGAGACGAATATCTTTGTAGGGCCTGTGTTTTATCAGAGATTGAGACATTGTTCTACAGACAAGCTGCATAGCAGAGCTTCAGGACCGTTGGTGATGTTGACACGTCAACCAGCAGAGGGGAGAGCAAGAGAAGGAGGATTGAGATTTGGAGAGATGGAACGAGATTGTGTGATTGCTCATGGAATCTCAGAATTTACGAAGGAGAGATTTATGGAATGTTCCGATGCCTTTCGGTGTTTCTCTTGCCGTGATTGTGGTCTTCTTGCGATCGCAAACCCAGAACAAGGCATATGGAATTGTCGTGGCTGTGGAAACACGACGAATTTCAGTGCAGTGGAGATTCCATATGCATATAAATTGTTACTGCAAGAGTTGGAGAGTATGAGTATTAGCAGTCGTATTGTAACCCAGAGTAAATTATTGCATTCGATTGGATCGACCTGTGGTGGAAAAACACTGGAGAGAATAGTGGAATAGTGGAATGAATGAAGACACTGGGCTTGTTCTTGTATTCGATTTAGACGACACACTTGTGGCATCTACAGTCTTTTTTCGTACATTTGGACAAAGCAGAGATGTAGAGTATCAAGAAAATGCGGCAGAAAATGTGGATCTCAATGGTTCTTTGATGTATCTTTTGAAAGTTGCAGTTGAAAACAAAGAGTTTCTTTCTGCAGTTCTGCTTTTATCGAACAGTCGAATGGATTCGTATGGAGATGCAGTGCTTGATCGAATCGAACAAGATTTTTTGAACGATCCATTGTTTGATGCAGTAGCCTACCAACAAAGTCTCATACGAAATGGAACCTATGTAAAAGACTTGGCTGTTGTGGGAAGGATGTTAGAGGGAATTGGGAAATCCTCGGCAAACCTAGAATCGCGTGTTCTCTTTTTTGATGATCAAAGCAGCCATGTTATGCCAAGACAATTTACAGATCCAAGACAATATATACAAATAACACCTCCTTTTCAAACGAATGAGACAGATCAAACAGACTATTCATACTTCTATGAACGAATCAATGAAATGAAAGAGGAAAAGCGTCAGAAAAGCATACAAAGAGGTGGATATCGACACAAAAAGACTCGTCGCCGGCTAAAATTGAAGCGTAGCAAGGCTCGTCGATCCCGGTCCAAACCTTCTCACAATGCCCTATAGTATGCGAGTTCTAAAAAGAAACGGTTCTTATGAAAACGTGAGCTTTGATAAGGTCCTCCAGCGTATCCGTAGATCAGCCCGAGGACTTTCGATTCATCCTGATGGACTTGCCCAGCAAGTTCTTTCCCAGATTTATGATGGCGTCAAGACATATGAACTAGATGAATTAACGGCTCAGCTTGCAGCAAGTCTAACAACAACGCATCCTGATTGGGGAATTTTATCTTCCAGAATTTCGATAAGCAACCATCATAAGCAAACGGATTCTAGTTTTTCTGGCGTAGTTTCTTATCTTTCAAGCCAGAAAAATGTAAAAACGGGAGAAGATGTAACATCGATTCATAAGGATCTTGTAGACTTGTGTAAGAGGAGGGGTGCTGAGATTGATGCATACATTCAATACGATCGAGATTATGAGTTTGATTACTTTGGATTCAAGACACTGGAACGTTCGTATTTGTTGAAGGATGTGAATGGACGTGTTCGAGAAAGACCTCAGCATATGTGGATGCGTGTGTCCTTGTGTTTGTGGGGTCATATGGAAGATTTGAGTCGTGCATTTGAGACGTATGACATGTTGAGTAAGAAGAAGTTTACGCACGCAACTCCTACGCTGTTTTCAGCAGGAACTCCTCATCCCCAGCTGTCATCGTGTTTCCTCGTCGCATTAGCGGAAGATAGTATCCAGGGCATTTTCAAGACATTGAGCGATTGTGCAACGATCAGCAAGTATGCTGGAGGAATTGGCTTGCATATCCATAACATTCGTGCAAGAGGAAGTGGGATTCGTGGGACGAATGGAGTGAGTGATGGAATTGTACCGATGTTGCGTGTGTTCAACAACACTGCTCGCTATGTAAACCAGGGAGGGCGTCGAAATGGGAGTTTTGCAGTGTATCTGGAGCCGTGGCACGCTGATATTGAAGATTTCTTGAAGATGAAATTGAATACGGGTGTGGAGGAAGAGAGAGCAAGAGATTTGTTCTATGCTCTTTGGATTTCTGATCTGTTTATGGAGCGTGTGGAGGCGGATGGAGAATGGACAGTGTTTTGCCCAGATGAAGCCCCTGGATTGGCAGATGTATGGGGTGAAGAGTTCCGTGCATTGTACACGAAGTATGAGAAGCAAGGGCTTGGAAAACGTACGTTGAGTGCTCAGAAACTCTGGTTCCAGATTCTTGATTCTCAGATGGAGACAGGAACACCGTATTTGTTGTACAAAGATGCTGCGAATCGTAAGAGCAATCAGCAGAATCTTGGAACAATAAAATCATCCAATCTCTGCTCAGAAATCATTGAATATTCTTCCCCAGATGAAACAGCTGTGTGCAATTTAGCGTCGATTTCACTCCCTTCGTATATGCGACCAGGACCTTCGAGTAAAAGCAAGATGAGCTTTGATTTCGAGGATCTGCGAAATGCAGTGCGAATTGCTACGAGGAATTTGAATCGAGTGATTGATGTGAATTATTATCCCACGAAAGAGACGTACAACAGCAATATGCGTCACAGACCCATTGGTCTAGGAGTTCAAGGCTTAGCGGATGTATTCGCTCTTGCTGAGATGGCGTGGGAAAGCAGCGAAGCTGCAGATTTGAATCAGAGGATCTTTGAGCATATGTATTATGCTGCTGTGGAAGAGTCAACACTGCTTGCGATTGCTGAGGGAAAGTATAGTACATTTGAAGGATCTCCAGCATCGCAAGGAAAGTTGCAACCAGATTTATGGGATGTTGTGCCATTGACAGAACAAGATGGAAGTTTGGACTGGGTAGGTTTGAGAGAGAGAGTGGTGAAGCATGGATTGCGAAATTCGTTGTTGATTGCTCCTATGCCGACTGCATCGACCTCCCAGATTCTTGGAAACAACGAATGCTTCGAGCCGTTTACGAGCAATATTTATACCAGACGAACCTTGGCAGGAGAGTTTATTATCCTGAACAAGTATTTGTTGAGAGAATTGATGAACCTGAACATTTGGTCAGAAGAGATGAAACAGAAAATTGTTGCGAGAAATGGAAGTGTCCAAGGAATCCCAGAAATCCCTGAAGAGGTGCAAGAGAGGTTCAAGACGTCTTGGGAATTGAAGCAGAGAATCTTGATTGACATGGCGGCGGCTCGAGGAGCCTTCATTGATCAATCCCAGAGTTTGAATCTGTTTGTTGCAGATCCGACATATTCGAAATTGACATCGATGCATTTCTATGCGTGGAAAGCTGGATTGAAGACAGGGTGTTATTATTTACGAACAAAAGCACCCGTGATGGCCCAGAAATTTACAGTCGATCCAAGACTTCTTGCTGCAGTGACTTCTGGAACATACGAAGCGTCGAAAGACCAGGACCAAGACCAAGAAGATTCAGATGCAGACGATTCCTCGGTGGAAGAAGAGGAAGAAACACCAGAGGAGATCAAGAAACGAGAGAGGAAAGAAAAACTAGAACGATTGGCAGCAGAGTATGAAGAAGAATGTTTGAAAGCGAAAGCAGCAGCAGAATCAGGGGACGGATGTCTCATGTGTGGTTCGTGATCAGAAACCTTTCTTCTCATGGAAAGTAGATGGAGGAAGGGATTGCTCCTGAGGAAGTGAAGCAACACATTGATTCTTTTTTGGAAAACATTGAATCAATGAAAGAACGTATCCGGGGAACAGATTACAAGAAATTACAAGAGAATGTATATCATTGTATATCAAATACGTGTTCCGTACTTTCTGCATACATTGATGCGAAGGGTGAAAAAGGGTGGTCCAGTGGATTGAAATACAGCAATGGGACACCCGTTTTTACGAAGGAGGACCAAGAGGATGTAGAAGCTTCGTTTGAACTTGCAGGGCCGTGGCTTCTACCTTTCTTGACCGAAGAGGAGGAAGAGGAAGAAGCATCTTCTGATCCAGTCGATGTGGAAGAATCAGACTTGGAAGGAGGAGGATTGTTTTCTTCCTTAGGATCTACCTCTGCTTCTGCTTCTGCAAGAAAAGCTCTTACACCTCGTCCTGGTTCTACCGCAAATTGGGTGAGTAGGAATCCTTCTTTTTTGCAAACACAAGGGGAACAAGGGCAACAAGCCATGCAATCTCTTGTGCAAGCACAACCACCTGTACCTGTTGATTCGCAAGAGTCGCAAGAGTCCCAAGGGGCACAAGAGGGCCAAGAGGCCCAAGGGGCACAAGAGGCCCAAGGGGCACAAGAAGAAGAGAAACCTACAATGATGCAAAAAATTGGGGATACTGCAGAAACTCTCGGGACTGCAGCACTCATTGGTGCATCGCTTTTTCCTCTTACAGCTGCTCCAGCAGCAGCAGCAAGAGTAGCTCTTGCAGCAAGAGGAGCTGCCACATTAGGAACTGCAGCAAGAGGTGCATCTCTTGCTAGTAAAGCAGGCACTGTTGCAAAAACTGCATCTCTTGCTAGTAAATCAGGTACTGTTGCAAAAACTGCATCTGCAGCAACAAAATCTCCTTCCTTTATGAATCGAGTACGATCGTTTGGAAAGACTCTAGAGGACGCAGGAACCAAAGCACAACAGTATATATCCCCTTATGTGCAGACACAGCCTGCTATGAGTTCCGTAGGAGAAGCTGCGTATACAGGTCCTTCTTACATGGGTCCTGCAGGTCCTGCTTATGCAGGTCCAAACCCTATCATAGGTCAAGCTACGTACGCAGGTCCTTCTTACATGGGTCCTGCAGGCCCTGCTTACGCAGGACCAAACCCTATCATAGGAGCGTACACAGGTCCTTCTTACATGGGCCCTGCAGGCCCTGCTTACGCAGGACCAAACCCTATCATAGGTCCCATAGGAGAACCTGCCTCTGCAGGTCAACAAGCTGCCATGCCTCAAGAGCCTTACATGCCTCAAGCTCCTGTCGTTCCAATCGAGAGGGGTTCGAAATCCATGTTGAGTGATATATCCATTGACGGACTCTTCAACAGCTTCATCCATGTCTTTGATCGAATCGATGCATTCTGGCACAAATTTGCATTTGAGACTCCTGGTATCGGTCGAATGATCTACGGAATTACAACGCCTACTGTAAAACTTCCGTTTGGCACGAGTATTCCATCCACCTCTATGCGAACGATTGTGAATTTTCTCTGTGCACTCCTCGATATTTTTCGTGTCTTGCTTCTGACTCCAAGTCTGTTCATGCCAAAACTTCCATTCCCACTCAGTCTTGCAACAAACTTTTTCATGCCTGCACGTGTTATTACACTGATTTTTACTGCTCTACGCATCGGTGTTACATTGATTCTTATGATAGAAGAATTAATCACAGGACAGTGGAGGCAATTTCTCGCAACAAGTCTAGGGTTGTTTAGTGCGTCAGGAGTTCTTCTCGGATTTTTCGCGAAAATTGTCATCAATGTATGGCTTCTCATTGAACCTAGTTATCGCACAGCACTTGTAAAAGATATATTCAAGTCTGGTAAATCGATCTTAGTATCCTTTCTTCTTTGGATCACCGCAACCTTTGCTCCATCCTCTTACCAAAAACCACTCCAAGATGCGTTGCAGCAAACAAAAGTGCATGTGCAACAAATCAAAGAAAAACTCAAGGCCTTGGAAGATCGTGGGAGTGCTGTTGTTGCAACCCAGGGTTTGAAACTCAAACTTCGTTTCAAAGGCTTTGATTTAGAACAGATGTCTCAAATGAATATTTCAGACATCCAGAACTTAAAAACTCTGGCTCAATGGAAAGAACTTGTTTGTTCGGATGAATTTCATCAAATTATGGAACCTTTGAAAAAATCTGGGAGTTTTGTTCTAGCTCTCCAACTCTTAGGAATTCCCACAACTCCTAGTTCGATGGAGGAAACATGTGGTTCTACACGAGGACCGTTTCTTCAAATTTTGGAAGAGGCAACGATTCCAGAATATGTGTCAGAGGATGGAACTGTCGTTCCAGCACCTCCTCTCGCACAACTCTTTGCTGCACCTACGGTGCAACAACCTGTACCTGTGGTACAACAACCCCAACAACAACAACCAGCACCTACGGTACAACAACCAGCACCTACGGTGCAACCACAACAACCACAACAACCTTTGGTACAAGCAGGTGGAACAAGAAAGAGAAAATCCCGCAAACAGAAAAAGTAATTAGTGTTCGATCTCTTCTATCTCGACTCCTGCCAAGCGGTGGAGAAAGATGAGAAACTCTTTCGGAAATCCCCAGAAACAACTCGGTTTTTGTCCTACATCAGAAGGAAGTCTTCGATCGCTCGCAGAAGCTCCATGACTCATTGCAACAATAATTTGTTGCGGAGGAAGTTCCAAGACATCTCCTTCACGTCCCTCTAAAAACGCTTCTCCCTCTGCGAGAGAGGTCGAAGGAAACTCTTGTTGCATCCACCAATCTTTGTAAAAGGTGAGAGTTGCTTCTGAAATGCGTTGGCGTAGAGGAAGTGTCCAAGGAGGTGTATTCACTGCACTCATTCCTTTCACTAAATCGTAGCATGCAATCATACTACACACCGTTGCTTTCGGTTTCCAAGGATGTTTGAGAAGCCATGCCACACGGCGACGAAAACTTGTCACAGGGTAATGATCATCATCATCCATCATGAGAACAATCGAATGTTCTGCACGTTTGACAGCCAGATTTCGTTTCTCTCCAATCGTATGTTTTTTCTGAAGAGGATGGTAGGTAAAGGACAGAGGACTACAACTTCTTCCAAATTTCATCAGCAAATCTGAAGCCTGTTCTTCCTGTATATCAGAGTCTTCCACGACAATCCATTCAATCTTGTCTTTTGGATAATCGGTTATCATCAGATTGTGGAAGCAGAGTTCTAGAAATTTCCTGCGATTGTATGTGAGAGTGATAACACTGATAGGAGGACACTCTTCATCAGAAAGAATGGGTGGCAGAGGTCCAAGACTCTCGGACGTTTTCCAGAGTTGTTGTACACGACAAAACAAATCCGTGACATGTTGAGAAAACAAGGCTCGTCGTTCCTCAGACTTTTTCTTCTGAATGGTTTGAAATGTGTTAGAGGAGAATGCAGTGGCAAGACTTTGCTCCAACAGACTTTTCAAATTCTCTGTTTCAAAGGTATCTCTCATCGCTGCCTTCCAAGGTATGAGAGTGGCTGGGAGCAGTGTTACAGAGTCTGGACAATCCCCATACTGTTCCACATAGGTTGGGAGAGCATTTCCAATCAAATAAGCACCTGCACTCTGTCCTTCTGCCGCAACAAGACTACAAGCTTCTGCTTGACTGAAAATGAGATGACAAGAATGTTTTGCTTGGAGAGATTTACGAGTCTCTTCTCCCAGACTTTCTACACGAAGCGTTACATTTATAGGAAGATTCTCCAATTCCAAAGATGTTGTTGTATAGACTGTAAGAGGAGGGAAGGTAATGTCCCACAAAGGGAGAAGTTTCTTCGCAGCTTCTCGCTTCGAATGACTTCCTCCTAGAAGCCAGAGACATCCAGCAGTAGGAGATCGAGGGTACTTTTCATATTCGGTGGGAGTGCGATGGGTTGTCCAAGGAACTACAAAGACTCTCTCATCTTGAACGTCAGGATACATGGCTTGAAAGCGTTTTGCATCAGCAGAGCATTTGAAGACAAAGAGATCAAAGCGATCCATGTAAGACTTCCATCCTTCTTCAAACCATTCAGGATTGACAATGAGAACATTCACACGAGCCCAAGACATCCAAGAATAGACTGGAATTTCAAAATGAAAGAGGATATCACTTGCAACAGGTGGTTCAAGAGGATCGGCATGCGTAGGGCCTTCCATCGAATGTTTCGTCGTGATCGCAGACTGTTTGAAAAAGGTCGATAGGAGTTTCACATCTTCCGAAATTCCAAACGGATTGGAGCGATTGTAAAGGAATGTAAAGCGAGGCATTCTAAGAGTCTAGTGAACAAACCCTTTAGAGGTCTAGAAGTCTGGGTCTAAATCTAGGGAGACGTAGAAAGGCGTAGGATGAGTACGAGAACTCTTCACGGGATCACCTGGTCTGATGATCTTGCTTGGATGGAACCTATGAAAGGATCTCGTTGGGACAAACTCTTACGAGAAGAACAAACAACATGGAAAACTCTTGTGGAAAGTGTAAAAGAGGATATTGAACCACTGGTCTATGAACTATCCAATTCCGATAGGAGAGCTGATGAAAAGAAGTTTGAAGCTGCAGGAGGAACTGTTGAAATTGGAATGAAAGGAACTATGGCATTGAACTGGAAATGGCATGGAACAGATACAGTCTATTCTGTAGCAAATTTGGATGCACGAAGAGGAGGAGGTGTCTGGACATCAGAAGATGTTGGAAATGGAAAAGAAATCTATGAAATTCAACATAGAGTTCGTGGAAAACCCTATCCTATATGGAAAAACAAAGGCTATGGACCCTTTGTCGCAGTTGTAGGAGATCGTTGTTACAGTGTAGAGGCGAAAAAGAGTCTGATCTACTGGCGACTCGTGAGCTGGGATGCATTCACAGGAAAAGATGAGAGAGTCCATTACGAAGAGAAAAACTATCGATACAATCTTTCATTGGTTCGAGCAGGTTCTGAAGGAGCCTTTCTCGTTCGTCAAGCAGGTCCTATGCAAGATGCATTTGCAATAGAAAAGAATGGAACTCTTGAACTCTTAGAAGGATATTCAGAGTATTCTCGACGATTTGTATTTGGATCGAATGCAAAAGAATATTTGGTATGGTCTGCAGACAAAGGGAGATGGCGTTTTTCCAACGAACTTCTATGGAGACATCGTCGAACACCTTTTCAATTTCCGAATTTGAGGACAGCAACACCAGAGTCTTTTGATACAAAGCATGGACTTCTAGTAACACGATCCAAGGGAAAGAGAACCTTATGGAGTCTTCGACCAAACTCTAGAATTCTATGGGAGGGGTATGGAAACATAACGATAGATCCATGGGAAGGTTCATGGATTGATATTACACAACCAGGTTCAGAAACACTTTGGTGGAGATACACACCAAATACAATTGCACCTCCTTCTTTGACAACATTGAAAGAGAACAGGGCTGTTGTCATTCGTTCCGCAGAGTCTGAGGATGGCACCAAAATCCCTTATATTCTGGTGAAACCTTCTGGACCAAGTACTGGGTTACTTGTTATAGGGTATGGAGCTTATGGAATATCAACAGGATTTTCTACAACACGCTGGGAACCACTTTTGAAACGAGGACTGAGTCTGGCCATTGGATTATGGCGAGGAGGAGGAGATCATACTCCCGAATGGGAAGACGCAGGACGCTTGGAAGGTCGTGAAAGAGTGTTAGAGGATGCAGAAGCTGTTGTGAGGAATGCAAAGGAGTACACAAGGAGTCCGGCAGAGAGAACATGGTTGTATGGTCGATCTGCAGGAGGACTCTGGGTCGGCGGACTGATTGCACGATATCCAAAAGGAGATCTTGCAGGGGGTGCTTATATGGAAGTCCCTTATTTGGATGTTCTACGAACCATTACAAATCGCAGTCTTCCTCTGACAGATATTGAGACAGATGAATTTGGATTGCCTGAACAAAGAGTGTCTGATTTCGTGGGAGCTCTCAGTTGGTCTCCGATGGAAGAATTGCTCGCAGGGGGGAAGGGAACTCCAGGAGTTGCTCAGATTGTTCGAACAGGATTGAATGATTCTGAAGTACTTGCGTATGAATCTGTAAAATGGGTGATACGTTCGAGGAACGGAAAAGACCGTCCTATTTTTTTAGCTGTGGAAGGAAACCAAGGACATTTTGTGCATGGATCTTTAGGATTGAAACAGAAAGCTGAAGATTTAGCAATTCTTTTAAAACTTCTGGGACTCTGAACCGGCCCTGAAAAAAATCGAATACCTTACTATAAAATGGTAGGTGGTAAGCGTCGTATGACTATGCGTAAGAATCGTAAGAATCGTAAGGCTTCTCGCAAGAACCGCAAGGCAGGCAGTCGCAAGAATCGTCGCAATTAAAAAAGTACGTTGAACGGTATGCTCTATATCCGGTCTATACACTTAGACGGCATATATCGCAAATTCAAATTTGATACGGAATTAGATGAGTAGGGCTATTCTACTGTTTTGTATTTTAGTAGGGCTTTTGTTTATAGCCCATTTTTTTCTAAAAGAAGGATTTGCAACAGATCCGACAGCTGAAGATGCAGCTGTAGATGCAGAAGTAGATCCAGATGCAGAAGCTGATCCAGATGCTCTTGCAGCAGCAGGTGCTGCAGGTTCTGCAGGTTCTACAGGGGGAATGATAGGTGGAACGACAGCTGGTATAGGTGTGAATTTAGTAACGAACAATTACTTCGGTTCAACAGGAGGTCCTACGAGTGGAGGAAACACAGGAGATGGTCCTATGAGTGGAGGAAACACACTTGGTCCTGGATACATGCAAAATGAACCAATACCTTCTTATGGAGGCCCTAATACACCATTTCCACCTTCATACGGTGGAGGAAACACACTTGGTGCTGGATACATGCAAAATGAACCAATGCCTCCTTATAAAATTCCTGTTGATGCAGGGCAGTCCTACAGTGGAAAGGATTGGATGTTACAACCTGATGGAATCACTTGGTTGAATACAAAGATGGGTAAGAGCCAAATAGTTACAGGGGATCAACAGGTGGTGTTGGATGCAAATGGAGTGCCTTCCGTGGATCAAGCTGGAAACTTGATATTGAAAATGGTAGCTCGTAGATTTGAAGAAATAGCGGGGCCTTCTTTTCCTGGTCAAACGTATTATACGGGAGCTGCAAATCTAGAAGGAAGACTTGAGTATAATACAGATACAAGTCTTACGTTTACACCTAGTCCTGAATCACAATCAGGATTTCAAATGTTCTCCTCCTATATTGTTGTAGAAGTACCGAGTTCTATATACAATAGTCCTGAATCTTACAAATTGCCTGCTCAATCCCTTCTCGACAAGTATGGAGGAGCATGGGGAAAAGGGTCTTCTATAAGCAACGGGCCTATTATTATTACTTCTTCAGGAAAGCGTCTCACTCCTGGAAGTATGTACGTGCTTCTTGGATATACTTCAAACAATTCTATGGACCGATTGGATACGGGTATGGGGAATGTGTCTCCCTATGTACACATGGGTGGACTTGTCCCAGGCTCTTCGATGCCTCCTATGTCAGGCTCTTCGATGCCTCCTATGTCAGGCTCTTCGATGCCTCCTATGTCTGGGCCTTCTTTCCCTGGTCAAACGTATCCTACAGGACTTGCAAGTATAGAAGGAAGACTTGACTATAGTACAGACACAAGTCTTAGATTGACACCTAGTCCTGAATCACAACCAGGATTTCAAATGTTCCCCTACTATATTGTTGTAGAAGTACCGAGTTCTATATACAATAGTCCTGAATCTTACAAATTGTCTGGTCAAACCCTTCTCGACAAGTATGGAGGAGCATGGGGAAAAGGTCGTTTTGTAAGCAACGGACCTATTGATATTATTTCTCCAACAAGGAAACTGACTCCTGGAAATATGTACGTGCTTCTTGGATCTACTTCAAACAATTCCATACGACGATTGGATACTGGTATGGCGAATGTGTCTCCCTATGTACACATGGGTGGACTTGTCTCAGGACCTTCTCTAGGATACATACTACCTGAACCAATACCTCCTTATAAAATTCCTGTTGATGGAGGACGGTCCTACAGTGGAAGAGATTGGATGCTACAGCCTGATGGAATCACTTGGTTGAATACAAAGACAGGTGAGAGAAAAACAGTTACAGGGAATGTACAGGTGGTGTTGGATGCAAATGGAGTGCCTGAAGTGAATCAAGATGGAAGTTTGAAGTTGAAATTGGTACCTCGTAAGTATGAAGAAATAGCGGGCCCTTCGATGCCTGGATATATAGAAGGCCCTTCGATGCCTCCTATGTCAGGCTCTTCGATGCCTTACATTGGACCTGGACCGATCGGTGTATCTATGCCACCACCTGTAGGGCCTGGCATGGGAGTATCGATGGAGTCTGGAGATTCGTATGGACCTCTTTCCCAAGGATCCTCGTTTGCCCCACTGCAAGGGGACGTCGATACCAACTTGTCCATCGATATCTCAGATCTCTTAGGATCGATGGGAGATCAAATGGGACAACGTATGGGTGACTATGGCCGTCCCACCGTCATCGTTCGAACTCCTGCAAATGGTGCTGGAGGTATGCCTGGTGGTATGCCTGGTGGTATGCCTGGAGGTATGCCTGGTGGTATGCCTGGAGGTATGCCTCCTATGCCTATGCCTGGACCTATGCCTGGTGGTATGCCTCCTATGCCTATGCCTGGACCTTCTATGATGGGAGATCCTATGAATCATCCTATGAATCGTAAACAACGTATGAAATTGAAGAATACAATGAAGATGTTTGGAATACAAGCAGATCGTTCGACTGGAACAATTACATATGTTACACCAACACAAGAATTCCTTTCTTTACTAACAAGTTACAATACACAAAATGCATCGCAATTGAGTTTAGATCAAGTACAACGAGGATTTTTGTATTTGTTTGGATGTCTATCAATGCTACCAAAGAATGTTGTATCGAGTGTCATTTTTCCAACAGATCCAATGTTTCCTTGGAGAAATTTCTTTGATTGGGTCTATTTTAATAAGAAACCATTACCAAAACCAACAACAGCTCCTGCCCCCCCTCCTTCTGACGTTACAGAAGCTGATATAAAATCTGCACGTGATATTTTCATTGAATCTGCTTTAGGGTCTACATTAGGACCTGCGTATGGGCCAATGGGTGGGCCAATGGGTGGGTCAGACACTCCTATGTCACCAACATGGGGATCTACAGCAGGTTCCTATGGGTCTGGTGACCAAAGATACAGCGGAAACACATTGATTTCAGATCCTGCATCAAAGTGGGAAAAACCAATTGCAATTCTAAACTATG
>Ga0214921_10001103_pt1 | contig 46856 bp, 41 predicted proteins | sample LL1505_MetaG_FD_177992 | JGI IMG/M metagenome (GOLD analysis project Ga0214921, IMG submission 177992) | Freshwater microbial communities from Lake Lanier, Atlanta, Georgia, United States - LL-1505 | ecosystem: Environmental > Aquatic > Freshwater > Lake | place: USA: Georgia | collected... | reverse complement strand
TCGACATCAGTCGACTTTGCAGCAACAGCGTCAGAAAGCTTTGCCATCTCTCTCATATCCAGAATCACATTGAACGACCCAGTTCCATACTTTCCGTATTGTCCACACATAACGCTGGCCGATACACCGCGCATATGGTCGAAATCGGCGTGACGAGCGGCCTCCAAAAGAACTTCCGTATGAACCTCGAACGTCGCCTTTGCAATGGGTCCGATATTGTCGTTCAGCAATCCCGACCTGAAAATCGGCACCATGTTCTTAGTCATAGTCATCCTGTCACAGAGAAGACTCAAATGGTGGTAGTTAATATACGCGTCACTGAACTCCATAACCTCGGAAATCTCATTAAACAACATCTGTCTTGCCGCCTCAATTCCCAATACGTCAAATACTTCACGGATATCATTACTATAGGTCCTGATGTAGTCGATGAAATCTAGACCCAGGACATTCAACAGATTTGAACCGGTCGTATCTAGAATCCAAATATCCTTACGATTGAACTTGCCCTCTTCCATAGCTACCATGTTTTGTAGCTTTCTGGGAGTTACTTTATCGACACTACTAACTCCACGCAGAATGATTCCATTGAGAATGACATCTTGCATATTTTTAAGCACATAGATTTCGTCAGACTGGTCGAGCGTATTCGCAACAATCTTCTTCTTTTTGTTGATGTCGAACAAGCGAATGCGGAAGACGAGTTTCTCGTTATTGTAATCCGAGAAGACACAGCTTATATTCTCGCCATAGGCGCTATTCGTAATCGCATAGTGGATGTCGTCCATTGTAATATTCTTCTCTAGTAGAGTCGTCGCATCCATTTCCATACGAATAATCCACTTAGACTTATTACGCGAATCAGATTGCTTATCATCGCCGCCATTGCATTCGTCGATGAGGTCCTCAAACTCATAGAATTGCTCGATGAGAATCTTATCTGCCTCAATCGCAGTAGACCTCTCGTGTGGTTCAAAACAAATCTGGATGGATTTAACAACGTCCGCCAATTTCGTGTATTCAATCATATTCGCATACTTGACTGCCTTGTCCTTGTCCATCTCATCCATAGTCTTCAAATGAATCGTAAGTGACGGATTCTTCGGGTTACTGGTAAGGCGTAGGAGCTCTTCGATTCTCGGCACACCACGCGTGACGTTGGATTTGCTTGCGACTCCAGCCAAATGGAAAGTATTTAGGGTCATCTGCGTAGTAGGCTCACCGATACTCTGACCAGCAATAACTCCCACCATCTCTCCCGGGTTAACGATAGATTGCTTGTATTTTAGGACAATCATCTCCAATAGCATTACCAGAGCGGCCTTGTGGAACCTCTTCTGAATAAGCAGGCTCTTGGGAGACAGATGATAATAGTAGAGAATCTCAAACAACTTGCCCGGCTTCACTAGAGTTAGCGAATTCAACTTGGCGAAATACTCCTCGATTATGTCAAATGCCTCAAGTGGGGTAACGTCAACGATAGAGTTCGCATTGAGACTGAGCTGTCCCTGGATGTTGGCAATCGAGTTCGCGAACGAAACGGGAATCTTCACACCATCCTCGTTCTTATTCTTGAATACCGATTTTACCAAATCACTACGAGACTCAATCATCATATTAATATATTTCACACACTTTTCCTGCGTTGCCTTCGCTTGTGATTTGGCGCGTTTCGCTGCCTGCTTCGTGTAAATCTCGCTATTCTCGGCAACATCATAGTGCATATAAATGTCCTCGATGCTCATCCCTACGAGTGGGATGGTCTGATTTTCAACACGAGCCGAATCGATTCCATCATCTCCATAAGCGAACTGGACTACGCGACCCATGTTATTACGGACGGTCATGTCATACTCCACCTTCAAATCCTCTAGTCCCTTAATCAATCGCCTCTGGATATATCCAGTCTGCGAAGTCTTCACCGCAGTATCAATCAAACCAATACGCCCTCCCATAGCATGGAAGAATAGTTCGATAGCCGTTAATCCGGAGATGTAAGAATTCTCTACGAATCCACGAGCGCTCGGACTATCATCATACTTACTATAGTGCGGTAGTGTTCGATTTTCGAACCCATATGGGATGCGCTTTCCATCCACATTCTGTTGCCCCAATCCAGCAATCATCTGCGAAATGTTCAACATGTTACCCTTTGACCCAGACTTCACAATCATAAGGAAACGATTATCCTTACTCAAACTATCCCTCGCAATCTTGCCCGACTCATCGCGCGCCTTGTTCAGAATGTTATTGACCTGTAGCTCGAACTCACTCGAATTAGTATGAGCCGTGTTATTCTCGAAAATTCCCAGATGAACCTTGTCGATGAGCGCCTGCACTTCCAGCTTCTGTTTCGTAATCGCCTGGATAATCTTCGTCTGTGTCGTCTTGTCGGCAATCAGGTCGCTGACTCCAACACTATACGCACTCGATTTCATATACTCCGTAATCACGTTTTGCAAATCGTCGATGAAGTTTGAGCAAGCCATGTTTCCGAAGTCGTTGAAAACCCGGTGTAGGATTCCCTTTGACGTCGATGACAACACGGACTTTTCCATCTGTCCACGAATGAACTTACCATTGCGAATCTCCAATACGTTGTTGGATGTCGCATGCTCCTCTCCGTCGCCGAACAGATTCGTCTTGTAATTCAGCGTAATCGGTGCCATAATTTGTGATAGCACATCGAAGCTAGTGAGCTTGTTTCCCCCATCACGAATCGCCTTTGTGTCCACCTTGGAATACATCATCAACAGGTTCATAACAAATCGAGGCGTCAATTTAATGTTAGGACGCGTGAAACGGTAGGAACCGAGTAACGAATCTTGATAAATACCAATAATCGGCGCATTTGAAGCCGGACTAATAATTTGATAAGGAATGGCCGCCAGGTGGCGCAATTCCGTCTCTGCCAACACATTTTGTGGCACATGCATATTCATTTCGTCCCCATCAAAATCAGCATTGTAAGGCTTCGTGTCACCGACATTCATGCGGAACGTGTCACCTTTTCTCATAATTTTTGCAATATGGCACATCATAGACATTCTGTGAAGAGACGGCTGACGGTTAAAGAGAACCGCGTCGCCATCCATCATGTGACGGTGAACAGTGTCACCATTCTCGAGGTTAATCGAGTTTCTATCAACGTATCTCAGTGAAATGCTACTGCCATTCTTGCGCTCAAGAATCTTCGCACCCGGATAAACTTCCGGACCATTTTGCACGAGTTTCGTCAAGAACTCGCGATTCATGTTGTTTACCGTAACCGGCTTTGTAATATTCATCGCAATTTTTCTTGGAACTCCGAGTTGACGAATCGAAAGATTTGGGTCACCACTAATAACTGAGCGAGAGCTGTAATCAACGCGCTTACCCATCAAGTTTCCTCTGATTCTTCCACCCTTCGAATTCAAACGAGTCGCGACGCACTGATACGGTCTTCCAGACCTCTGAGCAAGTGGCGCCGCACCCTTCGTCTTATTGTTCGCAATCATCGCAATAAAGTATTGTAGAAGTCTCGTCAATCCATCAATCACATTCGCCGACGCATTATTCAATATTTTATCTTGCAGTTCCTTATTCGTCTTAATGATATTGCTATAAATGTGAGTCAAGTCATCTTCGCTGCGCTGCTGGGCGTCGTGTTTTACGGAAGGTCTCACAGCGGGTGGAGGAACCGGCAATACTTGACAAATCATCCAATCTGGACGAGACCAAGTCGGACTAAAACCTAGGAAGTGGACATCTTCATCGGAAATGCGCTTGAAGTTTTTGAGAATCAGTTCCGGCGTAAGTTTCATATTCACCGGTCCGCTCTCACCCGCCTCATTCTCAATATTATCCCACTGAGCAAAGACGGTAGCCATCTCCTCCACTTTGATTTTATCCGGTTGCTTGCAGCCACATCCGTCATCCGTTTTCTCGCCGCAACGCTTCACCTTTGTCGCCAACTTCGATACGTAATCCCATCTGTGACGCGGGGCCATATGCAGTGCATGAGCATGTTGAGACTTGTTAATCAATAGTTTACTGCACTTGAAACATACACACTTCGATATTTTCAAAATTTCTTTCAAATGTTGTGTATAGAATACGGGGCGAGCCAATTCAATATGTCCGAAATACCCAGGGGTGTCGATGTAAGTGAATCCGTCAGTCGGGCAGATGGTTCCGGGTTCCAAAACGCCCATTCTGGGGTCGAAGAGCCCGCCAATGACGGGTTTATTATTAATATAGGTGTCGCGCGTCGTGACTTCCACTACCGAATTTTTTCGGATTTCATCCGGAGACAGTATACTAAACTGAATCCCGATGATTCTGGAAGTCGCAACACGGTCGTTTGCAATAATTTTTGACATGGCTGGTATATTATACAATACGCTTTTATATTATTGTTTCAATTTTGTGTTAAAAAATGCGCATTCGAAAAATTTTCAGATTCGCTATAGTCTAAATATTTTATGTTGTCAACAACACAAATTTTTAGGAAAATTGATTTATGAATTTAATGTGTTAAAATTGGCACATTTCACTCTCAAACAGATATTATAACATGGTTCGCACTAGAAACGAGAAGCTTGCTGTTGCCAGGAGGTTGAAGAAGACCCGTGATTCCGACGATGAGAGCATCGGTAGCGAGGACACCGAGACTGAGACCGAAGAGGAGTCTGACTCCGACTATGTCCCGAAGTCTAAGAAAAATAAGAAAACCGATAAAAAGAAAAAGGTGGTCGAGGAAGAGGAGGAGGACGATACTGAGACGGAGTATACCGACATCGACACGGAAGAAGATGAAGATGAAGAGGAGATTCGCAAGAAGGTTCGTAAGATTGCCTCTAAAATGTTCCCATCTAAGTATATTCAGAAAAAGGTGAAGCAGGACAAGCTCGAGAAGAAGAAGAGCAAGTCCAAGGGTAAGAAGCAGATTGTCGAGGAAAGTTCTGAGGAAGACGAAGAGGATGAGTATGATGATGAATACGATGAGGATGAGAATGAGTATGAGGAAGACGAGGATGATGATGAAAATAACAAAATCAATATCATCTTCGGATTCGGCGGCGGAGACGAGGATGAGGATGAGGATGCCCTCAAAGATGACGATGACGAGGAGTGCAACAGCGATGACGAGAAGATGTTCATGAAAGAGACTTACGTCGCAGTTGATGTCCCCGAGGTCGACAGAAAGGCCAAGGAGAAGAAGGAGAAGAAGCTGAAGAAGGAGCAAGATAAATTGGACAAGGAGAAGATTGCGTTCGACAGTGAATATTCGGACCTGGTCGAGACGAAAAAGTTTCTTATTGAGAAGCTTAAGAAGAAGCCCGAAAGCAAGCCGTTGTTGAAGTCCCTTGCGGATTGCAAGGAGTCTATCCAGCAACTGGTAAAGAAGACGCGCTCTGACAATACCAAGGATTATCACAAGCTGGTAAATGCGCCGAAACAGAAGTCTGAGAGTGAGATGGAGTATTTCAAGAAGAAGCTTTCCAACACGGAGCAGCGCAAGATAATGAAGGACTTGGAGGAAATCAACGCGCATATCATGATTGACCGTCCCTACAGGCTCGCGCTTCTCCAGTCGAAAATTCCGACGAAGTATAAGGCGACAGTGATGCAGAAGCTGAACTTGTTGAAGTCCATGGACACATGTGACTCGGAGTATTTCAAATTGAAGAACTGGGTAGATCTGTTTATGCGAATCCCATTCGGAAAGTATGCCATCCTGGACGTCAACATGGCCCACGGACTGGACGCTTGCCAGGGCTTCATGGATAATGCTATGAAAACGCTCAATGAGTGTGCGTATGGCCTCGTAGATGCCAAGATGCAAATCCTACAGATGATTGGACAGTGGATTGCCAACCCCGGTGCGATGGGAACCGCGATTGCTCTCAAGGGACCGATGGGAACCGGAAAGACCACGCTCGCGAAGTATGGAATCAGTAAGATTTTGAACCGTGCTTTCTGTCTGATTCCTCTGGGAGGTGCAACAGACGAGGCTGTATTTGTTGGTAGTCCGTATGTATATGAGGGTAGTGGCCCCGGCATCATCACTAAGATATTGAGCGCGACACAAGAGATGAACCCGTGCATCCTCTTTGATGAGCTGGATAAGGTTGGTGAGGGTGAGAAGGGACGCGAGGTTATTGGTATCCTTACTCATTTGACGGATTCTACTCAGAACGACCAGTTCCACGACAAGTATTTCCCGGATGTGGATTTCGACCTGAGTCGTGCAGTATTGTTGTTCAGCTATAATGATGAGTCAATGGTGAACCCGATTCTTAAGGACCGCATGTATAGTATCCAGACGAAGGGCTACAACACGAAGGAGAAGGTTACGATTGCAAATGACTACCTGCTGCCGAAGATTCGCGAGCAGGTAAATTTCAAGAAGGAGGATATCGTGATTCCCGACGAGACGCTCGAGTATATTATCACTAACGACTCACTTACCAAGTCGGAGGACGGAGTGCGTAACCTGAAGCGCTGTTTGGAGGTTATCCACACCAAGTTGAACCTGTTCCGTCTCGTCGGTTCGAAGGAGAATATGTTCACCAAGGACATCAATTTGAAGGTCACCTTCCCTTTCACTGTCACCAAGAAGGACGTCGACGCTCTAATCAAGACCGACGATAAACATACATCGCGAAGTGTATTAAACAGTATGTATGTATAAACTATAAATGAGCGAAAAGTTGCGCTTGATAGAAAAACTAATCGAACTAAGGAATGAGTTGGCTATAGAACCAGAAACTAAAAAAATAGACAATGAAATAAAACATTTTTTAATGAAACATTGTGTGCACGATGTTATAACGGATTATATCGATATAACGCCAAACAGGGGTATGAATATTAAATATTGTGCAAAGTGTGGGGTCACACTATAGAATCCATGTTGCCGATAACGGCATTTAGTAGGCGCGAAATAATTTTTTGTTGAGCGTCTAACACATTTAATCCATCTTGAGAACTAGTAATAAGTGGTTTATTTTCTGTCCACGTTTTTTTTAGTTCCGAAATAGAGGTTTTTGTTTCAGTGTCAATTAATCCTTTTACGCGTTTATTATACCACTCGAGCAATTGTCCTCTAACGGAGTCTATATTTTCTTTTGCAGAGTCTCTATCTTTTGCCGATATTTTATCATTTTTAGCTATTAACGATGATGCCATAATCAATTGATATACTTGTTCGCGCACCATAAGTAAGTGCGAGTAATCTAGTTTATCATCGATACCCTCCAGTATATTTCCCTTTAATAAGTATGCAAATAGCATAGAAGCAACCCCTACGCCTATAATTATGATTTGTTCCTGTTTCATATTATTATTATACATAATAATAAGATATTAAACCCTTGAAGAATTAAAATGTGACGAAGTCCCATTTTTTTCTTAAGGATTATGACCGATAAATTTCCAAACGGACGCTTGCGACAAAGTCGTATATCAACGCTATGCGTTCAAGAAATCGTCCCATTTGAAATCTTCGTCGGTTTAATAATCACGCACCTATTTGCGAATCGCGTCCGGTTGAATTTCCGCCCCTGGATTGTAAAAGGTATAATTGTTCTTTTGACAAACAAAGAGGTCCGAGTGAATTAGTTAGTCCAGATGATAATTTAGAACAAGTCATACTTCCAGTCGCACTGCTAAATATGTCAATTATTTCAGATGATTTATAATCCGATGCAGAAATAGTCGTGAATCCTGATTTAACTGAAACAGTCGGAGGAACAGGTGGGCTCCCTAGATTGAGTGCCTTATCCTTTGCCGCAGCGTCCACAAGAGCCTTCGCCGCATCCTCAGCTGCCTTAGCATCCGCTGCTGCCTTGGCATCCGCTGCTGCCTTAGCGTCCGCTTCAGCCTTAGTCTTAGCATCAGCATCCGCTTTGGCTTTCACATCAGCGTCCTTTTTTGTCTTTTCAGCAGCATCAGCGACAACATTCGCCAATTTATCAGATGCGGTTACAGTAAGAGATGAATCATACCAAGTCAAAAACTCGCGAGTTAATTCCTCGGCTTTTGCATCTCCCACGCCGGGCGTTTGCGGATTTGTTTTTACTTTCAGCGCAATTTCTCTGACGTTCTCAATTACTGCTGTCATACTATAACTCTGTTTTGCAAGTTCACGTTCGATAATTCCAATTTGCTTCTCATTGGAATCCGCGCTGGGTAGCTTTTTCAATCCTGCGACCAGCTCTGTGAGTTTAGCATTGAATGTAGAAGCTTCAAATCCCTCATATTTTGCATACACTGCGCTCGAACTATAAGGCGTCGCTCCACAAGATATTCCTGTAGCAATTAGAATAAATAAGACAAGGACGCACCCTAAAATCACGTATTTGATATTCATGTTTATCTTGTATACATAAATATAAGATAAAAATATTACTTTTTACTAAACCATTAGCGACGACTCCTACTTTGTGCAGCGATTTATTAAGTATACTTTTGGTTTAAATGCTACACCATAACGATTAACCACAATAATTGTGTATAGATAATTACATAATAGTATAAAAAGCAAAATAATTAAGACTGATAAAAATAAATCATTTTTAATCAACCATGTCGATGTTATTCTCTCAGGGTCTCCCATCTTATATTATTACCGGACACAATCTTTCATCCATTTCTTGATATTGCCAGTTATGTATGCTATATACATATTATCTGTTTTACACTTCACAGTCCGGTCATTCCAGTTTACGTATATGTGCATATAATGCATTATTAAAACTGCGATTAATATAATTGCTATTACTAACGTAACACCCGTTTTGTATTTGCTTATATTTGGTTCAATATACAGGTAGCTGTTTACCGGCATTATATTATATGCAAATAAAATACATAAAAAGGTTTCTACTATTATTATATTATGAATAACGAAGAGCGTTTGAACCTAAAGAAGTTAATTAACCAGAATGATTGCGTTGATAATACTGAACACATTCGCTCGCTAAAGCATAGCAGTCAAATTCGCGATGATATTGTAAAAATTCAGAATTTGAAGAAGAAACATGCGCGTGTTAAGAAGAATGAACCAGAGCGGTTTCTAGCGTTATGTCAGTCTCAATGCCCGTTTTTGTTCAATGGATATACTGATATATTCAACAAGGTATACAAGGACGAGATAGATTTGAATATAATGAGTAATATGCTGGATGTCCTAAAGCAGATTGAGGATGGAAAGGTTGACCAACATGAGGGTTCAGTTATGATTGGTAAGGTATTGAAGGAATTGTATGTTGATTCTGCACTAAAGCGATGCAATACAATCGACCAGAATGCCGAAAGGGAGGAGCCAGTTTATGTTGAATCTAAGCCCATTTCGTGGAAGCAATACAAGCAGATGAACGACCACGCATAACCATTCTTATATTTATACTATAGTAAATATAAGATAAGCATACTGTATATGCTAAAACAGATACAAAAACAGATACAAATATATAAAGGCGATCTATTCCAAAAGCCGTCTGGTCTAAAATCAAATAAGAAAAAGGTTGTAGTGTTTGATTTGGATGAGACAATAGGTTCATTTGCCGATTTAGAAATATTATGGAGTGCTCTATGTGAATTGGACGCATTCGAATCGACACAGGAATCGTTTAACAAGTTATTAGACTTATATCCAGAATTTTTGCGATACGGAATCTTGAATATACTCGATTTTTTACATTATAAAAAAACGAGGGGATTTTGCTATAAACTGTTTATTTATACGAACAATCGATTTCCGAAATCATGGACTACTATGATAATACGATATTTGGAAAAAAAACAAAATACTCCAAGATTATTCGACCAGTTGATTTGCGCGTTCAAAATAAATGATTGTATAGTTGAACCTAAGAGAACAACGCATTCGAAAACACACGGAGACTTAATTCGATGTTCTCTTCTACCAAAAACGAGTGAGATTTGCTTTATAGATGATAAGTATTTTGATAACATGACTGGCGGATGCGTATACTATATACAACCGAAACCATACAATCATGTGATGTTGACAAAGGATATTATTGAGCGACTTTGCAAATCGAATTTGATATCCGACAGCAATCTTACACGGAGCGCATTTTCGCGATTATTAACGGATAAATTTTCGAATTTCAATACAATTTCAAAAAGTGACGAAGAAATTGCTATCGATCGGTCAGTTTCGCAAAAACTCATGTTTCATATCCAAGAATTCTTTCGTCTTACCACTAGCTCCAACCGGACCCAAAAAATGCGCAATTATTCAGTCGGCAAATTTACACGAAAGCGCGCTCGGTCTACATCTTCCTCACATGTTCATACGCCATAAGTATCAATTGTTCTCCTGTAGATAACTTTTGAAACATAAAACAATCGTTGAATTTTATTTGGAATAATCGGTGTTGTGTGTTCCTACATAGAACATGGCATCCATTATCTAGAAACTTGACATCAAGAACAATAGCACCGTTTGTCAGATTCTTATTATCGTGTCGTATCCAGCGTATATGTTTTCCCTTGTGTATTTCATAAATGTTCTCTACATATCTGTATCCCGCGAGTCGGTTGCAGATATCGGCGACTTTCGAACCGACGAGTCCTAGACTCTTTACAGCCTTAATATTTTCATCGAGTATATCATCCAATGTTTTATTGTCTAGATAGTCTGTTTTTTCATCATTTACATTTTTTAGTAGTTCGTCAATATCAATCTGTGCTAGAAGCGACGTGTCCTTGCTAACGCGTTCAAATATTGCGTTAATGTCCATTATATAATAATAATGTTATATCTTTATATTAGCCTTCGATGAAATTGTTCTCACTGCATACTGTGTTATTCCCATGTCCGTTAGTATTAACACGGCACTTGCAAATATTATTTGGCTATCGTAATGCTTGAGTTTATGTTCTCGGAATGGGTGAAATTTGAATACCAATATTGCGCAAACAAATAATCGGATGGCATAACTCAATGTTTCAATATATCTCGGATTTACGTAGAACACTCCAACGTATATTGAAAAATATAACGCATATAGTGTAAACGCCATAGTGAGATAAACGGGTTTTTTTATGTATTCTATACCATTTTCGATTTCCATTATACATTTATCGCCGAAAAAAACCAAATAGAAATAATACCCGTTTATTGTATAATGATTTCGAGTGTTATTTCAAATAAATATGTAGTCGATTCTATATTGGGTCATGGAAAATTTGGTATTGTATATGATGGGCGAAAGGTTAGCGCACCAGATGAACATGTAGCGATTAAAGTGGAACCGTCCGACAATAAATTCAAGGTTCTCCGACACGAAGTGACAGTGTTGAATTATTTATATTATAATGATGTTAAGTATATACCTCGCATCTATTGGTTTGGACAACATATGAATCGAACATGTTTAGTTATGACACACTTCTCATGTAGTTTGCAAGATTATATTATTCGTAAGGGAACGTTAGACCACAGGAAGTTATCGTCTATGATAATCAAATGCATTGATATATTGGAGAGCATCCACAAGTGTCACATTTTGCATCGTGATGTGAAACCTCATAATTTTATGATAAAGGGTGGCGATTTATATATGATTGATTTTGGACTAGCGAACGTATTCGTCGATGACAACGGAGAATATATTGAAAAACGCGATTTCGTAGGTTCTCCTAAATACATTAGTTATTATACGCATTGTTCGGAACCTATGTCACGTAGGGACGACCTTTTGTCATTAGGTTATATGTATATGTTTATGCAGACTGGTAAGCTACCATGGGAGAACACGAACATTGAAAGTTCTCATGCAGACACCAGCGTATTAAATCCGAATAATATTTTAAGGATGAATGAAAAATCATGGAATAAGCTAAATACAATCTTGGATGGGGCGATTAAGATGTATATGAAGTATTGTTATGAGCTAAAATATAATGATGAACCGAATTATCATATTTTAATGGAGCTATTTGTAGATTGAATTCTTTGTTGGTTTAAGCCTTGGTATATTCGCTGACCGATTTATGTTTGTCGAATCCTTCAAACCCCTCGACCGCAGCGAGAACCTCCTCTGGTGTTTTCTCCTTCTTCTCTTTCTCATCAGCCTCCATACCTTCCTCCTCGGCCTCCATCCCCTCCTCCTTCTCTTCGCCCTCCATGCCCTCCTCCTCGTCGGCACCCTCCGTTAATCCTTCGCTCACAGAAGGTAGCGTAGCAGAGCTAGCAACCTTGAAAAAATCCACATTGCTCAAAATAAGGGCGGCGACCAAGATCGCGAACAGGAATGCAATTGGCGCAAGTTTGCTGGAAGATATTCCTAAAAGTTTCATTATATAAATATACGATATAAATTATTACTCGAAATAGATATAACGAAATATATATAAAGATAAACGTCTTGTAAGTGTATAATGAGCAGTGAACGTATTACCGGACGTGTCAAGTGGTTTAACAGCAAGTCGGGATTTGGGTTTATTACGGTTTGTGATGGTTCTCACAAGGACAAGGATATCTTTGCGCATTTCTCTTCTCTTAGGGGCGAGTCATCTCAGTATAAGTATCTTGTCCAGGGTGAGTATGTCGAGTTCGCTCTCGGAAAGTCGGAGAGCGAGCAGCATGAGTATGTTGCCCTCGACGTGAGTGGTGTCAAGGATGGTCTGCTTATGTGCGATACGCACCGCATTAATGCGAGCTCTACCCCTAGGCCTGTCTCTGCACAGAGGACTCCGCAGGCTCCGGGAAGGTCTGGACCTGGGTCGGACGTTCGTCGTAGGCCTCCCCGTCCCGCTGTTAGTAGTCCCCGTTAAATATATCCATAAATTGAAATAAAAAAATATCCTCTTCGATTCGTTGAAGTCTAAAATTATAAAAATCTACTTCATTCCACCACAAATCCCGCTTTAGGTTATTTTCCATTATATATTCCCGATTATATATTATGAAAATTTGTGTTTCGTCGTTAAATGATACGCGTTTCATTCAGTCTACAATGTACCAATAAAAAAGTGGCCGAAGCCATTTTTTTATTTTTTGGATTTATATTTTTCGTTGCGGATTTTTGTATTTTTACATGTGCTCGGGAGCGCATACCACCCCGCCGAGACCATTGTTAACAAAGTCCTGCGTGGCGGTGATGAAGTCGCCGTTAGGCCCATTCGGCACCATGTAATCGGTATCACACTCCACACCGTATTTCATGTAGTTGATTAGGCGGAAGCGGGTGGCGTCGGGAGAGGGCAACAGCATCGTGTGAATCGTCTGATGCAGACGTCGGACGTCGACCTCGTAGCGCTCGCGCAAGGTCTTAATCTCCTGAGCCTGTGCCTCTACGACCGACTGTAGAATATTCGCGTTCTCGGCAATCTGGTGGATGTTGAGCTTGGTCTCCGAGACAGGCTTCTTGTTCTTCAAGAGAATCCAATACTCCGAAGAACCAAACTGACTGGGGTAAACGCGGACGCCCTTGTCGTTATTGAATACCTCATTCATGATGTGGTCAGTCGACTGGTGTCCGCCATAAATCGTCCCCATGTGAATGAACGCCTTCTGGAAGCGGGGCTCGCCCTCAATCGGAACGAAGTCGACGCGAATCACCTCGCCGATGCACAAGACACTGGAGACGCATCCTCTGACGCGCGTCTCATCATACTCGCTGAGCATGCGGGGGACATAGAAGCCGAAGGAGGAAGTAGACATGTTGTTGTTGTTATTGATTGTGTTAGACTCGAGTGACATAAAAATACCACACAAAACAAGGTTTCAATTTTACCCGTTTTTTGTGTTATAACACAAAACAAACAGCCCATTATTTTATACCACCATACAGTATAGGCGGTATAAAATGTTATTTCTGACAAACGATAAATTATTATCGTTATTCAAATCGAATGGCACACATAAACCCGCCGTAAAGATAGGACAACGGATAGTTCCGTTGGCGGAATATATGAAAACTAAAGACAAATTGACGGCTGCCGATGTAAGTCTATTGTTCGAAAATATCCGTAATCGAAACGAATATTTGACCCGATTCTATGAAACGTCGCTGAAAATTCCAGATTCGTTGGCTATTACCGATGCACCAATGAAGAATAAACAGATGAATAATAACGCATTAGTCAAATACAAAAACGTAATTCGTAATATGTTTTATAAGGAAATTCTGAGAGATACAAAGTCGGGAATGGACAATAACCCGACGTTTTTTGATGTTCTCGAAGACCTATATGTCCGCAATATAATTGACTATAAAATACTTACCCCGAGCGCCGTGCATTATATGAAGAATGGACGTTTAGGGAGCGTTTTCTCTTCGTTCTATTTCCGCGCATCGATTATGAACCCATATTTAGTGTATTCTCTGAACCAATCAGTTCTCCATGGGACGCGTATCTTCACACCCACGCTAGGATGGTGCTCATATTGCTACGGATTCCTAGAATCGCCTGGAGTTGTTGAGTATGTCGGAACCGACGTTATTACCAGTGTTTGCAAGAAAACTGCACAGTTCGCTAACGAGCATTATCCTAATAAATCTGTTAATATATATAATAGTCCGTCGGAATCACTGTTGACACCAAAATTCATAGACCAATATAAGAATCATTTTGATGTTGTATTTTTTAGTCCGCCATATTATCGTCTCGAGATGTATCCTGGAACAAACCAGAGCACTACTAAATATAAAACATATGAGGAATGGTTGGCAGGATATTGGGAAAAGACAATCCAATTATGCCACCAAGTTCTCTCACCCGGCGGAAAGCTATGCTATATCCTCTCTGGATATGGGAGTAATAATGAATTTAATTTGTTGAAAGATATGAATATGGTAACTATGAAGTATTTTAAGTTAAAAAGTCAACAACCTATGTTTAATAAGAATGTTCATGTGACGGAGCACAGGGAAACTGGCGAAACCATTATGATATTCATAAAATAATAGTTTGTATATGCATTACTTCTTGTTTAAGTCATCGATAATATCCATATACTTGAATGTAGAACGACTCGTCATACTCTTGTATTTGGCAGCATCAGTCTTTCTCAACTTAGAAATCGTATGAATATTCGGAATAATCACATTGGTCCAAATATCTGACTTATGTAACGTCTTCTTGTTTTCAGTTATAAGAATAAAAATATTCTCTGTAATCTCCTCAATTACTCCGGATTTGTCCGACTCTTCAGCGAATTTCATTACAAGCTCTTCTAGATATATGATAATGTCAAGCACATCGATTTCCGGCATTGCATCATTCTTCATTAAATTAATAATAAACGTAGTCATTGCCCGTCTCAAATCATTATTCTTCACACTTTCGCAGAATCCATCATAATCTGTGTTTGGGTCGACAATACGAATCTGATTAAATGAGTCCTTATACTTCGTAATGATGTCAGTGAGTTTCTCGCCGAATGCAGGGAACATAACAATAAGGTCCTTATATAACTTGGCATATAATGCCGAATAAAATACATTTGAGCTAACAATATCAAAGATGATATTAATTACCTTCTTCGTATCCTCTTCAACCTCCTTACTTTCCGATATAACCTGGTTAATAAGTTCAACTATATTTTGATGTTGGGTATCAGCATTCTTATTTGAAAACTTATTCAGAGCGATTCGAATATCCTTGATAGTCTTCTCCGTTCCCTCTTTGACCTCCGCGATTTTTGTAACCTTGTGAGACCGCACCGCGCTCCAATCTTCGACCTTCTGTGGATACTGTCTGTTGTTGTTCTTTTGGACAGGTTTCTTGTTTACACCAGTATTATCACTGGCAGCATCTGTTACAGTAAGACTATCTGATAGCAATGTTAAAATCTTGGCAACATCTTCGGGAAGTTTCAACTTAAAACCATCATACACCTTACTCGTGAAATCGTTGATGGTGTAATATGTGGTCATGCTCGTCTATTCATTTATAACATAAAATGTTTATATTATTTATTAATGATATAAATAAATCTTGATACTTAGATTAGAATATGTCTTGGGAATCATTTAAATTAAACGAGGATTTAGCAAGGGGTATATATAGATTTGGGTTTGAGCAACCGACGCCGATACAGGAAAAGGCTATACCTTCCATCATTGAAGGACGCGACGTCATCGGGCAAGGACAGTCGGGAACTGGTAAGACTGGCTCCTTCACTATTGGTGCACTACAGAGAATCGATGTTTCGTCAAAGACCACACAGGCTCTGATTTTGGCGCCGACGTTCGAGCTCGTCAAGCAGATTTCGACGGTTGTTTCGGCGATTGGTAGCGCCATGGATGGATTGGTCGTGAAGACACTAGTTGGCGGAACATCCGTTACAGACGATTCTACGGATTTGCGTAACAACTGCCCACATGTGGTCGTCGGGACGGCCGGGCGTGTATATGATATGATTCGTAGGCGGTCTCTACTTACAGATAAGATTCGTATATTTGTCCTCGACGAGGCTGACGAGATGTTATCCAAGGGGTTCAAGGACCAAATGTATGATATTTTTAGGTTTCTCAGTGATAATGTGCAGGTTGCATTGTTCAGTGCGACTATGCCCGATGAAATGTTGGTACTGAGCGAGAAGTTCATGCGCGACCCAGTGCGCATTGTTATGAAGGCCGAAGAGCTCACTTTGGAGTGTATTCAACAATATTATGTGGCGATGAATGATGACCAATCAAAATACGATGCATTGAAGGATTTATTCGCATTTCTGCAATTATCACAGTGTATTATTTATGTCAGCACGGTGAAGCGTGTGGAGGATTTATACAAGACTATGATGGCAGATGGATTCCCGGTTTGTTGCATTCATAGCTCTATGGATAAGTCAGAACGCGATAAGTCGCTCCAGAGTTTTAGAAAGGGCGCCTACCGTGTTATGATTTCGTCCGGCGTAACTGCGAGGGGCATCGATGTGCAGCAGGTTAGCACCGTTATTAATTTCGATATGACACGAAGTTATGAGACGTATTTACACGCAATTGGTAGGTCTGGGCGATTTGGCCGCAAGGGATTAGCCATTAATTTCGTTACGAAACATGACATCGATTTCATGCGTAGACTTGAAAAGCATTATAATATTACAATTGATGAATTGCCGGCAAATTTTGATAAACTGATTTAGTAATATGCGTTCATACGCGCACTATATTATATCCAAAACATGTAAAATGTTCTCTATGAATTTAAAGGACATGTTACAACCAGCCAAACCAAAATCTGAGCCAAAGACAATTGTGCTTCACCATGGATTCAAATTGCCAATACACTACCTTGATGCAACCGAGATTCACGTATTGTCATCTCAAGTTAGTGAGGATTTGGAACTATCTGGGTCAGATTTAAGCGGAAATATGTATTATCATATTTTAACACCTCAACATCAGTTTGCGAAGAATATGCAAGTGGAATGGTCGAAACACTATACGACCAATGTGCCCTTTCTACGTGATACACAACAAGTATTGAAATCTATGCCCGCCTATTTAGAGACTTCGAAATCAGACAAAATCTGTTGTGATAAGGTTTTGCAGATATGGAAGGATACAAAGAATGATGCGAACTTTCTAGAGAAGTATTCGTATGTGGAATGGGATTATTTCAAATACCTGAATGAGTCCCCACTCTTTCTGCAAACTGTTTCGGTAATTAATATGTCATCTCCTATTCTGAGTTTCATAATACCTGTTATATTTTTCATATTTCCCTTTGTTCTCCTGAAAATACAGGGTGTTCCGATTACATTTACAACATATCTGTCGGTTCTCAAGGATGTGGCCAAACACCATTTCATAGGTAACGTTTTGAATAACCTCCAGTCAATCAGTTGGGACAAGTTGATGTATCTATTGTTCACTACCGGGCTATATGTATTACAGATTTACCAGAATTACAATTTGTGCGTGCGATACTATAAAAATATAAATCGCATGAATACTCAGTTGTCCGAAATGCACGAATATGTCGACCACTCGATTCAAAATATGCGTTTGTTTATTAGCCTGAATTCAGAATTCCGACCTATCGTGAGTTTTGCAATACTATACGTGACAAATGTGAAATCCTCACCGAATTAAAAGAGGAATTATCCAGTATAAAACCATTTCGAGCTGGGTTCTCCAAAATATCTGAAATAGGATATATGTTGAAGTGCTATTATCGTCTCCATTCGAATGTTGAATATGACGATGTATTCCGTTACTCCATCGGATTTGAGGGATTTGTTAGTAACCTTACGGGCGTTTCGAACCGTATTGTTTTGGGCGACGTATCATTCGCGACGTTCGATTCCGAGAACCGTTGTGAATTCAAACAACAATATTATCCTGCGTATGTCGACGAAAAGTATGTTTGCAATGACTGTAATATCAAAGACAATATTTTAATTACTGGTCCAAATGCATCGGGTAAGACGACTATACTGAAAACGACCGCACTAAATATAATTTTCACACAGCAGTTTGGTGTTGGATTCTATAAATCGTGCGTTCTCAAGCCATACACTCACATCCATTCCTATTTGAATATACCCGACACGTCTGGTCGTGATAGTCTGTTTCAAGCTGAGTCTCGTCGGTGTAAGGAAATTATAGATATAATTGATGCGCCGGAGAATAGGAATTCGAGACATTTCTGTATATACGACGAATTATATTCGGGAACCAATCCAACGGAAGCTGTCAAATCGGCGCGCGCATTCTTATTGTATTTGACTGCGAAGAATAACGTCGACTTTATGTTGACTACGCATTATGTGGCGCTCTGCAAGAAATTGCGCGGTTCTCCCAGAATTGTAAATTATAAGATGGATGTTGATGTTGCGAGCGATGAACGAATAAAATACACATATAAGATGCGAAAGGGCATTTCGAAGATTAAGGGTGGAATCTTGATTTTAGAGGAAATGCAATACCCCACCGAGATTATAGATATGATACGGAAGTTTAATTAAGCAGTAATACATATAAAAATAGTAATTATATGTATAGTAAAATGGATAGAACAACTAAATCGATTAAAAAAATACAGTCGAGAATAGAAATAGAAGGAAAAGAAAGAGTGTGGTATAATGAAACAACCGAAATTGAACCAGACGATGAAAAGTTTGAATCATTTCAGTATGACATCCTATTTACTGATATTGACAAAGAGAACCCTATACCCATTATATTCGGCCAAATCAAGCACAAATACGAATCTCGAGGCATTTTATATTATCCTGTGTATTTTTTAAACAAACAGAATATAGCCAGTCAAATTGGTGTTCTCGAAATTAAAAAGGATAAGGTGCTCGACATTTATGAGGATGGTGAGCTAATTCCGGATGTTAGCATGATTTTGCTATATAGCTTTGTAAATAAGGAATATTTAGAATCACTCGATAAATCGAAACAAAACATGCAGGAAGTAGAAGCACCAGAAGAAGAATATGAGGAAAAAGAAGAAGAAGAGGAAGAGAACCTCAGCTCTGATTCCGAAGATAGTTTATTCCGTGTGAAGACTAAATCAAAACAGAAGACTGTTTCCAAAAAATCGATATTCTCCGCCGATATACATAAAAAGCAAGTGCCTACTCTTCCGGAAGAAACGAAGGAGGACGCTAGTATAACTCGTAAGTCATACAACCTTGCACCTAGCGACGATTGGATTGTCAAGCTTATGAAAAACAAGAATTATAAAATTCACGATACGAATAACTGCTTGTTCGATGTAGTCGTGAAGGCCTTCTCCGAAATTGGCGAAAAGATAACCGTAGACCAATTGAGAGAACTATTGGCAGAAGAGGTAACCGAAGAGATTTTTCAAAACGAATGTCAACTACGCATTGAGTATGACAATATCCAAAATGAAACAGAGAAGACAATTGAGGCTTCCCGGAGAACATTGAACCTACTAAAAAAACGTATCAAAACTGTTGATATTAATGTCGACGAGAAACGCCGAATCATTGAAGAAGCGAAAAAGACGAAACAAACAATTGCTGACCTATCCAAGCAATCTCGTGATTATGCTAATTTTGTAAAGCGCAATTTGAGCCCAAATTTTAATGAAATGCAAGGCATCACCAATGTCGATAAGTATAAGGATTTTGTTCGGTCTCACAAATATTGCGCAGAAAAATGGTCAATAACCGCTCTAGAACACGCATTACACATGAAGTTTATCATCCTTTCCGAAGATGCATACAAGGACCAAGCGTATGATAGTGTGTTGGATTGCGGTAAGGATGATGAACGCACATTTGCACCGAATTTCTACATTATTGTATCACTTGCGCGATATAGGTATAACATAGTTTCATATAAAGATAAGAAACTTCTTATGTATAGGGAAATTCCGTATGATGTTAAGATGATGATAATCAATAAATGTATGGAGATGAATGCCGGTAATTATAACTACATACAGGATTTCCGAAACCTGAAATCGCGTATGGGAATACCTTTAGATGAGGTCGAAGCCGAAGACGACAGAGACTATGGGGTCGAATATGACCGCGATGTTGTGTTTAATTTCAATTCTAGTTCTCAAGACAAAACTATGCCAGGTTTCGGGTGTGGGGAGAACATTCCCAATGACCAGATATTTCAGTATATTACACTGTCCGAGATTCCAGAATGGCGTAATAAACTAGATGATGCATGGATTGCTCCATTCACAATGGATAGGCGGCGGTGGATATCTGTGGATAACGGCATCGAGGGTAGCAAATACTCGAAAACATACCCGGATTTTTCCATACTATTCTCACTGGATAGCGATAGTCCTATATCGAAAAACCCGGCTTTAGCCAAAATCGTTGGTGGTAAAGGCAAGCACGAATTGAAACCGCCAAATGTAAAACCGGATAGCGATTATTTTACAGAACGTAGTGTAACGACGAGACGCAATGCATTAGTTGCGAAATTCGAACAGAATCTTGACTTGCGAGATACACTACTTGCTACCAAGAATGCGACATTGAAACAGTTCACTCGTGGTAAAAAACCAATTGTTAGATACGATTTGATGCGTGTTAGGGATTATCTCGCAGGTAAAAGTATGAGATAATACTATAGATGAAATATACAAAAGATTCTGAAAATTTACAATCTTTTGTGAATGATAACTTTAAAGATATTCATGTAGAACCGCTGAATCAATCCAAGCTACTAGAAGTATATGAACATATGAATGTGGCGAACACTGCATTTAAAACGGCACGCATCGAGAGGAACACACAAATAATATCCGATATCGACTATGCGCCAACGGAACTAATGCCTCATATAAGAAAATGTAGACACGTGCAATCCATTCAGTTTCGATTAAAACGTCGACATGTGATATTAACTATACACTCAATGAAACCGCTATCTTCTATACGAAATTATGTTAAGTGTGTGTTTACTTGGTTACATTTGGCGAGCAATTACGCTTGTTCCAAATGTTCTCGTAGTTTAAATATAAATTTATATTTGACAGACCATACTAAGATTTTACCTAGATTTGGTTCCGCTATTGGTCGTTCGAATGTAAATACGGCCTATACCACCCCGTGCGCCGAATCGACGGACATATGCATATTCCGTGAAGAAGAATGGTTTAAGGTTTTCATACACGAATCATTCCATTGTCTCGGGCTGGATTTCTCTGGGATGCAGAATACGAATGCCGATGCACTGATTGGCGCAATATTCAAGGTTAACGCCGACATTCGTCTATTCGAGACATATTGTGAGACATGGGCAGAAATTATACATTCGATGTTCCTCACGTTTTTCTCGACGAAGATAAAGGATAATTATGGTATTATGGCTGGAAAATTAGACCGTATTTTGGAAACCGAAGCCAGGTTCTCCTTGTTCCAATGTGTTAAGGTTTTGGATTTTAATAATATGAAATATACTGACCTGTTCATGGAGAGCAAACGCCGACTGTATCGAGAAGATACTCATGTATTATCATATTATATTATAAAATCTATATTGCTATTTAATAAAAATGCGTTCATTGATTGGTGTTCGCAAAATAACAAGGTTCTCCTGGATTTCAATAAAACGTCGCACAACGTAGACAAATTTTGTGACCTGATTCGTTCGTTGTCTACCGATAAAGATTTCATGTTATCTGCACAGAGAATGGAACCATGGTTTGTATATAATAAACTATCGAATACTCTCGCTCGCAAAACGCTACGCATGACTGCATTTGAATTGGAAAATTGAATGACATAAACTAGCCGTTAGATTATGGTATTAAAAGTTCAAAATGGGCATCCCTCATCTGAATCGTTACCTGTTAAATAACTGCTCCAATCAATCCATCGGCAAGAAGCACTTGAGCTCGTTTGCCGGAAAAACTATAGTAATTGATACAAGTATATACTTGTATAAATTCATTGGGTGTAATGCGCTAATGGAGAATATGTATTCGATGATTACTACCTTCCGATATTACGGGATAACACCCATATTCATCTTCGATGGCAAGCCTCCCGAGGAAAAGAAAGAATTATTGAAACAGAGATATATTGACAAGAAGGCAGCAGAGGCCAAATACAACGAGTTGAAACAGAAGCTAGAAACGGTTGCTCCAGACGAAAAGACGGAAATTACAGTAGAACTAGACAAGCTAAGGATGCGTTTTATTCGTATCAAACGGGAGGATATCGACCAGGTAAAATCGTTAATGGAGTCTTGTGGTGTCCAGTATTATGACGCTATAGGCGAAGCAGACCATATGTGTGCGAAAATGGTAATCAACAAGCAAGCGTGGGCTTGCATGAGCGACGACATGGACATGTTTGTGTATGGTTGCACGCGAGTGATGCGACACATCAGTCTGTTGAATCATACCGTTATATTTTATAATACTAATGGTATTCTGAGAGAACTACAAATCCATATGAAGCATTTCCGCGAGATTATGATTTTATCTGGTACGGATTATAATTTGAATGGACCTACAAATGATTTGAATAAGATGATGAAACAGTTTCGACAATTCAAGCTCGATGAACCTGACGGCGACCGTATGTTTCGCGAATGGCTGAAAGAACAACCTGAGCACGAGTTTGACTACGACACGCTGTCTCGAGTATATGATATGTTTTACATCACAGACAAGAGCGAGATTGTGCCGTGCATTCGTTCGCCGAATCTTGACAGAATGAAGACGATTTTGAAACCATATGGGTTTGTATTTGTCTAGACATTAGGCTTAATTTATTTTTTATTTATCCACCATTGTTTCTTTCGCGAGCACATGGATGACTTTCGGATAGTAAACCTCACGGTCACTTCCTGCTAGAGACTGCCTTTGCATATCTAAGCATCTCTTAGAGAACTCGGAATCCGCGTTCTGATAGTCTGGGTTCTCCTGTTTCCACTCCATTAGTTTTCCCATACTTTTATAGGACACTGTTTGAATTGCCTTTTGTAACTTGGTATCATCTGACTCCTTGTTCCACTTATCTTCATCTTTGATATACATGGTTTCCCGTTTGACGTCAGTACAGTGAATTGGACGCTCATTGACATCGAGTTGTTTCAAGTTATCAAGGAATATCTTAGAAATTCCAGCAACGAATCCGAGTTGTGCGTTGTTCTCCAAATCCGCATAGGATATTTGAATTTTATTTACAAAATCGGTGAAATTAAATGCGTCCTTACATTGCTCGTTGAGAAACAGATTGATGTTGAATTTCTGATTATTATTATTTACACTAGTATTTATAGTTGTATTAGTTGATGTAGTTTTACAACAATCTAATGCTTTATTCATCAATTCGTTAGTCGACTTAGATTGTTCTACTAAGAAGTTTCGCAGTTCCTGATTGTCTGCCAGTAGTTTATTAATGATTGCAACATTTTCAGATTCGACTGAACGAGGACCTAAACACCTTGACTCGTGATACCATAAGCTATTCCTAGCCGAATACTCTTTCCCACACTTTTTACAATCAAATGATTTCCCCAACAAATCCGTTCTATTTGTTCTATTTGTGTGCTTACGGGTGGATAAATGTTTGTTCCAATTTGATAAACATGAGCCTTTATAGTCACAATCTTTACAGTAAAAATCTTCGCCAACTTTTGCCAACATTTTGTTCTAAATGTTATATAGACATAGAACAGATTTGTTGGCGAGGATATTTTACGCAAAAAATATTATGCTAACAAACTTTTTAAATAAAAACCAAAATCAAAGCATTATGCTCTCAAACCATTTTTCAAGAAAATCGAGTTTTAGAGAGTTTCTTGCATATTTATTTTTGGACATTTTATAAATGTCCAATTTTCAAAACAACCTATTAATAATGTACCCCTTCCCAAGACTTTTAAGAGTTATTGATTTTCCTACTTAAAGAACAACCAGCTTACTTATCCACCATTGTTTCTTTCGCGAGCACATGGATGACTTTCGGATAATAAACCTCACGGTCACTTCCTGCCAGTGACTGTCTTTGCATATCTAAACATCTCTTAGAGAACTCGGAATCCGCGTTCTGATAATCTGGGTTCTCCTGTTTCCACTCCATCAGTTTTCCAATGCTCTTATAGGATACTGTTTGGATTGCCTTTTGTAGCTTAGTGTCATCTGACTCCTTATTCCATTTGTCTTCATCTTTTATATACATGGTTTCCCGTTTAACGTCAGTACAGTGAATCGGTCGCTCATTAACGTCGAGTAATTTTAAATTATCAAGGAATATCTTCGAAATTCCAGCAACAAATCCGAGTTGTGCGTTGTTCTCCAAGTCAGCATAGGATATTTGAATTTTATTTACAAAATCAGTGAAATTAAATGCATCTTTGCATTGTTCGTTAAGAAACAGATTGATATTGAATTTCTGATTGTTATTAACGTTGGTATTGATAGTTGTATTATTTGTTGATGTCGGTTTACAACAGTCCAGTGCTTTATTCATTAATTCGTTAGTCGACTTCGATTGTTCCACCAAGAAATTTCGAAGTTCCTGATTGTCCGCTAGTAATTTATTAATGATTACAACATTATCAGACTCGACTGTTTGAGAAACAACGCATCTTGACTCGTGATACCATAAGCTATTCCTCGCGGAATATGCCTTTCCACACTTTTTACATGCCGACGACTTTTGCGACAAATCTGTTCTATTTGTTCTATTTGTGTGCTTACGAGTGGATAAATGTTTGTTCCAATCGGCAGTTCGAGAGCATTTATAGTCACAGCTCTCACAGTTAAATTTAGTTACGACAATTGACGACATTTTTGTTCTAAAATGTTCTATATATATAGAACAGATTTATCGTAAGCAAGATTTTACGCAAAAAATATTATGCTAACAAATAATATTTTTAAAAATGGAAATCAAAGCATTATGCTCACAACCGATTTTTTCGAAAAATTGGTTTTATAGAGTTTCTTGTATATTTATTTTTGGACATTTTAAAAATGTCCAATTTTCAAAACAACCTATTAATAATGTACCCATTCCCAAGACTTTTAAGAGTTATTGATTTTCCTACTTAAAGAACAACAATTACGCCATGCGTATTCTCATATTAGTTACTCCATCGGCATAGATATGAATATCACATATCTTTTCCATATGTTCGTATGCAATCTCATTGAATGCACGCAAAGCGGAATTACCAATTAACATATCGCGCAACACCTCCTCGACATCTTCCACATTTTCAACAATATCGGGCAAGCCCGAAGTCTTCACTGGTTTAGTTCCATATTTTATTTGACCACGGTACAATCCATTACCATAAAAAATCTTGTCCATGAGTTGGTCAATCGGTTCGAATGCTTCTAGTTCCAAATCAGCAGGACCACAATCTCCACTTCCCGCATTCACACCATGTTCTTGGAATGCTTTACGCACTAGATACAAGAAACGCAAATCCGCACTTGGATTTACTTCGGAACTACTCATGAAATATGTATCTGGCTCCATCATGTTCGTTAAATATCTGAACCCAGACCTATTACCACAATCTTCACCGTGCTCATTACAATCATCAATCGTGCAAACGGTTTTGAGAACATCGGTGGAGGACACGTTTTTGACTTCATTGTCCTTGTAAAATGCCCTGCCATAATCGATTATTTTAGCCATGTATTTCGATTTAAACGTAACAGTCTCACTTCCATTATGATAAAAATATTTAATATATTTTCCAGGAGACGGCTCATACAACAACACGTTATTATGGTGTAAATCATAATGTGTGAACGTCTTTGTCATGACAGCCAGAGGCATGTAAATCTGATATAAAATATACGGCAAATCTTTCAGTGTAAAATTACCCCATGTTTCGCCATATTGACTCGATGAATATAATAAATCACCGAACGTCTGCACATTATTAAAATGTTGAATCAATAGCGCAGTATATTTCGAATTATTACAAGCATCTTCATTAATCACAGTTTTAATATCATGATTATAATTGTTCAATCGCTTATACAATTGTAATGAATCCTTCAGTATATTCGTAGTCATGCGTTTTGTGTCGCGCGCATGCTGCCATGCTTGTTCGGACTCATAATAATATAGGCCATATGTCTGAACAAAGCAAGGGAACCGATTACCCATGCGATTCAAAAACATCCCGACTAGAAATTCATATGCCAAATTGTCTGCTGTGGATTTGGTTGATGATTTGAGAACCGCATTTGCGGAATATCCGAGACGCTCATATTGTATGGATTTAACGAAACCGTTCGACGATGGGTTTCCTATGGCAATGACTGGCGGTTTGACAAACTCGAAATTAACGAACCCATTGAAGAAATCGAATATCTTTGCACGATTCTTACCTATAGCGTAACAGAAACCAGAATCACTACACATGGCCTTTAAGAATTCCGCTCTGCGTTTATACGTGGTTTTCTTCATAAATTTCTGAATTGTTGCAGCCTTTTGATTCTTGTTTGTCTTCCTTCGGACACTACAGTCAGATTTATTCATCTTAAATGTTCGACCTAAACGGCAAAATTGACGTTTTTCGCCATTTGCGTAAGAACAGCGCGGAGCTTTTTCACAAATTTCGGTGTCTAAACCTTTGCAACCAGAGACACATCGCGTCTTTGTCATATATACTGTATTGCGATTTTTATAAAACGGCTTAAAGATAAACGACATTAAACAAATATAATGCCAGGCGAAGAGGATACCGTTATTGGAATCGATTTGGGGACCACAAATTCGTGTGTCGCCGTTATGCGTGATGGACATGTCGAAATCATTGCAAACAGTCAGGGAAACCGCACCACACCTTCGTGGGTTGCGTTTGCCGATAGCGAGCGTCTCGTAGGCGACGCGGCCAAGAACCAAGTAACTAGTAATCTATTAAATACGATTTTTGACGTAAAGCGCTTGATTGGTCGCAAGTTTAATGACCCGGATGTTCAGAAGGAGCTCCCTAATCTTTCCTATAAGGTGGTTAGCGGAAAGAACGATTCGCCTGAGATTGTAATCGATGGAATTAATTATACGCCCGAGCAGATTAGCGCTATGATTCTTACATCAATGAAGGAAACTGCAGAGGCATTCCTTGGACATAAGGTCAGCCGCGCCGTAATCACCGTTCCGGCGTATTTCAATGATGCGCAACGTCAGTCTACGAAGGATGCCGGAGCCATCGCCGGATTGAAGGTAGAGAGAATCATCAATGAGCCAACCGCCGCCGCGCTGGCATATGGTCTAGACCAGAAGACTACTGGAGACAAGAATGTTCTCATTTTCGATTGTGGAGGAGGAACGCACGACGTATCTCTATTGCAGATTGACGATGGAGTGTTCGAGGTGAAGGCCACTGCGGGAGACACACATTTGGGCGGCGAGGATATCGACACAATGATTGTGGATTTTTTGAAGGAGGAGTTTCGCAAGAAGCATAAGAAGACTATCGAAAATCCAAGGGCAATTCGCCGATTGAGGACCGCAGCCGAACGTGCAAAGAGAACATTGAGCACGTCAACGAATGCCACGATTGAGATTGATGCGCTTATGGATTCGATTGATTTCAATACTGTGTTGACCCGTGCCAGATTCGATGATATTTGTGTAGGATTCTATAAGAAGGCAATGGAGCCGGTAACGAAGGTCCTTATGGATGCAAAGATTAGTAAGTCGCAGATTAACGAAATTGTTCTTGTAGGCGGAACGACTCGTATCCCTAAGCTACAGGAGGAGTTGAGTAAGTTTTTCAACGGCAAGGAGCTGTGCCGTTCGGTGAATCCGGATGAGTGTGTTGCGTATGGTGCAGCGGTTCAGGGCGACGTTTTGTGTGGAGGAACTACGAAACAGACACAGCAGATTCTTCTACTCGACGTTGCTCCTCTAAGTCTAGGAATCGAAACGGCCGGAAATGTCATGACTGTTCTAATCAAGCGAAATAGCACGATTCCATGTAAGAAGGAGCAGGTATTTTCGACATATGCGGACAATCAGCCTGGTGCGAATATTTGTGTTTTTGAGGGAGAGCGTCAGTTCACACATGATAATAAGAAGTTGGGCGAGTTCGTTCTAGATGGAATACCACCTGCTCCTCGTGGAGTTCCTCAGATTAAGGTAACCTATGACATTGATGCAAACGGTATTCTCACTGTAAGCGCCAAGGTTGGTGAAGGAGCCGGAAAGTCTCTTACTATTAAAAATGATAAGGGTAGATTGAGCGAACAGGATATTGAGCGTATGATTAATGATGCGGAGAAGTATAAAGAAGAGGATATGAAGCGAAAGGAGCGCGTAGATGCAAAGAATCAGTATGAAGGCATGTTGTATGGAACCAAAAATGATATGGATAAGGTTCCCGAGTCATCGAGGGATGAGGCCAAGCGGTTTCTAGATGAGGAATTTGCGTGGTTAGAGAAGCAGAACGTGGACACAAGTGCCGATGAATTCAATCAGAAGATTGCCAGTTTTAATGAGAAAATGTCTTCGTTCAGTCCAAAGCAATATACCCCTAATCCGGATATTGCGGAGGTTGACTAATGATTATCATATGAATTTATAATTCAAATGATACTAATGTTTATCTTCCGATGCCCCATCCCCAATTCTGTGGTTTCTGCATTTATTTTATATTATATAAATAGATAATATATTTATATAGTTTTATTAACTATCTTCCGACACCCCAGTTTTGCATTTATATTATATAAATATATATTATTGGTCTAAATGTTTAACGGTCGGAAATCAATTGTGACAGATAATTTCCATTGTATCGCTCGATACCAATGTGAGTGAGATTGATAGAGATGTCAACCCAAATCTCGCCTCCCATCTTGCTCCACCTACTACAGAACATCCAATCCTCGGAATAGTAATGGTCATCCTCAACTCCACAATCGAATAGCGCGTAAGCATACTTGTTCTCCTCCGGACGAAGGAATGACACGTCATCCGTATACTTAGTCGAAGGGAATGCAATAAACATCTTATCAAAAACCTCACGTTTAATCATCATAAATCCTGTAGCAATGTGTCTCACCTTTCCGATGTTATTCTCAATCATTAATCCGGTAGGGAGCAAGTTCAAATTATAATTGAGTAGCTTGTGTTGAATCAAGTCCTTGTCAGTAATAAGATTCTTCAGCTGTGAAGCATTCTTCGCATCAATCCAAGTCTTTGTAATTCCCGTATCTGCACTTAGCTTATCCCAGAAATAATTCTTGAGAGGATAAATGCCACCAATCAATCCCTTATCGGCGACAAGTAGCTTCATAATCGAAACCGGGTCCCAAATAATATCGGCATCAATAAAGAGAACGTGAGTAACCTCCTTGTCACCTAGCGCTCGCGCAACTAAATTGTTGCGAGCCCTGGACACAAGGCTATCGTTTCGGCAAAATTCAACCTTTACTCGAATTCCTACCGAACTACACACATTCATAGTAGCAATTAGTGAGGTCACATACTCGATGAAACAAACTGCACCATAACACGGAGTTAGAAGGCATACATAAGGTTTGTTTTTCTCGACATACGTCTTAACAGTCTTCTCGAAGTCAGAACTCTCAACCGCCACTGTATTCTTGATGTTAGAATCCATTATGAATTATAATGCATATACTATTTAAGCTATTTACTATTAAATATATTTCTGCTTGTATTATGTTACAAGTTTTTTCTTGTAATATAATTTATTATGCTCGATTATATTTTTTTATTTTTTATTTATTACTTATTTAAATATTTACGCAGCAACAGCCGCCTCCTTGATGAAGTGGTGCTTCATGTAACGCTGGAGGTTGAAGTAGGTGAGCTCGTCGGCGGCAGTGAGCGCAAGGAGCTTGGAGAGGCTCGCATCGGGGTGAATCTTGCGTCCATTCTCCTTGTCCTGGAGACCCTTCTCGCGGATGTAAGCGTTAATCTCCTTGCTCACCTCAGTGCGCGCCATCTCGGTTCCAACGGTCTTTCCGAGGAACTTGGCAAGCTCGTCGCTGATACGGGTGGGCTTTACGAACCCAGAGGGCTGCCTGTTTCCAGAGGACTTCCTCTTCTTGGAGTTCTTCTGCGCGCTCTTGAGCTCGCGAGAGAAGACCTTCTCGAGGGTCTTGTAATCGCTCTTCATGGCAGCGAAGAGTCCAGCCATCTGCTGGAGCTTGGCGCCGAACTCCTGAACCTTGACGGCAGTGGAGGACTCGACGGAAGCAGCGGCATCGACCTCAACGACGGCGGCAGTCGCAACGGGGGCGGGGGGCGCCGGGGGCGCAACCGCGGGGGCAGCGGCAGCCTTCTTAGGCGCGCGAGGCTTAGAAGCAGCGGCGGCAACCTCGACCTGGGTCGGGGTGGCAGGGAGAGTGGCAGGGGTGGGGGTAGCGGATTGCTTATCGGACTTAGTGGCTCTGACCATTTCGGCTTATACTATGTTATACCTTTATTATTTAAGTAGTTTATACCATAAATATATTTATTATTATATACAATGACATGATAACACGGAGTGCACTAAACATTTTTGATTCATAATATTATTTTTACATAAAATACGCGCCTATAGACTCATTAAATAAACAATCGAATCATGCAGCCATGGCATAGCAGTTCTCGCCTCCCGAGATACTAAAGTAATTACCGACAATATATGCATGACCGCTATATTTTTTAAATTATCATCGCGTCCAGTATAAATTAAATTCTCAAATGCTATGATACATATCTTCTGACATTCCTCATCGGTTAAATTTCGCTCTCTGGCATTATTCATAAAACTCAAATATCTATTCAATCGGAACTGAAATGGTTCGAAATAAGGACAAATTAAACGTTTCGTCTCATCTTCCATCTGTCCTCTATAATTCCATAGTTCTCTCACTCGTTTGAATAAATAAATATACTGTTCTCTATTCAATCGGGAGAACCATGTTGACGATGTGTAGTTGCCTAAACGGTCGATTTCGTAAAATAGCTTTTCAATTCGCGCATCAGCAGTTTCATTTCGAAGTTCACGCAACCGATTGAACGTTTCAAACTCCATTTCGTCTAAAGATTTAGTCTTGGGTTTGTCGATGAGTGCATTTATATTACGGAGCGTTGCATCTCCAAAAGCATCGCGATTATATGGATTTATCAGAGAACCTTGCGTCTCATTCATCATTGCCAGAGATTTTAGACTGAATCCATATATGAAGCCTTGTTTGTCTTTATAACTAAAGAAATCAACGTTCTCTATTTCTGTAATTGGCTCGAGTGTATAGAAGTCGGTGTCATTTACACATTTTTCTCTGTCTTTTGCCTTGAGCGCAGGACCTCTCATGTTTATCTTCGACAACACGGCATTTCGCCTAACTCGCGACTGGCACTTTATCACATGTCGAATCATTGAAAAATTTCGTAGTATTCGCTCGATTAGTAGTGTCTTTGTTCCTGACACAAATAACCCATTTTCTCTTGCAATTCGTTTCAAGTCGGGGATTTTGTATTTTGACAGGTTGATGTTCTCTGCGAAATATCGTTTGTGGTCTAATGGCGCTTCCACTTTTGTGTTAGAATCTACAAATTTGGAAAAAGTCTGCATATACTCTCACTAGTTATACTATGTTTATATATTTTGTGTTGTAAAGTAAATCCAACACGGAACTTATTGCTAAAACACACGATTTATGGTGCGAACTCGATTTATTGTTCGGAAAATTGATTTAAAGGTTAGAGTGTTGTTATAGTATTCAATCAAGTCCCTCTTCTGTTATAAAGATGTCTACTTTCACTCAGTCTAAGCCCGTTGTTCTCTCTGTTTCCGACTGGAATACCAGTGCCATCAAGTATATGCCGCCCAAGGTCAATGAAAAGGGAGGAAAGTCGATTAATGTTATTAGCAAGCAGACCAGTAGGTCGCTTCATTTCACTACTCCTCTTATGATGACCTGGGGAATCACGGATTTCATTGATGATAAGGGAGAGTCCGATGGCAAGTTCAGCATCTCGCTCAACTTCCCGAATGATGAATACAAGACCCCCGCTACGACGCTGTTCCTAGATAAGCTCAAGGCGTTCGAGAATCAGATTTTGGATGATGCGGTGGCGAATTCCGAGCTTTGGTGGGGAGAGTCGATGTCGCGTGAGCTTTGCAAGCACACCTTCTTCCCGTTCCTCAAGTATAGCAAGAACAAGGATTCAAAGAAGATTGATTACACGAAGCCGCCCAGCATCCGCGCCAAGGTTCCTTGCTACAACGATAAGTGGGCTGTTGAGCTCTATGACACTAACTCCAACCTCATCTTCCCGAGCGAGGACCCGACGCAGACGCCGCCGGATTTCGTCCCCAAGCTCAGCAACATTGCTTGCGTTCTTCAGTGCGGAGGCATTTGGATTGGTGGAAAGGGTTGGGGTCTCACTTGGAAGATGGTGCAGGGAGTTGTCAAGCCGAGGGTGAGCGACAGCGTTTATGGAAAGTGCCATATCAATCTGTCTAGCGAGGATAAGGAGGCGCTTGAGAGCCAGCCTGCGGCCGTCGATGAGGATGCTGTGGAGGAGGAGAAGAAGGTAGTCGACACTACCGCGGAGGATAGTGACGAGGAGGTAGAGGCTGCTCCCGCTCCCGCTCCTACTCCTGCTCCCTCTCCGGCTCCGGCAAAGAAGGTTGTCGTGAAGAAGGCAGCAGAGCCTGCACCTGCTCCGGTTGCCGCAGAGGAGCCTGCCAAGAAGATGGTAATCAAGAAGAAGGTAGTTGCTGCCAAGTAAATAATCAAATCAAAAAAAATCAAGTCTAAAAAATCAAGTCTAAAAAATCAAGTCTAAAAAATCAAGTCTAAAAAATCAAGTCTAAAAAATCAATAAAAATAAAATTATTTTTTATTGATTTCACCTAAATATTCGTTTCTTAGTTTTACGCAAAATTGCATTGCGCTTCTTAGTTTTTCCACCAGATGCAAATTTGACTGCCGCAAATAATGCTGCAGCAGTCAACATAACACATGCAGTAGCAGTACACGCATTAAATTTTCCATTTTCGTTGCGAGTTATAGTTATAGATTTGCCTGCCATTAATTCGGCCTTAAATGATTCTATTGCAGCTTTATGCTCTTTCGGAGATTGCCAATAATTACCTCGCCAATATTTATACTCCGGCAATCCATGTTCGGCATTAGGAAATACCGTTTTTTTATAATAACGGCTAGTTGGAGAATCTGATTTTAAGTTATCTACTTCACTTAAAGGCAGTCTTCTGTTTCCGTCATATACGTCACCAAATGTTAATGTAGGACGATTGCTTCGAGTGCTACTGCTACTGCTACGACTACGACTACTACGAGTGCTCATTTTACATATTAATCATTAGAAAATAATGTAGAATTAAATAGCATCATCGTTGCGATATTTGCATTGTGGTAGTTATAATGCCAACCATGATATACACAAGTATCGGGATTGAACATACCCTCAATTGCCAAAAATGAACGATGAATCACGTCAGGCATTCGTTTGTTCAACATTTCACATGCATATGTAAAAAACACATCCTCATTCAGCTTTAGTGGCTGACGTAAGAAGTCATGATTTACATTTCGGAAAATTGCAGACGTATTAGTTAACGCATCTCGTCTATACTTTTCTATAGAATCAAATGTAATCTTCTCGAGACAATCAATCATAGCCTGACGATTGCGAAGAGAGAATCCACCATTCACACCTTCATTGAATAGTGAAATATCCTTAGTATACCAATTTGCTCCGGCAAAATCATACTGCATAAAATATTCCGGAAACATCTTGAACATAATACAATCCTTCTGAAAAATACAAATATTGTCCGCCGGCAAACTTTTCCAGAAATTCACATCCATTAGTATTTTGTTATAGGAGTCAACACTTATGTTTGGCACACCATTTGAATCGAAAAATATCATTTCGCTTTCAATTGGACTGAAGAAACAATCGGGGTATCTCTGTGTAATTTGCTGACGATGAAGGTTGCAACTCATTATCAATAAGTTCCAACCACAAGGATTCATGTAATACATAAAATTTTGTATAACTGCCTCCATCATCGCATCGTATCTAGGGTCGATGATGATAGCGAGTTTATTACTACCTCGCTTATGTTCGACGAAATATTCGTGTGATTTTTTATTATGCAACAGAGCATTTTGGTAAATGGCAGCAGACGGAGTCATAGACCATATTCAAAAATACCTTTTAAGTATATTTGAATAATTAGCAAAATATGTTCGCCTATAGTATATGGGTAAAGTCGGCGGAGTAATAGGACTTTATAAGGATGGTGATGATAAAGCGAATTTGCTCGAGTTTCTGAAACACTCTAGTATTAAATATTTATCACAAGGAGGTAGCGGCACTGTATTTATTTTAGAATGCAATGATGACGCACCGGGCATTTATTATGGGTTTCGTCCAAATCAATTCGGTCTTAAAATAAAACGAATTATAATAAAATTGTGCGTTTTAAGAGATGATACTAAGGCAATTAGTTATATATCCAAATTTTTGACTGATGTATCTCAATGGGAGTTTAGACGCGAATATGAGATGCAACAATCAATCGTAAAGTCAACCTGTAATTTTTTTGAGCCAAATGCGCCAACTATTTTATGTTATGATAATAATTTTGATATAGGTATTTTGCTAACGCGAATTTTAATTGGCGAACATACTCAACAATACTTAGAGTTTTTTATTAATAGACGTGTTGGATTGTTGGCAATGGAACATATAGGCATAGATGCTCCGTCTTCCACGTTAAATCGTGACATGGCAATGGTAAAACGCGACAGAAAATTTCAACTAATATCTATGCATCTTTATGAAATTTTAATGCACATCAAACATGGATATATACAAAATGATTATCATGTAAAAAATTCACTTGTATGTAAAAACACAGATTATTTTGTTAGCGACGACACAAGCGAAAAATGGTATAGTGGACATCGCACGTTAGTGATTGACTACGGTCTTGCAAAACGCACAGGCGTAAAAGACAAGCAGCTTATAGAAAAAACAATGGCATTTATATACGCGCCTGATAGACGTGATATTTTAATTGACGTTATAGGCATTTTGAAAAATCATTGTTATAATGTCGACTGGATATATGAATTGTTAACTCAACCGGATAGTCCTATACCAGAATACGTTTTCGAATTATTTTTTGCAAGGAATAGAGCAATTCAACGGGTTATAAAACGGACACGAGAAACCATTGCACATGATTTTCCTGAAATAGGAGCAGACATAAATGCTATAAAGGGTTATTTATCTAGAGATGAAACGTTTCTGCGTAGTAGACACTTGCTTGAAATACAAAATGCTCGCAAACATATACGTGAAATTAAAAATGGCCCTTTACTCGATTTTGTAAGAAAACATATTCAATCTTATACTGTAAAAAATAAATCGCTATCTCGTTTACCGTCTTGGTCCTCATCATCCTCATCCTCATCTTCATCCTCTGATGATGGTTCAGCAGCTAGGGCGGTTCCTATAACAAAAAAAGCGATTGCACGTCCACTCGTTACAAAGGCACCGGTCACTCTCGCCAAAAGTAACGCCGCGATTCCTTCCGCCATCAAACGGGAAATATCCGGCGAGATACGCAAACGGGTATCTTCATCTTCATCTTCATCTTCTGACTCTAGTGGCGGCGGAGGAGAGTATCTCCATTTCCTCGAATCGATAACGTCAATTGATTTAAACCAGTTAATAGAAGAGTCATGTTTTGGAATTATTGCAGTCTTTTATATGACAGGCAAATATGAAAAGACAGATGTGGAACGTTCCTTTCAAACGCTAAGTTTAGGTCTAGATAACTCACATCCCAGTGATTCTATAATAAAACGACAATCTCCACCGAGAACACTCAAAAAAGAGTCGCGCAGAAAGCGACGGTCGTTCACTCACAAATCACGCGCTAAAGCTAATGTCTAATACAACGTCACCTCTTGTTGATACGTCATACACATTCTTTGGTTTAATTCGAGATATTCCAACTCCTACGAACGCAATCTGTTGTCGATTCATTATCTTCAGTTCTTTTGGTTGAAAGGAGAATTCACGCCCACCAATGAGAACATTGACAGCATCCATAATCAATAAGTCACATATATTGTATTGTAATGAAACTATCAGGTTGTTCATTTCATCGATTTTCACGTGGTCAGGTAATATTGGGTTGCATTTGACATACAAGTCGCTACCCGAATTGTCGTATACAAGTTCATGATGCCAAAGTGGTATCAAATACGTTTGTTCGTTTACTACCAATTTATACAAGTTATCTCGCATCAAGTCTTCTAATGAAGGATTCAATATGATACGTTCGTCAGCGCTTGTCTTTGCTATTAATATTCTCTTCATTTCATCTATCAGTATATCTGGTATATGTAATATATCCTTATTAGATACTAACAGTTTGTATATATCAATTAATATCTGTTTGTCTATTGTCTCTATAAATTTAACAGCCTTTTCTTCACATAATTGTGTCAACTTGTTTACTATTATATGGACAATCGGTGAATTGTTATGCAAAAACTCTTTCAATAAATCGACATATGTCTGGTTCTCCGGAGGTTTGTTATTGTGTGATAAGAATTGATATGCTTCGTGTATTTGTCGGAACTGGTCGTTTGCATCTTGTGATTTGTTTTTGTCTGGGTGATACATGAGAGCTTTTATTCGATATTGCTTTTTCAATATCTCCGGAGTTATCACAACGTGCTTGTCTATATCTAGCGCTAAGCGAGCCATCTCGTTATTCATAATGGTATATCTTAGTTATAAAATAAAACAAAATACTTTCTAAGTGATAAATTGGACGATAGTTATTATTATAGTATTTCAAGAACATATAGCATCTATCGAGTATATCAGATACATCTGCGTCGCGCATTTTTTCATTTTGAACGAAGTAGTATAAGATATACCAAATGCATTCCGTTATATCCAAATTGTAAATCAACATATCGTATATTGCATCTCGAAATCCTACAAATGACAGTTTATTATGATTCTTCATTTCTTCAATGACATTGTCACATATTACATTAAATATATCCTTTGGTATTTTTCCGTCCTTTATTATTGCGAATGATTTGACTTCTTTACAGTTTACAATCTCATTCACATTGATTGTATTTAAAATATTTCCATTTGTAGTATTATTATGTCTATTTATAAAGTCGTAATCAAAACGACTATTGGTTATCATAGAATATTGTTTGTGTGTAGGTCTACGTAAGTTTATAATGTTACATGACTGAATTATATTGTTAGGTATAAAACTTACGTGTTCAGTTATAATAATAAATCGAATACATATACTTGCGCTATGCTGTTGCATATAACTATAGAAAATATCTAGCAATTCCGCGTGTATCATATGAAAGTTCTTACATACAATGATGCCACTCTTATCATTTTTTACAGTTATTATGTCTACAATCTGCATATAAACGTCCCTCCATAATATCTTTGAATTACATCCCAGCATCGCCATATCCACTTCATAATGAACGTCGCTAATATGGTATGTATAATCTTGTTTTTCAGTTTGAGTTGTTATTTTTTTATCGTATTTTAGATTGGATGCACTATATTTTTGCAATATGTTGAGTGCTTGCGAATACTTTCCGATTCCCGTAGGACCATATATTATCATGTTTCCGAATTCAGCTATAGTCTTTGGTAGGTTTTCATATACTATTTTTAATTCTGGATGTAGATTGTTCTCCTTAATCGAGTCTATATAATCTTCATAATGTGATTCGTAAAATTTCATTATGTAATAAAATAACTAAAACTTTAAGTTCTAATATGATTGATATACAATCGACGCTAGCATTACCTCAATAATTGAAACCAATAATAGTAATGGGGTGGCATACGATGGCATGAATTCTAATTTATCCATTATCGGTTTGATAAATTCTATGTCCAGTTTGAAGCCAAATACGGCTATAATTCCAAATAATATAGTTGTTATAAATATAAATATTTTTGCACTATTCAATAATTTAGTTTTTGATTTGCTCTTTCTCATCTTCTTATTACCTTTGTTATTCGTAATTAGTTTGATAGATGACAGGTGTAATATTATTGGAATAACCAGTATGTATTTTAAATAAGGCATTACATTAAATTTATTTGCCGTGATTGTATTGAATAGTTCTCCCATAGATTTGATAACTTCTGAATCGCTTATAAATTTCGGTGTTCCTTCAAAGTTATATAGTTCAGAAATAAGTCCATACGCAAATAAGATGGATATGTAGAATGAACCGATTAACATTACCCATTCTAATTTATCGTTAAATAGATAGACGCAAAAGAATAATTGCGCTATTAACGCATAATATAACATAAATTTTCTTAATTCTATTTGCTGCATATATTATATTCGTATATATTTATCTTATACGTATCGCATATCCATTGTATCAACGTTTCTTCTTTACAGTAAGTAAAACTCTCTTTGAATTTTTTTATATTGTAAAATTCTGGTTTCGCCATGTTATCGCGCTTGTAATATACATATGCTCCGTATTTTCCAGTTCGGATACTAAGTTCATTGTTCAGAACACGTAATATATTACTATCCGCAGTTTTGGTTGTTACCAGTAACGGTCTTACATCATCGAGAGTTATTTCTAAAAATGGTTTTTTAATGCAGCTGATGCCTTTCTTGTCGGATCCCCATTTTGCAAATACTCCAAAGCGGCCATTAGCAATCGACAATTCATGGCCCTCCCATTCTCCAATGATTCGTTCTTTTACTTGCGCTAACTCGCCAACAGTATAATCGCCCGATTTTAATTTGTCTACGTCGAATACCATATCTCGATTTACCGATTTAAGAGAGGATGTGGCATTATCTCGGAGAACCGGACCATTCTTTGTAAATATAATGTCATGAGTATCATCCACTTTGTAGGATGCCTTTTTTACGGGCACAATCATGGATTGTATTGCATTGTCGCAATCCCGACAAATTTCGTGCCAGTTCTCCTTTGTAGCTTTGTCAAGCGTCGTCTCCATATTACTGGTGTAATTGTAAGAGAATAATATGTCAAAATGTAGCACCAGAAACTCAGATATCATTACGCCAATAGGCTCTATAATTAATTTGTCTCTTTCATTGCCTATGTTCTTCTCAACCTCCGTTTTCGTAATATGATTACCTGTTAGTTTATATTCAGCGAATAACATTTTTTCTCCTTCTATGTCTCGTTTTTTTACATATCCTCGGTCTTGTATTGTATCCACAATCGATGCAAATGTAGATGGTCGACCTATTCCCATATCTTCTAGTTTTCGTATTAAGCTAGCTTCTGTGTAATGTGAATGCTTATTATGAAACACTGGACGCGATTCTATCGAATTATAGGAAACAATTGGTGATGCAAGGGATTTCAAATAATGTAACAAGCCATTTCCCTCACTCGCGTCGTCGATTTTGTCGGCTACTATCCTCCAACCAGAGAACATTGGTATTTCTATAACACGTGTATAGTGCAATGATTCTGGCGCGGTGATTCTACACTCGACCAGCGACGCCTTATAATCTGACATACAACTTTCTATAGTATTTCTCCATAGTAGCTTATATAACGATACTATTTTACCTTCATACTTTCCAACCAACTCTGTCATATCAATATGGGTTACGCGAATCGCTTCGTGCGGATTGTTCTCGTTTTTGTTCTCTAACTTGACCAAATCACCTATAAATTTATCTCCATACGTATTCGATATGTGAGAACCTACTACTTCTAAGAACTCTTTTGAATATTTATTGTTCTCTGTTCTCATGTATGTTATGTGACCGTCCTGATATAGCACTTGACATAGAGCCATTGTGTCTTTCGGAGATAGACGCAGATTATTGCTGGCGAGTTGTAACAAAGCAGATGTGTTTAATGGTGTCGATGGACCTTTCACCGACTCCTTGGGAGAACCTATACTTAGATTATGAGAAAACACAGTTGATTTTGATAGAAACCCATTTACCTCATTTTCTTCAAGTTCTCTAGAAAGGCTAAATTCCAAGTTTCTTGAAAAGAAACGAGCAACCGTTTTGTATGTTTTGCTAATGCCGACTCCATTTTTTTTATCCATTTCGTTTTCATATACGAGTCGAAGTGCCGGCGATTGGCATCTACCTGCAGACAATCCATTATCCTTGTTATTATATAGGTATTTCCACAACACCGGCGAAACACGGAAACCGACCAATATATCGAGAACCTGTCGTGCAAACTGCGCGTGAACTAAGTTAATATCAATGGTTTTCATATTTTGTAGTGCCTTCTTTATTGCGGATTCCGTTATTTCGTGGAACAATATCCTGTGCGTAGAACACACCGGCAAGTCGAATGTGTCACAAATATGCCAAGCAATTGCCTCACCTTCGCGGTCATCGTCAGTCGCCAATATTATATTTGATTTCGGAAACATTCCGATTATAGTGCGCAGTTTATCTACGTGTTCTTGTTTACTTGGTATTATAGAGAACTTTGGTGTATAATTGTTGGTAATGTCAATCGATTTTAGTCCATCGATTGTTCGAATATGACCATTGCTTGCAACACACTTATATTGAGAACCCAAGAAACTCTCTATTTTATCACATTTTGATGGCGATTCTAATATCAACAACCATTCGGCTTCTCCCTTTTCAAATGTTTTTTTGGGTTTAACGTAGTTAACCTTCTTTCTGGACGGCATTACTATATAACTATATATAGTAATGTTTTTGTATGGTTTATTTTTGAGCAATCTTCGTTTCTATATAATTAAATAATTTTAACATAGGCATGTCGTGTCGCTCACGAGCCATCGAATCTACTGCTTTCATATTAATATTTATAAAATTTGTATTGTTTATAAACAACCATGCATTATATAATACAAAAAGTGCCAATGTAAATATTACATCTTCATGTTTAATTGTATCATTACGCATGCAATAAAGTGGCAATAACTTTGTTATTATAACTACCATAAAAAAATATAAAACTGACTTTACACTAGCATTCTTGTATATTAAAAGCATAAGTACTCCTATATTTTCTATTATTCCGATTATAAATGCAAACTTTGGACTAAATGTTGTAAATTTTACAACGTATGCGATAAACCATATAAGAATCCAATACGAAAATATGAAATCTAAACGCATTATATAATATGCATACATATTTGCGACGTCAACTCATTAAAAATACTTATATTACAATGTAAAGACATTTTTATTTGTTTATACATACAAATGAGTAACGAGTTGGAAACAATCGAACGTATATACGGAAATATTGGAGTGCCGGTATTAGTATTTTCAACATTTGTAGGATTTTCTTCTGGTATTATGGGAGAACTATGTCATTCCGATAAATACGACCGTAATTCAGCAGTTACGTCCTTTGTAAATATAACTGGTTGTACCTTTTTGGGAGTATTTACCGGATTTTACTGGCCGTTTGCTATGCCATTATTGAGCCTGGGCGCAATCTATAATAAATTTGCGTATAAATCGCCGAAGCAGTTAACAAACAAATAAATTTACGAATAACTTACTTAAACCTCATACAGGTTATGATATACAATGATTATACCGATTTCTAATGAAATACTTGACACCTTTCAACTAAAAAACCACGAATACATGGTTAATCCTGACTATTATGTAAATAAATCTGGCGACCAAGAATATCGTTTGTATTCATACTTATCTACGTTTTTTAATCACTCGATAATATTGGATGTCGGAACTCTCACTGGTAGAAGCGCTATCGCTTTGTCACATAATAATTCGAACCATGTAATTAGCTATGACATTAATGATTATATTGGTGATATTAATCACAAACTGTTTACAAAGAGTAATATTAAGTTCCATTTGAAGGACGTGTTTGAGGACTTAACGGAAGATTTTGTAAAGAAACTCTCGATTGTTATGATTGACGTAGACCACTACGAAACGTTTGAACGACGATTGATTGATAGGCTAAAAGAGTTGAAGTTTAGTGGAATTATTATATTGGATGATATAACTGGACACCCGGATCCAAAGGTTAAGGAATGCATGCAACGATTGTGGGATGGGATAACAGATGAGAAATACGACTTTACAAAATATGCACATTGGTCTGGAACCGGCGTAATATTAATAAATGCCGATATCCAGTTTAAATTTGATTGATTTAGGACAATTATCTTTATATAATATATAATGTCCTCTCGATGCCGTAATGGAACCAGGCGCTGCCCGCCTAAAACTGGCAAGTGCTACTCTGTCAATAACAGAACCGTTAAAAACAGGTCTCCGCCTCCCGCGAAACGCCCGGTGTCATTCATTGAGTTCTGCAAAATAGCCGCCGAGTTATATGGAGTGAAATATAGTTTCTGTCGTTCAAATGGTAGAATGCGCATGATTTACTATGGCGCGCAAGACAAGAGCAACATCATTTACCCTAAAAAACTGGAAATGATTGGAACGCCTGCCGACGAATATATTACGAGACGCCCCTTTAATAAGATGGCCGTCAAGAGTAAGACGGGCATAACCGCAAATGTTATAGTCAGATAATAAATGTAAACCAATATAGACACATGTATGTATAATTATATGCATGTATCAGATAATAGTAGAAAATGGACAATTTGAGTTCTATGAATTCGATTCGCTTGTTCCAGAGCGAGATAACGAGGCATTCAAAAATATCCAAATGAAAACTTCTAAAATGTTCTCATCGGATGTAGTTGATAAGTTGGGAACGTTGATGTATTCGTATATCCGCTCTGGTGAAATAATTCCTGGGGTACTTATTCTGAATGGGAATAGGACTTATGGCAAGACAGATAATGGCAAACGAAACTTATATAAATGTATCCCTGATAATCGAGAACTTCCCGCATTCTTGGTTCCATATGATATTAAATTGGGGTTCTCGAAGGATGTAAAAAATAAATACGTTGTAATTCGATTTGAGCACTGGAATGATAAACAACCGAGAGGGATGATTTTAGAAACGATAGGTGATGCGAACGTAATGGATGCATATTACGAATATAAATTGTATTGTAGAGATATTCATGATTCGATTTCCAGTTTCACGAGTAAAACTAGAGAACTTTTAAAACAACAAGCGAATTTGTATGAATCGGTTGTATTGAATCCTAAATTTGCAATAGAAAAAAGGTTGGACGTTCCTGTATTTTCCATAGATCCTAGCGGATGTACTGATATAGACGATGCATTCAGCATAAAAGAAGAATTGGGGGTGTACAAAATTAGCATTTACATAGCGAATGTTTTCGTATGGATGGATACGCTAGGGTTATGGGATCAAATCGAAAATCGCGTATCTACAATTTATTTGCCAGATAAACGGAGAACCATGCTGCCTGCCATTTTATCAGAGAATATTTGCAGTCTGTTGGAAAAACAAAATAGGATCGCATTTTGTATGGACGTTTACGTGGCTACAAATGGCAAGATAATCGGAGAACCTGAATACAAAAACGTTGAAATTAAAGTACATTCGAATTTCGCATATGAAGAACCAAAAATGCGGTCAAATAAATATTATAAACTGATGTTGGACGTTACTCGTAAAATGAAAAATGACGTAAACGATAGTCACGATCTAATTGAATATTGGATGATTTATATGAACTCGATGTGCGGTGAGAGATTAGCTTCAAATAAAAATGGAGTATTTCGAACAGCCACTATTTCGGAGAACACGACAAGTAAATTAAAAAAAATCATACGTGATTGGAATGATGTGAATTGCAAATATATACCGTTCTCTTGTGATACAGACATAAGTCACCAAGTTCTGAAAATCAATTCGTACGTGCACATAACGAGTCCTATTCGCAGATTAGTGGATCTATTGAATCAGACCATATTTATCCAACAAATTGTGATTGCCGAGATAAGCACCGATGCGGCAAAATTTATTAATAAATGGAAGCAGAAGATCGAGTTTGTGAATATGAAAACAAAGGCGATTCGTAAAGTTCAAAATGATTGTGACATAATGAGCCTTTGTCATTATAACCCTGATATACTTACGCAATCATATGACGGCGTGGTTTTCAATAAGATTAACCGCAACGATGACACAATCGGATATTCGGTTTATATTGAAAACCTGAAGATTTTTGGTAAAATAAAAACGAAATTTGATTTGCCTGAATATTCTCGAGCTAAATTTAAATTATATTATTTCGGAGATGAATATGATAGTAAGCGGAAGTTGAAGTTTCAAATAGTATTAGAGTAAATGTAATTACATTGACTATTCCCAAAAATCACCATATTTGTATTTTTATAAAATTATTGGCGTGTAAAATGATATAGAGTTCTTATATTAATAAATAGAAAAATGAAAGTCATAGATGGCAATTTTGAAAAAGACGAATACACAAAGTTTATTCATATTAGAAATAATTCATTGTCAAGTGAAATCTGTAAAGAAATAATAGATAAATATGAGAATTCAGAGCAAAGATATGATGGAACCGTAATGAGTGGAATAAATAAACAAATAAAGGATACAAAGGATCTCATGATGGATCAGCCTTGTTTTGACAGGATAAACAATCTCTTAAGAAGTGAATTGTACGTCGCATTGAAACAACATTTAAGCATATTAAGCAGTAAGGACGACTTTAAAAGTAAATACAATCATACGTCTACAAAAGACTATGTCATAAATTTTAATGAAATAAGCATAGACACGTTCATGGCTCAGAAATATAATAAAGGAGTCGGACGATATATATATCACAATGATGCACGCATTGATTGGACTCATATGCGAAAGCGTTTTATGACATATATATGGTATTTAAACGACGTTGATGAAGGAGGAGAGACAACTTTCAATGGTGAATATCAGATAAAACCGACTGCTGGAAAATTAGTATTGTTTCCAGCATGTTGGACTTATCCCCACTGCGGAAAAATGCCAGTATCTCACGATAAGTATATAATTACCGGTTGGGTTTACACAAAGAATCATTGTTAAAAAAAACACTTAAATACTTTTCGTGTTTAAGTTTCATAATGGACGAACCAAGGTTATTTAAGGTAAACCAACTTCCTTCGCTCGATGGTATCGAATACAATAAACAATATAAACTGTTAGATAATCCAGGGACATTAGACGATTTTGTATCAACAGTTGTATTGCGAGTTACTGATAATACACAAGTTAATGTAACATATAGTTTTGTTGACGTATACGACAAATCATTGCTTCAATCAGGAACATTGAGTTGTATAGTATTCTTTGGTGATTTTTCTAATAACGCATTTATTTCAACGAACCTTGATGAAGATAAGTTAAAATATAAAGAGTATGCTAAATGTAAATTATTTATTGGATCAGCTCTAAATTCAAATATAATTTATTACAGGTCTGATTACTTTTCAAGCATAGTCGGTACTGACAAGTGTAGTTTTTTACGTATAAATATAAATCCATCCGAAAGTAAACTACTCGAACTTATACCAGATGTTAAATATCACGTATATAATATAGAACCAAGTGATATTGTATTAAATTTGCGAGATAATATCGATTATGAGTTAATCGACGGCATTTTGCGTGAAAATGTAATTAATATTGGCTATAAGGAAATTATTAAAACAAACGGTTTATTTAAACTTAAAGAATTTTCAGATATCGACATGAAGCTAATAAAAGCGTTTGGCTATATAAACGATAATGAATGTATATGCGAAAATGTCAACCCTTTTTTAAACAAGCATATAATCCAAAACTTGTTTACTCCAGTTACTTGCGATTGGATATTGAAAATAATAAAACCTGCGACTTTGCATATGGATATGCTATATCTACATCCTTCTGAAACAGAAGTTGCGTGCGAGTATTTACAATTTCTGGTTGATAATTATCTATTGAATAAAATATTTAATTTGTATAATATATCAAGTAATATTTTTTCAATGGATGTTTTGCATATGATTTATCATAATATCAAGCAACATGAAAGTATAAATTATAAGTCAACAATGGTTATTGATATTGTATTATCTGATATGAATGATTATACTGGTTATTTTCATACATTTAAAGATGGTACTATTAGTAGATTAAATAAAGGAGATTGTATAATATATGCAGATAAATTGCTTCAATCGCCTCCATTAAATGGTGATATAAAATTAATGCGAATTGGATTTACGTTAAATTTAAAAAAGAAACAAAACATATTAGTATATTAACAATATACGCTTATTTATTTTTATAAAATAGATAAACAACGGTTAATCAAAGTAAAAAAATACAGATATTGTTCCGCCTGTCCCCACATCCCCATTAGTTGCATTGCGACTGCCAGTAACCGGTGCAGATGCACTTCTATATCCCAACCCTCCCGTCCCGCC
>Ga0214921_10001102_pt1 | contig 46865 bp, 38 predicted proteins | sample LL1505_MetaG_FD_177992 | JGI IMG/M metagenome (GOLD analysis project Ga0214921, IMG submission 177992) | Freshwater microbial communities from Lake Lanier, Atlanta, Georgia, United States - LL-1505 | ecosystem: Environmental > Aquatic > Freshwater > Lake | place: USA: Georgia | collected... | reverse complement strand
TTCCTGACTGTGTCGATGATGTGTAGGATTTTGGTGATCATTTCACCGCAAGCCTACCAACCCCGGTGGGACATCCGCTGGGGGAGGAAAAAGAAATTTGCAAAAATTTTACCATCCCGAGCACCAAAGAAAAAACGCCCTGACATCGCTTTTTAAAGGCGAGTCAGGGCGCTTGGTTATTCTTCCTTGGCCAGGAATGAGGCATCCTCATCCCACGGGATCTCTTTGCCCAATCCGGCCAGCAACTCGGCGGACTTGTCGAGGCACTTTCTCCAGCCTCCCAGTTTGCCTGGTTGCATTCTTGTGGACCTGAGGAAGCGCAATTCCTTATCGGCTGCGCAGCGCTTCCAAGCCTCGCGTTCCTCTTCGGGGGTGAGATCGCGGAGTTTTGGCAATCCCATTTTCATCTGGAAAAGGGATTTTCTGGCTCGACTACAAACCTCGGAGAGGACTCCGAGATTGATGCGGAAGAGTTCGCGCTCGCTGCCGCCTTCCTGCCAGACAGAAAACTCGCCAAGCAGTGAGCAGACGCGGATGCGGGTGCCGTTTCGTTGAGTGAAACGCCAGACAAGACTCTGGCTGGACGTTTCGTTTTTCCCGAACTCCGAGAGAGCCGGGACCGACGCTGTTTTCGATTTTTCAAGGATCATATTTCTGCTGATCCTCAGAATCCCCGAACCCTTTATGGGCGCGGCTCTCCTGTGGAGCAGACCTAGATGAATCCAAGGAAAATTAGTGTCGGTGGTGCATGGTAAGTGAGAGGCGAGAAGGCGCCCAATCGTTCAAATAATGTATCAGATTTTTTCGGAAAAACCAACCCCTATGACACACGAAAATTTTGTCTTCAGCGGAATATGGACATGCGCGTCCGCACTGTCCCCTCAAGCTGGATGCGGCTTTGGCCATCGCGACTCACTAAGGTGATGCGATCTCCCGAAAAATGAAAAACGGCGTCCTGCTGGAATTCTGCACACAAGCGCATTGCGGTTTGTTCATCACATGAAATTCCCCAACCAGGCTCGGCATGTAGCCCATCGGGCGAGCCACCAGTCACTCGAAAATGGGCGAAGCCCTCATCTTTTAAAAGCTGCTCCAACTTTTCATCGGCGGCTTTGTTGAATGAATCTGCGTGGATTTGGGAATCAGGATTGCAAGCTGTAACGACCCAGAAATCCTGGATGCCTGGCTGCGGGGTGAAATCAAAAACGGTATGCTGGAATTCTTCTTTCATAAACGGAGGGGAACCCGCGCTGGGCTTTAAACAGGAAGGTCCCCATGAGCCTAGTTGTTTTGATCCACGATGCACATTCGAGCCAATTATTTTTGCAGACCGCGTAACGGATGACGGAATGTTTTTTATGTGTGTTGCGGAACTAGTCGGTAATCGCTGAGGGGTCGTTTAAGCATTTTGCCATCGAATCACGCGATAAAGTCCCCCTAGTTCCCCCTCACAACTAAAATATAAGATAGGCAGAACTTTACAAAAGGGGGAACCTTGAAAAATAGTTCCCCCAGGTTCCTCCTAGTTCCCCCTTTCAGTTGAAGCGCGCTGTCTTGTGCCGCTCTCGATTAGATGGGTTTTATTTTTTACCTTCGATTATGTATCAAGGGCGCGCGCGGCTAAAGGGCCGGAGGGGGGACCCCTGCCGTCACCTTCCCATGAGAAAAGGATGCTTCTTCGGCGAGCACGCCTTGTGATGGCTCATGCTGCGAGCTGCGGCTGCGGCACAACAAGAGGCGGCAGTGCGTGAGGTGAGCAGAGCAGCGCCAGATCGAGCCCAAGGCTCTTTGCTTTGGTGGGCTGCTGAAAGGCCTCCACACCTTTCTTGGCTTGCTCCACAACGGTCTTCCACTGCGGGAGCAGCTTCTGAATGGCTTCAATACGGTCGTATTTCACCTCTGTCTCATAGGCTTCCTGGATGCGATCGAGCCACACGGCAGCCTCTCCCAGGATGCGCTGGTTGAAGTGATCAGGGGATGGAAGGACCTGCAGCCTGCCGCCCAATTGGGAGGGGCTTCCGCGCCGTTGGGTTTTCTGTTCCTGTCGCCCAAAGCGCCACTTTTCCAGCTTGCACCTGCTCGATAGCGTCTCCCGATTGATCCCATACTTCAGCGCCAGCTCTCGGCAAGTCGTCTTGCTGGTCTGATACTCAAGCCGGATGTCACGCCAGATAGTCTCAGGAAGCTTCTGATTCATCAGCAAACATATCACAAACAGTGGACTAATCAAATTCGCCTCGGATTAAGTCGAGGCCCCCCTGCAATAGGATGAAACATTTAAAGAGGAAATTTACTTGTTGCCACTTGTTGCCAGATAAGTGATGTTTCAAGATCATTCAGGACTTCTTTAGATGAACTATTAAAGCAACAAGACCCTAATAACCAGTAAGAAAACGGTTTTCAAGACCGGCGCAATCGACCACTCTGCCACCCCTCCTTAATAATAATATTCAATGGCTAAACAACTCAGTTTAACAGCCAGGCAATCTGCCTGTTGCCACTTTATTGCCAGCCATGCGAATTTCCAGCGGCTTGAACCAAGTCGATCCGCGTCCCGATTATACAGGTCGCGAAAACGTGTTCGCAAGTTTTTCATAGTCACTCTAGCGAAATTTAAAATCCAAAACTACTGAAAGCAGTCCTTAAATTTCCTCGAGGCTTCAGAAACAGATCCGGGCTGGCGACACTTTTAAGGTTTAAAAGGCACCGAAGAATCGTGAAGAGTAATTTTCAGCTTGTCGTCGTCCTCTTTTTTGAATGCCAGAGTTTGCAGTGAGACTGTGAGTGTGGGTTGGAAAAGCGCTGGGCCGATGTCGTAGCCGTAGGCCTCATCGAGAACGGCATTCGCTGTCTTGGTGGCCTTCTCAATGTCACCGGTTTCATAATCCTTCGAGATCCGGATAAGGGCATTCCCCCCAAGCCTTCTGGGCTTTTTCGACTTCAGTGAGTGTAATGTTGAAGTTGGCAACTGAATTCCTTGGCGGGAAGAATTGCGGGAACAAGAATCAGAAAAGCCAACGCGGGTCGTTTGAAAAGTTGAATAGTCGTGCGAATGGAGGTTGGCAAAGACTTCTATGCAGCGGCCGCCAATCAGGAAACATTTTTTTGGGGGAAATCGCCATGCGTTTCGAAAATTGGGGCGTAACAGAGGCGGCTCATCAGCACACCGGCACGGAAATGATGCCAAGGTCAGAAAAAAACTCTGAGGGTTACGGCGATTTAGTTTTTAACCGGTGGAAGCTGAGTGGGGTCGTGTTTTGCACCGACGAAATACTTCTCTACGAGGTAGAAGCAAGCCGGGATGAGGAAGATTGAGAGAAATGTGGCTGCGAGCATGCCGCCGATGACGGTGGTGCCGAGGACTTGGCGGCTCACGGCACCCGAGCCGCTTGCAAGCGCGAGGGGCACCGTTCCGAGAATGAAGGCGAAGGCCGTCATGAGGATCGGGCGAAGGCGCAATTTGGCACCAGTAAGGGTGGCCTCCAGAAGCGGCTTGCCTTTTTCGTATTCGTCTCTCGCAAATTCGACGATGAGAATGGCATTTTTCGCGGCGAGGCCGATGAGCATGACGAGGCCGATCTGGGCGTAGAGGTTGTTTTGCATTCCACGCAATGAAAGACCGGCAAAGGCTCCGAAAACAGCGACGGGGGTTGTGAAGAGCACACTGAACGGCAGGCTCCAGCTTTCGTATTGCGCGGCGAGGATTAGGAAAACGAAGAGCAGGGAGAGGCCGAAAATCGCGCTAGGCGGAACGCCTTGGGCGGCGAGGTTTTCCTGATACGACATGCCAAAGTAATCGTAGCCCATGCTGGAGGGCATGGTTTCGCGGAAGACTTCCTCCATAGCACGCATGGCCTGCGCGGTGGAATAACCCGGTGCCACGGAGGCATTGATTTGCGAGCAGCGGAACATGTTGTACCGCATCGTAAACTCGGGCCCGAAGGACTCCGTAGCCGTAATGAATGAGTTCACCGGCACAGATTCTTTTTTATTATTCGAGATATAAAACATCCCCAAGTTGTCGAGGTCGGTGCGGTATTCGCCCTCCGCTTGGACATAAACCTGCCAGGTAAGGCCGAAGCGGTTGAAATAATTCACGAAATAGCCGCCGAGGAATGTTTGGACGGTTTGGTAGGCCTCTGTGAGATTCACGCCTTGGATCATCGCCTGTGCCTCGTCCACCGAAAGATGGATTTGCGGCACATCCCAGAGCGATGTGGTGAAAAGCGTGGTTAATTCAGGGCGCGCCTTGAGGGCCGACATGAACTTCTGCGTATTGCTGGCGATCAGTTCCACCGGACCGCCCGAGCGGTCCTCGAGCATGAAGGTGACACCGCCAGCGGTGCCGATGCCGGGAATCGCCGGTGGTGGGAAGGCAAACGCGGCCGTAGGATTTGCAAGCGCGGCCAGTTCCTTGTTGATATTTGCTTGGATAGCATCGACCTGAAGCTCCGGCGTCTTGCGTGTCGACCACTCCTCGAGAGTGATGAAAAAGAAACCGGTGTAGGTGCTCGTGACGGTGCTCAGGAGGTTGAAGCCAATGATCGAGGTGACATATTTAACGCCAGGAGTCTTTAAAAGAATCTCCTCGATGTGCTGCGAGGCCTCGGTTGTTTGCTGGAGTGAAGACGCGCGCGGGAGCTGCACAACGCCGAAGAGGTAGCCTTGATCTTCCTCGGGGATGAAAGCCGTGGGCATGGTGCTGCCAATCCCCCCGGCTCCCAGCATGAGCAGAACGAGGAGAAGCATGGAAATCGCCAGCTTGCGAATCAGGCCTCGGCAGATCGCGACATAGCCGTTTGTGGCAGTATCGAAAAATTTATTGAAGCCACGGAAAAACATGCCGAGCGGTCCCCTCGTCTCTTTGCGCGGGCGGAGCAGGAGCGCGCCGAGTGCCGGACTCAGCGAAAGGGCATTGAAGGCTGAGATAAGAACCGAGACAGCCATTGTGACGGCGAACTGCTGATACATCGCGCCGGTGATGCCAGGAATGAAAACTGTCGGGATGAATACCGCCGCTAGGATGAGTGCAATCGCTATGACAGGCCCAGAAACCTGCGACATGGCTTTGAACGCAGCATCTTTCGGACTCAGGCCCTCCTCGATATGCGACTCGATGGCCTCAACGACGACGATGGCGTCATCAACGACCAATCCGATGGCCAGCACCATACCAAAAAGCGAAAGCGTATTGATCGAAAAACCCAGCATGGGAAACAATGCAAAGGTGCCGATGAGTGAGACTGGGACTGCGATGAGTGGAATGAGAGTCGCTCGCCAACCTTGAAGGAAAATGAAAACGACAATGATAACCAAGACCATGGCCTCGAAGAGAGTCTTGACGATCTCCTGCACGCCGTCGGTGATGGCGAGCGTGGTGTCGAGGGCAACGGTGTATTCAAGACCTGCGGGAAATTGCTTTGCCTGATCCTCGAAGAAGGCGCGGATTTGCTTCATGGTATCCACCGCATTCGAGCCGGGCAGTTGGTAAACGGCGATGATGGCGGCATTCTGACCCTGGAACCGCCCGCGGATGTTGTAAACTTGGCCTCCGAGTTCGACTCGGGCGACATCTTTTACCCGCACGATCGAGCCGTCGGGATTCGCGCGGATCACGATGTTTTCGAATTCCTCGGCTGTGGTAAGCCGCCCAGTGGTGGTGACGGTAAAAGTGAAGACCTGACCTTGCGGCACCGGCTCGCCGCCGATCTGACCTGCGGGGTTCACTTTATTCTGCGCGCTAACAGCCTGAATCACCTCGGGGACGGTGATGTTGAGCGTGGCGAGGCGGTCGGGCCTCACCCAAATGCGCATCGCGTATTCACCCGCGCCGAAGATGCTCACGCTGCCGACGCCAGGAATACGCGTGAGCGGTTGGTTGATATTGATGTAGGCGTAGTTCGCCAGGAAGGTTGGATCAAACTCACCGCTCGGTGAGGAGAGAACGAAAACGGCAAGCGGCGAGGAGAGCGCCTGTTCTACGGTGGTGCCGTAGTTTTTCACCTCGCCCGGAAGCTGAGAAGCGGCTTGCGTCTGGCGCATCTGGGCAAGAATCTGGTCCGTCGTCGGCTGCGTATCCGTGCCGAAGATCACATTCAGGTTCATGATGCCTGAGTTGGCATTGATGGAATACATGTATTCCATCCCCTCGACGCCGCTCATTTGCTGCTCGATCGGAGTGGCGACCGATTGCTCGACCGTGAGCGCGTCGGCCCCCACATAGGTTGTCGACACTTGAATCTGCGGCGGGACGATATTCGGATACTGCGCGACGGGCAGGCCCGCCATGGAAACAAGGCCGACAATGACAGTGATGATGGCGATAACCATCGCCACAATCGGCCGGCGGATGAAAAAATTCGACATGGCGTGTTACTTCGTTGCCTCCGGACTCGCTGTAGGAGCGGGCTTCGCAGCGGCGGCGGGAGCGGAGCCCCCCGGCGGTTGGTAAGGAGAGGCAGAGACCTTCATGCCAGGGCGAGCTTTTTCAATGCCCTCGACGACGACTTTTTCGCCAGCTTGAAGGGCTCCTGAAACAACGCGAAGTTGGCCTTGAGGCGGGCCGACTTTCACTGACACGGCTTTGACAGTGTCGTCGGGTTGGAGGACAGAAACAAAGAAGACGCCCTGCATTTCCACCATGGCTTTCTGTGGCACGAGGAGGGCGCCTGAGATTTCTTGGACTGGAGCGGTGACTTTGGCGAAGAGCCCGGGGCGCAGCACGCCGTTGGGGTTGGGGAACAGGGCTGTGATCTGGATGGCGCCTGTGGAGACATTGACCTGGCGATTGAAGAAGTCGAAGGTGCCGAGCTCAGGGTAAATCGAGCCGTCGGCAAGTTCCAGCGTGAAGCGGGCCTTTTTCTGATCCGCCGGCAAGCTTTGCACGCGCTGGAGAAGGTCGACAACTTTGAGATACTCGGCTTCAGTAATGAAAAAATTCATCTTCATCGGATCGATCTGAGAGCACTGAGTGAGATTGCTTACGCGGCCACCAGGTCCAACGAGGTCACCGATCTGGGCTTGCGCAACGCCTGCAACGCCATCGAAGGGCGCAATGATCGTGCAGTAATCGAGATTCACCTGGGCGGACTGGACAGAAGCCTGAGATGCGGCCACAGTTGCCAGTGCAGCTTGGGTATTTTGGTAAGAAGTCTGGTATTCCTGTTCGCTGATAACCTTGGTTTGGTAGAGCTGCGTCTGACGTTGGAGTGTGATCTGCTGGAGTTGGGCTTTGGCCACGGCACTGGCGTAGTCGGCCTCCGCTTGGGCAAGCGCGGCCTGGAACGGCCTTGGGTCGATGGTGAAAAGAGTGTCGCCTTTTTTGACTGCGGAGCCCTCCTTGTAATTTTGGGTCAGAAGGTAGCCCGTAACTTGGGCCTGGATGTTGGAGTTCTGGAATCCATCTAGAAGACCGACCCACTGACTTGTGGCCAACACGTCGCTCTGAATAATTGGCGTTACGGTAACCTTAACAGGGGCAGACTCTTCTGGAGCGTGTTTTTTACAAGAGATACAGAGACTCAAGGCCGCGAGAATGGCAACGGCAGATATGCGAGACAACATAATTGCATTCCATAGCGGAGCGGCGGCGGGAGGGCGAGATTTTTGTTTTGAGATTTTTACTCGCTGGCCTTCGGGCCGATTGTGCGCTCGCCGACGAGAAGTTCTTGCACTGTTCCAATCACGTGCAAGGTGGTGTCCCCGATTTTACGGGCAGTGGATTCTGTAAAGTTTCCAATTTCTCCTAAAAGTCCGCCAAGTTTTTTGGTGTCGGATTTTCGGGGGGACGATCCGTCTGGCAACTGAATGTCCTGAACAATGCCTCCGCCTTGTGCGGCGATGCCCATGGTTCCAACAAGGGAGCCTAATTGATCATAGAGCCAAATGGTCCAAACGGGGGCGCGTGTGGCGGAATCGGCCCGTAGTGTGTAATCAAGCCAATGAAAACCCACCTTGGCCTCCTCAGCCTGCTTCTGCACCAATTGAAAGAGGCTGGAGACATCCAACGAAATCTCGGCGATGCGAATGCCCGGCATATCGGCAACATTCGAATATCCCTGGAGTGGGGTGCTCTCGGAAGCGATAACGCCATTCGCTACGCTCACCAAACGCACTCCACCGCGTGCGGAGGGGTCCGCAAGAAGAATCTGCCACTCGGCTGGCATGGGTTCAGCGTGTTCCCCTTTAAGCTCAACAATCGTCGCATTGGCCGCATAGGGTTGTTCCGCAATTGCACGAAGAGCGAGGATTGCAGAACCGGCATTGCCTGCAAAAACAGAGGAAGAGCAAACAAGAAACATCAAGAGTATCCCACGCATCATGCGGCAAAATTACCTGCCCAAGAGCCGGATTCCAGAGCTTTTTTAGGAGACTGAAAAATGAGAGCTCGAGTGAGCAGCAGGAGTCGCAAGATTCAGGCGGCGGCAAGTTCAAATCGACCGAGGAAAATCGATCCAACAAATGTCTTCCGGTCAATCCACGATGGCACGTCCTCGCTGCCGGGTTCATCCACACATTACTTCAGGAAGTAGAAGGTATCGCAGGAGATCATAGGTCGCGCAGTACGGAGGTTTCCCGGAGACCAGAGGTGCTATCTGCGTCGAATTTCAATGGCGCGAGGCGAGGCGAAAAAAGTGACCGGTGCGGGTATGAAGTTTGCGAATGGGTCTCTGAATTGAAGCCATATCCAAAAATCAGGGAGCGCGAGACACCCTAGCTTAAAACGCCATATCAGTTTGCGTCACCACACCTCCAAAATTTTAAGCCGCAGTCCAAGCGACAAGGCCCGCTGCTTTCTTCCGCGCCAACGAGAACGAAAAAATAAATAGCTTGACTTCAGACATTTCCTATCTCAAAAGTGGCTGCTCAACACAGCCTTCGAGCCTAAGCCTCCACGATATTCAAATGTCGAAGTAACACACCCAGATCATGAACGAATTGTCATCTACGAAAACATTTTTTTGGAAATTTATGAAAGGCCTTTCGCTTCTTACCATGCTCATACTCTGCGCGACGCTGCCTCTGTCGGCCTCCGAGCACTCGCCCTCAGATTCTGCGGTTAAGCTCAATGAGGCTCCCGATCCAAACCACCCAGCGCCAGTAGATGTCACATACGCCATTGACGATATTTCGGACATTGATCTGGCCGCCGGAACTTACAAACTCACCGGACAGATGATCCTGGAGTGGAAGGACCCTCGGCTTGCCTTCTCCCCAGACCCCAGATACCTCGACCGACCGCAGGACTTTGACGCCGATGCGGCAAAAGAGCTTTTGAAGAAAATCTGGGAACCTGTTTTCGAGATCAGCAATGAGAACGGCGAACGCAAAACCGGGGTTCTCTCCATCAACCTGTGGCCAGACGGTCGCATTCGCCTCTATGAGAAGTTCGATAGTGTCGCCCAATTTCACGGCGATCTGCACCTGTATCCCTACGGTAACATTGATTGCGACCTAGTGATGACAGGCTTTCTGCAAGACCGCAGCGAGATGGTTTACCGTCTCAAAAACTTTGATTTTCAAGACCCTGCCAAGCCGAATGAGTTCATCCACGGCCACTGGACTTTTGTGAGCATGAGCGCAGAGGAAAAGCCGGCCAAGCGCTCGGATGACCGCAGCGTTGACTACTCCCAAATCCACTTCAAGGTCAAGTTGCGGCACGAGTCCATCCAGTCAGGTGCGTTTACGATCTTCATTCCCCTTCTGGTGATATTTCTAGCCTCCTGCGCCCTGCTCTGGCTCGATCCGGGAAAGGTCGCCTCCTACTCCTCACCACGACTGAGCGGCACCCTTACTCTCATACTTACCACCATCGCGCTGAAATTTTCGCTCTCGAAGCAAGTTCCCACGCTGCATTACGTGACGCTGACGGATTTGATGATGATTATCACCATCTCCATGCTTGTCGTCAGCTTGATAAGTTCAAGCATTTACCTCTTCCTCTACACGGAGAAATCACAATCCGTGGCCATCAAGTTCAATCAAACTGTCCGCGTCCTTTACCCCTTTTTGTTCGTCTCGGTGGTGCTGGTCTCCATCCTTGTGATGATCTATTTTCCGCCGACGATTGAGGGATAGGGGGCTAAGAATCAGGCTGTATTTTTATTCATTTCAATGAGATAATAAAAAAAGTGTCCAGCGACTTGCCGGCCACTGTTGAAAGTGGGGTAACATGGGATGCCTTGGAGTTGCTTGTAGGCAAGCGTCTGGTCAATTTTCAGGGGATTTTTTTGACGCAAAACATTGTGCACTATTTTGGTATAATGAAAACTCATCACCTTGAGTCCCAACGAGGGGGTGATTGAAAGCGCAAAAAAGTTGCCCGAAAAAGAAAATCAACGATCCCATGTAATCACAGATTGAATCTTCCGCCCACGCTTCGCTGAGATGAAGATAGCTGAGTTTGCCGAAAACATATTGCTTTGCCTAAACAGACACAACAAGCTGTAAATCTGGCTACTATACAACGCCCTCACTTGACGAGAAAAGGCGTTATGAGAATTAAACAATACTTTTCTTATCTGCCGCATGGGATGGACTGGAAGAAAGAACTACCGCTGAGAAAAGCATGCAAACTGCGACAAATGGTGAAAAATTTTCATTCGGAAAAATATTAACTACCCAATTAGCCCCATGAAGCATTGTGTCTCCTAAGCTGGGGAGTCGTAAGTCGGGGCGCTAGGTATGAGTATCTGGCTGACTCCTATGAGTATTACAAACGCCTACGAATCCTGCTTCGGAGCGGTTGGATCTTGGTTGGGCTGTGGCGAGGAGGGGGAGGTTGAGGCGTCGGCAGCGCGCGGATGCTTTCAAGTTGGCTTGCAAGTGTGGCGTCACGCTCGGTAACGAAGTTCACCACAAGCCCAGGACGGCCCGCTCGTGCGGTGCGTCCGACCCGATGCAGGTAATTTTCGATCTGCTGGGGCAAATGATAGTTGATCACTCGCCCGACATGGTCGACATCCAGCCCGCGCGAGGCCAGATCGGTCGAAACGAGCAGATCCACAGCCCCCTCGCGAAACAATTTCAGATTCTGCCGACGCTCCACTTTGTCCATTTCTCCACGATAAATCACAAAAGCAATGTTCGCGTCGGCGAGTTCGGCGGCGAGTTTGTCGCATTGCTCTCTCGTGTTCGTAAAGAGGATCGTTCCGCCTTCCACTTTCTTTTTGAGCAAACGCTCCAGTAGCGGGAAGCGCTGACCTCCAATGACGACCTGTTGCATTGTCGTGAGCGTCGGGACGACTCGATGGCTCCCGGCGCTCCGAATCACCTCTGCTCCAGAAAACAAATCGGCAATGAGTTTTTCGATCGCTGGCGAGACGGTCGCCGAGAACAAGGCCAGTTGAGGCTTTTGCGGACAGGCTTGGATGATCTGCGTGACATCGGGCATGAATCCGTGATCGAGCATTTGGTCGGCTTCGTCGAGGATCAGCAATCGCACATCGTCCAATTCCACAAGCCGCCTCTCGAGCATTTGCACAAGCCTTCCCGGCGTCGCGACGAGAATCTCAAAAGGCCCAGCAAGCCCTCGCTTCGCAACTTCCGTGGTGGTGCCGCCAAGCACCGATCGAACGCGGAGCCGAGTCGTATGAGTGAATGGCTTGAAGGCCTTCGTGACCTGTTCACCGAGTTCCCGAGTTGGAACCACCACGACAGCCCTCGGCCGCGCAGAAAGAGTGATCGCATCGCCAGCGATTTCCAGGCTTTTCATGTGGTGCATGGCCGGAAGCGCGTATGCCAGCGTCTTTCCGCTCCCAGTCTCTGCAATGCCCACAATCGAGCGTCCGCTCAGAATCGCTGGTAACGCCCGAACTTGAATCTCCGTCGGACGCAAGATTCCCTTCTCCAGCAAGGTTTCCTGCAAGGTGGGCAGCAGACCGAATTCAGCAAAAGTATTCATCAATCCACGACATATATTCCTACTTCTTCCGAATGAGGAGGTATTATCCCGACAGGGTGCTAAGTTTTTTTGATAAACTGGGGCTCAGGGTTGAATGGCGCTAAGTTAAGAGCCTTTGGGGTCAGGTTTCATTTTCTTTCAGTTATAGGTTCCGAGTGTTGGTTTCCTAAGCTGGAGTCGGCTCATGTGGAGATCTATTTTGAACGAAATGAACCCTACTCCATTTCCCCTGGTATGCCACGCCCCCCCCGCAGAGTGTACAAGTAGGCGAAGACCCTGTGGAGCAGAGAAGGCTCGGCTTCTAAATCTTACCATGGAAAAGCAGCGCAGAAAACATGTCGAGAAAGACCGCAAATTGCAAAATCTGCTTCTGTCCAGCACCGCGTTCCGGCTCCTAGCAGCGATGATACTTGTCGCCTTCTCGTTGTGCGAATCCGTTCAGGCGGGTGGCACTGTGACGCTTTTGTTCTTTGACCGAAACGGAACGGTGCTCACGCCCACCGAGGTGCGCTCAGCTTCAAACAATGGAGACGCGGGCTACAACAATGACTTCTTGCTCAATCCCGCCAACATGTGTGCCATCAGCAGCGGGCCGCTCTACCCCTCCGGCTCGAATCTGGCATTCAATATCCCATCCCAACCGGTCGCCCTGGCCTTCAACTGGCCAACGCTTCCCGGTGGATACCAACTCTTGATATTGGACAATGGGGGCGCGGGATTCAGCACGGCGGCGACGGTCAATTTCACCTATCAGGCCGCACTGGATGTGAAAAAGAAGCTCGATGCGGCTCGCGCCGCGCGCCCAGGTTATGTGCCGTCCGCGAAGTTTACTACCGCGTATCAAGACGCCTCATCGCAGCTTGCCGGGCTGGATGCCTACAGTCCTGAATCGGCCAAGGGAAAGGCTGGACAACTCGCACTGGACCAACTTGCAGTGGCCTATGACGCGATGCTGGCCGAGCATGGACCCGTCTACGCAGCGGCGAACAAATCCACCGTCAGACCTTGGATTGGATTCACCATCAATACGGTTTCGAACTATGAAGCCAATGTCGACCTCGCGGCCACACTGGCCGCGCCCTTTGCATGGATTCGGATCGTTTTTGACGCAGGTCAGGCGCCATCGACCTACACGACCCTCGTGAACTACGCGAAAAGCAAAGGCGTGAAGGTGCTGGGCCAGCCGGTGGATTCCACCTACGACAAAGGCTATACTCGAGCTCAATACAAACAGCGCTTCATCGACTACGTCACAGCCTTTCCCCAAATCGATGCGTGGGAGGTCGCCAACGAGGTGAACGGAAACTGGCTCAGTAGTGACATCGGACTGCGCATCGCGGATGCGGCCGCTGAGGTGAAGGCGCGCACCCCCGGCAAGCCGACCTTCCTGACATTGTTTTGGCAAATCAACACGGACTCTGTGGCGTATTCGATGTTCACTTGGCTGAATGCCAACCTTCCTGCATCGACACGCGCCAACATCGATGTGGTGACATTTTCCCAGTACCAGGAGCAGGCACCCATGGGCGTCGCGTTTGATCAAGTCATGAAGACGCTGCGTGCGGAATTTCCAACCCAGAAGATCGGGCTCGGTGAGTTGGGGTACTGGACATCGGGCCAGCAATTCTGGTGGGCTTACAATCAGGCAGAGACGCTCGTTGCCAAGCGCACTGTGGCCGAGCAGTATTACAATGCAGGCTTTGATTATGCCGGCAGTATCGGGGGTCTATTCTGGTGGACATACATTGCCGATTTTCAAAACGACACCGCCATGCAGCAGATTGTGAAGACGCTTCGCGACAAGCTTCAGATCGGCGGACCAACACCGACCCCTTCGCCAACGGCAAACCCCACACCGACGCCAACCCCAACGGCAATACCCCCCCCAACGGCAATACCCCCCCTAACTGCTGCACCCGCGCCGCCTGGCAGCAATCAATACGTGCCAGCCAAAAAAGGCAAAAGAGCAAAAAAGGCTTCTGCAAAAAGATCATCTGGCGGCTCAGCCAAAAAATCTGGCAGCAAAAAGTCGAAGAAAAAGTAGTAATGGAAGGGGAGCCTCTGCTGGAAGCCACACTTCATACCAAAATCTGAATGCATTTGGATTCATGCTGATAGGTCTGCGACCGTCGATGGGTAAGGATTCCGAAAAAAGAAAAACAGGACAATCCCACATTAAGTATTTTTTCCACCCCCACCTCTATTCTGCAGCCCCTGAGCGCGGTTCAAATCCTGTTCGGGCCAGTGCGAGCAATAATGTGTCTCGAAAAAAAGAGACATAGGGACAAAAGCACAGCAACCCAGCCAGCGAGGGACGTCCAAACGCAGACGCCATACCACCACGGTTGGCGGAATTCGAAGACGACGCAGGATTGGCCGCTGGTTTGAACGCCCGAAAAGGCCAGCATGGCACGGTGTACCTCGCGCCGCTCTACGCCTTCCATCGCTGTCCAATCCGGATGCCACGCCTCGTTGAAAACCAGCCAACCGCTTTCGCCGGTCGGCTCAAACTCCACCTTTTGATAAGTGCCGCCGGAACGCCTTGGGACGCGAGAGAAGGCTTTCCCTCCTTCGAGAACCTTGCCCTCTGAGGCAGCAATGCGGCCCTCCACGACCCTTCCCCGCAAGCCGGGTTCGTCGCTCGCGAGGCCGCTGGTTTGGATCATAGCCAAGTTGTACTCCGCTCCACCGATCGCCGCGATAGCCGTCTCGGGGCCAGCAGTGCCGGTTTGCAGGAAATCCTGCGCCAAAAATCCAAACCCGAGCGAATTTTTCACACCCAGCATCGCGATATTTTCATTTTCAAAAACCACAGGGAAAATTCCGCGTAGTTTCGCCTGCATCTCAGGCCTGGTATCTGGGTCGGTTTTATCTACGAGCAGATAAGCGACTCCTGCCACACGGAAGTAGGACTCCATGCGCTCATCATTCAAGAAAGCCGACGCCTGCAAAATCGCCGCGCCGCGCTGCTGGAGGTAGCTATTGAAGGCCTCCACTGCAAGCGGCCGTCCCGAGAGCCACGGCGTCATGAGATAAAAATAGCGCCCGGAAAACGCATAGACCCGCCCGGGCTCGGGAGCAGTTTTCAGAAATTCCTGCGCCTCTAAAAAGTCTCGCCACACGCCAGCGCTCATCCGCTCTTGAAAGAGAGGGCGCGCATACGGGGCGACGTCCACCGCTACAAGGAAAACGAAAGCCGCGGCAAGTCCGCGCCGCAGAAAAACCCATCCCGCCTTCTCCAGCAATACCTCCACAACGAGCGCCACTGCAGCGATGAGACAGATCGAACCGGTAACCTGATAAAAATCAAACGGCGCGCGGATGTTTCGATAGATGGGTAGAAATTCCAACAAGCGAAACCCTGGCACCAACAAATACCCGAGCGAGAGCCCTGCTGCCGTCCAGCGCCAAGCGACAGACTCCCGAGGCACCAGTTGAAAAATCACCCACACCTGAGCGCCCAATAAAAACCACGCCACCGCCGGGGTGAAGTCTGCGGCGTCCATCGACATTTTCAAAAATTCGAAATGCCCGCCGAGCACGCTACGAGGGCCGAATGAAAGCCAGAAAGCTCCCATCGCGAGGGCCAGAAGCAGGCGCGCCCGGCCTCCCGCTTCTCGGCCTTGCAAGACGCCCCGCCACAAGGCCACCGCGAGCAGAGCACCGCATACCCAGCCGAGATAGGTTCCGCCATTAAGAGTGGTGGGAGCAAAACCCGCATCCATCCCCTCGCCCAGCATACCCCCGCGATCAAACCAACTCAAAGCGCTCTTCGTGCTGAATGCGCGCTGCCAGCCCTCAAAGGGCCCGAATTCAAACATAGTTACAAAGCCCGCCTCGCGCAGCGCAGGCAGGTTTGGCAACACCGCAAGCACACAGACAACGCCTGCAGCTAGAGCGCAAATGCCCCATCCGGGCCGCTCCGCGCGGGATCGCAGAAAAAAAACCGCTGCGGCAAACGCACCGAGCATCGGCAGGGCCATGAGACCGGTTTTTCCATAAGCCAGCGCGAGCAGGGAAAAACAGACACCAAAAATCAAGGCCGAGCGAGCCGTTCCATCGCGCACCAGTCCCACAAGCGCCCAGAAAACCCACGGCAGGACGGCTAGCGATACCACCACCACGAAATGCTCAAACCCAGCCGCGCGCGTCAGCACCGAGGGATTCAGCAAAAACAACCCCGCACCGATCCAGGCCGACAAGCCACCGCCATTCCAGCGCTTCAGGAAAAAATACATCCCCGCCGCGCCAGCCAGCAGGCAGCCACCCACAGCCACTTTCGAACCAGCCAGAAAGCCAAACGGTACTGCGCCGGCCAGCAGGACCACATTGGAGAACATATACCCCCATGCCATCGCCAGGCTCGTTCCCTGAAGAAAACTCGGTGACCACCACGGCAGCCCGTCCACACTTTGCACACCTCGGAAAAAATCTCCCGCTTTCGCGAAGTTTGCCAAGAGTTCCTGATCCGAAATCGGCATGCGAATCCAACAAAGGATTAAAGCAGCGACGAAGCAAAACATGGCCCCAGCCGCAAAATATTTTTTCCATTTCCCAATCACAACCCCCCACCATTTACAGATCAATCGTCGCTCCGCCAAGCGCGGCGGAGGCATTTTATCGAATACTCCTTCTCACTTCAACGCAGCGGAAAAACGAGAGATTCCCTGATGGCACGGCGTTTTTCCAAAAAAACGATGGCCGCAGATATTCAGAATCCTTATAAAAACCCGCCATGAGCGAGTTGGCTTCTTTTCATTTAAACCTTCACACCGCTGTGAAAGCCCGCTTGGACATCGTCGCCGACCATGCCTTTCGCGATCGCGATTCGTCGGCTCATTTGGAGGCTTTGAAGTCTGCGGCAGCCCGACTGGACTCGCTCGTGGCAACCTTGCCCGCTGCGACGGACCCAACTCTTCGCCACTACTTGGAGCGTCAGAGCTACACTAAAGCCCTCAGTTGGCTTGAGGCGGCCCTGTTGGAATAAGCCCGCCCCCATCTCCTCAACATGAAATTCCGAGCTTGCTTGAGGTGGAACGTTTTTTTGAAGCGCAGTATCGCTTGTCTTGCTCTTGCCGCATTTTCCCCGCTCGCAGGCCAGGCTGGCCTGACGATAAATATCCCAACTCGCGAGATTCAAGTCGATCTACCCTCAGAGTTTGAGGGCCAAGCCATCAGCTCCGTCGCCGCAGCCGGAGGCGAAAATTTCAACCTGGGAGCCTTTCTGGGAGCCGATGCTTACTACAACAACTCCACACCACTGACTGGACAAAATACCGTCACCTATAATCTCGAAGCAGGACATATTTGGAATGGCCACGAATCCCTGAGTCACGTCACGCAATTTGTGCAGGACACGGATGCCTATGGCTCCACGGCTGCAGACTTGTATGACCGCCATGCCACTTGGGTGGGGATGCTCATCGGTGGGCGGCAATCAGCCCCCGGCGGGAGTCTGAAGCAACAAGGCATCTCCTACGGCACGGATTTGCGGAGCGCGGCTTTTGCGACAAGATGGAACGGCTCTTCCTATGCGCTTTCTTTCGGCATCTCAGAAGATAGCTACCTCACAGCTTTCAACACGGCGTTTGCCAATGCGGATGTCATCAACTCCAGCTTTGGGTACACCGATCCTGGCGGCGTGGATGCACTGACGGTTTACTCCGACGCCATGGTTTTTCAAAACCCCACGGTGACCTATGTGACCTCTGCAGGAAACTCCGGCCCCTCGCCAAATACCGTGGGAGCGCCAGGTTCCGGATACAATACGATCACAGTCGGAGCCCTTGGAAATGCGAACACCTACGACTCGGCCGCATCCTTCAGCAGTCGCGGCCCACAGGATTTTTCTTATTATTCCGGGAACTCGATCACAACAATCTCGGGCGTACGCGCGGCGGTGGATATCAGCGCACCCGGCACCTCGCTCACCAGTGCCTTCTACGGCGGACAAACCGGCGGCAACAATCCCACACTCTCGGGATCAAGCAACCAAGGTACCAGCGCAAGCGCCTACTCCCTCGACATCGCCGGCACGAGTTTCTCGGCTCCTCTTGTCGCTGGCGGGGCAGCCTTGATTACCAGTGCGGCAAAAACCCTTCCTTCTCTCGCGTCAAACGAAGAAGCCCGCAGCAGTCTCGTCACCAAATCCCTGCTCCTCACCGCAGCGGACAAAACAACAAACTGGTCGAACGGGCAAACGACCTCCAACGGGATTACCACCACGACGCAATCCCTCGACTACAACGTGGGAGCAGGGCGGATGAACCTTGAGAAAACCTTCGAAATTCAAACTCGTGGCCAGACCGGAGTCGGCGGCACATCCCAAGGATCCCAAGGAACTGTCGCAGAATTGGGCTGGGACTACGGAGCAAGCGGGTTGGGAACGAATAATGACTACATTCTATCGAATCCCCTTTCAGCGAACACGACATTCACGACGACGCTCACCTGGAATCGAATCCGGGAATATGAGCCAAGTACGGGCTTTCTTTATGAGGACGCACAAGCAAACCTCAACCTCTCGCTCTGGTCGCTGGGATCGAATCAGTCCTTCGATAAGCTCGTAGCACAATCCCTGAGCCTCTACAATCCGGTGGAGCACCTTGCCATCAGCATTCCTACCACAGGATATTACGGCCTTCGCGTGAGCTACGCCGGCAATACTTTCGACAACCTCGGCTTTTGGGGAACCGGCAACTTCACACAGGATTATGGAATCGCCTGGAGCGGTGAGGCGGTACCGGATGTGAATTGGAACCTTTCTTCCTACTCTTCAACGTGGAACGCCTCAAGCGGTACGACGATCTACTCTGACGTGATTTTTTCGAACGCAGCAGGCCCTCAAACCTTGAGTGTAAGCGGTCCACAGGCCGCCAGGGGCCTTTCGATCCAAACCGGAAACCTCACCATTGGTGGAGTTAATAACCCCTCTCTGAACATCGGAGAAAATGGCATTACCATCTTGGCCAATGCCACCGGCCCGACCACCTTGGGGGCTTCACTACCGCTCCTCCTCTCGGCAAACCAGACATGGGTGAATTCCTCCATTAAAACGCTTCGAATCGCCAGCGATGCTACTATTTCGAATGGGAAGGAACTCGTATTAAGAGCCAATGCAGGCGACATAGAAATCGACGGTCGCGTGAGCGGCAATGGTTCCAACCTCCGCAAGACTGGCAACTCCACACTCACCCTCAGTGGGAATAGCAGCCTCTCCGGCAACACGAGCGTTGAAGAAGGAAAGCTTGTCGTCAACGGCTCACTGATCAGCAGCCAACTCAGCGTGGAATCTGGTGGTATCCTGGCGGGAAGCGGTTCCGTCGGCTCCACCGTCATTCAAAACGGAGGAATCCTTGCCCCAGGAAACTCCCCCGGCAGGCTCACGGTGAATGGCAATGCGACTTGGCTTGGCGGCGCCAGCTTCCAGTGGCAAGTTGCCTCAAGCAACACGAACCCCCTCTTGCAGACGGGGGCCGGGGTAAATTGGGACATTTTCGATGTGAGCGGAATTCTCACTCTGAGCGGGTTGAACAATACGGCATTCAACCTCAACCTCTGGACGTTGTCCTCAATGGGCCCAGATACAAATGGCGCAATCACGGGATGGAATCCCTCGGTCGGTAGCACTTGGCTATTTGCCAGCGCCGCGGGAGGCATTAATCTGAATGGTCTCAATCTCTCGCCAAACACCGACTACACCTCGCTTTTCCATATTCGCACCGAGGCATTCGGCGGCACAACCGGATGGCAAGGCGGGCTGCCATCCAGCTTCCGGGTGGTAACACTCTATGGGGCGAGCAACCTGTACCTTCAAGCCATTGCCAGCGGAACAACATCGGCTCCTGAGACCAATCAAATCGCTGCCTCGATTCTTTGCCTTGTTCTCATTGGCGTCTTCCTCGCCTTACGACGATCGAAGTTACAACGTGGCAATTGAGTTTGCCTTCTGATTGCCTTCCAGCGTGTCCAACTATTTTTCAGCCCCGATCAACCTCGCAGCGACACTGCAGAGCGGGCAGGTCTTTCACTGGCACCAGGAGCCCGATAAATCTTGGAGCGGGCTCATCGACAGTATGCCGGCACGGGTTTCCGAAAAAGACCGCCGATTAATCATTGAAGCAGGCGATCCCGAAACCATCGCCAAGCACTTTGCACTAGACCATCCGCTGGAAAAAATAGTCGCCGCTTTTCCAAAGGATGCGATGAGCCAAGCCGCCCTCCGATCCTGTCAGGATGTACGAATCATGCGCCAACCCCACTGGGAATGTACGGCGACTTTTATCACAAGCTCCATGAAGCAAGTCGCCCACATCCGCTCCATGTCACTCGCCATCCGGGAGCGTTTCGGCCAAAGCGTGGAGGGATCAAAAATCTCGGCATATCCTTCGTTTCAGACGCTAGCAGCCTCCTCGGCGGCTGCCCTCCGAGATTGCGGCCTCGGGTATCGGGCCGAAAACCTTCTCAAAACCGCACGGATTTTAGCTGATGGCGGCCTGGATCTTGATTCCCTCACCAAACAAAAAACCCCCTTACTTCGCCAATCCCTTACGAAGCTTCCGGGAGTGGGCGTGAAGGTTGCAAACTGCATCCTTCTCTTCGCCTACGAACGCCTCGATGCCGTGCCGATCGATACATGGATCCACCGTATTCTCCTCGCGATGCGCGGAGGCCGCGATGGCACAGCGACCGAGTTGGCTCGCTTTGCCAGGCGTCGCCTTGGACCCTACGCAGGCTACGTGCAGCAGTACCTTTTCCATCACGCGCGTTCCCTGAGGAAATCCATCTCTCCGCCTTCTCCGTAAATTTCACAACTCCCTTTGCAAAATTCTCTCTCGCGATTTCAAAGCGAGGGATGTTCTTTAACCAAATGAAATTGATCTCATGGAACGTGAACGGCATCCGCTCAATACTCGGCAAGGGATTTCTGGAATATCTCGAAGCTGAAAAGCCCGACGTAATCTGCCTGCAGGAAGTCAAAGCCCGCGCGGAACAGGTGACGCAGGATTTCGAAGGATATGAAGTCTTCTGGAATGCCGCGATCAAGCCCGGCTACTCCGGCACCGCAATCCTCACACGCAAAAAACCCAACAGCATCGTCTATGGGATCGCACGCGAGGAACACGATCAAGAGGGCCGCGTCATCAGCGCCGATATGGGGGATTTTTTCTTGGTGAATGTGTACACGCCAAACTCCCAGCGCGAACTCACACGACTCGACTACCGCACACGTGAGTGGACCCCGGCCTTTATTGACCACTTGAACAAGCTGGAAAAAACCAAACCCGTCATCTTTTGCGGTGATATGAATGTAGCTCACCAAGAGATCGACCTGGCGCGACCAAAGGAAAACACACGCAACGCAGGTTTCACCGCTGAAGAACGCGCTGCCTTCGCCCAGACACTCGATGCCGGCTTTGTCGATACCTTCCGCCACTTTGATTCAAACGGTGGACGCTACACGTGGTGGAGTTACCAAAATGGAGCCCGCGATAGGAATATCGGCTGGCGCATTGATTACTTCTGCGCATCAGTCAAGCTCAAGTCTGCCCTCAAATCCGCCTTCATCCACGACCATATCCGAGGTAGCGACCACTGCCCCGTGGGTTTGATAATAGATGGCTGAAACCTTTAAGTTTTTTTGAACGCCCCCCGAATGCCCCTGTCTAATCTATTAGTTGAGACAACAACTCAGGTCACCGCTGTTCAGTTTTTAATTGTTTTTTCTGAACACCAAGCGGTGACCTGATCTTTTTTTAACATTTGTCCGCTTGCAGCCTGTCCGAGTATTGGCTATGAGGGCGCGATGGAAGATACTGTTCTCTTGGTCGAGGATGAAAGTGATGTCGTAGACCTTCTCCGCTACCACTTCAAAAAGGCGGGCTTCAAAGTGGACGTGATGAACTCTGGTGATGCAGGACTCGCTGCCGTGCGTGCCAACAGACCCGACGCCGTGATTCTTGACCTCATGCTTCCCGGAATGACCGGCATAGAAGTCTGCCGCGCACTGAAGGCTGATCGAGAAACCTCCATGATCCCAGTCCTCATGCTTACCGCCCGCAGCGAGGTGAAGGATCGCGTGAAGGGCCTTGAAATCGGCGCCGATGACTATGTCACCAAGCCATTCAGCCCAAAGGAAGTCGTCCTCCGCGTTCAAGGTCTCCTGCGTCGTATAAGGAATGCGGCAGACGAGGTCAACGTGTTGGAAGTCGAAGATCTCTTGATTGACAAAGCCGAGCTTAAGGCATCGGCAAGCGGGCAACGCCTTGACCTCACAACCATCGAATTCAAGCTGCTTCTCACCCTGGTCAACAACCGTGGCCGCACACTCACGCGAGAAGCCCTTTTGACAACTGTCTGGGGATACTCCAACGGCGCTGACACGCGCACAGTGGATACCCACATGCGTCGTTTACGGGAAAAACTCGGAGATTATGCGGTAAAAATGGAAACCGTCCGAGGCCAAGGCTACCGCTTCAACTCAGCCCCCATATCTTGAACTGGGTGGCATTGCCGCTGCTTCTGGCAGCCTTGTTGATAGTCGTATCGCTCGTTTATATTCGTTTCATTCGCCCCCTCAGCCTGGTTCGCAAAGACATCGAATTGCTTGCAAACGGAAATTTTCGCCTTTCTCCGATTGACCGAGAAAGTACGGTTTACCAGAGGACCGCTCGAGAAATTCGGAAGATCGCCGAGCGCCTCCAACAACTGGACGAGCAAATGATCGAAGGCGGTCTGAGCCTTCGTGGAATTCTCTCCGGCATGAAAGAAGGCATTGCGATTGTGGGCCGAGACAGAAGGATCACTCTCGTCAACGAGTCTCTCCACTCTTTCTTTTCCACAGCCAAATCGCCCGTGGGGCGGTCCGTGATTGAGGTCTTCCGGCGCCATGAAATCGAGCAGGCGGTTACGGCGACTCTTCTGGACGGAGGCAAACACGATCTGGCGTTGGTTTTTGAGTTTCCACAGCCGAGTGGATCGATGAGCCATCGGCATTTCGATATTCACATCTCGCCGATGTCGAAAACCACTGAAGAACCCCCTCAGGCTGCACTACTTGTTTTTCAGGAAGTCTCGGCTATTCGTGCACTGGAATCTGCACGCAAGGAATTCGTGGCAAATGTTTCTCACGAATTCCGCACGCCAGTTTCTGTGATCAATGGCTATGTGGAAACTCTATTGGATGGAGCAACGGAAGACCCAGAAATGACAAATATGTCCCTCCGTGCCATCCATCGCAATGTGCAGCGGCTTTCCTTGTTGCTTGAGGATTTGCTCACAATTTCCAGCATGGAGAGCAAAAATCGGAGACTGCATTTTTCCAAAGTGAATCTCCTCAAACTCTCCGAGCGCGTCATTGAAAACCTTGAGAAGGGAGGCGCGACGAAAAATGCCGTATTCAAAATTGACTGGGCGAATGATGCGGTCTTTGCAGAAGCCGATGAGCAAAGGATCGAGCAAGTTTACTGGAACCTCCTCACCAATGCCATCCGGCACAGTGAAACCAATGCCCCGCACATATGGCTCAAAGCCCACCTTGATGCGGAGCGGGTGGAAATAGCGATTGCCGACAACGGCACAGGCATACCTCTCGAGGATCAGGCCCACATCTTCGAACGCTTCTACCGCGTTCACAAACACCGGGCGAGGGATGCAGGTGGTACCGGGCTCGGCCTCTCCATTGTTAAAAACATCGTTCTCGCTCACGGGGGGGAGATTTCGCTCCGCAGCACGCCGGGAGATGGAGCCACATTCATCATACACCTTCCCATCCTTCAAAAAGAAAACATCCCCACCAAATAATTCCCGCGACTTTTTCCTGAACCGTGGGTTTCAGTCATTGAAGATATGAAACACATCCCGTCACTTCTCGCGATCGCAGTCCTGTGCGGATCCTCGATCCTAGCAACTGCTCAACAACCCCCGAGCACCCCACCAAGTGGAAAAGAGCCCGATAAGGCAAAGTCCGCAGACTGGAAACAGCAACGCGACTTCATCGAGGGCCTTCCAGAGGACGTCCGCAAACGCTTCACAGAGGCCCGCGAGGAGGCCATGCAGGATCCTAAAATTCAGGCTCTCCGCCAAAAAGTAGAAGCCGCCTCAAAAGAATTGCGCGATGCCGTACGGCAATCCATTGCAGAAAAGGATCCGACCCTTGCAACACAGATAGCGGATCGCATGAAAACCCATTCAAATGATTCGAAAAACAAGGAGAAAAAGTCTCGTCCTGAAGGGGAATCTGTGTCGGCTATCCAGAAACTTCCGCCTGCCGAGCGTGACCGCCTTGAAGCCGCCCGCCAGATTGCGAAACAGGCTCCTGCCGTCCAATCCGCCGAAGCAGCGATGAAATCCGCTCAGACACCAGAGGCCCGGCACGAGGCAGGGAAAAACTTCCAGAAAGCCATGCACGATGCGATTCTCACCGTTGATCCGTCGCTTGCTGACGTCCTTGATCAAATCAAAAGCCCCAGGCCTGTGATGTCGCCAGCTCCGGCACAGTCACCGGCAATGGAGCAAGAACAATAAAGCTACTCGGCTAACAGTGGCTTCACGCTCTTGGAATCTCTCGTGCTGGAGCCACTGGCAACGGATTGGGATGATTTGTTGTCATCGGCAGCCTTGTTTTTGCGCCAACTCCCATCCTTAAGCATCCGAGTGTAGGGTCCGTTCACGGTTTGCGGAAAGTAAAGGTCTCTACGATTTTGAATCGTTGTGCATGATGCAAGAACCACGAGACTTAGGGAGAGAGCAGCAAGGGCGGATTTCATCTCTACCATCTAGAACTTCCTGCACGCTATGTGTCAAGGATAGGGAGTTTCTCATTTCATGCGGCAGCAGGGCCGACTATTACCAAGCGACGCGACTCACATGGAAATTACAGAAAAATTCCTCATCTCGCTTGCCGGTTGGCCGATTTTTAAAGAGGCGCGAGCGATCCGTGATGCCGGCCGGGTCCAAGATACCCATTACGAACCCCCAATTCTTAAAGGACGACTCAGCGAAGGCGGGCGACAATTTCTGGCTGGGTTGAAAATCCGAAATCCGGTGGATATCGAGAACCTCTGCTCGTGCCGGGACTCCCGCCAGCGTGGACTCATGTGCGCCCACTCGATTGCCGTAGCTTTGGAATTCCTTTCTCCAGCTCCGCGTCACGCACCACCAGTTCCAATAAGCCTTAAAGCTGCGCCAAAATCCGAGACCACTTCCGAAAGCCCACGCGTCGAACTCCGACTCGAAGGATCTCTGCGCCACCTCGAAGCCGAGATTTCCTTTCACTACGCGCGATCCGGTATTCAGAACCCCACTTTGGAAGCCATCGCCCTGGCGAAACTCGTTTCCAGTGGATTCGAAAATGAAGCAGGCAAAGCTCTGCTGCGCGGTGAGGATGCGATCATACGTTTTTTTGCCTCCGAGTTGCCTCGACTCAAAAAAGAATGGACGATCCATGAAGGCGAGCGCTTCCAGCATGTGACCAAGGACATCGTCCGCTTCGAACCTTGCTTCGCCATCAAAGAACGCAGCGATGGATGGCTGGATTTTCATGTCCACTTCACCGCAGGAAAGAACGCGGTACTTAGCGGACAGGATTTGCAACGCCTCCTCCAAAGCGGCAAGCCCCAACTCCGCTTGGCTGATGGCCGCATCGCCATTCCCGATGCCAATCTTGCCAACGACTTAGAGGAAGTCCTCCGTGACTGCGATCCCTCACAGGAACGAGGAGGCTACAAGCTCCACAAATCCCAGCGTGGGTATATCGAATCGAGCATAGCTCTGTGGACCGCCAAGCCAGCCCCGCCCTTGCCAATTCCCCAAGCAAACTCTCTCGGCCCGCTTAAGGATCGGTTGAGGCCGTATCAGATCGAAGGCGCGCTCTGGCTTTTAAAAAATGCCCAAGGCTCCTCTGCAGGTTTGCTTGCAGACGAAATGGGCTTGGGTAAAACCGTGCAAGCTCTCGCAATGATGGAAGCCCTACCAGGCCCACACCTCATCGTGTGCCCCTCCTCACTCGTTTGGAATTGGAGCCGCGAAGCAGCATTCTTCTGTCCAAACCTCCGTGTGCTCGCGCTCGAGGGATCCGGACGCACGGACCAATTTTCCGGAATCCCAACCCATGATCTGATCATTACCAGCTACGCTCTTCTCCGGCGTGATGCGGAGTACTACAAGCCATTCATCTTTTCCACCGCGACACTCGATGAGGCCCAACACATCAAAAACCCCGGCAGCCAAAACGCCAAGGCCGCCTCGACAATTCGCTCGAAAGCCCGCTTCATCCTCACTGGTACCCCTCTTGAGAATTCGATCCGCGACCTCTGGTCCCTCTTCGACTTCCTCCTGCCCGGCTACCTAGGAACCCGAAAGGATTTTCAAGAGCGCTATGAAAAGCTCCTGGCCTCTGGCGAGTCGGCGTCCGTTTGGCCCAGATTGCAGCGACGAGTGAAACCTTGGATACTCCGCCGCACCAAATCGGAAATCCTGAAGGAGCTCCCCCCCAAGATCGAGCAAGTCGTACAGGTGGAACTCACGCCAGAGCAAAAAACAGCCTACACACAGCTTCAAATCGCAGCGCGTGCGGAGGTCGATGCAATGCGCGAGGCCGGAGGCGCCGCCCGCATGAAGGTGCTTACAGCTCTCTTGCGTCTGCGACAGGCGTGTTGCGACTTGCGACTCTTGAGCGACAAATCCGAGGCCCCATCCGCTAAACTCGATGCCCTCCTGGAGCTCCTTGGCGAGGCGGTAGACGGAGGGCACCGCACACTCGTCTTCAGCCAATTCACCTCCATGCTCGACCTCATCGCTCCCGCTTTGACCGAGGCAGGCATTTCTTGGTGTCGACTCGACGGATCCACAAAAGATCGCGGTGCCGTTGTGGAACAATTTCAGTCCGACGCCTCAATCTCCGTCTTTCTCATCAGCCTCAAAGCGGGAGGAGCAGGCCTCAACCTCACCGGTGCCGACACGGTTATTCATTTTGACCCGTGGTGGAATCCCGCCGTTGAGGCTCAGGCCACCGACCGAGCCCACCGCATCGGACAAAAAAATGTCGTCACTTCCATCAAGCTAATCGCGCGCGACACGGTGGAGCAAAAGGTCCTTGAAATGCAGGCCAAAAAGAAAATCCTTAGCCTAGAGCTGCTCGACCCCGAGAATATGGCGAGTCTGAGCACGGAGGATGTCGGGGAACTCATCGGATGAAACGCGTTGAGTTTGTAAATAACGTCTGCCATCGTTCACAGCACACGTGATGAACATTTCTCTCGATCCAGCAAACTCCGCTCAGAGTTTCCCACCGCAGGCCGTGGACCTCGAAGTCAAGGATGCGAACCTCATTTTCAATGCCGCTTGGCATGATTTGGTGGAGGAAGTTGGGATCGATGGTCTCAAGTTCCCCAATGAAGTCATCTGGCTCAATGGTGCTCCCGGTGCAGGTAAAGGCACTCAAACACGCTTTATTCAAAATTATCGAAGCCTGACAGCCGAACCGATCGTGGTGAGCTCATTGCTGAAAAGTCCGGCCGCTAGAAAGCTCATTGATGCCGGAATGATGGTGGGGGACCGGGAGGTGACCGGCCTCCTTTTGAGGGCCCTTCTGCGCCCCGAGAACCAAACCGGCGTTGTTGTGGACGGCTACCCGCGCACAAAAGTACAAGTCCTCTGCCTGCGCCTGCTGCACGAAAAGCTCACCGCGCTGCGAAATCAATACATTGGAACCCCGCTGGCAGCCCAGTTCCGTAAACCAATGTTTCACATCGTCGTCCTTTTTGTGGACGAGGCCGAGTCGGTTCGTCGTCAGATTCTCCGTGGTGAACGTGCCCGCGCTCACAACGCCGCGGTGGAGGCATCGGGGGTTGGTGAGATTCTTGAAACCCGAGCCACCGACTTATCGGACGAAGCTGCTCGGAACCGCTATCGAACATTTAAAGAGGTGACCTACGAGTCCCTCAAGACTCTACGCCAAGTCTTCCATTACCACTATGTCAACGCCCATGGCACGGTGGACGAAGTGCAGCGACGCATCCAAGATGAATTGCGCTACCAAAGCTCGCTTGAACTCGATCAAAGCACATTCGACCGAATCTCCCGCATACCGATCGCCCGAGAGTTGAGCATCCACGCAAGGCAAGAACTCGTCATGCGCCTCGACTCTTACAACGCCGAGCACCCCGATCTCTTCGAGCAATCCGTGGCACTCATTGATGAAAAATTCATGCCAATCATTCGTCGGCACAACATGTCTGGACGGGCGCATATCAACTCCGAGAACACCCTCCTGGCCGACCCTCTCGTGCTTGCCATGATCATCGATATCTTTGCCGACCGTGGATACGACACCGTCATAGACATACGCCGGTATGAAGTCCCCGGGAAAATCAACCCAGAAACATGGGAAATCGAAAGCCGCGAAAAGATTGTTTGGCGCTTTATTGTGAACTTCCCTGGATCTCGCATCCGTCGCGGACAGTAATGCCGATCGGTACTTTTCCAATCACGTTGAAACGCCAGATGGGCCTGGCTGTCTTGGTTTTTCTGATTTTCATTTGCGGTGGGCGCCAGCTGGAGGCCGCCGAACAACCAGCCCCACTCCGGGTTGGCATTCACGAAAAACCGCCCTATGCACTGAAAAATCCAGACGGCACATGGACCGGCATCGCTCCTGGACTCTGGAAAGGCATTTCAGATGCCACGGGCCTTCAAATCGAGTTCGTGGAAGTTCCTTACGAAGATTTGATCCAGCAGGTGGCGGATGGCAAAATCGACGCTGCGGCTGGCGAGATTGAAGTGAGCCCCGAAAACGAAAAGCTCATCGATTTCACCCAGCCCTTCCTGACCACAAACATCTGCATCGCAATTAAAAAAGTTAGCTGGGAATCCGCCTGGAAAAATGTTTTTGAAGATTTTTTCGATTGGAGTATCGCAAAATATCTGGTCGGCATTTTCGGTGCCATGGCGACGTTTAGCACTCTGCTGTGGTTCATCGAGCGCCATCACAGGACCGGACACTTCCATGGCGGCATTACAGGCATCGGCTCGGCACTCTGGTTCTCAGCCGTTACCATGACTACAGTTGGCTACGGCGATAAAACACCGGCAACGATTCTTGGACGCATCATAGCGGTTTGCTGGATGATCTTGGGAGTGATCCTCGTTTCGTCATTCACCGCCGCGGTCACATCCAGCATTTCTTCGGCAAAAATGGGGAATAGTATCGAAAGATTCTCCGATTTCAGCCACCTGGCTTGCGGATGCCTGCGCGGCACGATCTCTGCCCAGATTCTCAGACGTCTCGGCGTCGTGACACATGAGTATGAGACCATCTCAGAAGCATTTGAAGAACTTGCTGCAGGAAAAATCGAAGCCGTGGTGGGCGATCGAAATACTCTCATCTACGTGAGCCGGGAATTCGCAAGACGCAAACCACCCATCCACATCACTGTCCCGTCTTTTCGCCTCCGCGAGGCATTCTTAGCCATTCCGATTCAAGAAAACCACAAGGACTACAAACGCATCAATGAAGCTATGCTTCAATTCACAATGTCCGAAGAATGGCTTGAGCTTCTGCAGAAGTGGACCGGAAACTCCCGAGGCCAGATCTAAAAAAGCAGGCACGCTCAGGCGCTACCCAACAGGTTGACCACAACCGTCCCTCCCATACCTTGTCCGATCTGGAGGGCAACCGAAGGTTTCCTTTCAGGCATTGGCGGGTTTTCGGGCAGCCCAAAAAAAGGGTCTATATTTTTTGGCCAAGTCGGCAGCTTTCCTGTTTGCAAGCCCTCGGCAAGCAGACTTGCCTCGAGAAGTCCAGATGCAGCAAGCGCGTGGCCCGTTGTTCTCTTCACCGCAGAAATCCAAGGGAGCTGATCGCCAAAAACACGGCGCGCGCAGGCGATCTCGGCCGCATCAAAGCGAGGCGTCCCCGTGGCATGGAGCGAAATCCAATCAATGAGCGAATCGTCCCCTCGGCCCACACAGGTTTGTTTTTTTGCGGCCACCAGGAGATCTTCCAGCACGCGGGCTTCGGGATCGGGGGCCATGAGATGCCGCGCCTCATTGGCGCAGCCACCGCCCAGCCACTCGGCAAGCGGCTTGGCACCCCGAGAGAGGACATGCTCGGCGGATTCCAGAATCACACAAGCCGACCCCTCAGCCGGCAGCATGCCCGAGCGGTCGGCTCTGAGAGGCCCTCCAGCAGAGGATCGCGTCAAGCTCCCACCACGTTCCATGGCGGATCTCAAGGAAGGAGAAATTGCGACGTCTGCTGCCACAGCTACCACCGCATCAAGCATCCCAGAGGCCACCATCGACCCTGCGAGAAAGAGGATCTGTGCCCCTGTGGCCGAAGCTGCATTCAAAGAAAAATCCATCCCGCCGAGGCCATATCGAGCCGTTGCCGCGGCACCGATTGCATTACCACGCCAGCGGCTGATAGAATACGGGGAGAACTTTCCAAAGTTTTCAGCCCCCATCTCGCGCTCCATCGCCACAAGGCCACCCATCGAGCTCCCGCTCACACAGCCAAATCCCGCCATGCGGTGTTTCTCCGCCTCACCTCGCAAACGGTTTCGCTCAGAGGAAAGTCCAGCCGATTTCCATGCACGCTCGACGACGGCGAGAGCCAGCAATTGATGGCGCTCAAGAATCGCTGCATCACCAGCATCCAAACCCGCAAAATGGGCCAGAGCCGCCGAATCCGCAATCTCGCCGCTCAAGGCACGATCCTCGGCCAAGGCCTTAAAAACGCTTTCCACAGAATCCTCCCCGCCGGAAAGGACTCCGCACGCGGTTAGGAAAACACGGGACGAACTCGAACTCATTAGCACGATTCTTACACGGCGATGAAGTCCATTTGAACGCAAATCAGCACACGTTGGAATAAACCTGCTAAACTTACTCGGCGCTCCAAAACACTCCTAAAGGCGTTCCTCGCATTTTTTACGAATCAGAAGGTGCAAGTAGGCGGCTCATCTCTCGTCTGCGTTCCGAAAAAATTGGCGACTTACGATAGCTCGTTATTCAGTACAGCGAAACAACGATGCGTTGGCCTTGAGCTTGGTAGGCCTATTCACAGACGAGCCCCTAGGCACTTAGAGAGTTTTTCTCCTCGCCAATAGATCCGCAAAAAGATTATGGTTTCAGACTATTTTTTCAAATTATGAAGACAAAAAAATCCGCCACCGCAAAATCAACCGCTACGCCTGATCGTGGCAAAGTCATGAATGGGGCGGAGATTCTCGTCGAATGCTTGGAGCGTGAGGGTGTGGAAATTGTTTTTGCCTATCCTGGCGGTTGCTCGATGCCGATCCACCAAGCGCTTACCAAAACCAAGAAAATCCGCACCATTCTTCCGCGCCACGAACAGGGCGGAATCTTTGCTGCCGAAGGCTACGCTCGTGTCACGGGCAAAGTTGGCGTCTGCATGGCCACTTCAGGCCCAGGAGCCACCAACCTCGTTACGGGCATTGCCGACGCTTTCATGGATTCGATTCCGCTCGTAGCCATCACTGGTCAAGTCCCACAGGAAATGATTGGGCGCGGCGCGTTTCAAGAGACGGATGTTTTTGGAATGACCCTTCCGATGGTGAAGCACAGCTACTTGGTATGGGATGTCAACGAGCTTCCCCGGATCGTGAAGGAAGCCTTCCACATTGCATCCACCGGCCGACCAGGCCCTGTTCTTATCGACATTCCGAAGAATATTCAGAATCTCACCACACAGCCTATTTTTCCAAAATCCGTGAACCTCCGTGGCTACAAACCCGAGCGCAAAGCGGATGATGTGGCTCTCAATGAACTCATCGGAATGCTCGCTGAAGCGAAGGCTCCGATGATCTATTGCGGTGGAGGAGTGATCTCTGGGGAAGCCTCGGCTGAGTTGATCGAGTTTGCCGAGCGCTCTCAGATTCCAGTTGCCACCACGCTCATGGGCATCGGTGGGTTTCCCGAAACGCACGCACTTTCTCTGAAATGGCTCGGCATGCACGGCACCGTCTATGCCAACAACGCCGTCAACGAGGCCGATCTGCTCCTCGCCATCGGCGTTCGATTTGATGACCGCGTCACAGGCAAGGTCGAAAAATTCTGCGAGCACGGCAAAATCGTCCACATCGATATCGACAACTCAGAGATCAACAAAAACAAAACCGTCTGCCTCCCGATCTTGAGTGACCTCAAATACGCTCTCAGCCGCCTCAATAAAATCCTGGATCAAGCCGGCCACAAACGTACAACGAAAAACTTCACCCGGTATCCAAGCTGGTATAAGCAAATCGAAGCTTGGAAGTCCAAGCACCCTCTTTCGTTCAAAGACACCGAGGATGTCATCCAACCACAGCACGTGATCAAGCTCCTTTGTGAAATGACAAAAGGTGAGGCCATCATCACTACCGGTGTCGGCCAGCACCAAATGTGGGCCGCCCAATTTTATGATTTCGACGCTCCCCGCCGTCTTGTGACATCTGCTGGTCTTGGCTCCATGGGCTTCGGCTACCCCGCAGCGATGGGAGCCAAAGTCGGCATGCCAAACAAGCAAGTCATCGACATTGACGGCGATGGATCATTCCTCATGAACGTGCAGGAGCTCGCCACCGCACACATCGAAGGCATCGCAGCAAAAGCAATCATTCTCAACAACCAACACCTCGGTATGGTCGTGCAATGGGAAGATCGCTTCCACGGCGGCAACCGCGGCCACACCTTCCTTGGCGACCCGCGCGACCTCGAGCGCATTTACCCCGACTACGTTAATATTTGCAAAGGCTTCGGAGTGACATGTGAGCGCGTGATCCATAAAAAGGACCTGCCTGCTGCAATGAAACGCATGCTTGATTCGAAGGAAGTCTATCTCCTCGATGTGATGACTCCCTACACCGAACACGTCCTGCCGATGATACCATCTGGCAAGACCTATAAAGATATCATTACCGAGTAACGCCCACTCGCAGTCCAAGCGAGTGGCGTGAAATGTGGGGGGCGGACAAGGCCCACTGAGCTAAGTAAGCCCAGAAGGCCCTCCACAAATTTTCAAGGGAAAATCATTTGTCATTCAGCGCAGTAACTCCTGGGAGGGCTTTCCCCTCGAGGAGTTCCAGCGAAGCGCCTCCACCTGTCGAGCAGTGCGTGACCTTGTCAGCAACGCCAAATTTCTTGGCGGCAGTGGCAGTATCGCCTCCTCCGACGATGGTGATGGCTCCGTTTGCTGTGGCTGCAGCGACTGCCGCAGCCATGGATTTCGTACCTTCGGCGAATTTCTCAAATTCAAAGACGCCGGCTGGGCCGTTCCAGATGATGGTTTTGGCGCGGGCGATGGCAGCAGCGAAGATTTCGCGGGATTTTGGTCCGCAGTCGAGGCCTTCGAGTCCATCTGGGATGCCGGATTTGTCATCGGCGTGGCCGGTTTCGGCGTCCGGTGAGAAGGCGGTAGCGGTGATGAAATCGACGGGCAGGTGGATTTGAACGCCACGGGCTTTGGCTTTTTCCATCAACTCGGCGACGATCTTAGCACCTTCGGGGTCGAAGAGGCTCTTTCCGATCGGCATGTTTTCGAGAACATTCTTGAAGGTGTAGGCCATACCGCCACCAATGATGATTTCATCGGCGGTTTCGATGAGGTTGCGAATGAGCGGGATTTTATCAGCGATCTTGGCACCTCCGAGAATGGCCAAGAGCGGGCGTCTCGGGTTGTTAAGAACAGCAGCAAAAGCGTCGAGTTCCTTCTGCATAAGGAATCCGGCGACCTTCTCGGGAAGGTCCACTCCAACAACTGAGGAGTGCGCGCGGTGGGCGGTGCCGAAGGCGTCACTCACAAAGACATCACCGAGCTTGGTGAGGCTTGCCCGGAAGGCGGCCACTTTCTCGGGATCGGCCTTGGTGGAGGTGCCGTCCTCATTTTTAACTTTGCCCTCTTCCTCGATGTGGAAGCGGAGATTTTCCAAAAGAACGACTTCACCAGGCTGGAGCGATGCGCAAACGGCTTCGACATCGGGGCCAACACAATCATTGAGGAACTTCACAGGCTTGCCGAGGAGGCCGGACAGATTTTCTGCGACGGGCTTAAGAGAAAATTTTTCCACGACTTTTCCATCCGGGCGGCCAAGGTGGCTCATGAGAACAACGGATGCGCCTTCATTCAACGCATGCTGAATCGTCGGCACCGCTGCGGCGATGCGCTGAGTGTTGGTGATGGCACCAGTCTTTTTGTCTTGGGGAACATTGAAGTCCACACGCATGAGAACGCGTTTGCCTTTAACGGAAATGTCGGAGATTGATTTTTTCATCTTAATGGGAAATTGGAACGTGAGGGAGGAACGGGTTTGCCTGAAATGGAATGACCACAGAGTTCACAGAGGGCGCAGAGTCTTTTGAGTCTCTGTGTTCTCCGTGTCCTCTGTGGTCAATAATTCTATGTAGAGTTACTTCGAGATAACGCGGACCATCTCGAGGACTTTGTTTGAATAGCCCCACTCGTTGTCATACCAAGAGACGAGTTTGACAAAGGTCGGGTCGAGGGCGATGCCGGCTTCGGCGTCGAAGACCGAGGTCTGGGTTTCGCCACGGAAGTCTGTGCTCACGACTTTCTGATCGGTGTAGCCGAGGATGCCTTTGAGCGGGCCTTCGGAAGCAGCTTTGATGGCGGCGCAGATTTCCTCATAGGAAGCTGGCTTCTCGAGTTCCACAGTGAGATCAACGACCGACACGTCGGACGTCGGCACGCGGAAGGCCATTCCGGTGAGTTTTTTGTTGAGAGCTGGAATGACTTTGCCAACGGCTTTGGCAGCGCCGGTCGAGGATGGGATGATATTTTCCAAGATGCCGCGTCCACCACGCCAATCCTTGCTGCTTGGGCCATCCACGGTTTTTTGTGTGGCTGTGGCAGCGTGAACGGTGGTCATGAGGCCGCGCTTGATGCCAAAAGTGTCGTTGATGACTTTTGCGAGAGGGGCGAGGCAGTTTGTGGTGCAGCTCGCATTCGAGATGATGGACTCGCCTGCGTAGGATTTGTCGTTCACGCCATAGACGAACATAGGGGTCTCGTCCTTCGAAGGAGCAGACATGATGACTTTTTTCGCACCTGCCTTGAGATGGGCTTCGGCGCTGGCTTTATCCAGGAAGAGACCAGTGGATTCCACCACGATATCAGCACCCACTTCGTCCCATTTGAGTGTCGAGGGATCTTTAACGGCCGTGAGTCGGATTTTGTTGCCGTTGACAATGAGATGATTGCCCTCGACCGAAACGTCGCCATCGAAGCGACCGTGGACCGAGTCATATTTGAGCATGTAAGCCAGGTACTCGGGCTCGAGAAGATCGTTGATGCCGACGACTTGAATGTCGTTGCTGAAATTTTTGACCGCCGCACGGAAGACCATGCGCCCAATGCGTCCGAAGCCGTTGATACCGATTTTAACCATGATGTATTTTATTTAATAGAGTTGGATGTGATGTCCGAGAGGAAGACAAACATTAAAAGTGGCCGGCGAGGCAGCGTCAATCGCGAAAGGCGCTGCTCAAGCGGACTCAATGGACTTGGAAAAGAAAAAAACGGAATCTCAGCACGCCATGGGCGTGAATTGTTTGCGTTCGACAAGAAACTCCTCATCAGCGCCTGAGTAGAGGTTTCCAAAGGTCGGAGTCGGAATGCGAGGGATGGGGTTCGCTTTGCTGCTCAGGGAAAATGCGCGTCGCTCGCGGATGGCATGGTCGGCGCGTTTCCAGAGCATGGATTTCATGCATTCGTCGGGCAGACGATAGATGAGTTGCGTGGCTTCGTCCCAGCGTTTCTCACCACTGAGGAGCATGGCAGCATTCATGATGGGAGCTTCATCGAGAGGCCATTTGCGGGCGCATGCTGACCAACTTTCGATGGCGGCGGCGGTGTCCCCGAGGCGATAATGCATACAACCGGCTGCAAGCAACGCATAGCCGGAGGTGCGATTTATGAGAGGCATTTCGGGAAGCACATCGCGAAGAAATTTCTCGGGTTCGTCACGGTAGGCCCATGAAATCAGGGTGCGGAAAGATTCGGGGCACTCGGCCTCCTGAGCCCGGAATTCCTCGATCAAAAAGCGAAGCGAGGGGATGTCTGGCAGGCTCGCCAAGTTTGCTCCAGGGTTTTGGAGTAGGTGGCATACGAGGTGATTTCGAGCGCAGCCGAAACGACCTCTCGCGGCTTGGAATTGAGTGAATGTGAGTTGCTGATCGAGAACCATCGCAGCGATGCGCTCGCGAAGAGCGCGGAAGGCTTCTAGGCGAGGCGCAACAACGGCATCCTGCCATGATGCAAACTCGAGAGCGAGATCAGGGTTCATGGCTTCGGCAGTAGGACTTACCTCAAAGCAGGTCGCATGAACCGGCTGCAGCAGTGGATGAAATTTCGCAGGCATGGCATGCACGTCGAACTGATCCACACAGCGAAGCGGGGTGAGCGATTCGTTGAGTGCTAGGATTTCATCAAAAGGCAAATTGCAGTAACGCATGGCCTGACGAAGTGTGAGCGGGATCGCAGGGATTTTTTCCCAAAGGGAGGAAAGCTCACTATCGAGAAAAATTTTACGATGGGCATCCCAAGACGAGTCATTTTGGAAGGAGAAACAGCCAAGCAAGTGGATCAATGCGTCTTGGTGGCGGCCAAGGCGGTTGGCTTTGCAGGCCAAACCATAGAGGCGCACCAAGCTCTGATCGTTTGTCTCAGGGGAGATGGATTTTTCGATGTCGTACGCCTCTTGAAGACGTCCGGAAAAATTGAATGCCAGGGCAATTCGAAAAAGCTCGTCGGTGGGCAATGATGTCTTCTGAGCGAGAAGGAAGTCCGCCGAGAGAGCGGCACGGATAAAACGTCCCAAGCGGTTAAAAATAAAAATCGCGGCTGAATGGACTTCCGCGCAGGGCGCCGTGGCTAGAAGGCTTTGAATGAGATCAACAGAGTCCTCATTCAGACCGATTTCGAGGAGTGCAATGGCTTCTTCAATTTGGCAGGCAATGTCGTCTTGGCTCATTAATAAAGGAAGGGGTATTGAAAGGGTGTCGTTGCGATACGAGATACACAGCAATTCCCGAACCAACTTTTTAATGCTGCCGAGTCTAGCCTTTGACTCGCTGTAGGTGATACATAAACAATTTATGAAAAAGGAATTATGTGTTTTTAATACAATACCAATACGAAGCAGCAATCGCGCGAGTGGGGCGAAAAAATTCCCTTCTCAAGAAGCGCGGGAAAAATGTGCCTTACTAAAGGAAAAAATGGTGGTCTTCCGCCTTGCCCTGCACCGAAATCTCGGCGCTAGAAATCCAGCCATTTCCAAGAACTGGGAATACGTGGTTATCGTTGGTCCCTGAGTGTCGAGTTTATTGCGGCTCAGTGCGTTCCGGGGCGGCGTCCTCAAAGCGAGTGTACTCTTCAAGAAAGGTGAGAGGAACATCACCGGTGGGGCCGTTTCGCTGTTTGGCAATGATGAGCGTAGCTTTCCCAGCAGCTTCTTTTTTGGCCTCATCGTCTTCAGCGTAGTATTTGTCACGAATGAGAAGGCCAACGATGTCGGCATCTTGTTCGATGGTTCCAGATTCACGGAGATCGCTCAGGCGGGGGCGTCCCGCGCTGGCTCCCGTGCGCTGCTCGGGATTTCGGTTCAACTGGGCAAGGACGATGACCGGGAGTTTGAGTTCCTTGGCGAGGGCTTTGATGCCGTAGGAGATTTCCTGAATTTCGATTTGGCGGTTCTCTTGGGCGCGGCGGGAACCGGAGCGCAGGAGCTGCAGATAATCAATCACAATGAGCTGGATTTTTTCGCGATTGTGAAGGCGGCGGGCCTTGGCGCGCAGCTCCAGAATACTTAGCCCCGGGGTGTCATCGACAAAGATTTTTGCTTTGGAAAGCTGGCCAGCGGTATTGATGAGATTTGTCATCTCTCGATTGGCGATAAAACCCCCGCGGAGCATTTTACCGTTCATGCGGGCTCTGGAGCAAAGGAGACGTTGCACAAGCTGCTGAGCTCCCATTTCCAGAGAAAAAACAGCCACTGGCTTGCCGATGTCGATAGCGACGTGCTCGGCAATGTTCATAGCGAGGGCGGTTTTGCCCATCGAGGGGCGCGCGGCGATGACGAACATTTCGCCTTCGTGCATCCCGCTTGTCATGCGGTCGAGTTCGCTAAAACCAGTAGGGAGTCCGGTAATACCACCCCCCGAGCGGGAGAGTTTCTCGATGTTATCAATCGCATCGCTCACCATTTGCTTCATCGTGGGGAGGGCCGATTGGAAACGCTGTTCGCCGATTTCCAGAACGCGGGCCTCGACCTCGTCGAGAAGAATCCTCACATCGCCCTGCTCGTCGTGAGCCCGACCAACGTATTCGGTGCAGGTCGTGATAACGCGGCGAAGGAGATATTTTTCTAGGATGATCTCGCGGTAGTAGTCCGCATTCGCAGCGGTCGGAACGAATGTGAAAAGCTCCGTGACGGCTAGAGCGCCGCCGACCTCATCGAGAATGCGACGATCTTCAAGAACCTGAGTGAGCGCGATGAGATCAATCGGCTTCCCTCCGTTGCGCATTTCCACCAAAACATCGAAAATTTTCTGGTGGGCTGGCAGATGAAAATGACGCGCTTCCATCTGGGCCATCGTGTCGTCCAGAGCGGTAGCAGAGTGCAGAATCGAACCCAGCAGCCCCTTCTCGGCATCAAGACTCTGTGGCAAAGGACGGCGGGCGTCCGGAAGGTATGCGTTGCCGCGCTGCTGGTAGTCCGGCTTTTGCTTGCCGCGTCCCTTTCCTGCTCCTTGGGCAGATAGAGCGGGAGGAGTTTGATCAGGACCAGAAGACATGGGCTCTCAGAGAAATCAAATTGGTTTTGATGAAAAAACGAGGCCGAACGGAAAGAAGACTTCCACGTGCGGCCTCATGATTTGATTGAAATGAATCCGGGGGAGAGAACTAGGATTCCGACGTCACCTTGCGGCGATATTTTTTTTCAGGAGCGCCCTCGGCGGCTTCTTCAACAACAGGGACGTTCACCTTGACCTCGACTTTCAGATTGGCTGAGACATCGGGGTGAAGCTTAACGCTCACCGTGTGGGCCCCGCTTTCCTTGATCGCTTTTTCCAAGACGACAGCATGCTTAGAAAGCTCCTCAAGCTTGAGTTCGGCCACCAAGCGGTCGTGGATGTCTTTTGAGGTGACGGATCCGAAGGCTTTGCCTGAGGCGCCGGCATCAAGGGTAAAGGTAAGTGAAAGTTTATTGATCTTTGAGGCGAGTTCCTCCGCGGCGGTTACTTCGCGAGCTTCACGCTCGGCGCGTTTGGCTTTGAGGTGGTTGATCTGGCGGAGCGATCCGGCAGCAATTTCAAGCGCCTTGCCTTGAGGAAAAAGGAAATTACGAGCGAAGCCACGGCGGACTTTGACGATGTCGGCTTCAGCGCCGAGCTTAGGAATGTTTGCGGTAAGAATGACTTCTGTAAATGCCATAGGGTCGAATTTTTTGAAAGGAGGATGAAACTATCGGGTCGTGAAAGAATGTCAAGAGCCGTGGGATTTTATTTTTTCGGCCGCATGGGCGAGCGGGGTTGTCATTATTCCGATCCTCGCCGGACGGCTTCGTTCAGAGCAGAGCCGAAGCCAGACAACCGGGATTCGATTTCAGACCACGAGGGGGCACCGGCGAGTCGAAACGGATCGGCCTGATGGATCGCGATGGCGCGCTCAATACTCGAGGCGAAGAGCTCGACCGTGCGCCTCTCGAGCGCCACATCATAAAGCAGGGTATTGATGCGGGCATCAGCTGAGTAAAAGCGCAGTAGAGCAGACGCGGCCTGAAGATATTTTTCGACCAACCCCGCGAGGTACTCTGCCCCAAGCGGAATGCCATCCACCGAGGCGCTGCGCAAAAGACACAAGGCCACATCGCAGGCCATTTTGTTGAGACCCGCCTCGGGATCGCCTTCGGAAAGCTGCTGGTGCTTGTGGTCGTAGCTCTCGGCAATGTCCACTTGGCAAATTTTCCCCATGGGAACCACTCGAAAAACATCGGCCATCATTCCGGTTTCAACTCCCCAGTCAGATGGGAATCGCACCGATTCCGCAACCGTGCGCTGGAGACATACCTCGCCACTGATCGGGTAACGGAAAAATTGCAGCGGGGCGAGGGATCGAGCAAACCCCTTGAAATCCTGCATCGCACGAAGAAGTGGCGTGATCAGAAGACGCATCACGCGGCCGTTCAATTGCGTTGAAAAACGGGCGCTGAATCCCTTGCTCACTTGGAACGCCATTTCGGGATGCACAACCGGAAAGCAGAGCCGAACGAGAAGCTCTCGCCGATAATTCAAGATATCGCAGTCGTGAATCGCGATAGCCGAGACCTTCGTAGAGGCGAGAACGTGACCAAGACAGAGACGCATGTTACGCCCCTTGCCCATTGGCCCCGGCTCGAGTCCAGCACGGTGAAGATCCCCAAGCAGCGCGGTGAGGTGCGGGCCGTCATTCCAGAGGATAGAAACCTCCTGCGGAAGGATCGAAAAAATTTTCTGCGCCAGGGCAAAGTCGGCTCGACCTCCCCCATCAAGACCGACTGTGACATGGCTTAGAAATCGGGCTTCACGAAGTTCGGACACGATGGCTTGGAGGACATCGGTCTTCAAATCGCGTGCGTGGCAAGGCAGCACGAGAGCCGTCGGAATGGAACCCGCCAGCGAGTTGAGTTCCTCTTCGAGCCGCTGGTAGTCTGGATTCCCGAGGCGATGAAGAGTCGCAATAGTGCCATGCTGATAGAAGTCCGCCATAGAAGAGCGCACCACTCTCAGCGGCCAAGCTTGATTGAGCAAGCCCATGCGACTGATAATCCGAGCAAATGCATGGGCCGAGATTTCCATACGACCATCTGTGCGTGGCCCATTACCACTGGCGCCCCGGCGGTGTCCGTCGCGTGGTGGAACTCACCCTCCCTGAAATCGTGCGGGCGGCAGGCCTCGGGCTTAAAAAAGTAACCCTCCTTGCCGGCGGTTCCGCGGACGCTCGCCCGGAACTAAGGCCGCTCGGGATCGATACCATTTTTGTTCATGAGCCGGCGTGTGATTACTTTTCCACCCAGTCAGAAACCCCCGCCGCGATTGCAAATAAAATCCGAGCCGTTCTTTGCCAGGCGATGCCGGAGGAAGACGCATCAAAAACTCTCATCTGGTTTCAAAATCCCGCCCTCGCAAGAAATACGCTTCTGTGTCGCGAGATTGCTGAGTTTTCCCGGCAGCGGGGCGCATCCCTGATTTTGCACCATCACGATTTCTGGTGCGCAGGCCGTTGGGCCCGGTGGGAAGAACTCAAGAGATGCGGCTGCGAGTCGCTCTCAGAGGCAGCAGGCTGCCTCTTTGCAGCGCAGACACGCTCGGTGCATGTGGGCATCAATTGGCCGGACTTTCAGACGCTCGATCGCTCCTTCAGCGGAAGGGCTTTTCATTTAACAAATCCGGTCGCTCCTCCGCTCAGAATGGACGAAAAATCCCTGATCAAGGCCCGTGCTTGGTTAGCAAACGAACTCAAAACAGATGGTCCTCTATGGATTTATCCAACACGATTTTTGCGAAGAAAAAACATCCTCGAGGCCATTTTGATCACCAGGTGGATGCGACCGGAAGCCACCCTGGCCACAACTTCCGGGAACTTCTCAAGCGACGAGGCGAGTTACACCGACGACATCAAGCAGGCCGCTAAAAAAAATGCCTGGAGAGTCCAATTTGGCCTACTTGACAATCCGGGCGCCCCCTCGGTTGCGGAGATTCTCGGGATCGCAGAAGCCGCAGTCCACAGCTCTGTTCAAGAAGGATTCGGCATGGGCTTCGTTGAAGCCGCCGCGGCAGGCACGCCCCTCATCGCCAGAGCAATCCCCGATGTGATGCCAGACCTGCACCTATTGGGATTTGAATTCCCAAACCTCTACCGAGATATCTTCATCGCTCCAGAACTCTTCGACAGCGCCACCGAAACTCAACACCAGGCCAACCTATTCCACGAGGCGAAGCTGGCTCTCCCGCCCACTTTTCAGGAGATTTTTCCCAGCCCCCCTACCCTTGGCGACGATCCCATCCCCTTCAGCCGCCTGAGCCGACGCGCTCAACTCGAGGTCCTCTCCCACCCCGCCGCCATAAGTTGGGAAATTTGTAAAAATCTCAATCCCGATTTGGAGAAATTCCGCACCCATCCACTTCAGGCGACTCCTTGGCCAACAAACCCAGTCCAAACCCCTGCGCACTACGCAGCCACCTTCCTTGAGATTTCAGCTGCCATCCCGACGCGAGCAGACGATTTTAGGCAAAATGCCGCCAAAGCCCAGATGGAACTCACAACCCGCGCGCTAAAACGGGAGGCCATTTTCCCAATCCAACTGGAGAAATAACATTCCATGTTTCGTGTTACCCCCAGTTCACAAGGTTCCCCTTGTTTCAAGGTGTGGAGTTGATTGCAGAAGAATTCCATTTTAACGAAATTTTCCTGTGTTCTCTTGCACAATCCAATAAATACAAGTTGATCAAATTTTGGTAGGGAATGTGCGTTTCGAGCGAAAGCGCTTTGAAATAGGCGACCACATCGGGTTCCAGCCGGATTGTCACCGCTTTTTTGAGTTGCTTGATGTAGGGATTCGGCTTGGCCGAAGTGAAGTCATATTCTTTTCGCATGGATTTTTTCCCAGTAGGGTTGTTGTTCTTTCGTCCCGGCGCGTCTGGCCGAGATTATTCGGATAGAGGAACCTTCGGCGCGGTAACAATGCACCACCACGAGAACGCCCATGTTGGCACTATATCCCATCATAACAAACCGTGCTTCGATCGCAGAATGGTCAGGATCGGGAATAATCAACGCATTCACATCATAAAAGACAGATTTTGCCTCCTCAAATGTCACTCCGTGCTTGGCGGCATTGGAAACCGCCTTCTTGGCATCCCATTCAAATACAAGCTCACTCATCCGAAACCTGCAATATAATGTATTTCAGATATGGCAAGAGAATTTTTTGTGGGATTCGAATCATTTTCTTATCTAAGACGACGAGGCTTATTGTCTGCTGTGCAAGAAATTTTTCGAAGAAGATTTTCCCTTGAGAGGTATCTATCCGCGCCGAATCAGCTTTAAGGAGGAGCGTCTGAGACGGCATTTGACGCACTTAAACTCCACGAATGGCAATATTCGACCAAGTGGGATTGGCATTGAAAAAAGCATTGAGAGCGGCTGCCGATGCGGCGAGGTCGGTTATAGGTGTCAGGAATTAATTATTGACCTTTTTGACCTTTCGCAGGATTACAGACGCTTCCCATGACGAAACGCGGGCGACCGGAAAATGTGCCTGCATGACGGAGAATAATGAATCGTCTTTTTATAGCTGGCTGTGATTTTGAGCAGCTGATGGCATCAGGGGAAAACCTTGTTCCAGTCGTTTTTTATGCTCACCACGCACCAATTTCTTTTCTTGGCCTGATCCAATGCCTTGTCTAAGCGGCCGACAGTTGATTCGCGGTCGTAGGCGAACTCGCGCTCCGCATCGTCGTGATGGAGGAGGAGACCCAAGCGCGGACCGGCGCCGGTCGTCGTCCACAAAAGCATCTCCAAGTCTCCATCAGAGTTTCCAAAGGCCAACACGGGCCGTTTGCCGATATTGCGAGTGATTGCAAACGGCTTCGCAGGCCCGATGGTTAAAAACTCGGGATCGCTCTGCATCACGACCTCGTAGCGCCCATTCCTCTCCTCGAAGGCCATTTTAGCCTGCGAGCCGATGACCTGTTCAGGAGGGATGCCATAAAATTTCTGTGAATAGGAGCGGATGAATTCGGATCCACCGCCGGAGACGATATAGGTCTTGAACCCTTTCGAGCGCAGATAATCGAGGAGTTCCCTCATCGGGCGATAGATTGTCTTCGCGTAGGGCTTTTTCAGAGCAGGGTTTTCGGCGTGGTCGAGCCAGGCTAGGGCGGCATGCACCGATTCGCCCGCTGCCTGGTTTTCAGAAATGGCCCAGACCAATTTGGAAAAATCTCGGTTGTCATCTTCAGAGGTGAGGCCATTTTCATTCAAGCGCCCTTCCAATACGGCGCTGAAAGGTTTCTTGTTCCTCCATTCGGGCTTCGCGGGTGTCAATTTCTTAACCCGGTCGAGTGTGTGGGCGAACTGTATGTAGACGGGCTTTTCGCAAATCAAAGTTCCATCATTGTCGAACACCGCGATGCGATCCTCTTTCGGCAGATAGTCGGGAGAGTTCTTAGAAGTGGTTCTCTTGACAAACTCAACGATCTCCCTTTTTGCGCCTTTGTTGCTCCACGAGGGCAGGATTTCGCAGTAACTGGGGTTGAGAAGGATAGCAAAAGCGACGATCGCAATCGGGAGTCGCACGGGATTTGATTTCATCAAGAGAGTTCCTTGTTGGAAAAGCGACGAAAAATCAAGCCGCTGTATGTAACATAAACCCATACTTCATGGAAATCGTCGCTTCATCTGGCAGATCTGGAATCAATGACTCCGATTTTTCCCATCGCATGGACTCCGAAGCGGACGGGGGCTTAAATACTGAAGCTCAGCTGAGAATGCTGCTAAGTTAAGAATCTTTTGAGATGATTTTGGGGGATTAAAATAGGGCTTATACCAAAAGCTGAATGCTTTTGGACTTACTGTAGCGGCGGTCTATGACCGCCGATGGTTAACGACTCCGGCGCTCAGAGAGACGCCGCTACAAGTTAAAACGGCGCGCTAGAGTTCAAAACCTGATAGATGTTGGCATTATATTCTTTCATTTTTTCCCGAAACAAGTGCGTGACTTCAGCCGGCAAATATTTTCAACAGGGAGGGAATGCAGATGTTGTCACGGTCGTAATGCGCAGCGATCAGGTTGCGGGCGTTTTTTCTAAGATCATGGAAGCGATTTGGCTCTGCGAGCGCCTCGCAGACTCGATCTGCGAGGCCAGTGACATCAAAGAAATCTACGAGCAGGCCGGTTTTACCTTCCTCGATCAACTCCGTGACTGGCGGCGTGTTTGAGCCGATCACCACGCACCCCGCCGACATGGCTTCAAGCATCGACCAGGAAACGAAGTAGGGATAGGTGAGATAGACATGGGCGCGAGAGAGTTGGAGCACGCGCAGATGGGCTTCGAAGGGCAGCTTCCCGAGGAAATGAACGCGCGACAGGTCGAGTCGCTCACCGACTTCTTTGAGCAGTCTCTGCTTCCAAGTCAGGCCATCCGGCGGGCGGTTGCCATACGAGGTGTCGTTCTCCGTGCCTGTGATGAGAACCCTCGCCTGTGGCCGCTGGGAGAGGATTTCTGGCAGGGCGCGCAGGAAGGTGTGGAATCCTCGATATGGCTCCATGTTGCGGTTCACGAAGGTCAAAGTTTCCTCACCCGCGCGGACCTCGGTGCCGTCGGGTAAGATCGCTTTCGCGTCGGGATCTGGGCGGATTGTTTTTGTGTCGATACCTTCGTGCTGGATCACGAGGTCGTTTTTCAAAATGCCTGGAAATAATGATGCCTGCCAGCGCGTCGGCGTCCATCGCACATCGCAATCCTCCCACGCCAGCAGCGAGGTGGCATTTTTCATCCGAACCTCAAGAAGGTTGTCGAGGTTCATGGGAAACTCCGGATCGAAGCCGATATCCGCGCCGCGCGGCCGGTAGTAGTATTCGAAATACCCCGCAATCCGCGCATCTGGAAACGCCTCGCGCAGGAATAACGTGTCTCCCCATCCGGTGTGGGCGGCAATGACATCCGGCTTGTAACCTTTTTTCTTGAGCGCCAAGCAAAGACGCAGCGCCGCTTGGCCACGGATCGCATGCCCCTCCGTGCCCCGCAAATAATGGTGGGTTTCCTTCGCTGCGCCGCGTGGCAATTTGTAACCGAGCAACTTGGCACCCTTCACCATGCCTGCTTGCCTCTGCACATTTTGGTACTCCCCTACCCCGAGGACATCGGCTCCCTGCGCCACCAAATGCTTGGCAACATGCAGAAACTGGCCAGGGAAATTAGGATGAATGAAAAGGTATCTCGGCATGAGGTTTAACTGACTAACAAAAAAACATTGAAACCCTGATTTGTCCCTTTAAATTTCAGAGATTGAGCAAGTGCGATAAGCGAAAAAAACTTGACAAGTTCCCCATTTAAAAAACGATTTCTAAGTAGAAAATTTGCAGATTTGACTCTCAGGATATGGCCATAAGAAGCTTCACTACAACTGGTGCTTTCAGCACTGACAAGACCACGCTTGCGGGTAACTCAGGCGCGGATACGCTTTCATTTTCTGGCGCGACGGGCCCGATTTTTTTAGCAGATACTGACTTTGCCGGAATGAATGCGGCTACGGTTTCTTCGGCCGCGAATTTTGAATATTTGGTAGGCTCCACGAATCAAGCCAACCAAGTGACGGTTGGCCTCAATGCCCAAATTGTTGGAATAGTCAACCTCGTTGGCGGGAATCAGGCAGATACCTTTGATGCCTCTGGCTACTCCAGCGCAGTCACCATGTCAGGAGGCAGCGGAAATGATCTACTAATTGGTGGTGGTGGGAATAACTTTTTGGACGGTGGAATTGGCGATGACAGCCTCATTGGGGGAGCAGGCAATGATTACTACATCGTTGACAGCGCAGGCGACGCAGTTGTGGAAAGTGTGGGAGCCGGGCTCGACTCGGTGCTGGCCAACATCAACTCAGCCACCTTAGCCAATAATGCGGAATGGTTGATCTGGGGTTCAGGTGCCTTTGTTGGAACTGGCAACAGCTCCGCTAACACTCTCGTGGGTTCCTCTAGCAGCGACACGCTGGATGGCGGCGCAGGCGATGACAGTCTCGTTGGTGGTGCAGGCAATGACTACTACATCATCGATTCCACGCTCGACGCAGTCAGCGACACGGCAGGAACAGACAGCGTTCTTGCCAATGTGAATAATGCCACCTTAGCCAATAATGCGGAATGGTTGATCTGGGGTTCTAACGCAACGGTAGTGAGCGGCA